>OGLN01000001.1_pt1 | contig 194151 bp, 172 predicted proteins | sample 1572641 | NCBI WGS metagenome assembly OGLN01 (sample SAMEA2581903, study PRJEB24529) | metagenome | biome: Human gut stool | place: China | collected 2011
GACGGAGAAATTCCTCAATGGTACGCTGTGCGTCGGCAAGGTCACGCGCCCGTTTATCTTCCTCACGAAACTGCATATCTTTCTGTGAACGCCCTTGCATAAGGGCGTTTATTTTTTGCTCCAAGCTCTCCACGGTCGGGATATGACCGGACGGGTAAAGCTCCAACACCTGAGCGCGGACTTTCCCGTATTCGTTCAGGTCATAGCTGTGGTCTTTGCGGTACTTCTTCGCAGCCAGACCGCTGAGAGTTTTCAGCTCCTCGGCGCACCTTTTGAACTTGCGGTACTGCCGCAGGACTTTCAGCTTGAATTTGAGATCGTCTATCTCCGTGTTCATGGTGTTCAGCTCGGAGAGAAGTGTTCGGCTGTGAGCATAGGTAGAGATAGCTTCACTGCGAAGATTTTCAGGCTCGATACCATACTCAGCGATCACATTCTTAGCAATACTGGCGAGCTTCATATTGCCACGGTCGATAGCGTCCTGAATAAACTTGTTCAGGGGCTTCTTCGTGATAACTCTGATCTTTGACCTCGGCACATAGATCATAACGCCCTTGTTCTGCTCAATACGCTGCCTGATCTGCTTTGTCTCGTAGAACCAGCCGAGTGTTCGGGCGCGTGTAAACTTGGCTCTCGGATTGCGTTCCTTCTGCTCGGCAAGCATAAATTTCAGGTCGATCTTGTGGTCGGGATTATACTCGACAAACACACCGAAATCGGCGCACTTCCTGAGAAAATCATCGAAGTCCTCGCTGACCTTGATGACCTGATCTATCGTGTATTTCAGCTTTGCCTTCCACGATAATCCCTGACGGTTCATATCCCATTCCCAATGGCTCTTGCCTTTACCCATTTCGGGGTGTTCGACTACGGAGAGATGATGCCGCCGGCATACCTCGTCTGCAAGGGTACGGAGCTTGTTGTATGACCTGTCTTTCTCTGTAAATCTGCGGTTCTCCAATGTCTCAAAAGTAAGCCCATTGATGAGGTTCGTATTATTGAAGATACAATGCAGATGAACATGACCTTTATCGGTATGGACTGCGAGATAGTATTGGTACTGATCTTTAAGGTATTTTTCGCACATTTCCTTGCCGATCTCCATAGCTCTTTCGGGAGTAACCTCCCCAGGCTTGAACGACATAATGAAGTGCTGGGCAATGACGGTGCTTCTGCCTGTACCTGTTGCTGTGACTTCAGCAAATTCTTTGGCAGCCTTGCTGGGTTCACGACTGCACATAAAGGTGCTGATCAGTCTGCCGTTGTCGGTCTTGGCAGCGGCAGCAATGTAGGCTATTGCTGAACCGACCGTAGCTGTGATTGGAAATATCTTAGTTGTTGCCATATCTTCTCAACTCCGTCCTTGATATTATCCATATCCTCACGGTAAACCTTGTCGGTACTGTTCACACGAACCGCTATCTGATTCACATTGTTGGAAATACTGCGGACAAGCCGTAACAATTCCTGCATATCCTCGGTGCTGAATTTCACGATAAGTGTATCAAAGAATGCGATACGCATAAACTCACTTTTAGACTTATAACCGCTGAGCCTGAACTTCTGCTCAAGGAAGTCGTATTCTTCCTGTGTCAACCGTACCTGAACGCTCCGTGTTCTCTTTATTTTATCTTTCATTCTCTCTCCTTTCTTTTCAGGGTTTTAGGGGCGGAAGCCCTCTGACAAGCATCTGCATTGAAAGTCACTCAAATCTCAATTTGTAGTGCATCAATGCCGTGCTTGCTAATTTTGAAACCGCCCTGATCGGGCGTTTTTCAAATTGAACCTGCGGCTCTCGGATTTTTCCTGCTTTGCTCAGGAATTGGAGCTGTGCGACTGAGCAAACATACCCCTTCACCTTACTACCGACATTTTCGGATTTTTGGGAAAGAAAAATCGAAATGTTCACAAAAAGTTTACAATTGACTATACTATAAAAATAGGGAGAACTATCCTGCATCCCAATAACTACTTTCCCTCAAAGCTTGACACTCAAAGATATACCGTGATATAATGAGGAAAAGGGGCTGAGATTTATGGCAGGTATGCGGTTCACGATCAGGTCTGAGGCTGACCTAATAAAAGCGATAAACAAGTACGGGTTTCTGCCGTTCTTCCGAAACAGTATCGAGGGCTTTTCCATAGAGGAGCATATAGCTCCTGAGCATTGGTATTATTCCGACAGCGCACAGTGGGATGCTTGGGACTGGAAAGGTCCGGTCATACAGAAAACAGGCTGTGCCTATGGAAAGTTTTTTGAACACAAGGCGGTATACATCAGCCGTGATTGGTTTCCGGACTTTGCAAACTATCGTCGTGACGGTTATGATTTCGATGCAAGGTATGATGAAGGGCTTGCAAAACATACTGACAAGGTGCTGTATGATCTGCTTGACAGTCATGCTCCCGTTATATCCAAAGAACTCAAACAGCTCGGAGATTATCGCAAGGGCGGCAATAAAGGTTTTGATACCTCTATCACAAGATTGCAGGAGCAATGCTATGTGATCACAAGCAACTTCATATACATGACCGACAAGCACGGGCAACACTACGGTTGGGGCGTAGCTGAATACTCAACTCCCGAAAAATTTATGGGAGCCGCCTTTACCGATAAAGTCTATCAGCGAGAGCCGGAAGAATCCTATCAGCTTATCTTTGAACATCTGCGGAAGGTTCTGCCCCATGCAAGTGATGAACAGATAAAGAAGATATTGAAATAGAAAAAGAGCTGCACAGCTTTTGTGCAGCCCGATGAATAAACCTCCTGATTCTTGACACTCAAACTCCATTGTAGTATAATAGAGCAAGTGTGTGAAATCAGTAGGAGGTTATTACTATGATGGATTCAATTACAGTCGGTGCTAAGATCAAGATGACAGATACAGTCACCAGCGATTATCCTGTCGGCTCGACGGCGACGATTATTTACATAGACGAGATGGACAATGTTTTTATAGAATGGACAGATGGCAAGCTGTCCAAGTTCTCAGATAAACAGCTATTGAATGGCTTTGAGAAAACAGGTGCATAAAAGGTAGGCAGTCGGCAGCGATGTCGGCTGTTTTTCTTTTCCTGCCGATTGACCTTTTTCCGGCGGTATGGTATAATTATCCTAAGAGCTGATGCAAAAGGAGTGATGTATCATGGCAGTCTATATCGTATTCGACGTTGAAACGCCCAATCACGCAAATGACCGTATGAGTGCGATAGGCATTACTGCGGTCAGGGATAACAAGATTGCGGCAAATTACTTTTCGCTCGTTGATCCCGAAACACACTTCGATTATTTCAATACGCAGCTCACGGGCATAGATGCTGAGAAAGTCAAGGGCGCTCCGAATTTCGCAGAGCTTTGGAAGAAGATAGAGCCGATCATGAGCAAGGGTATCCTTGTTGCCCATAATGCTGTATTTGATATGAGCGTCCTCCGTGCGTGTCTGCGGAGTTACGGTATCAAATGGAAACCGTCTGCGGAATACCTGTGTACGGTCCAGATCGGCAGGCGTGTTCTTCCTGATATGAAGCATAACCTCAATGTAATGTGCGATCACTACGGTATCGCCCTGAATCATCATCAGGCGGACAGCGATGCCCGTGCCTGTGCGGAGATACTGCTGAAGTATATGGAAAGCGGCGTAGATGTCAATAAGTATGTAAAAAAATACTCCCTTACACCATAAAGCTGTGGTAATATATGTGCTTCCGAAGGACGGCTATGCCGTCCTTTTTCAGTTATCTCCAAGGTTTATGATGTGTTTCCCTTGCTTTTCAGCATACTGCATCGTCTTGTAAGCTCCGCCGCTGTTACGCTGAATACAGCAGACTATAAGATCTGATCGGTCTACAAGATTTCTGTTCCTGATCTGAATAGCTGACTTCGGGTGAGCATTTGCGGACTCCGCACATATCTCGACTTCATCATAGTAGCCGAGATATTCCTGTTCATTGTCACGGTATTCTGCTTTCATATATGGCAGAACCAGCGTAAAATGAGTATTACCATATCCGTACTGACGGACAGCTCTTTTAATGGCAGCAGAAGCAAGAAGGTCAAATTCTCCGTCCCTTCCTATGAGAAAGTCGATATACTCCTTCTGCCTGATAAGGTCGTACAAGAGTTTATCAAGAGCGTTCTCTATTTCTGATACTCGCTCGATGCTTCGATGCCCGAAAAAACTAACGGTGTAGATACTCAGCATATCGCTCATACTCCTTTGAAAACAGTATATACTAAGTATAACATGGTATCAATGTGGTGTCAATGTGACTGCATACAAAAGAAAGCTAAAGTGGTATGATAATAGTGAAAGTGAGGTATCGCTATGGCTATTATAAAAACATCGTTTACGCTTCGACTGGCTCTGATTGACCACGCAAAGATTAAGAAGATCGCTGAATCGCAGAATCGCTCCATTAACAACATGATTGAAACGCTTGTGAAGGATGCAATAAAGGAATATGAAAAGGAAAATGGAGAGATCAAACTTACTGATGAAGATATTATCGGTGAATGAGCGCTCCTTCCATTATGACAGACTTTGATCCCAATGGGTTCAAAGTAACCATTTGACGAGAGAGCTGTTGGGGAACGGCTCTTTTCTTATAATTACTGATTATATCCGGTTATCCGGTGTAATATATATCAGACAAGCATACAAACTCGGCTTTTGTTTGTTCCTATGCAGTACCATACAGAACAGATCGGATATTTCGATTAAAATGGAGGTGATAGCTGTGTACCGGACAATAACAATAGATGATAGTCTGCAATGATTGCCTTGCGGATTTCTTCTTTGCTGTAACAAATGCTGAGATTGTATGCCCATTGCATACAGCTTAAAGGCGGTCTGAGCAGATCAGACCGTTTTTTCTATGCCTGTTTGTGATAGAATGATGAAACTTCGCCTTGTAAGATGAAAAGTAGGTGAAATCGTTCCCGTTTGGAATATTATCAAAAAGGATAAAAAAGCCTTAATAAATCTATGCTTTTATCATCTTGCGGTTTATGGGAGGAGTGTAGGTCGGCTATCAGAAAACGGCGAAATACGGTGCTTTTGAATATGTGACCGTTCCCATTCGGGAACGCCTGACTACTGGCTTTTTCGCAGCTTATGGTTTATAATGATAGGGTACGCAGTCCATCATAGGACTAATTCTCTATACGGTGAACCTAAATGCGCGATAGGGTTACTCGATCACTGTATGGACAACTGAATAATGAGCGATCAAATGAACGAGTAATGTTTGATTGTCGGACGGATTATACCGAATGGCAGGATAACTATGTTCATTTGAGTATCTCCGTCCGACGGAAAGGACGGAGATTTCTTATGAGTAGTAATATTCTGATTCCTCGTATCGCTTTATTCAGCGAAATTGAAGAACCTCTCGATTATAAGGTGTTCGTGTATGGTACGAAAAACTCCCTTATGATCGACGCAGACACCTTTGGTGATGCACTTGCCCGTTACCTGAAAGAGTACAACATCAGCTATGATATGTTTGCCCGAATGACAGGCATCGGAAAAGGCTCTATTTCTCGTTATCTGAAAAATACCCGTCAGATCGGGCAGAAATACCTCTGTGCCGTATGTATCGCACTCAGGCTTCACCCTCTCCGGCGCGAGTATTTGTTTTCCAAGTCTGACAATGTTATTCCGGGTACTTATGGTTACAACGGTCTGGCAGCTCATATCATCAGAAACTATCTTGACGGCTGTGCATTCAGTGAAAAGTACACGCTTGAAGCTTGTAATAAGCGCCTGATTGAAATCAAGGCAAAGCCTCTTACAAAGCTGACCTCTATTACGGAGGGCAGCAAGTAATGGCGAGATTCATCTATATGCACCTCGGTGATGATATTCCAAAGAGAATAGAAAAGGAATACAACAAGATGCTCCGCAGGGAGAAGTACCTCGAAGAACGTGATGCGGAGTTCATGGCGCAGTCAACCGACTATGACAGAGTTCTTGAAGCGATACCCGATCCTGCAAGTCTCCCCATAAATTTGCTTGCTGAGGAGAACAGGAGAAGAAAAGACGCACGGCTTGACTATCTGCCCATCGCTTTGGAGAAACTGCGTCTCGATTTTCCGGAGGGATATAATGTGATCATCGACTATTTCTACTGCACAGAAAAGGTCACATTAACGGAACTCGCCACCAGATACGGTACTACGATAGATATTGTCAGATACAAAATCACAATTGCAAAAAAGAAACTCAAAGAGTATATCATCTTGCACGAAAATAACGGCTAAGAAATGTGCATAATGCCGATTTTTCTTTTTTGAAGAAAGAAATTTGCGAAAATCTTTCCCAAAAACGCAAATTTATCGGTAGTAAGGTGAAGGGGTTCGGCGGAGCAGACACCGAATGCCCCTCAAGTTCCTCCTTTCTTTTCATTGGAAAGGGTTATGTAGAGCTGAGAGGACGGCGCAGCTTCTTTGTCCATTTTCAGGCTGTGCCGTTCCCAAAGGCTCACATTCTTCTATCTCTATCTATGGTAAGCATAATATAGACTCCTTTCACTAAGACAGCAGAGATGCTGTCGGGAGAGCCTGAGCTACAGCTTGGGTTCTGCCAAAAACATCTCTGAATATGCTTGTTCCATTTCTCCTATTTTCAATTAGACAGCAATGCTGTCGCTCCTGCGACGGGGACGGATTCCGTTCCCGTCAATTGCAGGAGTTCTTTTACAGACACAAAAACACCGACAAGAAAGAGAGAGGGTGTTCTAATATGAATGAGATTTCAATCGCTGTGAGATACAACAACGATATGCGTACCGTCAGCGGACGGGAGCTTCATAAAGTTCTGAATGTCAGGACGCAGTATTCAATGTGGTTCGACAGAATGCGTGAATACGGATTTATCGAAAATACGGACTTTTTCACGGTAACCAAAAATGTGTACCGTGAAGATGGCAGACCAATGCCGCAGAAACAGATTGACCATAACCTGACCATTGATATGGCAAAGGAGCTGTGTATGATACAGCGTACCGAGATCGGTAATCGCTGCCGCAAATACTTCCTGAACCTTGAAAGACAATGGAACAGTCCCGATGCTGTTATGGCGAGGGCGTTACAAATTGCAGACCAGAAACTGGAGCTTGCAAATCAGCAGAATAATAATCTGATTGAAACAACCGCTGTTCAGGCGAAACAGATAGAAGTCATGAAGCCGAAAGCCGACTATTGCGATATGGTACTGCACTCCGAAGGGCTTATGCCCATAAGTACCATTGCGAAGGACTACGGCAAGTCGGCAATATGGCTGAACAAGTGGCTTCACGAACACGGTATCCAGTATAAGCAGGGACAGGTATGGCTTCCGTATCAGAAATATGCAGACAGAGGATATATGAAATCAAAGACACACACTGTTTATGATAAGAATGGTGATCTTACTGCCAAAGTCCATTCATATTGGACGCAGCAGGGCCGTATATTCATCTATCATCAGTTAAAGAAAGAGGGCATCCTGCCCCTGATCGAGCAGGACGATAGCTGAAATGCTGTCGGGAGTATCCGAAATTCGGGTACTGCCTACGGTGCTTCGCACACACCTCCTTGTTTTATTCGGCGGCTGATGTGCCGTCGGGAGCTACTACTCCTCGGAGTAGGGGCTGCCAACAGTACATCAATCTTTGGACATAAAAATAACCGACAGACGATGTATTACAGTATCTTGAAAACTGAATATGAAACATCAACGCTATTATGTTTTCTTTTTCTCCTGAGAGGAGGATCATCTATGGCGATAAGTGCAGATAAGAAGGATATAACCAACAAACTGCGTAAATATCCACCAGTTCTGACTGTAAAGGAAGTATGTGAGATTTTGAAGTTCAGGCCTACCAAAGTATATGGTATGATAAGCAACGGAGAGATAAAGCGCATAGATCATATCGGTCGGCATATCAGGATATTAAAAGCAGATTTGATCGACTTCTTAATTGCGCACAAAAACAACGGTTAAAATCCGGTCACAGCGCCGAAAACAGAGAATTGCGGTCACATAGTCTTGCATTATATTTGGTTCTGCGCTATAATGATAGAGTCAACAGCAGACTTCTACCGCTTTCAAATCGAAGGAGGATCATTATAATGAAAGCAAGTCTGCCTTATAAGTATATCACTTCCGTGAAGAACGGAAAACAGTATGTTGTTTTTGACTACAAGGACAGCGCAGGAAAGCGTAAGCGTAAATGGGTGAACACGGAACTTCCTGAGAAATGCACAAAGAAGGCTCTGAAAGAAGCGGTCGATCAGATCGTGGCAGAGTTTGACGAGCAGTTCAGAACGGGAACGATCGGTAAGACAAAAGCGAAATCTGCGGTGGATGTGCCGTATGCAGTTATGACGGAATCTGCTCCCGAAGCAAAGATGAAGCTGAGTGCCTATATCGACGAGTGGCTTACAGCAGTCAGACCGAACCTTGCCCGTACTACATTCAATTCGTACAAGAATTCCAACAAGCGTTTTGTAGAGTACCTCGATGAGCATTATCCCGATTTGACTCTTGGCACACTGAGATATACTCACGTTCAGGAGTTCCTCAATCACAAGCTCGATGAGGGGCGCAAGGGTAGCTGTGCAAAGCAGTATTATCTTGCAATTCACTCTGCTTTGGCGTATGCTGTTAAAATGGAATATATCCCGATACACCCTATGGACAAACTTGTCGTGCCGAGAGCAGATCGTTATGAAGCTACCTTTTATAATAAGGACGAGCTGAATACACTGTTCGAGACATTCAAAAATGATAAACTTGAGCTGATCGTGCATATCGCAGCCTACTACGGTCTGCGTAGAAGCGAGGTGCTTGGTCTGCGGTGGGACGCTATCGACTTCACCAATAAGACGATCACCATTCAGCGTAAGGTTATCAGTGACTATGACGAGGACGGTCACAGAAAGCTCTATGTGGAGAACAGGCTGAAAACCAATTCCACAAGAAGAACGCTCCCTCTGATACCGCACATCGAAAAGATGCTGTTGGATAAGAAGGAGCTTGAAGCTCACTTCAAGAAGATCAGCGGTAAATCATTCGATAAGGAGTTTGAAGGCTTCATCTGCCGTGACAACTTCGGAAAGTTAATCTCACCTGAGTATGTGACAACCCGTTTTCACTATGTCATTACCAAAGCTGGACTCCGTCATCTGCGTTTCCATGATTTGCGACATTCATGTGCGAGCTTATTGCTTGCGAATGATGTTCCGATGAAAGCAATCCAGGAATGGCTCGGACATAGCAACTATACAATTACGGCGAATCTTTATAGTCATTTGGAGTATAACGCTAAAGTCATTTCTGCGGAGACTATTGCAAGGGTGCTTGGCGGTGAAGCTGAAACAGAAGAACAGAAAAAAGTCACTGCTGAAACTGTTGAACCTGCACCTGAGAAGAAACCGGCACGAAAGAAGTCGGCAGCAAAAAAGACTGCGGACAAGAAATCCGCAAGCGTAAGGTCTACATCAAAAACAGCAGAAAAGCCTTCACCTAAAAAGTCAGGTGGTAGAAAAAAGAAAAGCGAAACACCCAAAGCTACGGGTGAATCACAAGTGTCAACATTATAAAATATAATATCGAAAAATGGATAGCGAGAAAAAGAGAACGAAAAAGAGCGATTTTGGTAGAAAAGTTGGTAGAAAAAAAGTGAGTTTCGACAATATATTCATCTACCACGAAAGCTGGTAAAGCCCATCAATACGCTGTTTGAGGGAAGAAAATATGGATTTGTTCATATAATCTCATTGACTAAATCAGCACTATATGCTATAATATAGCTGTCGAAAGACCCAATATATTTCAGCGAGTCTGCTGAGTTCGGACATAAGTCACAGGTATCTTGGGTATCTTGGCTTCCAGCCGACAAAATAGACATTTCAGCCCTGTTGTTTTTCAGCAGGGCTTTTTATTTGTATTTTGCTATTGACAAATGCTTGCGGATATGGTATGATATAGGTGGCTTAGAAATAAGCGTGGCGCACCCCGTTCAGCGCATTATAAATGTACGGCATATCGTAAATTGCCGTTTGTCTGCGGTATCGGACATAAGTAGGTATTTTCTGCAGAGGCAGCTGCTTCCACCGACAAAATAGACATTTCAACCCTGCTGTTTTTCAGCAGGGCTTTTTTATGTGTTGATATTTAAAAACTGTCATATTGCACATAAAAAGTGAGCAAATATTGTATAAGATTTTATGTATAAAAGTGAGAAAAACCTATGGTAATTTGGCTTTAAATCTGTTATAATATATATGTAACCGTGGGCGACGGGATAATTGTGTCCGCACGCTTCGGAATTCAAAAAATTTTTGGAGGTAAAAAACCAATGGCAAAGAAGTATTGTTATCTTTTCTCTGAGGGTAATGCCAACATGAGAGAGCTTCTCGGCGGTAAGGGTGCTAACCTTGCTGAGATGACAAATATCGGTCTCCCTGTTCCTCAGGGCTTTACGATCACAACGGAAGCTTGTACTCAGTATTATGAGGACAACCGTGAGATCAATCCTGAGATCATGGCAGAGATCAACGAGTACATTGTAAAGATGGAAGAGATCACAGGCAAGAAGTTCGGTGACAAGGAGAACCCACTCCTCGTTTCTGTACGTTCAGGTGCTAGAGCATCAATGCCTGGTATGATGGATACAATCCTTAACCTTGGTCTTAACGAAGAAGTTGTTGAGACTATCGCTGCTCAGTCTGGTAACCCAAGATGGGCTTGGGACTGCTACAGAAGATTCATTCAGATGTATTCTGACGTAGTTATGGAAGTTGGTAAGAAGTATTTTGAAGAGCTTATCGACGAGATGAAGGCTAAGAAGGGCGTTAAGCAGGACGTTGAGCTGAACGCTGAGGATCTTAAGGAACTGGCTAACCAGTTCAAGGCTGAGTACAAGTCTAAGATCGGTTCTGACTTCCCAACTGATCCTAAGGAGCAGCTCATGGGAGCTATCAAGGCTGTATTCCGTTCATGGGATAACCCAAGAGCTAACGTATACAGAAGAGATAACGATATCCCTTATTCATGGGGTACAGCAGTAAACGTTCAGTCCATGGCATTCGGTAACATGGGTGACGACTGCGGTACAGGTGTTGCATTCACAAGAGACCCAGCTACAGGTGCTAAGGGTCTGTTCGGTGAGTTCCTTACAAACGCACAGGGCGAGGACGTTGTTGCCGGTGTTCGTACACCAATGCACATCTCTGAAATGGAGCAGAAGTTCCCAGAGGCATTCGCTGAGTTCAACAAGGTTTGTAAGACACTTGAAGATCACTACAGAGATATGCAGGATATGGAGTTCACTGTTGAGCACGGTAAGCTTTATATGCTTCAGACAAGAAATGGTAAGAGAACTGCACAGGCTGCTCTTAAGATCGCTTGTGACCTCGTTGATGAGGGCATGAGAACTGAGGAAGAGGCTGTTGCAATGATCGACCCAAGAAACCTCGATACACTTCTTCACCCACAGTTTGACGCAAAGGCACTCAAGGCTGCTACTCCTATGGGCAAGGGTCTTGGCGCTTCTCCAGGAGCTGCTTGTGGTAAGATCGTATTCACAGCTGATGACGCTGAGGCTTGGAACGAGAGAGGCGAGAAGGTCGTTCTCGTAAGACTTGAGACATCACCTGAGGACATCACAGGTATGAAGGCTTCACAGGGTATCCTTACAGTTAGAGGCGGTATGACATCACACGCTGCCGTTGTTGCTCGTGGTATGGGTACATGCTGCGTATCTGGCTGCTCAGATATCGTTATGGACGAGGCTAACAAGAAGTTCACACTCGCAGGCAAGGAGTTCCACGAGGGTGACTATATTTCAATCGACGGTTCAACAGGTAACATCTATGATGGTATCATTCCAACTGTTGACGCTACAATCGCCGGCGAGTTCGGCAGGATCATGGGCTGGGCTGACAAGTTCAGAACAATGAAGGTTAGAACAAACGCAGATACTCCTGCTGACGCTAAGAAGGCAAGAGAGCTGGGTGCTGAGGGTATCGGTCTTTGCCGTACAGAGCACATGTTCTTTGATCCTGAGAGAATCGCTGCATTCAGAGAGATGATCTGCTCAGACACAGTTGAAGAGAGAGAAGCTGCTCTTGCTAAGATCGAGCCAATGCAGCAGGCTGACTTCGAGGCTCTTTATGAGGCACTTGAGGGTAACCCTGTTACTATCAGATTCCTTGACCCACCACTTCACGAGTTCGTACCAACAGAAGAGGCTGATATCGAGGCTCTTGCTAAGGCACAGAACAAGCCTGTTGAGACTATCAAGGCTATCATCGCTTCACTCCACGAGTTCAACCCAATGATGGGTCACCGTGGCTGCCGTCTTGCAGTAACATATCCTGAGATCGCTAAGATGCAGACAAAGGCTGTTATCAAGGCTGCAATCAACGTTAAGAAGAATCACCCAGACTGGACAGTTAAGCCTGAGATCATGATCCCACTGGTAAATGATATCAAGGAGCTTAAGTATGTTAAGAAGTTCGTTGTTGAGACTGCTGACGCTGAGATCAAGGCTGCTGGTTCTGACCTTGAGTACGAGGTTGGTACAATGATCGAGATCCCAAGAGCTGCTCTTACAGCTGACGAGATCGCTAAGGAAGCTGACTTCTTCTGCTTCGGTACAAACGACCTTACACAGATGACATTCGGTTTCTCAAGAGATGACGCTGGTAAGTTCCTCAATGCTTACTATGATGCAAAGATCTACGAGAACGATCCATTTGCTAAGCTCGACCAGAACGGCGTAGGCAAGCTCATGGAAATGGCTCTTGAACTTGGTAAGCCAGTTAATCCAAAGCTCCACTGCGGTATCTGCGGTGAGCACGGCGGCGACCCAACATCTGTTGAGTTCTGCAACAAGATCGGTCTTGACTATGTATCTTGCTCACCATTCAGAGTTCCAATCGCTAGACTTGCTGCTGCTCAGGCTGCTATCGCACAGAAATAAGCGAAATTTACAACTGCCCTTATATGAGTACACCTTTGGCTTTGAGGAAGCTCAGCACTACCGAAAAGCACAGGGATCGTATCTCAGACGAAACCAATGGGAAGATTTGACCGTTAAGGTTTGGGCGAATGTATAAATATGCTGATAAAACCTCCGTAGTTTTAATACTGCGGAGGTTTTTTGTTGTGATAAAAGCAAAAACAATCATCAATTGTATAAGTCCTATCATTTTCAATAAGGCCTTTAAATCCTTTAAATTTGCCGTTTGAGCGGATTTTTGAGTTGACTTGCGGTATTTTTGGTTGTATAATATAAATATATATCATAAAAGCGGTGATGTTTGTGAGCAAGAAAACACCCGAGCAAATCAGCTACAATATGAAACAGGTAAAAAGTAAAGGCTCGAAAATAGAAGTTATGCTGATGAAAGAACTGTGGTCGAGAGGATTGCGTTACCGTAAGAATGTCAAATCGGTTTATGGTAAACCCGACATTGCTTTTATTTGCAAGAAAGTAGCTGTGTTTTGCGACAGCGAATTTTGGCACGGATATAATTGGGAAGAACGCAAGCACGATTTCAAATCAAATCAAGAGTTCTGGATTTCAAAGATTGAGAGGAATATTGAACGTGACCTTGAGGTGACAGCAAAACTTGAGTTGGACGGCTGGACGGTCTTGCGATTTTGGGGCAAAGATATAAAAAAGAACTTGACCGAGTGTGCGGATATTGTGGAAAAAGCGGTAAGAAATAATGGGTAAACCTACGGTAGTAAGCTTGTTTTCGGGTATCGGTGGGATAGACCTTGCCTTTAAGCAGGTAGGATTTGAAATAATTTGGGCGAATGATATTGATAAGTTTGCCTGCGTCACATACCTAAACAACTTTGCCGATACCGATATTGTCTGTGCCGATATTTCACAGATCAGTGCAGAAAGAATTCCTAAAGCTGATGTTTTGGTTGCGGGGTTCCCCTGCCAAAGTTTTTCCCTTATGGGATATCAGCGTGGTTTTAAAGACCCAAGAGGTAATCTGTTCTTTGAAATTGCACGTGTTGCTGATGCAATAAAACCGAAAGTGATTTTCCTTGAAAATGTTCGTAACTTGATTTACCATGACAATGGTCGGACGTTTATAACGATTTTCAATACGCTTGCCGAACTCGGATATGAAGTCAAATATGATGTAGAAAATGCCTGCACGCATGGAAACATTCCGCAGGAACGCAGACGAACATTTATAGTTGCTTTTCTCAATCTTGAAATGCTTGATAGGTTTTCATTCCCCAAAGAAATAGAATTAACCAAAAGCATAGATAGTATTATCAACCGTTCAATTAAGCATAATGATATTTATTACTATAGTTTGGACAGCAAGTATTACACTTTGCTAAACAGCCGAATTATTGATAAAACAGGAATATACCGCATTGATGACAGCGGTGTGGCCAAAAAGAAATATGATATATCACCCACGCTCAAAGCAAATATGGGGACATATCATGACAGAGTTCCGATTATCAGAGATGACTACGGAATAAGAAAGTTGACACCATATGAATGTTTGGCATTACAAGGTTTCTCGGATGATTTTAAGTTTTCGGGTATTCCGATAGAGCAAGCATATAAGCAGTGCGGAAATACGGTATGTGTTCCCGTTGTAAAAAGGATTGTCGACCATATTTACAAAGCATTAAAGGAGTAATTTAAAATGAGCAGAAAATACAAAACAATAGATTTATGTGCCGGTATCGGAGGTATTCGCAGAGGCTTCGAACTGGCAGGATGTTTTAAAAATGTATTGTCTGCTGAGATAGATAAGAATGCTTGCCTTACATACGAGCATCTGTATGGCGAAAATCCTATGCATGATATTACAACCGAAGAATTCAAGCAAAAGGTTGTCAACACGTCTTATGATGTGCTCCTCGCAGGATTTCCTTGCCAAGCATTCAGCCGTGCCGGTAAGCAGGAAGGTTTCCTTGATAAGACAAGAGGAACTCTTTTCTTTGATATTGCCGAAATAATAAAGCGTTCCAACCCAAAAGCTTTTATGCTTGAGAATGTGGATAACCTCATAACTCATCAAAAAGGACAGACATTTGCAACGATTATTGATGTTCTCGTAAACGGTTTGAATTATAAAGTTATCGGAGTGGTTAAGGACGAGCAGACAGGAAAGCTTGTATATGTTCCAAAAAATTTTGTTAGGAACTCAAGAAATTTCGGAGTTCCACAAAACAGACCTAGAGTTTACATAATGGGATTCAGCAGAGATTATTATGGAGATGCCGTTGATAATCTTCCAAACGAACTTCCGATTTGCAGAAAAAAGCCTATATATGAAGACCTTCGCAACTTACTGGAAATGGATGCCGATGACAAGTATTTTCTGTCTTCGGGTTATGTGGAAACACTTGAACGTCATAAGGCAAGACACGAAAGCAAGGGAAACGGATTCGGATATAAAATCGTAAACCTTCCCGAGATTGAACACCCTGTTTCCAATGCTATTCTTGCGACAGGCGGCTCTGGTAAAGAACGAAATCTCGTTATTGACCCCAAAGAAGGTGTTGCAGGTAAGGTTGTTACTTCAAAGCAGACTCCACTCAATGACAAAGGTATCAGAGCTATGACACCGAGAGAATGGGGAAAGTTGCAAGGCTTTGTGAATTACGCTTTCATTGACAAAAAAACGGGAGAAGATAAGTTCAGTTTTCCCGAGAAACTTGCCGACGGTCCAAAATACAAGCAGTTTGGCAATGCTGTTACAATTCCGGCTGTCGAGGAAATGGCTAAGTTTATGAAGAAGTGTTTGAAACAGCTGGAATAAATTCAATAAGGGAGATAAGTTTTATGGCAACCAAAAACAAATTACGAGAATATCATATAGTAAAAGCAAAATCTAAATCAAGTGTCATATTTACTGAACATATTTCTGATGATTTTACAACAATATCGGCAGCAAGCCCATCAAAGTATGTTAAATATTGTTGGGCGAAATATGAGTCATACGCTTCGACTCAAAAGCAGAATAATGCCATGAACGGAAAGGTATTTGAATTAATTATCGAAACTTGTCTGTTTAGAGAAAAGATTACACCAATGTTTTTGCAAGCAAAGGTTACTTTTGTTCCAAATGTCGATTTTGATGTGATATGTTTTACAGAAGAACAATATCCTATTGCAATAAGTTTGAAAACAAGTTTAAGAGAAAGATATAAACAAGCCGACTTGGAGGCTATAGCACTGAAATATGTACACAGAAATGCCAAAAATTACTTGATTATGTTAAAATCGGATGAAACAGCATCTTTGAAACAAAAGCTTAAAAAAGGGGAACTTTTGGGAATCAATGAGGTAATTGCCGCCGATGATGTTGAATTTGATGAATTTGTTGATAATATGAAGAAAAACAAATATATCAATCCTGGGAAAGTAGATATCATCACTGGAAATCTTGTGAAATAATGGAGGTGACAACGGATGACAGGAAATATCGGCGAATGGAGCGAACTTTACACTTTGTTTAAACTGCTTGCGGACGGAAAGTTATATGCTGCAGATGCAAATACAAATAAGATACCCGAAATATATTATGATGTTCTGAAAGTAATACGTGCACAGAAAAGCGACAAACTTGAATATTGTCGTGAATCTGAAGTAAAGATTGTTAACGCTGAAAATGGCAAAGTCATTTGTTCTGTTCCTATTGAAAAATTCATTGAACAGACGGATATTCTGCTAAATGGATTAAAGGGTCAAAAGAAAGCCAAAGGGGCATTTGAATTACCCGAGGTATGGAGTTTTGCGGAATCAATAAAGTGCAAAACTTTGAAAGCCAAATCACAGGATAAAGCGGATATTGTGCTTATGGTACATGACATTATGTGTGGCAGAGACGATACTTTTGGCTTCAGCATTAAATCACAGCTTGGAAGTCCGTCAACCTTGTTTAATGCTTCGGGAGCTACAAACTTTATATTTAAATTGAATGGACATATGATGACCGAAGAGGAAAAATCTATTTTCCATGGATACAAGTATTTTAAGGATAAGTTTGATTATCTTAAATCACTGGGTGGCAGTGTTGAATTTTTCAATACCGAAAACGAAATTCTTAACTTCAATCTGAAAATGGTTATGCCGGAAATGCCGAAAGTTTTTGCGGAAATGATGAAAGTTTACTTTGAAGGACAAACAAGTTCAGTTTCCGAGTTAACCGACATTGTGGCTGGATCTAATGTTGTTCACACGCTTGACAACAAGGTCTTTCTGCGTCACAAAGTAAAAGAATTACTCACAAATATAGCACTCGGAATGGTACCAAATACCCTGTGGACTGGAGATTATGAGGCTACAGGAGGATATATCATTGTTAAAGAAGACGGAGATGTTGTATGTTACCACATTTACAATCATAATGCCTTTAAAAATTATCTTTACGCCAATACTAGATTTGATACGCCGAGCAAAAGCAAACATGGATTCGGTACGATTTATGAGAAGGACGGAGAACAGTATTTAAAGCTAAATGTGCAGATTAGATTTTTGAAATAGATAATATGATTCTTGGGAGGTATTAAAATGTTCAATTCGATTGAAATCAATTCTGATAGTCAATATAAACTATTAAACATAGAAGAAAGTCAATATTGTGATGTTAAATCAGAAATGATAGACCCCTCAAAATTATCTCAAACTATATCCGCATTTGCGAATGCAAGCGGAGGAGATATTTATGTTGGAATAAACGAAAACACTCATACCAAGGAACGTTATTTCGGTGGATTTATTAGTATAGAAGAAACTAATAAATATATACAAGTTATGGAGTCACTTGAGGGATTAAACGCAAATTATGACATAACATATCTGCATATCAAAAACAATCATTATCTTATGCAGATAACAGTATTTAAGACAAATTCAATAGTAAAATCCTCGGATAGTACAATCTATATAAGAAAAGGTGCACAAAACATTAAAATAAATGACCCTGATAAAATTAAACGATTGGAAATTGATAAGGGAATATTTCCTTATGAAAATGAGACAGTCCCAGAATCGGATATCCAAGATGCTATATGTTCAAAGATATATGACGTATTTTATCATGCTGTTATTCCTAATATAGAAAAATACACTTGGTTAAGAACACAAAAATTATGTATAGATTCTAATTTAAACATAGCTGGTGTTATGTTATTTACCGACGAACCACAAATCGTGTTACCAAAACGTTCAGCCATAAAAATATTTAGATATAAAACAACTAAAACAGGTAGCAGAGATACACTTGACGGCAATCCAATAACAATTGAAGGAAGTGCATATGATCAAATATACGCTTCGGTACAAAAAGTTAAATCAATTATCGAATCATTAAAGAAGTTTGATACTACTTTTAGTGATATATCATATCCTGAAACTACTATTCACGAAATCATAACCAATGCTGTTCTGCACAGAGATTACAGCATTGCTAAAGATATTCAAGTCAGAATATATGATAACAGAGTCGAAGTGGAAAGTCCTGGAAAGTTAGCAGGTCATATCACATTAAAGAATATATTGTTTGAGCAATTTGCAAGAAATCCAAAAATTGTAAGACTCATAAACAAATTTCCTAATCCGCCAAACAAAGATGTTGGAGAAGGTCTCAATACGGCTTTTAAAGCAATGAAGGAATTAAGACTAAAGCAGCCGGAAATCATTGAAACCGAAACATCTGTTATTGTAATAATAAAACACGAAAAGCTTTCTTCGCCAGAAGAAACAATTATGAATTACATGAAAAGTCATAGTGAAATCACCAATAAAATTGGCAGAGAAATAACAGGAATTGAATCTGAAAACGTTATGAAACGGGTTTTCTGGAAATTGAGAGATGCCCAAATGTTAGAAATGATACCAAATCGAAAAGGAAGTAAGTCAGCTTGGCAATTAGTTCAAGGAGCTAATGTAGATGAGTATATAGAACGAGAGCAATTGGAGTATGAACAATTGTCATTATTCGAAGAATGATTATTGTGATTTTTAGGTAAATGCATTTTATATAACTCAAATTAATTGGTAGATTCACTATAAAAACATAAACTAAGAAGGTGTTTTTTTGTATAAGCAAAGTGATTTTTCCAATTGGATGAAGCAAACGACAAAGTTATCCGATGCTTCAATATACAAATACATGCTTGCAGTCGGAAACATTTCCAAGGATATGCAATCAGAAAATGTTATAACAAAAGAATTGATTGAAATGAATCTTGCAGAACTTGATACAGTTATACCGATAATTCTGAACAATAAATATTTTATCGAGAAAAATACTCGTGGAAATAATATGTATAGCAACGCTTTAAAGCAATTTAGAGGTTTTGTTGCAACAATTGATGACAGAGAAATCAGCTATAAATCAATTATAGACAGCATAGAAAAGGATAACCGTTTGTCTGTTACCGAACGTGATTCATTGATACATTCAAGAATTGGACAGGGTCAATTTCGTGACAACCTTTTGAAAAAGTATTCTTCTTCGTGTATTGTAACAGGAATTAACCTTAAGAGAGTGCTCGTTGCAAGTCATATTAAACCGTGGGCAGTCAGTAACAATCAAGAACGTTTGAGCTGTGAAAACGGATTTCTATTGAGTGCAACGTTTGACCGTCTTTTTGATAGTGGATTTATTTCGTTTAAAGATGATGGTACTATGATTATTTCTCATTATGTCGATTATTCAAATAGGTCACGACTGCATATTTCAAATGATACTAAGGTGAATTTATTGGCTTCATCTGAATTGTTACATAATCTTGAATATCATAGAGATGTAATTTTTATAAAGTAGCCATAAAACAAGGTTTTATAAGCCAAAGCTACTTTTGTCAATAAAAAACTGAGTGCTTGTCTGTCAACTGCATCTAATATGAAGTTTCAATGATAGCATATTTAAATTAATAGGAGAGGTTTGTATATGTAACTACAAGGGACTGCTGCAGCTGTAACAGTCCCTGTTTTTAAATCCGTATAATTGAGATTTGACTAATTCGGATTATAATATTAGTTTTCTTGTAATGAAACTGTTCATCACTTCCCCTCAAAACTGTTATCCAACCATATTTTAAACTCTTCAAAAGTAATCTGACCATCAATGCACTCGTCACGTTTCAGCATAGCTTGATATTTCCACTTTTTAAAAGCAGCCGGTTTCATACTTCCGGTTTTGCTTCTTGCATAAAACCTTTTGTAATACCTTGAGTAAAGCTTAACAGCATCGTTACTGTGAATTTTCTCAAGGTATTTTTTTCGTGACGCAAGCGTCTGACAATTGAACGTTTCTCCGTCGGGAATTCTGTTACAATACTGTGTGTTGTAATTGCCTTTGATAATAAAATATTTTCCGCAGTAACCGCATCGTTTGATTTTAGCATTTGCCACCAGCATTTCCTTGAAGGTGAGCATTAACAAATCCTCTACTGTACTGCAAAGATAGACAACCTCAACACCTCGTCCTACGACATCGGGTAACAGCGATGTTAATGCATCAAGACCGTAATCTTTTTCAAACGGACTTGCAAATTCATTTGTGATTTTCATTATTACAGAATTGTCTCCATGCTCCTTCGCCAGTACTATTGCATCGCTTACTTCCTCGGAACTGTATTTTGCATAAACTTGTTCACCGATTCTTCTTGCCATAGCTACTGTATGTTTTGACAGCGTATCTAAATAATTATTCTTGATATGTTCAAAAGCAAATTTTTGTGTAAGCGTTTGTGGGAACGGTCTTTCAGGATAGATTTCATTGAAAAGCATCAGTCTTTGTGCCGCAGTATACTGACTGAATTCATCGGGATAAAAATCCTTGTCAAAGCAAAACATTGATAACTTTTGAAACTGCCGCTGAACGTCATACAGATATGTATGATATTGAACAGAACCTTGTTCGTCAAATATACTGGGCTCTGTCATCTTGCAGTAAGCGTGACTTTCAAGTTCGTCAACAGGCATTTCTATAAACTTCAAAAACTCTTCTACATATTCACTCTTTCTCTGATCATCAATCGTGAACTTAATATTAAACTGCAGCTCGTCTGTATTAACGCTCACTTCAAGTTTTTGTTCACTGAAAGCAATACTGCGATTGCTTTTGCGAATGTCATAATATTTATCCGCATTTTCAAAATCAAATTCTTCGTATTTCATAGCGTACCTCGATAAATCCTTTTTATTTATTATATATCCGCATTCAGGTTTTGTCAACTGTATTTTAGAAAATCAATATTTTCTAAAATCCGATAATTAACATCATTCGACAGAAAATGCGACCAAAGTCTTTACAAACATATTTCGAGGTGTTATTATATATATGCATCAATAGAAAATATTCGGTTTAAGAATAACATTTTCTATAGTATCTTGAAAATTGAATCCCACGCATGAGAGATACCAAGCAGCGAAGATCGTGCAGGAGGAGCAGGAGCGTACCAAGCATGGAAAAACGTCCTTAAATCAAACAAGGCTTTCTGACAGGAACTGTACTGTTGTGGGGCAGAAGAAAAAAATAAAAATGAAAAAACGAAAGGAAGATGCATATGAAAACCGTCAACAATAAATTCTACAGAAGATATATTGAACCGACATTTCCGGCAGCAATATACGATGACATCACACCTCAGGAGTTCATGGTGATGACTGTACTTTACAGCGACTACGATTACGATGAAAAGTGTGCGACGGTAAGTCGCAGAGATATTGCCCAGACCTGTAATATGTCCGTGAGAAACATCGACCGCATACTTAGTCAGCTTGTAAAGAAAGATCTCATAAGAGTGCAGAAACGTTATGCGCCAAGCGGCAGGCAGATAGAAAATTCCTACAAGCTGATATATCGTGATTACAGATCATGAATTGCGATACCCTCTGTGTCACTGTGCTATACCTTTAAGGATTAATACTAACTAATATTAATAATGGCAGAAGAAAGAATGATATGAAGTTATCAAAGATTGATTGATGATGCATGACGAATAGAATCGGCGGATTGATTTGCTGATTAACAGTCCGCCTTTTCTCTTTTGCAAATTAAAAAGGAGATGTGCAAAAGAGAAAAAAGTGTAATTAATTTAATCGCAACATAACGGCGATTTGTGCCATCATAGCTCGCACTAGAGTAAACATACCACTGTAAACGGTATAAGCCTACACAAGCGATTTGTGAGCGGTTTACGAGGGGATAAACGAGAAGTTCGGAAATCAGTTAAAAAGCACATCGGAAACCGGATATGTTGGTTATGAACAAATTTCCGATTTGCCGCATGACGATGAAAGTGAAATATTTCATTGCAGGTTAAAGTCATGGCGTCTGAAGCCGCTATGACCCTCACAGCGGACAGCAAAGCTGACCGCAAATATGCCGTAAATACGCAGTTTTTGCATTGGTCTTGTGTATATTTTAGGCAGTCGCCTCATGGAGTCAAAATACGGCTTTTTACGAAAATCAGGGGTCGTAAGTGCAGAAATGTGCGTAAAAGCAGCATATTTTCAGGAGTCGTGAGAAAAAAGGGAGTGGATTTATGGCAAAAGAAAAAATGGCTGTATATTTTCAGCCGGAAACAATTAAAAAGATCGAACAGGAGTATAAAGAGGATAATTGTGCCTCGAAAACAGAATTTATTGAGAAAGCCGTGAAGTTTTACATCGGCTACCTTCGTCAGCAGGAAGAGGTAAACTACCTCTCCCCACTGATTACGGAAACGGTCAAGGCACAGATAAAAGGTACAGAACAGCGGCTTGCCCGTCTGCTTTTCAAAGTCGCAGTGGAGCTTGGAAAGCTGTCGCATATGACTGCGGCGATAAATGATGTTGATGATGAAACATTGCAAAGTCTGCACGCTATGTGCGTAAACGAAGTACGGAAGATCAATGGAATTATCGATTACGAGGATGCTGTGCAGTATCAAAGAGATTAAATCAGAGGTGCCAAGAAAACAGTATGTGATTTTTATTGATACTGCTACAAGTAAAGAGAAAAATTTGGTTGCAGTTGGTGATTACATTGCGGCTGAAAAAATAGTAAAATTGTAGTACGGAGGTAGCTTATTGAAGATCGAATTTGACTACGAGGTAAGGCTGATGATTGAAATTCTCTTTGAAAAGGGATTGATAAATCAGCCTACATACCTGAACATCATCAGAAATTACGACAATCAAAAGCAGAAAAAAAGCACATGACTTTGAAAGGACAGGTGACCTGAATGTACACAACATTAAAGCCGGACAGGAACAGACAGCGAACGGTTGTGTTTTACGGACGAGTATCAACGGAGCACGAAGCTCAGATCTCCGCTCTGGAAAATCAGCTTCAATGGTACGACGATCAAGCTAAACAGCACAAGAACTGGAACGTGATAGACAAGTATATTGACGAAGGAATTACGGGAACGCAGGCTAAGAAAAGACCGTCGTTCCTGCAAATGATCGAGGACGCACGGCAAGGAAAATTCGATCTTATAGTTACAAGAGAGGTATGTCGATTCGCACGAAATACGGTTGACACGCTGACGTTTACTCGTGAGCTAAAGAACTTGGGTATTGAGGTTTACTTTGTTGAGGACAACATCTGGACAATGGACGGTGACGGAGAACTCAGACTTACGCTTATGGCTACTCTTGCACAGGACGAGAGTAGAAAAATTTCTGAGCGAGTTCGTGCGGGACAATATATCAGCCGCGAGAACGGTGTGCTATACGGGAACGGAAATATTCTTGGGTACGACCGAGTCGGCTCAACCTATGTGATCAATCCGGAGCAGGCGGAAACGGTGACGATAATATATGATTACTATCTGCACGGCTACGGAATAAAGAAGATCGTCAACGAGCTATATCGCCTTGAACGCAGGGACTCATCGGGTAACGTCAAGTGGGACGTCTCAAAGGTAAACAGAATACTGAAGAACGCAATCTACAAGGGCTATATCGGGTACAATAAATCAAGTACCAATAACTATCTGGAGCAAAAGAGGAAAAACAATTATGACACCTCAACCTACGTTTATCACAAGGGTGATTTCGAGCCGATCATCAGCGAAGCACAGTGGGACGAGTGTGCACGGATTATGGAATCACGCTGTCAGGTGCTAAAGAACAGTATGGGTAAGGATAAGAAGTTCGGACATAATCCGTCCGCCGACCCTTGGCTGAACAAACTGAAATGCCATTGCGGTTCGGGATTTAAAAAGTACAAATGGCGGACGAACAAGAAAGACGGCAAGGAGGTTTATGGTTATTCCTGTTATCGTCGCAGTCAGTCGGTCAGTCCACGTTATCTGTCAAATCACGGGATTGAGGCGGATGGTGTGTGCGATATAAAAGGCATTTGTCAATGGAAACTTGAAATGATGGCGGACAAGATTTTGGGCGAGGTGCTTGCGGACAGATATGAGATCATTGAAAGGGTGCTTGACTTGATCAACAAGCACTGCAAGGACGGAACCGATTCGTTGCAGAAAAACGCCTATATTATCAAATCCAAAATTGAAAAACTTGAAGCGAAAATACGCAAGCTGGTTGATATGTATGCCGAGGGAGATATTGAAAAGGACGAATACCGAACGGTCCGAGCTGATTCAGAAAATGAGCTTGAGTGTTTAAAAGCGGAGCTTAAAAGGAACGACACAGCTGATACGGTCAGCGGAAACTGCATAGACACGGATCGTATTCGCAGAACTCTTGATGAGATACTTTCTGCTGACAACGGTCACATCAACGATGAAATTATTAACAAATTGGTATCAAGAATTACGCCAGTTGACAATACAAATTTTGAATGGATAATCAATCTCGGCGAGGAGAAAAGTGAAAAAATACGTTGTACGCTCACAGGCAGAAAAAACTCTGCTGAGCTTACGATTGGTGACGGCGAAAGCTGTCACTTTACATACTGGTTTATAAATCTACTTGGTTTAAACGGTGAAATTGTCATAAAAGCTCGTGCAGGTGAGCTGCTGCACAGGCTGCTATTGCACAGAAGAAGTAATTCTTGCAAAGTTTAGGATATCTGAATAGATAACAAAAATTTCACCCCGTGTCTTATGATACGGGGTGTTTTTGTGCCATTAATAATATGAAATGTGCTTTAGACGTTTAGTTTGCAGAAAATAAAGAACGCTTTAGGATAATCTTTTGCCATAGAATTAATTTTTTCTTTACAAATGAGCATTGACTTTACTGTAACTGTATAGCGTAAAATGAAATCAACAAATTAAGAAAGGAAAGTGATTCTATGAACGCAATAAATACTGATAAAAAGGTGCAGCTTACATATGGCGGTTTGAAAAGTTCAACTGACACATCTGGGGCGGATTACACTATTATAGGTATTCCATTTGATATCCGAACAACATATTGTCCGGGAACGAGGTTTGGTCCTGATGGGATTCGCAGAGCCTTTTCCACAGACAGCGTGAACGAGGCTGTCGGCGTTGATACGAGTAAATATGTAAAGGGCGTTGATTATGGAGATCTTGATATGTGGAACGCTGAGAAAGCTTATCTTGGTTCGATACCACAGGAAATGAAAGCTATTTTGGAAACAGGTACAATTCCAATCGTTCTGGGCGGTGATCATTCTATTACTTTTCCTGAACTGCTGGCTTATAAGGATGTTTACGGGCCTGTTTCGATAATACACTTTGATTCGCATACAGATACATGGGGCAGCGATACTGATAAAGAACATCACGACCACTCTACCCCTTTCAGAAGAGCGATCGAATATGACTGCATTGACCCGAAAACATCTATACAGGTAGGTATGAGAGGCGGACTTTTTGAAGAGAGTGATTTTGGTTTTGCGAATAATGCAGGCCTTGAGCATATCTATGCTGTTGATATACATCATATGGGCATTGAGAAAACGGCGGAGCTTATCCGTGAAAAGGTCGGAAACAATAAGGTCATGGTCACATTTGATATAGATTTTGTTGATCCTGCTTTTGCTCCCGGTACAGGCACTCCCGTTTCCTGTGGATTTACTTCAAGACAAGCTCTTGAACTTATTCGTCATGCGCTTATCGGTCTTGATATTGTTGGCTTTGACCTTGTTGAAGTCGCACCGAACTATGACACAGGGGGAATAACTTCAATTCTTGCCAGCCGTATCGTAAAAGAATTTATTACCTGTGTGGCTTGCAAAAAGGCGGGCATCAAAGAATATGCTAAGAAAGGAATGATCGAAAATGTTTGATAAAATTATTTCAGAAGAGACACGAAGCAACATTGCAAAGCGCAGAGAAAATAATATCAAGACGCTTTTCGGGCTTCCATATAAGCAGGATATCGATGACGAAGATTTTGTTGTTTTGGGCGTGCCCTATGATACCAGCGTGACAAACAGGACAGGCTGTCGTTTTGGACCTAGAGCGATAAGAAATGCTTATGGTGCAGGCAGATTGTCATATGAACAGGATAACTCATATAAGGTCGCTAACTTAAAAGGCATGGATATGGGCGATATCGGCGTTGTGCTTGGTTATGTTGAGGAGACAATGGAACTTATCAGGGAATCGGTCAGAAAGGTACTCGACGCAGGTGCAGTGCCTATCGTTCTGGGCGGCGATCACCTTATTGCATATGCTGAACTTAAAGCTTACAGTGAAAAGTATGGCAAGGTCGCAATGGTGCATTTCGATACCCACGAAGATACTTGGGATTATGGCGACAGGATAAAATATAATCATGGAACGCCTTTCAGAAATGCTATTGAGGACGATATTCTTGATACTGAACATTCTATTCAGGTCGGCATAAGAAGCGGCGGAGATACTTATCGCATCAAGTACGCTCAAGATCACGGAATGAAGGTCATCACGGCGAGAGAGCTTCATAAGATCGGAATAAAGGAAACTTGCCGCAGAATAAAGGAACAGGTGGGAGACGCTAAGGTTTTCATCACTTTCGATATTGACTTTCTTGACCCTGTTTATGCACCTGGTACAGGCACTCCAATGCCGGGAGGATTTTCTACATATGAGGCTTGTGAGATAATCAGAAATGGTCTTGCGGGGCTGGATATAGTAGGTTTTGATCTGGTGGAGGTAATGGAAAATTATGATCCCGCAGGCATAACTGCGATAAATGCAGTGGCGATACTAAAGCAGTTTGTTATTTTGCTTTCAAAGAAAAAAGCGGAGCAGGAATAATAGGAAAGGTCGGTGTTAGATATGGTAAAATGTCCATTTAAACTAAACTTTGATGATCTGAAAGATCTTGGGCCAACAGGTTTTTTGGAAACGCCTATGGTCGATGATATAAATGGTTATGATATTCTTTTTGCAGCATTACCGTATGAGTGTGATGAAACTGCAAAGCCTGGTTCAAGAAAAGGTTCTGAATATTTCAGACGTGATATTTTTGGCTTCGGTTTTTGCGATCAGGGACTTGACATTGATATGGCGCATAGCGTAAAGAGCGGAGATTGTGGTGACCTTATCATCGACGATTCCTCAAAGGCAGCAGCTGAGAAATGTATATATACGGCTGAAAAAGCGATAGCTTCCACGGGAGCTTGCAGCTTTATGATCGGTGGAGATGATAAGACATCTTATGGGCAGATAAAAGCTTGCTATGAAAAGTATGGCAAAATGGCTGTTATCCACTTCGGCGGTTCGGTAAGTTCTGCGCTTGTTAGAGCAGCAGAAGAGGATATGTGCGACAATACTTCTTCTCTTGAAGTTGGAATAAGAAACGGAATGTCACAATACGGTGGCAGGCTAGAAAAGCTGGGTATAGATGTGTTGACAGCTTCTGACATGGATTATATGAAGTTTTCAGACGTGGGTTCTGCAATAAAAAAGAATGTATCAGGAAAACCTGTTTTTGTGATCTTTGATATGAACTTTTATGATCCTGCTTTTGTGACATCTGCGGCAAGACCTTATGCAGGAGGATTTGCTTCTCATGAGGTCGTTGAGATAATGGAAACGGGGCTTGTTGGTCTTGACATAAAGGGCATTTCATTATGCGGTATGCTTGATTATAATGATCCTGGAGAGACTTCGCTCAATAATCTTGCGGAATGTGCGGGCAAGCTATATGCAGTTGCGGCATACAACATAGCATCTGAAAGGGAACTGTAACGGCTTTGTAAATGATGAGAGGGGTGATTCATATGCTGTCGGAAAGCGTTGACCTTAAAGCTGAGAAGAAGGAGTTTAACAGGAAATTTCTCAGTATCATAATGCCGCTGCTTGTTTCTTCAATATTCAGCCAATGTCTCACTTTCATAGATCAGTGGATGGTCAGCACCTTAGGTAGCACAGCTATTGCGGCGGTAGGAGTATCTACAAATTTTTTCAGTGTTTATTTTACTTTCCTATATGGCTGTAATACTGGCGCAGGAATATATCTGACACGTTATTGGGGGCAAAAAAATATCAAAGATTTTCAGCGCATAATTTGGACAGCCGTAACGGTCACGTTTACTGTTGGTCTTGTGATGTGTTTGGCGGCAATGATATTTCCTGATATCATAATAAGGCTTTTTAACAGAGACCCTCTTGTTATAGAGAAGGCAAAGCCATATATGCGTATCGTGGCGGTATCATATTTGCTTGACGCCATATGCTATGCTGTGAGCTTTTGTTTTAGAAATATAGGCAATGTCAAGATACCGATGATACAGGGCATAGGAAGTATGATGTTCAATATGCTTTTTAACTATATGTTTATTTTTGGAAAGTTTGGTTCGCCGAAGCTTGGAGTGACAGGAGCTGCGCTTGGAACGCTTGCTGCAAGAATTGTTGAGTTGATAGGACTTTTGATATATTTCTTTCTTTCAGATAATCCGATAAGGAAAAACCTTTTTAAGGCATTGAAAACATTAAATGTTGGATTATACAAGGAGTATCTTAAAACTTCGCTTCCGTTGTGTGCGAATGATATGCTTTGGTCTCTGGGTCTTTCGTTTTACTATATGGTATATGGAACAAGAGGAACGGAAGTATATGCAGGAATGAGTATACTGAACACCATGGAGATGTTTGCGAAGCTTGCGATAATGGGCTTTGCGGGGGCGTGTACTATTATGCTGGGCATTGAGATGGGTTCTGCCGATATGCCAAAAGTTTATCGCTATGCTGATCGATTCAATAGGATTTCTATCATAGCTGGTCTTGTATCATGCAGTATCATTGTTGCTCTTATGTTGCCTGTTCAGCATATTTATGGAATAAAGGGTACCCTTGAGGGCGAATGTGTGAGAAACTGCATGTGCGTACTTGCTATATACTGCATACCTAATGCGGTGAACTGTGTTAAGGTAGAGGGCATTTTTAGGAGCGGCGGAGATGTAAAGTATCTTACGCTCATGGACGCAGGCAGCATATGGATGATAGGAATGCCGCTTACGCTAATTCTCGGGCTTATCTTTAAGGTCGATATTTGGTATGTTTATGCTGCTCACATAGCTATAGAGCTGTTTAAGCTTCCTCTCGGTCAAAGACGACTGAGATCACGCAAATGGTATCACAATGTTACTGAAGCTGTAAGCAGCGTTGAAAACAACTGATAAAAGCTGTCTGATATTCTTTTGGGCAAAGATGCATGAAAGAATATCGATGATGAAAATAGGGTCATACAAGGACGTTTGATAGATCAGACGTCCTTTCTTATTATTGCTTTTTGCAATATTATATTAACAAAATTGCATTTTAGAAATGGTCACATTCTTTTACATATGTATTACTTGCCACGAATGCCATATTTTTAAGATGAAATAATATACAAAACCAACGATAAAACGCTTGTTTCACAGCGAATTTTGTTGTTTTAAACAAAATTGCAGCTAGCATATTGACATTACAGTAGCTGTAAAGTATATAATATAATCAAGATAAATTTGAAGGATTTAAAATTCAAAAATTCATTTTATAGAAAAGGGTGTTATTATGGCTTATGTAAAATACATTCTGAAAAAATTGATACAGATAGTTGTTATAACCTTTCTGGTTTCGTTGTTGGTATTTTTTTCGTTAAGACTTAATCCAACATCTCCGCTGACTGTTATCATAGGTAACAAGCAGTCAACACCTGAACTTCAGCAACAGTATACAGAGCAGTTCGACCTTGATGAGCCACTGCTGAAGCAGTATATTATTTGGCTCAAAGGCATTGCACATGGTGATCTTGGAATTGATTACGTTCAAAAGCAGCCGATACTCAACCAGATAATAGACAGGATACCGATAACAATAGGTCTTGTGCTTTTCTCAACGATATTAGGAACAGTGATAGCTATTCTGATAGGTGTTCTGGCGGCGATGAAGCGGGGAACATGGATAGATTCAGCGTTGTCGACTCTTATGCTGGTGATCTCGAGTATACCGACGTTTGTGCTAAGTATTCTTGCTATTCTGTTTCTTTCAAAATATGTACCCGGATACAGTTTCATAGGAACATATTCTAATACAGCAGAGTTTATATCAAGAATATCTGTTCCGGGTATCATAATGGCAGTTGGACTTGTTGCAACACTGGGAAGAGTTACACGAAGCAGCATGATATCCCAACTTCAAGCACCATATATGATAACCGCAAAGGCAAAGGGTCTCGGCAAGGTCAATAAAACATTCAAACATGCTTTTCATAACGCTGTGATACCTGTCCTTACAGTAGCAGGATATATGTTTGCGGGAGCTATAGGTTCAACTGTTCTTATTGAACAGATATTCTCGCTTCCTGGTATCGGTGGTATGCTGGTAACAGGTATCCAGCAAAACAACTATCCGATAGTACAGTTGCTTGTGCTTGTAATGCTTGTTTCATATCTTATAATGAGTTTTGTTGTAGATATTCTCTATGCAGTGGTTGACCCTCGTGTTGAGATGAAGTAGGGAGGAATGGATAATGGCTAAACGTTCAAAGGTGGGAAAGTTTTTTACTCCAAAAACGGTTATTTCAGGCATAGTGATACTTATAGCAATAGCTGCTGCTATTGGTGCAAATGTCATTGTTCCTTATGATCCAAATGAAGTTGATCCACGATCCTGTTTTCTTCCTGCTTTCTCAAAAGGACATATTTTAGGCACGGACAAGCTTGGACGTGACCTTTTATCAAGGCTTATAATGGGTGCAAAAAGCTCTATGCTCAATGCTTTCCTCATAGTTGCCTTTGAGGTGGTCATCGGCGTACCTATCGGTCTTATATGCGGATATTACGGAGGAAAGATCGACGCAGTTATAATGAGAATCTGGGACGTTGTCTGTTCAATACCGTCTCTGCTTCTTTCATTCATACTTATCGCAATTTTCGGCAGAGGAAATTTCACAGGCGTTATGTCCATTGGTATCGCATTTATACCGCTGACAGCAAAAATGGCGCGTTCGCTTATCATAACGGAAAAGAAAGCGGTTTATGTTGAAGCCTGCAAGTCAATGGGATATTCGGATATGAAGATAATCTTTTTTCACATTCTTCCAAATGTTATCACCACAATGATCGCTCAGTTCACAATGGATATCGGTGCGGCTATAGTAGCGATGGCAACGCTCAGCTATTTAGGTCTTGGTATTCAGCCACCTGACGCAGATTGGGGAACTCTTCTTGAAAATGGTATGCAGAATTTTTATAACAATTATGTGCTTCTTGCTGCCCCTGCAATAATTATAATGCTTGTGACCGTAGCGGTTAATATTTTCAGCGACTGTATTCAAGAGTATATCGATCCGTCACAGAGAAAGCTTCCGACATTCAAACAGTATGAAAAGAGACTTATCCATATCCAGCGCCGTCAAAAGGCAGCAATATAAAAAGTAAGTAGGTGTTCTTATGAACGAGCATAATGTAATTGAAATAAAAGATCTGTCTGTAGATTTTATGACGGTCAGAGGTATAGTTTACGCTGTTCAGGGAGTAGACCTTAGCGTAAAGGAGGGCGAGATCCATGGCGTTGTGGGTGAAAGCGGCTGCGGAAAGAGCGTTTCCACTAAATCTATTATGCGGCTCCATGATGAAAAGCATACGAGATATTCGGGACAGATCCTTTTCAAGAACGGCGAGGGCAAAGAAGTTGATGTGCTTTCGCTGTCGGAGAAGCAGATGCAGACTATTCAGGGAAAAGATATTGCAATGATATTTCAGGACCCTATGACATCTCTTGACCCAATAATGAAAGCAGGCGAGCAGATCGCTGAGCTTGTGCGCAAAAAGTTGAAAATGAAAAAGGCAGAGGCAAAGGAATATGTGCTTACTTTGTTTGAAAAAGTAGGAATACTTCCTGCTGAACAGCGGTATGAACAGTATCCATTTGAAATGAGTGGAGGAATGCTCCAAAGAGTAATGATAGCAATGGCGCTCTCCTGTAAACCTAGACTTCTTATAGCGGATGAACCGACAACAGCTCTTGATGTTACGATACAAGCACAGATACTCAAACTTATCAAGGAACTTGCCGCAGAAAATAACACCTCGGTAATATTTATCACTCATAACCTTGGAGTTGTGGCTGAAATATGTGACAGCGTTTCAGTAATGTATGCTGGAAGGATATGCGAAACGGGTTCTGTGCTTGATATTTTTGATAATGCGGCTCACCCATACACAAGGGCGCTTCTGAACAGCAATCCTAAAGAGGCTGATACAGGAAAGTATATGGCAACTATCCCTGGAGCGCCGCCGCTTTTGTATAACAAGTTCACTCATTGTCCGTTTGCGGAGAGATGTGATAAATGTATGGATAAATGCCGCAAAGAATTTCCAACGCTGAAAACTATCAGGGCAGGTCACGAAGCATCGTGCTTCCTGTCGGACGGAGGTAAAAAGAATGGCTGAAAATATTCTTGAGGTAAGACACTTGAAGAAATGGTTCAAGATCGGAAATCCTGCGATCAAAAAGGTCGGTGTAAGCTAACTCCATGCCTGCGATGATGTCAGCTTTGAAATAAGAAAAGGTGAGATATTTGGCATTATCGGAGAGAGCGGATCAGGAAAATCAACGATAGGCAAATGCGTTCTTAATCTGCAGAGCAGCGATTCTGGTGAGATAATTTTCGACGGACAGGATATTTTCGGATATTCGCAGAAGAAAATGAAGCCCCTGAGAAAGGATATGCAAATGGTCTTTCAAAATCCGCTTGCATCTTTCAACCCAAAGAAGCGGCTTGGAAAGACGTTTGCGGAATATGGAAAGTTTCTGGGCATGACCGATGAACAGTATCAGAATAAGATGAAGGGGCTTTTAAAGTATATCAAGCTTTCTGATGATGTGCTTTCAAGACTGCCAAAGGAACTCTCTGGAGGTCAGCTTCAGCGTCTTGCCATTGCAAGGGCGCTGATGTCAGAGCCAAAGTTTGTGTTGGCTGACGAGCCTGTTTCGGCACTTGATGTTTCTGTTCAAGCTCAGATACTTAATCTGATGATAGACCTTAAAGAAAATCTTGGTCAGACTATGCTTTTTATTTCACATGACTTGAATGTTGTCCGTCATCTTTGCGACAGAGTAGCTGTTGTGTATCTTGGCGTTATCGTTGAAATGGGTCCTATAGATGAGGTGTATTCAAACGTTATGCACCCATATACGCAGGCACTTATTTCAGCAAAGCCAAAGGAACATCCGCTTCAGCAAAAGGAGCAGATAATCCTTAAAGGTGATATCTCTACTGCCGTAGACGTGCCTGAGGGTTGTCGGTTTGCTTCAAGGTGCAGCCGTTACAAGCATGGTTTGTGCGACCACACAACACCAAAACTCAAGGATATGGGCAACGGACACTTTGTTGCCTGCCATTATCCAAAAGGTCATAACTCTGATGAAGAGGATTGATATAGAAGTTTATATGAAAAGGAGAATTTATCATGAAAAACTACAGGAAACTTTTAGCAGGTTCGTTGGCGTTGTTTCTCGCTGTAGGTATCACAGGCTGTAGCAATACTTCAGGAGGCGGAACAGGTGTTGCAAATGAAGACGGACTTGTTGTTTTGAATGTTGCGTCAACAGGTCAGCCTGTATCCTTTGATCCTGCTGACGCAAACCTTGTTGTAAATGAATACACAGAGTATGATTGCTACGATACGCTCCTTGATTTTAATCAGGACGGCACAGATGTTGTACCTGCACTTGCAGAAAGCTGGGAACAGGTGGACGATCTTACATATACTTATAAGATCCGTGAGGGTGTAAAGTTCTCCGACGGTTCCGATCTTACAATGGACGATGTATTGTATTCTCTAAATCGTGTGCGTGAGGACGCTTATGGAATGAGCTATCTTTTTGAGCACGTTGACAGCTTTGAGGTAGATGAGGCAACAAGAACGCTCACTGTTCATCTTACTCAGCCTGACAGCACATGGAAGTATGTTCCTGCAACAACGCCATGTCAGATCTTGAAGAAGTCTGTTGTGGAAGCTGAAGGTGACGCTTATGGAACAAATGAAGGCTCAGTAGTGGGTACAGGTCCATATAAGTTCGTATCATGGGCTGCTGACTCACAGATAGTTCTTGAGAAGAATGAATATTGGTGGGGCGGTGCAGATAATCTTGCTATCGACAAGATCAACTTCTATGTTATGAAAGACGCCAGCACTATCGCATTGGCAGTAAAGTCAGGAACTATTGATTTTGCACCTGGCATTACAAATGATGTTCTTCCGACTTACGAGTCGCTGAGCAATTATAATATCATTCACGATTTTGAGACTTCTACGGCTTTTGTCGCCTTAAACACACAGGTTGCGCCGTTTGATGATGTTAACGCAAGAAAGGCGCTTGCCTACTGTATAGACTCTTCCCTTGTTCAGCAATCCATTGGCGGAGAGTATTCGGCAAAGCTTGATGTTACTTGTTTATCCGACAATATGTATTATATGGATCCTGACAAGTGGCACACTGCAGTGGGCGAAATGGAGGATTACACAGTTCAGGATTATGATAAGGCAAAGGAGTATCTTGCTAAGTCAAAGTATCCTGACGGATTTGAGTTCGATTTTTACACTTTATCTGCTAATGTTCCGGAAGCTGAGCTTATTCAATCTATGGTTGGTGAGGTCGGTATCAAAATGAATATCAAGGAGATACTTTCAGCAGATATGTTCAGCTATTTGTATGGCTTTAATGAAGATGAAAACGGCAACAGACCATATCAGGCGTTTGGCTCTAGCTGGGTATCTGACTATCTCGACCCTGTGGGCAATCTGAAAACAATGTTCCACAGCTCGAATACAGTACCGGGATGTGCAAATCAGGCAATGTGGAAGAATGCAGACTTTGACGCACTTATTGATAAATCTTACAAAACAACTGACGATAGTAAGAGAGTGGAATACTTTATTGAAGCTTCAAAGATAGCTGCTGATGATTGTGCTTATATCCCACTTTATGTGCCCGAGTCGGTTTACGCTGTCAGCGATAAGTTTACATTTACTCCAAGTCCTCAGTCATTCTGGAACTTCTCTTATACTGGTTTTCAGGTAAACAAATGATCTGAACAATGAAAATAATACACGCTGCGGCATTTATAATACTATGCCGCAGTGATGTTATCTGAAAGGATTGATCTTATGATTATGTCAGCGGATACGATCTGGATTGCCATATGCACCGTGCTTGTGTTTTTTATGCAGACGGGGTTTGCAATGCTTGAAACAGGCTTTACAAGAAAGAAAAATTCCTGTAATGTTATCATGAAAAACATTATGGATTTTGCGGTCGGCTCGATCTTTTATTGGATCTTGGGATTTGGCATAATGTTTGGTGCAACAACAGGCGTTGTGGGCGTGATAGATCTTTTCTCTAACGGCGATTATTCGGCTGCTTCACAAACTATTCCACAGCCTGTATTTATGGCGTGGCAGTTAGTTTTCTGCGCAACGTCTGCTACTATCGTTTCAGGTGCTATGGCCGAAAGAACTGCTTTCAAGTCATATCTTATTTATTCCGCAGTTATGAGTGCAGTTGTTTATCCTATAAGCGGCTGTTGGATATGGAACGCCAATGGCTGGCTCGCACAGCTTGGCTTCCACGATTTTGCGGGCGGAACTGCCGTACATCTCTTGGGAGGTTCTGCTGCTTTTGCAGGCGCCGCTGTGCTAGGCGCACGAATAGGCAAATATGACAAAAAGAAAAAGTCAAGGGCTATACTGGGACAGAATATACCTTTGGCGGCTCTTGGAGCGTTTATACTGTGGGTAAGCTGGTTTGGCTTTAACGGCGGTTCGGTAGTGACTTCCGAAAGCGGATTTGACCTTGCAGCTATCGGCAGTGTGTTTATGAACACTATACTTTCATCATCAGCATGTGCCGTATCTGCAATGATAATTACATGGGTAAGATACGGAAAATCAGACATAACGATGACCTTAAACGGCATTGTGGCAGGTCTTGTTGCCGTCACAGCCGGAGCAGATCAGCTTCCGCACTATGCGGCGCTTCTCGTGGGCGTAGGTGCAGCTTTTGTTATGATTTATGGAATTGAATTTATTGACCATATCTGCAAAGTGGACGACCCTGTTGGCGCAATATCAGTTCATGGTCTTTGCGGAGCTTTTGGCACAATAATGACAGGTGTATTTTCTGTAGAAAAGGGCGTTATCTATACAGGTAGATTTAACTTTCTTGGCGTGCAGCTACTTGGAGTTTTGTCTGTTGCGGTATACGGATTAGCTGCAATGACGCTACTTTTCGTTATACTTAAGCATACGGTAGGTATCAGAGTTTCTGAAAAGGCTGAGATAATGGGTCTTGACCGCTCAGAGCATGGTTGGCAGAGCAATGTGACTGATGATCTTATTTCAGATCTGTCGGACGGAAATGCCAAGAGTGTTACACAGATAGACCTCTCAAAGTCTATAGATCGTTCAGCGTATAAAGCTGACGGAAAGATACGCAAGGTAGTTATACTTATGAACAGCTCGAAATTTGAGTCGCTGAAAGACGCACTTGACGAGATAGATATAACCGGTATGACCGTAACAAATGTAAATGGCTGCGGAATACAAAAGGGCAGCACCGATTATTATCGTGGCTCGGAAGCAAAGTCACATTTGCTCCCGAAGATAAAGGTCGAGATCGTTATCAGTACAGTTCCACTTGGACTTTTGGTAGACACGGTAAAGCGTGTGCTGTACAGCGGCAATATCGGAGACGGAAAGATCTTTGTATATGAGGTCGAAAATGTAATAAAGATCAGAACTGATGAAGAGGGCAAAATGGCGCTTGAATAGCAGTTTGCTGACGAAAAGGGGGTATTCATTATGGATCAGAAACTAAAAAAGAAATATCTTTCCATAAAAGAAATGGGTCAAAAGCGAGGCGTTTCTTCAAAAACACTGCGGTATTACGATAGTATTGGGATCTTCAAGGCTGATTATGTTGACCCTGAGACGGGGTACAGATACTATGATCCACAGCAATATGAGAAGCTTGGCACGATACTTGAACTGCGCAGCCTAAATTTTTCGCTGAATGAGATAAAAGAATATTTCACGGAGAGAAATATGAAAAAATCTGTGGATATGCTGAAAGAACATTACAAGCTTCTTGAAGAGGAGATACGTAGCAAACAAAGGCTGGCGGAGACTATCAAAGAAAAAATAGATTTCATTGATAAGGTTATCGACAATAATATCGAGCTGGAGAAGTTTTCTTTTGAGGATTTTCCAGAGCGATTTATCATATCACAGCTCAATAGATCTGATAAAAGTGGTGAATCCGTTGCACTTGAATTTATGCACCTTGAAAGTCATCTTCACGAAACTGCGCCGATCTTGGCTTCAGACCGAATAGGCTTTTATATGGATTTTGATGATATTTCCGAGATGGAAAATATGGATAATTGGCACACCATGATAATGTGCAGTGAAGAAATGAAGAATTCAAGACATTTCTGTGTGCTCCCTGCGGGAAAATATCTATGTGCATATTTTAAGGATTATACCGCTGACAGGGATTTATTCATAAAAATGTTTTTGGAATACGTCAAGTTTAACAACATAAAATTGAAAGGAATAATGATACAGCAATTTAAAATAGATGTAACTGTTACTGACGATCCGAAAGAGACGATCATTGAATTTCAGGCACTTGTTTGAATTTGTCTGAAGATGTTCTTGATAGCTGTTTCGGCCAAATATAAAACAAAGCCTTCTGAGCATTGTGGCTCAGGGGGCATTGTTTTCTGCTATTTTATCTGCCTTATCATCAGTCTTCCTTAATATCGCAGGCAGTGAAGCACGAAACGTCAGACACACATATTTTATTAGCTTTTCTCTGTGCATTGTTTCCACTACTTTGATTTTGAATTCCGGTGTGTATCTTTTGTTCGGCTTTCCTTTTGGCATAAAAAATGCCCCCTTTCGTTAGATTTTTTATTGGTATATTTCTATTATACCACATTGTCTAACAAAAGGGGGGCATTTCAATTTCGCTCGGAGTGCTTTTGTGTTTATTTTTTTGTAGTCACACTCTTTGAAGCCGACCAAGCACCATAATACTTAGTACCCTTTACATTTGTGTACGAACGGACACGAACGTAATATTTCTTTTTGCCGCTAAGTTTGGAAATTGTGGTCTTGTCGGTCTTGTTGTTTTTTATGGTGACTTTCTTTGCGTTTGTAAACTTGGAATTAGTTGCATACTGTATCTCATAGCCCGTTGCAGAGCCTTTCTGCGCCCAATCCACGAAAAATGCTTTGGATTTAGACGTAAGCTTTTGTATCTCCTGCTTGGCAGGATTTATTGTAAATGTCTTTGTGATAACGCCGCCATATTTGCCTTTGCCTGTTATCTTGACAATTGCCTTGCCGATTTTTTTGTTGTTTGAGTAGGAAGTTGTGTAATCAGTTCCGTTTTTCAGGGCAGTGCCGTTGTATTTCACAGTAATGTTCTGCGTTATAGCCTTGCCTGTGTATGCCTTGGTGGAAATGCCAGAAACGGAAGCTTTTGTGATATCATATTTTGCGGTCTTTATGTTTTTTATGTCAGACCATGGACCATAATAAGTCTTGCTTCCAACGTTTGTGTAGGAACGAACACGGACGTAGTAGGTCTTATCGGCTGTCAGACCACTTATTGTCAGGTTATCTGGCTTGTTGGCAGTGAGGTGTTTGGAAGCCGCACCGCTCATGTTTGCACTGGTGGAATACTGAATGTCATAGCCCGTTGCAGAGCCTTTCTGCGCCCAATCCACAAAGAAGCCTTTGTATCTTGTTTCAAGCTTTTGTATGGTCTGCTTGGCAGGGATAATGTCAAAGCCTGCGGAATAACTGCCGTAGTAGTTGCCCATGCCTGAGATAGCGATGTTAGCGTGACCGATTTTAACATTGTTCGTGACTATCACACGATAGTCGATGTTCTGACGGAGAACTTTGCTTCCGTCCTTAACAGTGACTGTCGGAATAATTGCACTGCCTGTGTACTGTGCAGTGCTTGCGTAGGAACAGCCTGATGTTGGAAGCTTTCTTATGGTGACCTTTACAGTGCAGACGGCAGACCTTCCGTTAGGCAGGGAGGCTGTTATCTTTGCTGTGCCTTTGCCCTTGGCGGTCACAACACCGTCTTTTACTGTGGCAACGGCTGTGTTGGAGCTTTTCCATGTTACTGTCTGAGGAGTGCCTGAGGTCACGCTGGCTTTTAGGGTAATGCTGTCGCCGTATGTGACTTCTTTTGACGTGGAGTCAAGAGTTATCTGTGTATTGTCGTCGCTGATAGGATAGTTTTTCAGATCGGGCAGACTTGAAAGTGTCACTGCATAGTCACTGTTATAGACCTTTTGCCACATACTTTTCTCGGTATATTTCTCAGAGCTTGATATGCAAAACTCACCGCTCCATGTGCCGAAATACGACCATGCGGTGTTTGTTTCAAAGGCTTTGTCAAGGTCGAAAAGACAGCCGTTTTCTGTAAGGGCAACTATTTTTCCGTTTGGTGAACAGTCTGTGGCTTCAAGATATTTTGAGCTTTGTGCTGAATAATCTCTTGTGCCTGGGTAGATATCCTCTCCGATTATGTCAACATATTCGTCGCCAGGATACCAATTTGCCGCCTGACCATTCCATACCCATATAATATTGTCAAGCTTGTATTCATTCGTGAGCTTGTTATATATTGCCTGCCAAAGCTTTTTGTAGGCTTCCGAGCCGTCTGCACCCCACCAGAACCAACCGCCGCTTGCCTCGTGGAGCGGTCTGAACAGTACCGGAACGTCTGCGTCAGAAAGACGTTTGAGTTGTTTGGCGATCTCGTCAACATCGCTCATAAGGGTGTTGTAGCCCTTAGGGTCTGAGCCGTTCATTATTTTGGTAAGCGAGAACTTTGAGCGGTCAACGTTTTTGGTGTAAAAACCACCCCACCAACGTGGATTTCCGCCGTCTGTACCTGAGAGAAGATATTTGTCAGGTACGTTCCAATGCCAGCAGAATGTTACTATTCCTCCTGCCCGTGAAAACTCGATAGCCTTTTCGACAGCGTCGGAGGTGTCACCGTTCTGGACACGGCATGGAGTATAGCGCATAAAGTCAAGACCCAACATAGCAGGAGTCTGACCAGTGGCGGACTTTATAGCTTTGAACTCAGCGCCGTTAAGACCACCGTCGCAATACTGTCCTGTTATGACCTTTTTGCCGTAAACGTCTTTCATATAGCTGTAAAGGCGCTGTGTGCTTTGTGAAGCGTATGGGTCAACGAGATTTTCAGCGGCGGTGTAGGCATTTGAAGAGCTCATTTTTTCTATGGTTATGTAGTCAAGAGAAAAATATCCCCACGACATTGTTATTTTGACAGTGTTCTGACCCTTTTTGAGATAAATACCATTCACTGTGGACGCTTTATAGGCAGAGCTGTTTGCACTGCTGAAAGTGCCTGCATTTGAGCCGTTTACAGAAAGGTTGTTTATCTTATTCGAGCCTTCTCCGCGGCTGTAAAGCTTTATTTTGTAGTATCCGCTTTCGCTGACTGTAACAGTCTGTGACCATGTGCAGCTTGAGTCTGAAAAACGAACTGACCTAGAGCCTGATGCGGAGCTGTCTGTTTGGATATAGGCAGAGCCACCTAAAGTGCCGTTTTCGGCTTCATATTTCAGCGTCTGCTGTGCAAAAACAGAAAGCTGAGCCGAGCCTGTGGTGAGCATTGCCACACTTAAAAATGCGGCTGCGACCTTTTTGATATTGAACTTCATAGATGTTTTTTTCCTTGTTATATTATTTACTGATAAAGCTAAGAGCTTAAAAGCATACGTTTATTTTAGCATAATTTTTGTGAATTGTAAACAATATATCAAGGCTAATTATAAGATGATTTGTAAACTTTAATTTTGCTTATTTCATTAGCCAAATTTCGCAGACGTATTCGGTCGTGTATGAAATATCACCATTAGGCTTTTGCTGACTCTCACATCTATCATATATTGTGCAGCCGAGATATTTGTAATCCAGCCTTTGTGAATAAACTGTAAGGTCGCCCTCATCATCAATGAAAAGTTCGTTTGAAAAATTCACCTTTTTGGCATATTCAAATATTTCATCATAGCTTTTACAGCAGTTAATTACATAGCTTACCCTTATAAATTCACTGTCTGAGGGAAGTCCAACGTCGCTGAGGTTGCTTTTTAGCTTATCCAATGTTATTTCATCCCAAGTGTCGATCTCGCCCTCACTTTGCACATAGAGGACAAGTTCTCATTTTTTTACGCTCCCTTGATTTGGTTATTTTAATTCTATCACATTTTTTGTAAATTGTAAATATGTTTGAGACGTTTTGCATGATTTTTAAGAATGCTCACTGTCTATGCAGGCTTTTATTTGACATTTCGTCATTCATGTGATATAATCATAGTGTGAGCGAGCTATGCGATAGCGTAAACGTTCTAGGTTTATGAGGAAAGTCCGAGCATCATAGAGCAGGATAGCTGATAACGTCAGCCGAGGGTGACCTTAGAGCCAGTGCAACAGAAATATACCGCCAACTTTTGTTGGTAAGGGTGGAAAGGCGGGGTAAAAGCCCACCAGAATGGCGGAGACGTCATTGCTATGTAAACCTTATCCGATGCAACACCAATGGTAGCTTGCAAGTCAATGGCTGCTCGTCAGACTTGGGGCTATAGGTGGCTAGAGCTGTGCGGCGACGTACAGTCCAGATAGATTATCGCACTCGACAAAACTCGGCTTATCGGTTCGGTCACATTTGCTCCGTCAGTTAAACTTTTTTAAGCTTAACTACGGGGCTTGCTTTTTAATAATATATAAATTTAGTCATTTGTTTTGTATATTATAAATAAATTTCTATAATTCCCCTTGTGATTTTACGGAGAATATGTTATAATAACGCTAGACGTATTTATATAAGCAGAGGAGGGCTGTTTGTATGGACATACCAGATAAGACCTATAACGAAAAGTTCGAGAGCTTTTTGAAAATACTTGAAAGCGATGACAGATTTGATAATGTGTGCAAGAATTTTCTCGAAAGTATTTGCTCTGCGCTTTATGTCAATGCGGCTACGGTAACTGTTTCAGGCTATGAAAACTCAGAACCTTTGAGTTATGAATTGATCGCTGATACACATAAATATACTGTATTTGCTTTTGATAAAGAATTTAATAGAAATAGATACAATGCAATGAAAAAAGCACTTATGCAAACTGGTATCCACGTTGCGGATAAGGCTCACCCGAATGGAGATAATGAGGAAATAACCCTGCGTGGAGCGGTGTATCCTTGTTCACTCACTTGTGCTGTCAAGGACGCAAATAAGTATGTTGCATATTTCAATCTTTTGTCCTCTGATCCTGAGAGAGTATGGTCACCTGAGGAGATACAGCTAGCCTCACGTCTGACATACATACTTTCTGGTATGCTCCATACTAGGAGAGCGGCTGAACATGCTGAAAGCACTACTCGCACGCTTACTGACGTTATGGATAATATGAATTCCTATGTGCTTGCAGTGGTACAGGACAGCGGTGAGATAGTTTTTGCCAGCAAGATTTTTGAACAGTATTATGGAAAACTGGTCGGCAAAAAGGAAAGTGACGTTTTCAGCAAGACTTGGTGTGAGCTTCCTGCTCACAAGGAAGGAATGCTTTTTGGAGGAGATTATTATTCCAAGATCATGGACAAATGGTTCAATGTGTCGGAAAAGCTCATAAAATGGCATGACGGCAGAACTATCAGACTTTGCACACTTAATGATATCTCAGAAAAGATAAATTATGAGAGGGTCATCGAAAAGCAGGTCTTTTACGATAATCTCACAGGTCTTCCTAACAGATTAAGTCTTGACAAGAGTATACAGGGCATTATTGAAAGCGATGAGATCAGTACTGTTATGCTCATTGACCTTGATAATTTCAAGAACATAAATGACAGCTATGGTCATAATAATGGCGACCGGCTTCTCAAAGAGATAGGTAAATTCTTTGAGAATTTTGCCTGGAAGAATAAAAAGCTGAGCGTTTTTAGATTTGGCAGCGATGAGTTCGTTGTGCTTCTGAGAGATCAGGATCAGGCCGAGATCGACGAAATATGCAAGATCATACATGATAAGTTCAACACAGAGTGGCAGATAGCTAACAGCAGTTGCTATTGCACTTGTTCAATGGGCGTGGCGAAGTTTCCAAAGCCCGATGATACTGTAAATACGGTACTTAAAAGAATCGACCTTGCCATTTCATATGCTAAAAAGCAGGGCAAGAATTGTACTATAAATTATAATGAAACTATCGGCAGGATACTTTCAAGGCAGATCGAACTTGAAAGGCTCATGCACAAGGATATCACAAACGGCTTTGCACATTTCACGGCGTACTATCAGCCTATATTCAGCAGCTCCGAAAAGAAGCTTGTGGGCTGTGAAGCGCTTATGAGGTGGAATCCACCTGAGTTTGGTCAGGTTTCTCCTGCCGAATTTATCCCCATGGCGGAAAGACTTGGCTATATCAATCTCTTGGGCGAAAACATGATAAGGATCGCAGGCAGACAGTGCAAAAAGTGGGCTGACGCAGGGCTTGATTTGAGAATGAACATCAATCTGTCTGTAGGTCAGATAATAGAGCCTGATTTTCTTGACAAGATAGACGCACTTTTTGACGAAACAGGCGCACCCCCTGAGAAGATATGTTTTGAGGTCACAGAAAGTCTTGCTATCCATGATATGGAAAAGATGAAGGAGCTTTTGAGGCATATAACAGACAAGGGCGTGAAGATAGCACTGGACGATTTCGGAACGGGATATTCTTCGCTTAACTGCATCAAGGAGATGCCGCTGAATACCATTAAAATAGACAAGTCGTTTATTGATGATATCGCAAAAAATCCTGACACTGCGGTGTTTGTTAAAATGATAGTTAATCTTTCTCACGACCTGCATATAGCAGTTTGCGCAGAGGGCGTTGAGGAACAGGTGCAGTTCGATATCCTGAGAGATTTGGAAACTGACGTTATACAAGGCTATTATTTCGGCAGACCTATGCCGTCAGACAAGTTTGAGGAGAAGTTCCTTAGCGAGAAACTCCAGTCAGTAAAATAAGTCGCCAAAAAAAGAAAGTTCGACCGTCGGGCGTAATACTCGGCGGTCTTATAAATATGTAAAAATCAAAAATAAAGGGGAAAGCTTATGAGTGATGAGAAAAAAGACGTAAACAGCCAGCAGGAAAATGTGGGCAAAAAGAGCATAAACAAAAAGCTTATCATCGCTTTTGCAGGCATGGGCGCTGTTATAGTGGGGCTTGTTATTGCACTGATACTGGTGGCAACGTCAGGTAAAAAAGACGTGGACAGCTCTGCTTCAAAGGCGGAGAGCAGTTCTGCGGCGACTTCAGAAACCGATGACACCAGTGAGGAGGACTCTGCGGCTGATGAAAGCGAGGACGAGTCTGATGCTGATGAGGAGGAAAGCTCTCAGGAAAGCAAGGACGATAAAAAGGAAAAGGGCTTTATCATCTCCTATTCAGGGGACAACAGTTGGCAGGACGGCGACAAGGTCATGACGGGCATGGAGATAGGCATTGAGAACAACTCCGATGAAGCCCTCAAGGAGTGGACGCTGGAGCTTGAAATAGACCAGCTCAAAAGCTGTGACGGCTGGAACGGCAACTTTAAGGTCAAGGGCAACAAACTCACGGTCACGAATGTTGATTACAATGGAGAGATCGCAAAGGGCGGTTCGACCTCTATCGGCTGTAATATCGGAACTGGAACAAAGCTCAATGTTAAGTCTGCAAAGCTAAACGGTGTGGTGTGTATTGTTAAAAAGGGCAAGGTATCACAGAATAATAACAATAACAACAATAATCAGAATAATGACAAAAAGGTCACGGAAAAGGACGTTAAAAAGCTTCTAAAGCGTACCTCAAAGGCTAAACAGGGTGATGATTGGCTTCACACAGACGGAAGCAAGATACTTGATAAGGACGGCAAAGAGGTTTGGCTCACGGGCGTGAACTGGTTTGGCTACAACACAGGCACTAACACTTTTGACGGACTTTGGAACAGCGAGCTTGTGTCATCGGTGGAGGCTATTGCAGACCACGGTTTCAATCTTATAAGAGTGCCTATGTCAGCGGAGCTTATCAACCAGTGGTCGGAGGGCGAATATCCAAAGGCGAACTACAATAACGCATACAATGAAGAGCTGAACTCTATGAACAGCCTTGAGATATTTGATTATTTTCTCAAGCTTGCGGAGGAAAACGGTCTTAAAGTAATGCCTGATATCCATTCAGCGGAAACCAATGCCAGCGGTCACACTGTAAATCTGTGGTATACTGACAAGGTCACTGTAAAGGACTATTACCATGCTTTGGAGTGGCTTGCCGACAGATATAAGGACAATGACACTATCGTTGCATTTGACCTGAAAAACGAGCCTCACGGCAAGCCTAACGAGGGTGACGCTGCGGCAATATGGAATGATTCAAAGGACGCAAACAACTGGAAGTATGTGGCTGAAACGGCAGCGAGCAAGGTGCTTGCGAAAAATCCTAATGTGCTTATAATGGTCGAGGGTATCGAAATATACCCTAAGAATATCAAGAAAAACGGGGATTATTCCTCCACCAACAGTGATGATTACTATTTCAACTGGTGGGGCGGAAATCTCAGGGGCGTAAAGGACTATCCTATCGACCTTGGCAAATATCAGGATAAGCTTGTTTACTCGCCGCACGACTATGGTCCGACAGTTTATCAGCAGCCTTGGTTCGAGGGGGATTACACATACAAGAGCCTTATGAAAGATTGCTGGAAAGACAACTGGTTCTACATTCAGGAGCAGGATATCGCACCGCTTCTCATAGGCGAGTGGGGCGGCTTTATGACAGAGCCTAACCTAACTTGGATGACCTACATGAGAAAGCTCATAAAGGACAATCATGTAAATCACACTTTCTGGTGCTTCAATGCAAACTCAGGTGACACGGGCGGACTTGTAAAGGACGATTTTGTTACATGGGACGAGGAAAAGTATGATTTTGTCAAGGAAGTTCTTTGGCAGGAGGGAGGCAAGTTCGTTGGACTTGACCACGCTATCCCGCTTGGAGATAATGGTATAACTTTGAAAAAGGCAAAGGGTCTTTGATAACACATATAAAAATAGCGGACGAAGTTTTCGGGCTTCGTCCGCTTTTGTATTGTATTTTTATCGCTGGTCGCCCATAAAGAACAGAGCGAGAGTTCCAGGTCCTGAGTGTGAGCCTATAACAGCACCTGTGTAGCAGATATGCACAGTGGTCTTCTTGCCAAGCTTTTTTCGCATAAGGTCGGCTGCATATTCAGCGTCTGAAAGGCAGTCGCCATGGCAGACGGCTACTGTGGAATTATCCCAATTTCCCATGCGTTCGCACATCATATCCACAAGCTTTTCAATGGATTGCTTTCTGCCTCGTATCTTTCCAACTGGGATAAGATGTCCCTCGTTGTCAACGTGGAGAAGCGGTTTAATGCCAAGAATAGAGCCTGCTATGGCGGCGGTCTTTGATACTCTGCCCCCTCGGTGGAGATATTTCAGGTCATCAACTGTGAAAACATGGCATAGGTGAAGCCTGTTGTCAGTGATCCACTGGGCAAGCTCGTCAATGGAAAGACCCTGCTTTTTCTTTTCGTCAGCCTTTATGAGCAAAAGACCCTCGCCTGTTGAAGCACAAAGGGAGTCTATGCAGATTACCTTGCCTTCTGGGTATTTTTCCATTACGCTATCTCTTGCAATGCAGGAAGTGTTGAAGCTGCCGCTCAGACCTGACGAAAATCCAAGATAAAGTACGTCATAGCCTGCGGCAAGTTCCTTTTCAAAAGCCTGTTCATAGTCGGAGATCCCTATTTGCGATGTTTTCGTTACTGCTCCGTTTCGCATTTGGGAATAAAATTCAGGCAGCGTCATTTCATTCTTGCTCTTTACAACACCGTTTACTTCAAAAGATAAGTCCAGAAGCGTCACGTCCATATTTTTTAATATATCCTCCGACAGATCGCAGGTGGAGTCGGAATATAGCTTGTATTTTCTGTCAGACATTTTTATCCTCCTTTTGCCGCTTGGGCAACAATATATAAAAATATTATAACATATGGGCGGGCTTTTGTAAAATATCCCTCAACTATACTTTGTAAAATTTCTATGAACACAGTTGTCTGCGGTGCTGTGCGACAGTTAAGGTGTTTTCAGATACGCAAACAGTAAAGTCACGGCAGGCGGAGGAGATAAGCATATCGCTTATGCGATTTTCTATGAGGGCGGTAATTATGTGGCGTATCTCTCGTGCAGAGCCGCTTTTTGAAAGTGCCTGCTTTGCGATAAAAGGGTATACCTCTGTCTGGCAGGTGAGTGTACAGCCAAGTTCGGAGAGCCTTTTTTCAAGAGCGGATATTTCAAGGCGTGTAATGTTTTCCATATCGGAAAGGGTAAGGTCGTTAAAAACAATCACCTCATCTATCCTGCCTAAAAGCTCGGGAGACATAAAGCTTTTAAGTTCTGAGAGCATAGCTTTTTTCTTGGCTTCGCCATTTGACTTGCTGTTTGAAAAGCCCACGGTCTTGGTTTCGGCAAGCTTTTTCACGCCGATATTCGAGGTCATTATTATAAGGACATTGGAGAAAGAAACTGTCCTGCCAGCAGAGTCGGTAAGACAGCCGTCCTCTAGTATCTGCAAAAGCAGATTGTAGATGTCAGGGTGAGCCTTTTCTATTTCGTCAAGAAGAAGCACACAGTAGGGCTTGCGGCGAATTTGTTCGGTGAGCCTGCCACCCTCGTCAAAGCCTACATATCCAGGGGGCGAGCCTATGAGCTTTGAAACGCTGTGGCGTTCCATGTATTCTGACATATCAAGCTTTACAATGGCATTATCTCTGCCAAAAAGCGTTTTGGCAAGATCTTTTGCAAGCTGGCTCTTGCCCACTCCCGTTGACCCTAAGAAAATAAAGCTTCCCATGGGGCGGTCGCTGCCCTTTAGTCCTGCACGACAGCGGCGGACGGCAGAGCAGAGTGACTTTATAGCCGTCTGCTGTCCCACAATGCTTTCGCTTAGCTTATCTTCAAGCCCTGTGAGCCTTTCGGCTTCGTCCTGTCCGATATCAGCGCAGTTTATGCCTGTGAGCGATGAAATAACGCTGTCAATGTGCCTTTTTTCAAGTGGTATGCGCTTTGGGCGGCACTCTGTTATGGCGGTGAGATATTCGTCACGGGTGAGCTTGCCTTTCACGTAATCGTTGAAAGCGTCTGATATTTTCTCGCCAGAATTATTTTCGCTTTGCTCTATGACCGCACAGGCACAGGCTTCGTCAAGAATATCAATTGCTTTGTCAGGGAAAAATCTGTCGGTGACATATCTTGCGGCAAGCTTAACTGCATATGGTATAAGGTCAGGGAAGATGTCAACGCTGTGGTGCTGTTCATATTTGTCTATAAGACCGCTGAGGATACGGCAGGTCTGACTTTGATCAGGCTCATCTATCTTCACTTTCTGAAAGCGTCGCTCCATAGCTGAGTCTTTTTCAATATTTTTGCGGTATTCCTCAAAAGTCGTTGCGCCTATGAGCTGTAGACCGCCTCTTGCAAGCTGTGGTTTAAGAATATTTGCAGCGTCTATTGCACCCTCTGCCGCTCCTGCACCCATTATGTTGTGAAGCTCATCAATGAAAAGTATCACATTTCCAGCCTTTGCGGCTTCGTCCATACAGCTTTTCAATCGCTCCTCAAAGTCCCCACGATATTTTGCCCCTGCAAGGAGGGCAGTTATATCAAGGGAGAAGATCCGCTTTGAGGACAACGCAGACGGCACTTCTCCAAGCACGATCTTTCTCGCAAGCCCCTCCACAACAGCGGTCTTTCCCACACCTGCCTCACCTACAAGGCAGGGATTGTTCTTTGTGCGGCGGCAGAGTATCTCCATGATACGTTCTGTTTCAGCTTCTCTGCCTATGCAGGGGTCAAATTTTTCGCACTCGCTTTTGCGTGTAAGCTCTCTGCCGTAGCGTTCAAGGGTCTTTAGCTTGGGATAATTTCTGTCTGAAAAAATATTAGGCTCGTTGCCTGACAATGAGCAATCGTTGTACATCTTGTTGCAGTTCACCCCTAACTGCTGCAATATCTCAAAGGCACAGCAATCACTGCGGCGGAGTATCATAGCAAGAATGTATTCCGTTCCTGCGATACCGCCAACCATGCTCTCACACAGCCTTTTTGCGCCTTTTAAAACAGCGGCAGCGTTAGGAGTGATGTCATTTTTCGTAAGACGGCATGGCGTGCCTCTGCCTATGATGTATTCTATCTGCTCCTCTATCCTTTGAGCCGTGACCTCGTGGCGCAGAAGCACTGCACAGGCTGTGGAGTCCTCCTCATAGGCGGCAGAGAGCAGGATATGCTCAGTGCCGATATAAGTATGCCCCCAGCTTCCTGCCAGAGTGACGGCATTTTTCACAAGCTCTCTTGCCCTTGGTGTAAAGCTGTCGCTATCAAAAAACTGTTCGTTCATAAAATTCACCCCTTAAAATGTTTAAGACAAAGCTTTGTCTTAGCTACATTCTTGACAGTTTTGCGTCTTGTTATTCTCGCATTTTTATCGCTTTTATATTCTTATGCACAGGACAAATTCTCCTTGCAGATTTTTTTGTAACACATTTTTCTCTGCGTCATAAACTGTAATATAAAGCAACGGAGCAAAGCTTCAGCTTTATAAATCTTAATAAAAAAGGAGATTTCATTTATGAACGGTTGTGGATTTGGCGGTTGTTGGTGGATCATTATCCTTATTCTCATATTCTGCTGTGGCTGCGGCGGTTGCGGAAATGGCTGTGGCGGTTGCGGAAACGGCTGCGGTGGTTGTGGCTGCGACAATGGTTGCGGCGGCTGCGGATGCTGATCTGACGGCAAATAAAAGACGGCGGAGCATTATGCTTCGCCGCTTTTTTTTATTTATCTTCTTTTTCCAAACGCTTTTCAAGGCGTTTCACAATAGTTTTCAGTGCTTTTATGCGGGCGTATTTTTTATCGTTGCCCTCAAGTATCGTCCATGGTGCTATATCTGTGGAGGTAAGTGTTATCATGCGGTCAACATATTTCTCATAGGTGTCCCACTTTTCACGGTTGCGCCAATCCTCATCGGTTATCTTCCAACGCTTTTCAGGCGTGTTCTCACGCTCGTTAAAACGGCGGAGCTGTTCGTCTTTATCAACATTCACCCAGAATTTTATTATCTCTGCGCCCCAATCATGAAGCTGGCTTTCAAACTCGTTTATCTCACGATAAGCCATGTTCACACGTTCTTCGGGGGTGAGCTTTTCGATAGGCTCGACCATTACTCTGCCATACCATGTGCGGTCAAAGATAGTAAAGTGACCATTCTTTTCAAGACGTGTCCAGAAACGCCACAGATAGTGCCTTGCAAGCTCTGACGGTTCGGGTGCGGAGATAGGGTGAACTTCATAGCCCCTTGGATCAAGGGCTGCCGCAATGCGCTTGATATTTCCGCCTTTTCCTGCTGCGTCCCAGCCTTCATAGCATATTATAACAGGTATCTTCTTCTGATAGCAGAGATTTTGCAGCTTGAAAAGCTTGTCCTGATATTTTTTCAGCTTTTTCTCATATTCCGCTTCGTCAAGGGACTTGTTCATATCCACTTCTGCAAGAGCAGGCATTTCAATAGTTTTATATTCAGGATAATTGTATCCGCAGGTGTCGAACTGTGGTTCGGGAATATAATGTTCGCCCTTCTCCTTGGCGGAAACTGCAGTGCTTACTGCCTTTGTGACCGCTGTCAGCACTTCAAGCTCAGCAGAGGCACGTTCATTTGCCCCAACGCAAGTCCACGGAGCAAATGCCGTGTTTGTGTTTTCAAGCATTTTGTCATATCTGCGGAAAAACTTATCGTATTTTTCCATGTTCTTTATATCGTGGCTTTCCACACGCCAGCTTGTAACAGAGGAGTTCTCCAGCTTTTCGATACGCTTTTTCTGCTCGTCTTCGGTAATGTGCAGGAAAATTTTCACGATAACATATCCGTCATCTGTAAGCTGCCTTTCAAAGGTGCAGATATCTTTAAGACGTGTGTCCCTTGTTTCCTTGTCTATCTCGCCGTACATACAGGCATTCACAGTGTCACGATACCAGCTTCGGTCGAGGATAAGAAACTCACCCTTTTTCGGCAGGCTTTGCCAATAACGCCACAGCCATGGCATACGCTTTTCCTGCTCGTTTGGCGCACGAAATGACACCACCTTGTAAAAACGTGGGTCAAGAGAGCGTATGAGCTTTGCTATCATTGAGCCTTTGCCTGCGGCAGACCAGCCGTCAAATGTGATTATAACAGGCACTCCTGCGGTCTTTATTTTGTTTTCAAGCAGGGTGAGCTGTTCTCTCAGCCCTTTTAGCTGTTCGGATATCTTTGATTTTTCTGTGTTTTTCTGTATGATCTTTTCAAGCATTGCTATCTCTCCTCTTTTCACTAAATTGTTATTATCACAACTTAATTTATTTGATTTATGTATATTATACACAATTTATCTTTAATTGTATATAGACATTTTTCATGAAAATGCTATCTCTTTTTTGTTAATACGGAGTTAATATTATTGGTTTATACTAATATGATATAAAATATCTCGCAAAGGACGGCAGTGATATGTCAAAAAAAGACGAAAAGGATATTAATATATCAAAGCTCGACAAAAGTCTGGAGGGTCAGGGTCTGTTGGAGGACGCTGATGACGCAGAGTATGAGCGCACGCTGGCTCAGCAAAGGCGTGAGGCTGAGGAGCGTGAAAGGCAGGTTTTAGAGCAGGCGGAAGCTGAAAGACGTGAGCGTGAACGTCAGGAAGAAAAGGAACGTGAACGCAGGCTTGCTCAGGAGCGTATCGAGCTTATGAAGCTCAAAAGCGGAGTTATCGACGAAAGCGAGTCTTCCATAAAGGAAGAGCATGACCAGATAAGAGAGCTTCACGGCTTTGAAAAGGTGCAGAATTTCTTTTATCACAACAAGGTGTGGATAATCTTTGCAATATTTATCATAGCGGTGGCGGCATTTATTTTTATTGACGCTGCAAGGCGTGAAAAGGCTGACCTGACAGTGCTTATGATCGCAAACAACGGCTTGGAAACACGTCAGGAGGAACTGGAGAATTTCTTTGAAAAATACACGGACGATCTTGACGGCAATGGTTATGTCCATGTTGAGGTCATTATGATTCCGCTAAATTCTCACAGCGATGATTATCAGCAACAGAATGTGAACAGCACGAAGTTCTTGGCACAGCTTCAGGGGGGCGAGTCTATACTTGTTATAACAGACTCAAACACTGACGAGGAGTTCAAGTCAATAATGACTCCTGAGTTGCCAAAGGAATTTCCGAACAACAAGTATGTTGATGATATGGGCATGAGCTGGAACATGGAGATCATGGCAAAGGAGCTTAACTTCGAGAATATGCCGAATGATATCCACCTTTCAATGAGAACGCCAGTTAAGACTTTGGGCGACTCTAAGGAAACTATGCAAGAGAATTATGATAAGGCGTTCAAAGTTTTCAAACGCATAGTTGACGATATGACTGAGAAAGCCGAAGAGGCAGGGGATAAGGGTCTTACAACTGAGCCTGTCCACTATGATGACAGCAGTTTGGAAATCTCTGATAGCACAGAAAGTTCAGAAAATTAGTAACAGATATTTGGCTGTAGGGGACGGCGTTCTCGACGTCTCGTATGACAAAGTAAAGAATAGCGGACAACCACTTTCCCGTGGCTGTCCGCTTTGTGTTTGTATCAGTATTGATAATCATAATTTGTGTTGTCCTGATAATAGCCGTCTGTGTAGCCGTCCGCCTGACTTGATTGTGTGTCGGAAGTGTTCAGGCTTGAACAGTTCTGATCTTCGGCATATTTGTAATCAGAGGTGACACCAAGATATTCTTCAAGGCAAAGTCCGCTCTTTGTTACCGCCTGGGCTTTTTCCTTGCCGAGATAGCGAATATGCCACGGCTCATACACATATCCTGTTTTATCCTCTTTTCCCTCAGGGTAGCGGATAATAAAGCCGTACTCTGCACAGTGTTCAGCAAGCCAGTTTGCTTCAGGAGTGCCTGCAAAGCTGTCCTCGGTGGTGTTAACATCAAAGGTCAGACCCGTTTGATGTTCTGAATGTCCCGGACGGGAAGATACCTCGTCTGCGGCTTCTGTGCCACGCTCTGCGGCATAGGAGTTATAAAGAGATTCCTGATCCTGATATGAGCGATAGCTTGAATTTACAAAGAGTGTTATGCCGTCCTGAGCCGCTGCAGCTGCCATTTCGTCAAAGGCGTTCTGTGCAATTGTGCTTACACCCGGTGCATAATCTGATGGCAGGGAGTAGGTCTTGTTCACAATAAGAATGCCGTCAACAAAGGTCATGCCGTTTGACTGCTCTATCTTATGCTTTGTTTCTTCTGCTTTGCTGTTGTCGGAGGTTTTCTTTTTGGTGGTGGTCTTTGCTTCCGCCTGCTTTGTGCTTTCGGTCTGTGATGATGAATCAGCAGCAGGCTTGTTGTCTGACTTTCCACCACAGGCTTTCACTATCACAAAAATTATCACCAAAAGAATTGCTATGGCAATGATACGGTTTTTCATAACACGCCTGTGTTCTCTCGCACGCCTTTCGGCACGGCGTTTTTCCATTTCAATGCGCATTTTTTCGTATTCTTCGTCAGAGTAGTCATAGTTGTTATATGGCTGTTTGTCTGTGTTTTCAGTCGTGTTGCCGTTATTTATATGTTCGTCCATAGCTATCCTCTTTTTTTGCAGATTATTTCACACTTTTGTGTAAGTATTATACCATACTTTGACGCAGTTTTCAAGTCGGATAATGTCGTCTTATTTCATAACATAAACATAGCATTGATATAGCGGCATAGATTCGTATTCACCATTATCCGGGTCATTCCACATATGGTCTTTTCTTTCCTGAACTATATCATCATGGAAAAAGCAAACACCAAGATATGTGTAATCTTCCAAGCCGTTGATCAGATTGTCACCGTAAGAGAGACCGAAGCTTGCATTATTTTTTAACCAAGTAAAAAGCTCTGTGTATGCCTCGTCATAGTCTGAAACACAGCTGTTGTTTGCTGTGAATTGTCGTATTTTGCTGTTGTTAGGCAGACCGACCTCAGAGAGATGTTCGTATACGTTGCCAATGCCTTGGCAGTAGTCGTCCATTTGATACAGGCTCTTTTGCAGACATTCATCAAGCTGTCCGCTTGCACGGAGTGGTTTCAGACCATATTTCTCACGGAGAGGATTTACATAATCGAGCAGGTCAAGGGTCATCTGACTTGCACCATCAGGGGAGTAATATTCAGGCTCGACAGGCTCGTCCTGCTGAGTATCTTCTGTGTTTTCCTGGGGTATATCCTTCTGTATCTCAGGCTCAGTCACAGGCTCAGTCACTTTTTCTGTAGTGGTAGTGGTGGTGACTGCGGCGACTTTTGACTCTGCTAATGCCGCTCCTTCTGCAATATCTGACGCAAGGGCGGACTTGTCAGGCTCACACTTTTTTGTGGTAGTAGTCATGACAGTGGTGACGGGAGGCAGAGTAGTTGTCACAGGTGTATTTGTGGTGACAGTGGCAGTAGATCGAGGTGTGCTTTTTTTCACAGCCGTGGTCTTATCACTATTGTTATTATAAGTATACACCCCGAAAACAGTTGCGGATGCTAATGCCACAGCGATTATTGGTGTGGTTATTTTTGCTTTTAAAAACACTTTTTTTGGAGTAGCGAGAACTATTTCTTGCCTCTTGTTTATTTCGCTCATGCAGCCAAAGCAGAAAATGGAATCGTCATGAAGAATTCTTCCGCAATTAGGACATTTTTTCATATTTTAGTTTTCTCCTGATCTTATTAAGCACATTGTACAGCTCTTCCGCAGTGCTATATCTGTCGTCTGGATTGATAGAAAGGCATTTCTTTATGACTTTCAGAATTTTTTTGTTTTCGCACATTTTGACCGACGGGTGTTCACCTGTCAAAAGAACGTTCAGAAGCACTGCCAGAGAATAGAGATCTGTTCTTGCGTCAGATTGCTGCATACCGAATTGTTCAGGTGCGGCAAAGCCTACAGTTCCCAAAGTCTGGGTGTCAGAGCGTTGATTAGATTTATAAATTTTAGAAATATCAAAATCTATAATCTTGACATTATTGTCGTCACATATTATAATATTATCAGGCTTTATATCACGGTGAACGATGCCGCTGTTGTGAAGAGCATACAATCCCTGGCATATGGAGCAGGTAATGTTCAGGGCATCGTGTTCTGTTAGTGTTTCACCGTTTGCATAATCCGTAAGAGTCATGCCGTCGCAGAATTCTTCATAGATAGTATACGCTTCAGTGCTTTCGGAGATCTCGTAGATACGGCAAAGATATGGATTATTTATCAATGCGAGCCTTTGGTATACAGAAACGTCAGCAGGCTTATAGATAATGTGCCGCACCATTTTTACACCTGTGTCACTCTCTAAAATGACTTTTTCGTGCTTGCTGTTTTTAAATAGATAGTTTTTGCAGTCGAACATTTTGTCGATCTGTTCTGTTTCAAAATCATATAAGCTTTTTTGTGACATATTTCTCATCTCCAATGTAAAAATGTAAAAAATAAATTATTATAGGAAGGAACTGGTGACATGAAAAAAACAACACAGCTTATGGAGGAGCTAAATGGAAGCGATGATATCAACAGTTTTCTAAGCAACAATAAGGATTCTCTTGACAGACAGGATTTTGCACGTTATCTTTGTGAGCTTGTGAAAAAGAAAAAGATGACAAAGATAGAGGTCATAAGAATATCCCAGCTAAATCAAATATATGGATATCAGATATTTGCAGGAGCAAGACTTCCAAGCAAGGATAAGATAATCGCTATCGCACTTGCTATGAAGCTTGATATTGATACCGTTCAGCGACTTCTGACACTTGCGGGTGAAGCTCAGCTTTATCCTAAAAACACCCGTGATTGCATACTCATTGACGCAATAAACAAAGGCTATGATGTGGCAAAGCTCAACAAAGTGCTTTTTGAAAATGGTTCACAGTGCCTTAAATAACGATCGTTTCATAAAACAGCTCCGGCTCTTCGGAGCTGCTTTTTTATTATCGTAACAAATATTATATCACATTTTGACAAGGTTTTCAAGAGTTGTCAGAACATAAAAACACGCCGCAGAAAAATTCCGCAGCGTGTTTTCTTAATTAACTCTTATGGAACGAGAGTTGTAGTAGTTGTTGCCTTATCCTTTGCAGATGTAGTTGTTTCTGCTACAGAAGAATCGGTCTTTGCTGTTGTTGTGGTAGTAGTTGTTGCTTCGCTTGCTGCAGCCGATGAAGAATCGTCAGTTGCAGGCTTTGAAGCCGCACCAGCCTTAGTTGTTGTGTAACCCTCGGCTTCAATTACCTCCTTCTTGAAATCTGCTTCTTTGTTGTAGTAAGATGATGAGAAGTAAGGCTCTTCAGTAAATGTTTCACCTGTTGCAACGATATCTGAGCAGTAGATCGAAGCATAGAATGAAACTGCCTTTTTCTCCTTGTCTGTCTTTACAGTTATCTTGTAAAGATTGTAGAGTTCATTTGTGTTCCCAAAAGTATGATGATTCTTCTTGTTTGTGAACGCAACATAAGTGTCAACGTAATCAAAAGACTCGATAGATGTTACCTTGCCGTCAAAGTCAGCAGGATATGGAGCGTAATGACCCTTTATATCCTTTCTCATATCTTCAATCTTGTCGTCGATATATGACTTATAGCTGTCCATAGCAGCCTTACCGTTGTCAGCTGTTACATATGCAGGGAATGTTTCGTCAACTGTTATTTCCTTAACATAAACAGTGTCGCCCCAATCGTTTGTTTCAGTTTTGCCGGAAAGTGTGATACCATTTCTTGCAAGTGAGGAATAAGGGCTGCAAGTTACCTTGAATGTGCCGCCGATACCAATATAGCCATCGCATGATATTGAGTAAGAAACATTGTCCTTAAGAGCAGCAGGGATAGACTCGCTCTTTACTGAGTAAGGCTTAACAAATGGAACACCGCCTGAGCATTCAAATTCAAGTCCCTCGAACGGGTCGATCTCCTGAGTTTTTTCAAGACCCTCAACAGTGAAATCCTTTGTTACCTTGCCGTCCTTAACGTCGGCTGTCTTGTATGTATAATACTTGTCGTCATATTCAAACCAAGTCATGTCACCGCTTTCTTCTGCACCATAAATGTCTATGTTAGCTGTAACAGTGTACTTGTCGCCGTTTTTCAGATCTGACTTGTAGTCATAATCATAGTAGATAAATGGATATGCTGAGTCATATGAAACGTCAGCAGAGCCGTTGCCGTCAAAGCCTGAGAACTTGACCTCAACGCCCTTGAAGAAGTCGATCTCCTCACCATTTTTAAGATCCTTTACAGTTACCTCAAACTCAGTGTTCTTTAACTTTATGTTCTTGTCCTTGAGAGAATCCTCGTTGTACTTTACTGTGCATTTTACCTTGTCACCGTTTTTAAGATTCTTGTTTGCTTTCTTATCAAAAGTGATCTTCAGCTTATACTCGCCATCGCTATTTGTTTTGAGAAGGGCATTTCTCATCTTCTTAGCTTCTGTAAAATCATCAGCTTTGTTAAATGCTTTTGTAAGAGTTTTCTTGTCAAGTGCAAAATACTTGCTTACCTTTGATGACTTGTCAGATGAGCTTGCATAGTCGGAAAGATCATCAAGGTCGCCAAGGTCAAGATCTGCCTCGTCAGCAAGGTCGCCGAGAGCGCTTGTAGCGTCTGCCATTGAATAGTAGCTCTTGTCATAGCAGTTAAGCTCTGCCTCAACATAGCCACAGCCGTCAATGCCCTTAAATTCAAACTTGAAAAGATCCTTTGCGTCGATCACCTGATATTTAAGAATGTTGCACAGAATGATGATCGCAACGATAACGACGATAAGAGCCGCAGCAGCGATAAGCGTTATCTTCTTGTGACCCTTTACCCATTCGCCAAGCTTAGCGAAAGGATTTGGCTTTGCAGCCGCAGGAGCTGCTGCCTGAGCGTAGTTGTTTGCTGGTTGTGCATACTGCTGGTCATACTGAGGAGCCTGCTGCTGTACAGGCTGAGCCTGCTGAACGGGTGCCTGAGCAGGTGCTGCCTGCTGTGTGGAAATGCCTGCCTCGGCTTCCATTTCGGCGATAGACGCACCGCAGCCGCCACAGAATTTTTCTTCCGGACCTATTGGCGCTCCGCACTTAGCACAAAACTTGATAGTGTTCATTTCATACCTCCATTGATACTTCTTTTCTAAACAGGATAAAATTTTTTATCCTATTCATACATTCTAAGTATAATATTAGCAGAAAGAAATGTCAAGAAAAACTCGTTGAAACCGCCTTGTTCTGTATGATTTTTGTAGATTTGTACAATAACGCAAGAAAAAATCATACACTTTGATAACGTTTTAGACACAATTTTTCTACATTAAAAAACCGAATATAAATGAGGATACTGAGTGTGGTATATCTTCTCTGTCCATGAGCGTATGCTCTCGCACTCTGACAAAAATTCCTCAGAGCCTTTTTCCAATAGGGCGGGGAGTTTTGCCACTGCATAGGAGATATCATCAAGTGTGCAGGATTGTGCTATATATGATATTCTTACATAATATTTATTCCAGGCATTTTCGAGTTCTTCGAGCCGTTGAGCTGTGTCGCTGTCATCATTTCTGTAGCTGTTTTCAGCGGCGTTCACAAGGCTTATGAACTTATCGTTTTCTTTTTTTACCGCAAATACGGAGAACACTGACATGGCGGCTATGACAGTGAGGATAATAATGCAGGCGGTCAATCTTTTCATTGTGATTGCTCCTTTATACTTTTTTCTTGCTCTTGTCTTTTCTTATGGCAACTATCTGCCCTGAGGGGTCAGCGGTGCAGATGTAAACATCTTTCAGGGGCATACCCTTTTCTCCTAGCTTTTTCATGAGCCACTTTTCGTCTTTGCCGATAAGACCAAGGGCGGAGTATATTATCCTGCCGTTGTCGACAACGAGCTGCGGAGGGTCGGTCTGAGAGTCTTTTACGCCCATTCCGCCATTGTTCACAGGTCGAAACTGTGCTTTCTGATAGACTGATATCTTGCCTGTTGTTTCCACTACCGCAAGCTGTACCTCGTTAATATCGAATATACCCATGCTTCTTAGGGACTCCAAAAGATCGTCTGCAGAAAAACGCAGGTCTTTGAGCTGTTTTTGATCTATGATCCCACGGGACACGACTATTTTCGGAGAGCCGCATATGAGTTTTCTAAGTCCTCTGAATTTAAGCGAGCAGTGAGAGAGTATAACGTCAAGGCACACCAGCGTGAATATAGGCACTATGCCCATTGACATCGGTATAGTCATATCCTCGATAGGCAGGGTGGCGATGTTTGAAAGCAGAAGCGTTATAACAAGCTCCGAGGGCTGTAATTCGCCTATCTGCCTTTTGCCCATAAGGCGTATGCTTATGACAATGAGTATATAAAGTATAACGGCTCTGAAAAAAACTATCAGCATTTTGTTTTCCTCCAATATGGTCAAAGCTATTTTTTGCAGCTTTAATGCAGAATATTCTGATAACAGCCGCAGATAATAAATACAACAAAATTTCATGTAGGAGAAACAAAATGAATACACCCGATTTCAGAAACTACAAAAACGCTGAGATAGATAAGACCATTGACGCCGCCATGACTTCCCTTCGCACCATAACAGGCAATTCAATGGATCTTAACATAATGAATGTGAAGATATGCTCCGTAAGCTGTGCGTTGGTATCCATAGAGGGAATGACATCAACGAGCGCAATGTCAGAGCTTATTTTCAGACCTATAATGGAGCTTTCTGCACAAAAGTCAAAGGGCAATGCAGAGCAGGTATTCGACTTTCTGACAAAAGAAAGCCTGCTTGCCGCCGAGAGAAAAACGGTCTTTAATTATGGTGACGTCATACAGTTTTTGTTTTCGGGCTTTGCGGTCATATTTGTGGAGGGACTTTCAAAGGCTGTTGTTTACGGTATCCAAGGTTACGACAAGCGGTCGGTTTCTGAGCCTGCAAGCGAGCAAACTATAATGTGCGCACAGGATTCTTTTACGGAAACAATAAGAACTAATATTTCTCTTGTGCGCCGACGAATGAAAACACCATCGCTGCGGTTTGAGATGATGCAGATAGGAAAGCGTTCTTCCACCGACGTGTGCATGGTCTACATGAGCGACCGGGCAAGCTCAGACGCTGTGGACAGGCTGAGAAAACAGCTCAAAGGCATAAAGCTCGATACTGTTCTTACAAGCGGATATATCGAACCTTTTATCGACGAAGGCTTCGGTTCGTCAGTGTTTTCACAAATGGCTTATTCCGAAAGACCTGATATGATATGCACAAGGCTAAATCAGGGCAGGATATGTGTTTTTGTGGACGGCACGCCATTTGTGCTTATCTGCCCATCGCTTTTTGCGGAAAATTTTCAGACCATGGACGATTTTGCGGAAAAGCCTTTTTACGTCACCTTTATGCGGTGGCTGAAATATATTGCGTTCTTTCTAGCGGTGGCGTTTCCGGGACTGTATGTTGCACTGGCGAGCTTTCACCCTGAGGTCTTCACATTGAAGCTTCTTCTGAATCTTGCAGTTTCAGAGGAGTCAACGCCTTATCCGTTGACAGTGGAGGTGCTTGTGCTAATGCTTCTATTTGAGATAATGAAAGAAGCAGGCTTGCGGCTTCCAAAGGCTGTGGGAAGCACTGTTTCTATAGTGGGCGGTCTTATCATAGGCGACGCTGCCGTAAAAAGCGGACTTGTGTCCGCCCCTTTGCTTATAGTGGTGGGGATAACCACAACATCATCGTTCGTTATACCGAGCCTTTATCAGCAGACGGCTATATTAAGGCTAGTGTATATCCTGGTGGGCGGCGGCTCTGGGCTTTATGGCATTGCACTTTGCACTGTGCTTTTGATGATAAATATAAACTCCATGGACGACCTTGCAGTATCTTACACCGCGCCTGTTACGCCATTTTTCTCAAAGGGTATAAAGGACGTTATTTCAAGGCGGAGCTTCCGGTCATATGAGAAAACTCACAGCACCATTAAAGAATACAAGCTTGACGAAAAGGGGGGAAGCCAATGAAAAAGCTTACGCCATCGCAGCTTTTTGCAATGCTTATCTGTACAAGAGCCTTTTCAATGATGACATTTCTCCCTGAAAGCACCGCAAACGCTTTGGAGCTTATGCTTGGAACAGTGCTGTCTACAGTTTTTCAGATAGTTATGATATGCGGTATGGCGGCTTTCCACAAGCGCTTTCCTAATGATGACCCATGCACCCTTGTGGTGAGCCGTTCAAAGTGGGCAGGCAGGGGAGTTTGTACAATGTATCTTGCATATTTTCTTACAGTGTCATTTTATGTTATCGGCACCTTCACCTATTTTATGGATTATTATTTTTCTGATTATATACCACGGCTCATGATAGTTCTCAGCATTGCCGCCTGCGGGATATATGTTGCAATGTCAGGCCTTGGGGTCATAGGAAAAACGGGAACAGTGCTTTTTGTACTTTTTCTCTTTGTGACATCCATCCTTGTTATAAGCTCTCTTGAAGATTTCACATTCGTTGATTTTCACCTTGCGGAAAGAAACGTTGGAAAAGGCATTTTTCATTCTGCTGTCAGCGAGCTTGCAAGAAGCTCTTATCTTGCAGTGATAGCTTTTCTTTTACCCTCAATAAAGGGCAATGCAGCAAAAACGTCTATGTATTTTCTGCTCACAAGGCTTGCCCTTGTTGAAATAGTCTTAGGTTTTATCACAATGATACTTGGAGATTACACTCTTCTTGCAAAACTGCCATTCTTCGCACTTGCGGCATTTTCACGCACTGCCATAATAGAACGCTATGACGCCGCTGTTATGGGCGTGTGGGTAATGCTCTCGGTATATAAGCTGGGAGTATATTTCCATTGTTCAGGCAGATGCCTGAGATATGTTTTTCCTAAGCTCGGTTCTGGATCGGGCGTGATAATAACAGCGGCGATTCCTGCGGCGGCAACGCTCTTTTGGCTTTTGCCTCACAAGTGGGAGAGCATCGCATACGCAGGGCTCAGCCCTATCCCACTCATATTTCTCGGAGGCGTAATACCGCTTCTATGCCTGATATTTGTGAAAAAGGGGGCGAGATCTGATGAAAAAGCGTAAGATACAGGTGGCTGTTGTGCTTTTTATCGCAGCAGTGACGCTGTTGTCTTCTTCTTTCGGCAGGCAGGTGGATATCGAGGAGCGTGTTCTTTGCCACGCCATGGGCGTTGACTATGAAAACGGGGAATACAATGTGTCACTGCAGGTCTTTAAGACCCAGAGTATGGGTTCTGATACTCCTCTTGATGTGAGCCAGTCCAATATACAGACTGTCAATTGCAAAGGCAGGAGTATCCGAGACGCCATTGAGGGCTGTCAGTATCAGATAGGCAGGGAGATATTTTTTGGCCATCTTCAAATAATATGCTTTAATAAAAATATAGATCTTTCCTCTCCGGAGGAGCTGTTCTCTTTTGCTATAAAGGACAAAAATGTTTTTCTTGGAGTGGAGCTTTGCTTGGCGGAAAATACCGCAGAGGAGCTTATGAACGTTCAGCTAACAAGGGGAACGATGTCCTCGGAAAACTTCACACAGGTCATAAAAATGGGTGTGAGAAACGGCATAACGGTGGAGTGCCGCCTTATCGATCTGCTTTCCTGCATAAGATCACCGCAGTATATCGCTATGCCGGTTATCTCTATCAAACAACCGCTGGGAGATTTTGCGGAGAGCCATGAGGAAAAGTCAGCGGAACAGCAGGAGCCGCTGTTGGAAATAAAAAAGACCGCCCTTATACGAAAAGGTACGGTGCTTGAGAGCTATCTTTCCCACGCTGACGCATCAGGCTGTCTGTGGCTCACGGGAAAGGCAGAGCAGTATTCTGATATTATCGAATATAATGGAAGCCCCATGGACGTTAGGATAACCTCTGACAGCCACAGCCTGAAGCTTGATAACGAGAACGGCAGGCTCGTATGCAGATTGAAGCTCACTGTTCTTGCACACACTTCTCTTGATATCCGTGACGAGAAAAGCTCAGACCAGGTTGTGGCACTTGTGAAACAGCGTCTTGAAGAAAACATCACAGGGGTGTGGAACAAAGCCCTGTATGAGAACAGGACGGATATTTTTGATGTGTGGCGGCTTTTCCGTCACAAATATCCGCAAAGCTATCTGAAGTATGCCGACCGCCTTGATGAAGTGCTAGGCTCGGTGGAGCTTGAAACGGATATCACCTGTCGGGTGTCATAAGACAGAGCATATCCTCGGGAAGCGGTGCGGTAACAGTCACTATCCTGCCGTTTTCGGGGCTTTGAAAGGTCATTTTCTCGCAGTGGAGAGCCTGACGGCTTATAAGAGGGCTTGCCTCGCCATAAAGGTCATCACCCAGGAGAGGATAGCCCATAAAAGCAGAGTGTACTCTTATTTGGTGCGTTCTGCCGGTTTCAAGAAAGAAGTCCACAAGAGAAAGATCTCCCAGCCTTTTGCGTACAAGATAATCCGTTGCGGAATATTGTCCGTCAGCCCTCACACAGCGTTTTATTATGGTTTCCTGCTCCCTTGCGATAGGCGCACAGATACGTCCGCCGCAATGGGGCAGGTCTTTTATTATTCCAACGTAGGTTTTTTCAAAGCTTTTTTGGAGCATTGCGGCGCTTCGCTGACTTTTTGCCACAAGCACGCAACCGCTGGTGTTGCGGTCAAGGCGGTTGACAGGTCTAAAAGCGAGGCTTGGATAAAGTGCGGCAAAAAGATTTCCCAGCGTATCGTCACGATGCTTTATTGACGGGTGGCAGGGCATAAAAGGCGGCTTTGAGAACACCACCACCTCGCTGTCCTCATAGAGGATATCAGCTTTCAGGTCAGGATTAGGGTCAAGAGCTTCACCGTCACCCTCGTTTATCATGATGATGTCATTTTCATATACAAGGTCAACAGTGCGGATAAGGACGCCCTTTCTTGTCATGCCGTTTTCAGTGCGTTTGAGCCTTGTTATGAGCCTTTTTGAAAAGCCCCTTGAACGCAGTACACATTCAAGGGCTTTTTCATTTTCTTCTTTTGTTATTGTCACAGTCATTTGCTGTATTTCCTCCAGCGCTTTATCATTGACGGCATTTTGTCCTGCCAGTAACTTCCCATTATATCCTGCAAAAACACTATATAGCTTAGTCTGAAATATGGATAGATGATAAAAACAGGATATACTAACAGAAGTGCGGGGATATACATAACAAAGCTCAGCAGGAACGAGATATATCTGCCATGCTGACCGTCCATGAGCCTTACAGAAAGATCGCAGGCGTCAAAAATGTTGGTGCGTGGGTTTAGAGTCATTATATATGGCGCAAGGGCAAGGGATATCCAGTAATGCACCATAAGTCCGAAAAACACAACAGACAGACCAAGTGAGAACATGAAACAAAGAAGACCTGCGGAGGTAAGCTCGCTGAGCTTGCATACCCAGCCCCAATAATACACGCTGTAGGTTGAAATAGCGAAAGGTACTGCGGAAAATAATTTCAGTGAATTAATTATAATGGAAGAAAACATGGTGTGGGAATAATATACATAAGAATGTGAGTTTATATACTGCCTCGATCCCACATAGCTGTCTGCTCTTGCAATATCAACAAAAAATCTGCGGACAGTCCACATTTCAAAAGCTGCAAAAGGTATAATGACAATGAGGTCTAGAAACCAGAATAGCCTTACGGAAACATGATCTTTTATTCCCTGCCACGAGAAAAAATACTCCCAGCCGATGCGTTTGAAAAGCATAAAAAGGGCAAGCTCGCACAGACCAAGAAATACAAACACCGCAAACAAAAATGCCGTGAGCGATACGCAGTTTCCCATGTTCTGGCTTATATTATTTCTTGCCGATCGTTTTATCTCTTTGTTTGTCAAGCCTTTTCCCCCCTCGTTTCTGTTTTTACTGCTTACTTATCCTCTTCGTCAGTATAATAATCCTCAACAGTGTAATCAGGCATTTCCTCATATTTTGGCGGATATGTTCCTATTACCTCGAAAGCGTTTGAACGCTGCCACATGGAAGCTGTCACCATGACTTCAAAGCCCTCACCGAAATCGCAGGCGTAGTCCATAGGCTTCCTTTTCGGCACGCCGAAGCCTGCCAGCATATTCATTATAAGACCTCCGTGGGTGCATACCGCAACATTTGTAAGGCCCTCGTACATCATATCGGAAATGATGATGTTCAGAGCTTCATAACAGCGGTTTATGACATCTCTTGTTGATTCACCGTTCGGCGGAGGATTGTCAAGTCCTCCTTTTATGAACTGCTCATAATCAGGGTCGTTCATAAGCTCGTCAGCGGTCTTGTTCTCAAACTTGCCGAAGTCCATTTCACGAAGTTCGGGCATCTCAGCCACAAGCCTGTTAGGCTGGAGTATAGATATAGTCTGTTTGCACCTTTTTAAAGGCGAGGTGTAGACCTTCTGCACCGAAGGGTAATCATACTTTTCTATCTTTTCATAAAGCTGGTCAGCACCCTCTCTGCACAGCGGCAAGTCGGTAGTACCGATATAACGTCCGTCAAGATTTGCCTGCGTCATTCCGTGACGGATAAATGCTATTCTGTAGCCTTTCATATTTAAAATACCTGCTTTCTTTTTCTTTTATGATAAGTGCTTTAAAACCTGCACAAATTTTTTTCACTTAAATACGTCATTTTATAGATTTTATATTTACAAATACATAAATTTATAGTATAATAGAATAATGGTTGAAAAGCCAATATGATTTTATATATGGGAGATATTACATGAGCAATGACAGCAAAGATGAGCTGACTCTCAGGATAGGTGAGAAGCTTACCGCCGCGAGGATAGAAAGCGGCTATACACAAAGCCGTGCGGCCAGAGCAGTCGGCACCAGCCAGTCTTGCATATCAGCCGTTGAACACGGCAAAAAGCAGAACGTCAATATCATCATTGCTCTTATAAAGCTTTACGGTGCTTCCTATGAAGATGTGTTCGGTTTAGTCAAGGTCAGAGAAAAAAACTCTGCGTTAGGCTGTCCGGACGAGGGAAGCGAGCTGCTGAGGGAGCTTATAAAAGACAGCGGCATAAAGGGTCTTGAAACTCAGACGGACATGGCGGTGAAAATATGCACCTATATGCTTTTGAGAAAGCTTTACTCTGAAAATCCTCACAACTCCCACAAGCTTTTTGAGCTTGACACTGAGGAAACCATGGAACGCTGTGTAAAATATCTTTCCGCTCAGCCTAAAGACCTTGACAGGATCCTTGGCATGGCAGGAAAAAAGGTGAACAGGCTTGAGGTTTCAGTGGGAAAAAATCCTGAACTGAGGGCGTTTATCAAAGAGTGCGAACACATTTTGCTCGCTTGCACATAAGAATTTAGATACCGATGTTATCATACTTCGGATATTATAACACACTTTTCAACTAATTTCAAGTGAGGTATAAAAATGAAAAAGCCTGAAAGGCGGCTGTTTGTATCGGCAGCGTGTGCGGCGGCTCTTATGGTGTGCGGAGCGGTGATGATGCTCTTAGATAAAAAGCCAGATGAAGCGACATTTTTCGCCATGGATTGCCCATGCACGGCGGCTGTATACGGCGGCGACGCTGAGGCGGTGAAAGAGCGGATAAAGGCTTTGGAAAAGCTTTATTCGCCTTATGAGGAAGGCTCGGAGATATCACGGCTCAATGAGAGCGGCAGGCTTGAGCTTTCTGAGGAAACTGCACAGCTTATAGAAAAGAGCATAAAGCTTACAAAAAAATACGGCGGAGCGGATATTTCCGCAGGGGCAGTGACGGAACTTTGGAACGTTACTGGCGATGAGCCGAGAGTGCCTGAGCAAAGTGAGATACAGACTGCTCTTTCCGCTGTGGGATATGAGAATATAAAGATTTCGGGGAGCGAATGTGTCCTTGAAAACGGCACACAGATAGACGTGGGCTGTGACGGAAAGGGCTTTGCCCTTGACGAAGTGAAAAAGCTTTTGGATAGTGAAAAAGCCGATTGTGCGGTGGTGAGCTTTGGCTCGTCAACGCTTCTTTACGGGCAGAAGCCGGATAAAACAGATTTCAAGGTTGCGGTCACAGACCCTTTTGATAACGATAACACCTGCCTTAGCTTCACAAGCGGCGGCGGATTTGTTTCCACTTCCGGGGGATATGAGCGTTATTTTGAAGCACAGGGCAAAAAGTGGAGCCATATTTTTGACCTGACAACAGGCTATCCATGCGAAACAGACCTTGTTTCAGTCACTGTGATAGGGCTGAGCGGCATTGAAACCGATTTTCTGTCTACCTGCATTTTTATTGGCGGAAGCGGTGAGCTTGACAGGTGGCTCGGTGATGAAGATATAGAAGTTATTGCCATTGATGAAAATGGCGTAGTTTATTGCTCTGACAGTATAAAGAGCAGGATAAGTATAAGTGATGATAAATTCAGGTTTGAATAGTCATAAAGTATGATAAGGGGGAAAATTATGAAACTCAACAGCATTTTTCTTTCCCACAAAAAGGGGACGGAAAACAGCGAAACTATCGCCATGCCGCTGCCTGCAAGAGTGAAGATATCCATGTCACAGCACATGGGAGCACCTTGTGAGCCGACAGTTGCCAAGGGTGACAGAGTGCTTGTGGGACAGGTCATAGGCGAAAGCAACGCTTTTATGTCATGCCCTGTTCACTCGTCTGTGTCAGGCACAGTGGCGGCGATATCCGAACTGCTCACAGCAGGCGGAAAGGTGTGCAAAATGGTGGAGATCGACACCGACGGAGAGCAGGAGGTATCACCTGACGTAAAGCCGCCTGTTATAACAGACAAAGCGAGCCTTTGCGAAGCCGTAAGGCAGTCAGGCTGCTGCGGAATGGGCGGCGCAGGCTTCCCAACGCACATAAAGCTCAACTTTGACGAGAACAAATACAAGGTCGATACCCTTGTTATAAACGCCGCTGAGTGTGAGCCTTACATAACAAGCGACTACCGTGAGATGATGGAGAACGCTGACGATGTTATGTGCGGAATAAAGCTCGTGCGTGATATGCTCGGACTTAAAAAGGTCGTTATCGGTATCGAGGACAACAAGCCGCAGGCTATAAAGCTTATGCGTGAAAAGTCGGCTGATGATGAGGGTATTGAAGTAAAGGTGCTGAAGTCATGCTATCCTCAGGGCGCGGAAAAGGTGATAATATTCAACGCCACGGGACGTGTAGTTGGCGAGGGTCAGCTTCCGTCAGATCAGGGCGTTATCGTAATGAACGTTACCACAGCAGGCTTTATCGGAGAGTATTCCAAAACAGGTATGCCACTCATATCAAAACGTATAACTGTTGACGGTGACGTGGTATCTACTCCATGCAACGTGAGAGTACCTATAGGAACTTCTGCGGAGGATATACTGAAATTCGGTGACTGCGATAAAGAAAAGGTTAGAAAAGCCCTTTTTGGCGGTCCTATGATGGGAATGTGTCTTTATGAGCTTGACACCCCTGTGACAAAGACCACAAACGCTGTTCTTGCATTTGGTGAAAAGGCTGATAAGAAAAAGGGCATCGAGGACAGGTGCACACAGACAAACTGCATAAAGTGCGGAAGATGTATCTCTGCTTGTCCGCTGAATCTTATGCCTACAGAGCTTGAAAAGGCTTATGACAGGCGTGACAAAGAGGCTCTTATGAAGCTCAAGGTGGGTCTTTGCATGAACTGCGGTTCGTGTTCATACGTCTGTCCTGCAAAGAGAGATCTTGCAGAGAAAAATCAGCTTGCAAAAGCTTTCATAAGAACATAAGGAGGTAAGAAAATATGGAAAAAATGCTTGTCAGCCCTTCACCTCAGATAAGGGATAATATTTCTACCTCTAAGGTGATGACCCATGTGCTTGTGGCACTTTGCCCTGCACTTGCAATGTCTGCCTATGTTTTCGGCGGACGTGCACTAATGCTCACTGGCTTCTGCATGATAACGGCACTCATATGGGAAAGGCTTTGCAATCTTATAATGAAAAGACCTGATTCCACAAAGGACGTTTCGGCACTTGTGACCGGTATGCTTTTAGCGTTCAATCTCCCTGTGACAATGCCTTACTGGCAGGCTGCTATCGGCACATTCGTTGCTATCGTAATCGTAAAGCAGCTTTTTGGCGGTCTGGGACAGAATTTTGCCAACCCTGCTATCGTGGGAAGAATAGTTCTTATGCTTGCATTCACAGGCAACATGACCCATTGGGTAGTGCCTTTCTATGACCCTGATAATATCGTAACAGGTGCAACACCTCTTGCGGCGGCACATTCCGCCCCTGCCGATTATCTCGATCTTTTCCTTGGAAAAGTAGGCGGCTGTCTTGGCGAGGTGTCTGCGGCGGCACTGCTCATTGGCGGCATATACCTTATAATGATGAAGATAATCTCAGTACATACACCTCTTGCATTTATAGGCACAGTGTTCGTGTTCTCATATCTTTGCGGCGAGGACGGCATCTATCAGATACTTGCAGGCGGTGTAATGCTCGGTGCATTCTTCATGGCAACTGACTATGTTACAACTCCTGTTACAAAAACAGGCAAGGTGATATTCGGTATCGGCTGTGGTATCATCACTTGTGTGATACGTTTCTTCGGCTCTTACCCTGAGGGTGTTTCATTCTCCATACTGCTTATGAATATACTTACACCATATATCGACATGGTAACAAAAAGTAAGCCTTTAGGGGCTATAACAAAGAAGAAGGAGGCGAAGTCTGAATGAAAGATAAAATAATGCCTCCATTGGTGCTGACTATAATATGTATAGTTGTCAGCGGACTTTTGGTGCTTGCCTATAATGCCACCTATGTTGACAATACAGGTGTTCTTACAGACGATATGAAAAAGGGCTGTGAGGAGATATTCGGCAAGGGCGATTATGAGATAATGCTTGACGGCGAGGGTGACAGCAAGACCCCGGTCACATTTGATGCAGAGGGCGTGAACTCCATTATCGCAGATAAAGATAACGGTAGATGCGTTATCGAGATAACTGAGGACGGCTATTCAAAGGGCGGACTTCATCTGCTTATCGGTATAAACAGCGAGGGAACTATTGAGGGGATAGAGTTTCTTTCCATAGGCGAAACTCCGGGTCTTGGCACAAAGGTGCAGGACGATAGTTTTCTTTCAAAGCTAAAGGGCTTTGGTGTTGACACTGATGAAAATTCTATCGACAATGTTACCGCTGCCACCTATTCTTCAAAGGGAATGAAATCTGCGTGCAAAAAGGCTGTGAAGCTTTTTGACGAGCATAAGGAGGAGATACTCAATGGCTGAGAAAAATTCTAATCTGTATGAATTTACAAAGGGTATCATAAAGCAAAACCCGACGCTTGTTACGCTTCTTGGTATGTGTCCGACGCTTGCGGTCACAACAATGGCGAAAAACGGTATCGGAATGGGACTTGCCACAACGTTCGTGCTTGTCTGCTCAAACTTTGTTATATCCCTTTTGAAAAACGTTATCCCAAAGGCTGTAAGACTGCCTTGTTTTATCGTAATAATCGCAGGCTTCGTTACTCTTATCGAGTTTCTTATGAAAGGCTATATACCTGAGCTTTACAGTGCCTTAGGTGTATTCCTGTCACTTATCACGGTAAACTGTATTATCCTTGGCAGAGCGGAGGCTTTTGCCAGCAAGAACAAGATATTCCCGTCCATACTTGACGGACTTGGAATGGGTCTTGGCTTTACTCTTTCACTTTTCACAATGGGATCTATAAGAGAGATACTTGGCACAGGCTCATGGTTCGGCTTCAAGATACCTTTCCTGTGCGACGATCCTATGACAGTGTTCATCATGCCGGCAGGCGGATTTTTCGTGCTTGGCTGTCTTATCGCACTTGTGAATAAGATAGCGAACAAGAAGCCGCCTAAGGAGATATCCTGCTCGGGCTGTCCTAATGCAGCGTTGTGCAAGGGTCAGTGCAGAACAGAGAGTGAGGAGGCATAAAAATGAGCTACATACTTATACTTATCGGCTGTGTGTTTGTAAATAACGTTGTGCTTTCTCAGTTCATGGGAATATGTCCTTTTCTTGGCGTATCAAAGCAGATGAAATCATCTGTGGGAATGGGTGCAGCGGTAATATTCGTTATGATATGCGCAACAGCTATCACATATCCTGTATACAGACTTCTTGAGCATTTCGGTATAGAGTATCTAAAAACAGTGGCGTTCATACTTGTTATAGCAATGTTCGTTCAGCTTGTTGAGATAGTCATGAAAAAGATGATGCCGCCTCTCTATAAGGCACTGGGCGTTTATCTGCCTCTTATCACAACCAACTGTGCAGTTCTCGGTGTTACTATCGGAAATATCGACAACGGCTATAATTTTCTTCAGTCCCTTACAAACGCACTTGGAACAGGACTTGCGTTTACTCTTGCCCTCTTGCTTTTCAGCGGAGTAAGAGCAAGGATAGAAAACTGCGATTTTCCTGAAACTTTCAAGGGCGTGCCTGCAACGCTCATTGCGGCGTCTATCGTTTCGCTAAGCTTTATGGGCTTTTCGGGAATAATCTGATAATAATTTATCGATATGAAACGATCAAGGGTTGAATTTACAAAGCCGATGAAAAAGACCCACACTATATTGATACCATCAATGCTTGACTTCCACTTTCCGCTGCTTAAATATGCATTTCTTAGCGGCGGATATAAGTGCGACGTTATCGGGGTGAACGAATATAGTCGGTCACAAATGATAAACGCAGGCTGGGAATATTCAAATAATGATGTCTGCTTTCCCTGCAACCTCATAATAGGACAGTTCATATGTGCATTGAAAAGCGGCAAATATGACACCGCAAAAACAGCCCTGCTGCTGCCTCAAACAGGAGGAGGGTGCAGAGCGTGCAATTACATTATGCTGCTGCGAAAAGCTCTTTTGAAAGCCGGTCTGCAAAATGTTCCTGTGGTGTCACTTAATGTCAGCGGCGTTGAGAAACACAGCGGATTTTCCATAACGCCTAAAATGGTGCTGACGGCTTGTGCAGCGATCTATTACAGTGACTTGCTTTTGTATCTTTATAATGAGCTTTCACCCTATGAACTAAAAAAGGGTGAAACGCTTGATAAAGTCCGCCTATGGAACAGCAGGCTGTCACGGCTCTTTGAACATGGCAAAGCAGCCGATCCGATCTCAATGTGCGTCATATTCCGCAAGATATGCGAAAGCTTTGCTACAATAAATTGTGATAAAAGCAGATCGGTCAAAAAGGTCGCCGTAACAGGGGAGCTTTACATAAAATTCTGTGCTCTCGGCAACGGCGAAACGGAGAAATACCTCCGTGATCTCGGTTGTCAGATATATATGAGCGGCTTTGTTCCATACATAATGTACCTTGCCGATTCCTGTACAAATGATGATAACATTTACGGAAGAAAAACCTTGGCAGGTGTGGGAGCAAAAGTCCTTATTGCCTATATGAAAAAGCTTTGGTGCAAAATGAATTCTGCACTTGTACAAAACGGTTTCGAGCCTATGGAAGACTATAGATCCTTGAAAAGCTACGGTGAAAACTTTGGCTGCCTTGGCGAAACAATGGGGGACGGCTGGCTTATCGGTGCAGAAATGTGTTCAGCGTTGAAGAACGGCTGCAAAGGTGTTGTGATGCTGTTGCCGTTTGGCTGCCTTGTGAGCCACACCTGTGCAAGAGGCATAATAAAGCGTATAAAAAAGCTCTACCCAGACAGCATCATAACGGCGGTAGATCACGATTCGGGAACAGCGGACGTTAATATCAAAAACCGCATTAAGATGACCCTTGATTTTATGGATAATAATATAATGAAACACAACAAAAACTGAAATTCTGAAAGAGGAGAATGATATGGAATATTTGATTCCTTTGGCTATATTTGCCGCTTTGGGCATACTGGCAGGCGTTCTGCTGACGGTGGCTTCAAAGGTTTTCGCCGTTGAGGTGGATGAGCGTGTTGACGCTATCGCAGAAGCGCTTCCGCAGGCAAACTGTGGCGCTTGTGGCTTTTCAGGCTGTGCAGACTATGCCGACGCTATCGTGAACAAGGGTGCGGAATGTAACCTTTGCCGTCCGGGAGGCGAGGCTGCTGCAAAGAAGATAGCCGAGATAATGGGCGTTGAAGTGACTGTAACAGAGCCACAGGTGGCTTTCGTGCGCTGTTCGGGAGATTGCTCTCATACACCGCATAAATACGATTTTGACGGCATTCAGAGCTGTGTGGCGTGCAACAGGTTTTATGACGGAAGCAAGCTTTGCACAAGCGGCTGTTTAGGCTACGGCGATTGTATCAAGGTCTGCTCTCAGGGGGCTATATCTATCGTTGACGGCATTGCCGTTATCGACAAAGCAAAGTGCATGGGCTGTGGGCTTTGCGCAAAAGCCTGTCCAAATGGTCTTATCGCAGTGAGAAGGATCTCTCAGGCTGTGGATATCTGCTGTTCATCAAGAGATGTGGGCAGAGTGACAAGGTCTGTTTGTCCTAACGGCTGTATAGGCTGTAAGCTGTGCGAGAAAAACTGTCCGTCAGGTGCCGTTACAGTGCAGAACAACCACGCTGTTATCGACTATGAAAAGTGTACAAACTGCGGAAAGTGTGCGGAGGTGTGCCGTGTCCACGCTATCAGGTCTATCATGGGCGAAAAAGTGGAAGTGCAGTAAAATATTTTGCTTTAAAGGCTCTCTTGACGTTTATGCGTCAGGGGAGCTTTTTTTGTGCCAAAAATACACAGCCAAATTTGTGCAGTGTTCACGAAAAGTTTAGCGTTTGTTGACAGATACTTATAAATGATTTATAATACTATTTGTACGAATAATTGTCAGCGGCAAGAAAAATATAGCCGAACTTTAAGGAGAACACAGAAGAATGAACATTAAAGGCTACAGAATTATCAGTGAAAAAAACGTTTTCAGACGGATAGCGGCACTTTTGACAACGCTCTTGCTCGTTATCGCAGCGATCCCCGAGGGCTTCTCTACGGCTATAACATCGGTGGCAGAAGCGGCAGATACGGCTGTGACAGGTGCGTATTTTGATACAGACGGCATGGAAATCGTCACCTATAACGTGGTTGATGATCTCGGTGCAGACAACACAGGAAACGCTATGACGGAAAAGCAGATACAGCAGGCGCTTGACGCTGCGCAGGAAAATTCCGGACAGGGCATTTTCACAAAGGTCGTGATACCAAAGGGAACGTATCTTATTTCTTCTGCACTTGTGGTATACAGCGATACTTGGATATACTGTGAAGAGGGCGTTGAGATAAAAAGGTGCATTTCCTATGGACCTATGCTCAGGTGCGATAATAATGGTGTCGGCGGCTATGACGGCGTTAAAAATGTTATCGTTGAGGGCGGGCTTTGGAACGGAAACACAGACCAGTGGCCAAATACCGCAGATTTTTCAAATATCAGATTTGCACATTGCAGAAATATTCTTCTGAAAGATATGCACGTCAAAAATAACGAGAACGGTCATCATATGGAGATAGGCGGTGCGGCTGACGTCACCATAGAGGGCTGTACTTTCACCGGATATACAGGCTACAGGAAAAAAGAAGCCATTCAGCTTGATTGCATGAACAACAGCAGAGTTTTTGCAGGCTATGCGCCTTTTGACGATACATCATGCGAAAATGTGGTCATAAAGAATAATCTTTTCTCAGGCATTTGCAGAGGCCTTGGTTCTCATTCCGCCACTCTTGGTATCTATTACACAGATATCCTTATCGAAGACAATGTTTTTGAGAATCTCGACGATATGGCAATGATAATGTACAATTATAAAAATTGTACCATAACAAATAACACTATCACAAACTGCGCAAGCGGTATAGAGTTCAAGGCAATGTCCAGCCTGCCTAACAACAATTTCAATCCTCCTGTGGTGAAGTCTATGGAGGAAGCAGTTGACGGCTTTGATGACGACGCAAACTCTGTTATTTCATCTAACACTATCTCTGTAAGCGGTGATGACGAATATGGCATTACAAGCGGCATACGCCTGACAGGGTATGAGGTCAAGGACAACGGTGTTATCCCTGACTATAATTTCAGAGTGGCAGGAGTAAAGATCGTCGAAAATCGAATTGAGAGCAACGGAACCACTATCGCACTTAACGACGCTGAAAATTGCAGTATCGAATCAAATATTCTCGTTACAAAACAGGACGGTGTTAATTACAAGGATAAAAATGGTCTTACTCTCAACGAGTGCGACAATATAAAGATAACAGATAACTACATTTCAGGCTCAGCCAGAAACGGTGCTTCCCTTACTGACAGCTCAGGGAATACCCTTGAGAACAATACCATAGAGAACGTTGGAATGAACGGAATAAATATCTACAACGGCTCTGAGAACAATATTGCAAGCTCAAACAGCGTAAATTCAGCGAAAAAGCATGGCATAGCAGTGGCTGCAAATTCTTCCGCTGTGATAAAGTCCAACAGCATTTCAAAGGCGGGGGACACGGGCATTCTTATTTATAACGGTTCAAAGGGCGAGTGCTCAGGCAACAAAGTTAAAAATGCCGTGGGGCATGGTATCGTGTTCAGCAAGAACGCTTCGGGCAAGGCGACCTCAAACACTGTTTCTGGCGCAGGCAAGCATGGCGTGCTTGTTACAGACCACTGCGGCAGTGTGGCTCTAAGCTCAAATAAGATATCAAACAGCAAGCAGAACGGCATTTGCGTGTCAAATTACAGCAGTTCTGTGAGTGTAAATTCAAACAGCATAAGCGGCTCAGGAAAAAGCGGCATAAGCGTAAGCTCTCGCAGCAAGGCTTCGCTGAAAGACAACGCTGTGAACGGCTCAAAGTCTGCGGCAGTGTCAAAGAGCGCTGATTCTTCTATCAGCCTGCCAAGAGTATCAGGATTGTCTGTTAATTCTGTGAATAACACGGATATACAGATCAGCTTTTCTGGCAGATCAACTAACAAATGCGGCTATGAGATATACAGGAAAACAGGCGCAAAGGGAAAATATTCTGCCGTGGGGACGACTGCAAAAGGAAAGTTTACAGATGGATTTTTCAAGGCGAACACAGATTATTATTACAAAGTACGCTGTTATGAAACTGTGTCAGGCAAGAGGGTATACGGTGGATATTCCGATGAGATAAAGGTAAGATCAGCAACGAAAAGATCTGTCAAGAAGGCGTCTGTTAAGGTGTCAGATCAGGTGTGGACAGGTAAGGCGCTGAAGCCTGCTGTCACTGTAAAGGACGGAAATGTCACCCTCAAAAAGGACAGGGACTATACTGTAAGTTACTCCGCAAACAAGGGCATAGGCACTGCTAAGGTGACTGTCACAGGGAAGGGAAGCTACACAGGTAAGATAACAAAGACTTTCAAGATAAACCCACAGGGACAGAGCATTTCTGCCAAGGGCGACAAGAGTGGAAAGAAGATAGCGGTCACTCTTGCAAAGCACAGCTCAAATTCAGGCTATCAAGTGTCATATGCCGACAACAGCGGCTTTAAGAACAGCAAGTCCTTGTGGCTCAGCGGAAACTCAAAGAACAAAGGCACAATAAAAGGTCTTAAAAGCAAAAAGACATATTACGTCAAGGCAAGGGATTATAAGACCATTGGCAAGACCAAAGTGTACGGCAAGTGGTCGGCTGTGAAGAAGGTAAGTATTTAGGGCAAAAAATTTTCCAAGCCGATTGACAAGGCTCTTATAATGTGGTATAATTCAAGATATGACAAGGAAGGTGAATATAATGACCAATGTTGTAAAGGGCGATCAGGTAAAGGATTCATACGGCAAGATCTATGATGTTATCGAAGTTCATGAGCATAATGTTATGGTGCTTGAGCCGGGTAAACCATACTGGGAGCGTATCTGCATGGGACGTTTTGATTTCGACTCATATTTCAGAAGAGCAGATGAGCCTATGACAGATGATATGCCTCGTCCAATGGGCATCGATGAAGAAGATTTCGATGAGGACGAAGAGGAAGAAGAATAAGATTTATTGCGGTTGGCTTTTGTCAGCCGCATTTTTATTGCACAAAAACGCCACGGAGATATTCTCTCCGTGGCGTTTTTCTTTGGGCGGAATAGCCCCTTTTATGCTGTTTCTTCTGCGAAGTTTCCTGTGTAGAGCTGATAATACTTGCCCTTTTTGGCAATAAGCTCGTCATGTGTGCCACGCTCGATTATCCTGCCCTGCTCAAGTACCATTATGCAGTCTGAGTTTCTGACAGTTGAAAGTCTGTGGGCTATAACGAATGTTGTTCTGCCCTGCATGAGAGCGTCCATACCAGCCTGAACAAGACTCTCTGTTCTTGTGTCGATAGAGGAGGTAGCCTCGTCAAGGATAAGAACAGGAGGATCGCCGACTGCCGCTCTTGCAATGGCTATGAGCTGACGCTGACCCTGTGAAAGGTTCGAGCCGTCGCCTGTGAGAACAGTGTTATAGCCGTCAGGAAGTCTTTCTATAAAGCCGTTTGCGTTTGCAAGTCTTGCGGCTGCCATACATTCCTCGTCGGTGGCGTCAAGGTTGCCGTAGCGGATATTTTCCATTACTGTGCCTGTGAAAAGGTGTGTGTCCTGCAAAACTATGCCGAGAGTTTTTCTCAGAGCAGGCTTCTTTATCTTTGTGATGTTTATTCCGTCATAGCGTATCTTGCCGTCCTGAATGTCATAAAAGCGGTTGATAAGATTTGTGATAGTTGTCTTTCCTGCGCCTGTTGAGCCAACAAAAGCTATCTTCTGACCAGGCTTTGCAAAAAGCTTTACGTCATGAAGAACGATCTTGCTGTCGTCATATCCGAAGTCAACACCGTCAAATACGACCTCGCCCTCCATTTTCTTGTAGTCAACAGTGCCGTCAGCCTGATGACGATGCTTCCAAGCCCATATGCCTGTTCGTTCTTTGCACTCTTCAAGCTCACCGTTCAGGTTATATTTTGCATTAACGAACTCAACATAGCCCTCGTCTGTTTCAGGCTTCTGGTCGAGGAGGTCAAACACTCTGCCTGCGCCCGCGGTAGCCTGAACAACGAATGCCATTTGCTGGCTTATCTGTGTGATAGGCTGTGTGAAGTTCTTGTTAAGGGATACAAATGTTACGATAGTGCCGAGTGTAAGACCTGCATAGCCGTTTATGGCAAGGATAGCTCCCACAATGGCACAAAGCACATAGCTGAGGTTTCCGATATTTGCGTTTATCGGCATCATGATGTTAGCGTACTTGTTAGCTTCGTTTGCACTGACTCTCAGTTTGTCATTTATCTTTACAAAGTCTTCTATTGCCTTATCCTCGTGACAGAACACTTTTACTACTTTCTGTCCATCAAGCATTTCTTCGATAAAGCCGTCAACTGCGCCAAGGTCACGCTGCTGAGCCGCAAAGTGCGCTCCTGACTTTGAAGCGAGATCGTTGGTCACCTTTACCATTACAAATGCCATTGCGATAGAGAGTATGGTAAGAGGAATGTTGAGGACTATCATGGAAACGAGGGTGGATATAAGTGTTGCAAGAGAGTTTATAAGCTGAGGTATGCTCTGGCTGATAAACTGTCTGAGAGTATCAACGTCATTTGTGTATACTGACATGATGTCGCCATGCGGGTGTGTGTCAAAATATTTGATAGGAAGTGCTTCCATGTTGAGAAACAGATCATCTCTTATGTTTCTCAGCGTACCCTGACCGATGTTTACCATTATCCTGTTGTATGCGTATGAAGCCGCAATGCCCACAACGTATACTACTGCAAGACCGCCGAGAGCCTTTGCAAGGGGTGAAAAATCATGGCTGGAGGTCTTTAGCATCGGTGTGATGTAGTCATCAACAAGTGACTGCATGAACATCATTCCCGCAAGTGTGGTGACAGCCTGAATAAGTATGCACGCCACTACTATTATAAATGAGAACTTATAGTTTTTGAGCATATATTTCATTACTCTGCCGAGGACTTTCATCTGGTCGCCTGACATTTTAGGCTTGCCGCCCATTTCTTTATTCATTGGCTTAGGCATTTAAGCTTCCTCCTTTCCTGCTGACTGAACGTCGAAATCTCCGCCGCCCTTTACCTGAGATTCATATATCTCACGGTATATCTCGTTTGTTTCAACAAGCTTTTCGTGTGTGTCAAAGCCGTTTACTCTGCCACCGTCAAGAACTATTATCCTGTCGGCGTCCTGGACGCTTGAAATTCTCTGTGCGATAATGAATTTTGTTGTGCCTGGGATAGACTTTGCGAATGCCGCTCTTATCTTTGCGTCTGTTGCAGTGTCTACTGCGCTTGTGGAGTCGTCAAGGATAAGAACCTTTGGCTTTTTCAGAAGCGCTCTTGCGATACAAAGTCGCTGCTTCTGTCCGCCTGATACGTTTGTGCCGCCCTGCTCGATATAAGTTTCATACTTTTCAGGGAAGCGTTCAATGAACTCGTCAGCGCAGGCAGCTTCACAGGCTTCGATACACGCGGCGTCTGTGGCGTTTTCGTTGCCCCAGCGTAGGTTGTCAAGGATAGTGCCTGAGAAAAGCACGTTCTTCTGCAATACTACAGAGACCTGATCTCTCAGATATTCCATATCGTAATCTCTTACGTCCTTGCCGCCAACGCATACAGAGCCTTCGTCAACGTCATAAAGACGGCTGATAAGATTTACAAGGCTTGTTTTTCCACAGCCTGTTGAGCCTATGATGCCGATAGTTTCGCCTGACTTTATGTGCAGGTCGATATTGTTAAGCACCATTTTGCCGCTTCCGTGCTTGTATGAAAAGCTTACATTGTTGAAGTCAACAGAGCCGTCTTTCATATCCTTTGCTGGGTTCTCACCGTTGTGAAGATCAGGTGTTTCCTTGAGTATCTCTGAGATACGTCTGATACTTGCTGTACTCATTGATATCATAACGAATATCATAGATAGCATCATAAGTGACATCATGGCGGAGATAACATATGTGAAAACAGATGAAAGCTCGCCTGTTGTCATAGTGCCTGCAACAACATTCTTTGCGCCAAGCCAGCTTATGAGCATTATGCAGGAGTAGATAACGAACATCATAACAGGGTTGTTCAGTGCGATAAGGCTTTCAGCCTTTACGAACATCTTGTAGAGGTTGCCTGAGGCTTTCTTGAACTTCTTCTGCTCGAAGTCCTCTCTTACATATGCCTTTACAACTCTGATAGCTGATACGTTTTCCTGTATGCTTGCGTTGAGGTCGTCATACTTTTTGAAAGCTTCTGTGAAAACTTTCATCGTCTTTTTAACGATGATTCCAAGAACTATGCCAAGAAGAACGATAGCTGCAAGGAATATAGTGCTCATTGAGCCGCTTACTGCAAAGCACATTGCCATTGAGCAGATGAGCATCAGCGGCGCTCTCACTGCGATACGGATTATCATTTGGTATGCGTTCTGAACGTTTGTAACGTCAGTTGTCATTCTTGTTACAAGACCTGCGGTGCTGAACTTGTCGATGTTTGAGAACGAATAGGTCTGCACCTTGCGGTAGATAGCTTCACGAAGATTGCAGGCAAAGCCTGATGAAGCCGAAGCCGCATATTTTCCTGCAAGAAAGCCCGAAAGCAGGCTGACCATTGCCGCCACTACCATTACGCCACCGAAAATATAAACGTTTGTCATGTTGCCCTTTTCAATGCCGTCGTCGATTATCTTCGCCATTATAAAAGGCAGAAGCATTTCCATAAAGACCTCAAGTGCGGTAAAGACAGGGGTCAGAATGGAGTCCTTCTTGTACTGTTTGATCTGTGCTAGTATTTCTTTCAAGCCAGATCCCTCCTCTCGCTTATTTTTATATTGTATTGTCTATCATTTTTTTCTGGAGCTGTTCCATTTCGTCAAGCTCCTGATCTGTGAAATTACGGAAAGCCATTGTTTCTATCTTTTTAAGACAGTCGCAAATGTCCTGCTGGAGGGTATAGGCTTTCTCGGTTGCTATTATCTTTTTGTGACGCTCGTCATCATCACTGCCCTCATAGGAGAGATATCCTCCTGCACGGAGCTTTTTTATAAGCCCTGATACCGTCGCACGGGAAATATTTAGATCGTGGTGTATCGCCGTTGAGAAAACAGGCTCGCCATTATGTTCCATTATGTACATAAGCACATGGCTCTGAGCGGCGGTTATACCCTTGCCTGCGAGCATGGTGTTTATCTCACATTCTATTTTCAGATGAATGTATTTGGAATACCGCAGAATGTTCTTTTTTCTGTTATCCGCCAAATTGTTCGCCTCCTTACATTTTTGCACCTAACATTTTGCCTTAATTAATAATATCACACTTTTACTTGAAAGTGAAATACAAATATGTTATAATGAATAAAAGAATTTTATAGATTACTATCAAATTTAATTTTTATTAAGAATTGTTTACCAAACGAAACAATTTGCGGAAATAGACAAACATAAAGGGGCGGTTTTTGTGAATACTGTACAATTGGAGTGCTTTTTGGCTGTGGCACAGTATCTTAACTTTTCCAAGGCGGCGGAATCTGTGAGCATCACTCAGCCTGCGGTGAGCCACCAGATAGGTTCTTTGGAGGACGAGCTAGGGGTGAAGCTTTTCGTGCGAACGAGCAAGAGCGTTTCGCTCACAAGAGAGGGTATAATGTTTATTTCAGACGCAGAGCAGATACTTAAAATAGCAGGCTCAGCAAAATTCAGGCTGTCAGAAAAGCCTGAGGACGAACCTGTGAGGATAAGCATAGGCTGTCACAATCAGGCGGAGCTGAACGTTTTGACTCCTGCCCTAAGAGAAATGTCCAGGCTTTATGATGATCTTTTGCCATATATAGATCTTACTCCATTCAAGTCTATAGACAATCAGCTCAAAGATCAGAAGATACAGCTTCTTCTGTCATTTAAAAGTCCTCATAAACAGCCTTTTGACTATGTGGAGCTTTGCCGCTGTCAGTTTATGTGCCTTTGCCAGAAAGATCACCCCCTTGCAAAGGCGGATAGCCTTGATGTGGATGATATCTCAGGCAGACCTATTTTTATAGAGCGCCACACCTGTCCTGATGAGATCTTTGCTTTTCAGCATAGGATACTAGCAAACGGTAAGGTGGATAAGATAATATTCTGCGGAGATTATGAAAGTGCAGTTGCAATGGCGGAAGCGGGGTTGGGGTTTATGATTTTCCCCGCCATAGGGGACGCTTACAAAGGTCCACTAAAAGCGATACCAATAAAAGGCGTGAAAGAGGTATCTTTCGGTGTCTATTATCTCAGGTCGCAGCTTGAACAGCAGGCAAAGGATATGCTGAGGATATTGAAAAAGCAGTTTGCAAAATAAAAGCACTGTATCGGTGGGTGATACAGTGCTGTGAATGTAAAAAACTTTGATAAGTGAGCTGTCGAGGACGCCAGCACCTACAAATGATGTATATACGCTGTTTTTTGTATATCAAACTATCGGTATGCATTTTTCACGACACATTCTGCAAATATTCTTCAAGGCAGAGGCCATTTTCATACATTTCCTTTGCCGCCTTTTCGCCAACATATCTGTAGTGCCATTCTTCTGGAATAATACCGGTAATATCCTGCTTTTCGGCTGTGTAACGCTCTATAAAGCCATATTTGTAGCTGTTTTTGGCGAGCCAATCCCATACTTCCTGATTTGTAACTCTGCTGTCACCGCTTGCAATATCGACGCACAGACCAAGCTCGTGTTCGCTTGTGCCGGGCATCGCCACCCATTCTTCCGCATAGGCTTTCGCCTTTTTGTCGCTGTAGCCTATTTTCTGATAGTGTTCATATTTGCTCTTAAGTATGTTCTGCTGATCCTCTGCGGTGCGGAACGATGATGTGATAGTCGGATATATCCCCTGCGAGCGTGCGTCATCAAACATTTTCTGAAGCTGTGGGTAAATGCGGCAGTCCACTGCATGACCATTGTCAAGGGCGGTGAGTATCACTGAGCAATTCTCGCATATAGGCGTGTCATTGTTCACCAATGTGAGCTGCCAGTCCTGCCGGGCATTATACTCCGCAAGCTGAGATGAGGTCACGCTGTCGTCATAGGCGTATTCCACTGCGGCAGGGGTGAACTGCTTCTTGGGCTTCATATCAGGAATGTAATATCTGTATATAAGTAATGCCACAACCAAAATAATAATTGTGGTGGCGATTACGATATGCTTTTTGTTTTTATTTGTCATAATGACCGCTCCTTTGCTTTTGTTGTATCCATAATACCATAATGAAGAGGTTTTCGCACGAGTATTAGCTTAACTGTTTCATAAGATTTTCTTAATGTGTCGGACTAGCGTTAAGCTATTGTCGGTGATAACAAATTTTGCATGACGATTTGTGCATATTGACGATTTTATAGAAAAGGTCTTGACTTGGAGCTAACTCCAGGTGGTAAAATGTAATTGAAAAATCAATAGGCAATATCACATAAACCCCATGTGGTGTTGTTAAAAGGAGAAAGCTATGACTATTTCTGAAGTTAGTGAGAAATACGGGCTTACACCCGATACACTGAGATATTATGAGCGTATAGGACTTATCCCGCCTGTGCCGAGAACGAAAAGCGGTCTTAGGGACTATGATGAAAGTTCATGCAATTGGATAGAGTTTATAAAGTGCATGAGAGGCGCAGGTCTGCAAATAGAAGCCCTTATAGAGTATGTTGCTTTGTATCAGCAGGGCGACAGCACTATCGAGGCAAGAAAAAATCTGCTTATAGAGCAGAGAAAAGATCTCCTTGAAAAGCAGGCTGAGATAGCTGCGACTATCGACAGACTCAACTATAAGATAGACAATTACGAAAAGATATGCGCTAAGGTCATAAAGTGACGGATAAGGTCTTGATACAAAGGACGGCAGTAAAATGCCGCCCTTTTTGTGTTGTTTTAACAGCCTTATCTGCGTTGACAAACAGCGGTTTTAATGGTATAATGGAATAGCTTACAGATTTGTGGGGATAATTTTGACAGAATGAAAAAAGGACGGTGCGCTATGGTAGTGAAAAATGTGGAGTTGCCTGAATACAGCGTGCTTATGTCTGTTTATGCAGGAGAGAAGCCTGAACATCTCAGGGCAAGTATCGAGAGTATGCTGTCACAGACCTATGTGACGAACGATTTTGTGCTTGTGTGCGATGGAAAGCTCACAAAAGAGCTTGACGAGGTAGTAGACTACTATGAGGAGAATTACGAGTGCTTTCACCCCATAAGGCTCAAGGAGAATGTTGGCACAGGAAGATGCGCTAACAGAGGTATAGACGCCTGCAAAAATGAGTATATAGTCAAAATGGACTCTGACGATATAGCTAAGCCTGACCGCTGTGAAAGGTCGCTTTATGCTATGGCGAAGCACCCTGAGATAGATATGCTTGGGGCTTATATAGACGAGTTCGACAGTCAGACGGGCGAAGTGATAGCCACAAAGAAAACGCCGCTGACCAATAAAGAGATACACAAATATGCAAGGCGGAGAAATCCGTTCAATAATCAGACCCTTGTTTATAAGAAATCCCGTGCTTTGAGCGTGGGAGGTTACAGCAATATAAAACGCTGTGAGGACTATGAGTTCGTGGTGAAAATGCTTGCGGACGGCGCAAGGGGAATAAATCTTGACAAAACGCTTGTGATGTACAGAGTTACGGCGAACAATTATGAGAGAAGAAGAAACTGGGCGAACACAAAGTCCTTTGTGAATGTCAGGTGGAAAATATTCCGTATGGGATATTCAAACCTGTGGGACTTTATTGTTCCATGCACTTTTCAGTTTTTCATTTTCATAATGCCGAAATCGCTGACAGGCAAGATATATAAGAGGTTTCTTAGGGGATAATGGAGAGCCGCAAACGTATAATAAGACAGCACATAAAATCAGCACTGCAAAAAACGCTTTTGCCGCTGTGCTACAAGCTGTCAAAGAAAAAGGATATAGACAAAAAGCTCGTTATCCTTGCAGACCTTAACAGCGTTTCTACTCCTGAGAGCATGGAGCTTATAAAAGCGGAGCTTCAAAGCCGTGGCTATAAGGTCAGGGAGATGTACTGCGACCTTTCAAGCTGTGGAATGGTCTCGGGGCTTAAATATATGATGAGCTTTATGAAAGCTTACGCAAATGCAAGGGCTGTGTTCATATGCAACTATTTTGTGCCTGTGACTTCCTGCAAAAAGCGTGAGGAAACCACAGTGGTTCAGCTTTGGCATTCCTGCGGAGCATTGAAAAAGTTCGGCTATGACAGCGAGGAGGATATATCTTCCCATTTCAAAGGCTCTGTTACAAGAAATTTTGACCTTATCACTGTGAGCAGTAAAGTGTGCGTAAAGGCTTTTGTGTCTGCGTTCAGGCTGAAAGAAGATATCGTAAAGCCACTTGGCGTCAGCCGTACGGACGTGTTCTTTGATGAAAGCTACAACGAGCAGTGCAGACGTGAGTTCTTTGAGAGATATCCCGACTATAAGGGCAAGAAGATAGTGCTTTATGCGCCGACGTTCAGGGGGAATGCTTTGGATTGCCATTGCGTGGGAGAGGAGTATGCCGCAGAGCTTGAAAAAAAGCTTGGTGAGTCTTGGAAAGTCATTATAAAAATGCACCCCAGACTTCACAGCGGGCTGACTAACTGCGATATTGCTACAAACAGGCTCATGCCTGTGGCAGACGTGCTTGTGACGGACTATTCGTCGCTTGTGTTCGAGTATGCACTGTATAAAAAGCCGTGGGTGATATTTGCCCCTGATATTGAGAGCTACAGCAAGGGCAGGAGTTTTTATCTTGATTATAAAGCAGATATGCCTGCGCCTTTGGTGACGGAGGGAGAGAAGCTTGCACAGGCTGTGCTTGACAGTGAAAAGAGCTTTGACCGTGAGAGAGTGGAGCGTTTCACGGAAAAATATATGTCTGCCTGCGACGGCAGGTCAACGGAAAGAATAATCGACAGCGCTTTGGGAAAAGAGCGTTTTTGACGGAGATGATAAAAATAGAAGGAAAAAAGTTTGATTGGTTCGGGCTTACCCAGATATTGAAAGAGCATAAGGGAAAGCTCAGACAGATAAGAATGTTGTCGGTGAACGAGCTGAAAAAGAAGTATAAGGGCGCAGCGTTAGGTCCGATTTGGGCGCTTATCAAGCCGACCTTTACCCTGTTTATACTGTGGTTTGCCTTTGAGATAGGTTTAAAAAGAAACGGTGGAGTGCATTTCATTAACGGAAAGTATACTCAGTTCGTTTTCATGCTCACCGGCTATGTGCCGTGGTTTTATATTTCAGAATGTATCGTTGGAGGATCGAGGTCAATAAGAAGCAACAAGCAGTTTGTAACAAAGCTGTCCTTCCCTGTTTCAAATATCATGACCTTTACCTCACTTTCGGGACTTTATATCCACATTTTGCTGTGTGCTATAATGTATGTGGTGTTGCTGTGTCTGGGCTTTGGACCGAGTATTTACAATCTTCAGTTTATCTATTATGCGCTGATGATGTATTTTTTCTTCCTTGTGCTTTCGTGGATGACTGCTCCTCTAAGTGCGTTCAGCAAGGATTTTGAAAATCTTATAAACTCTGTTATAACAGGACTTTTCTGGCTTTCAGGTATATTCTGGAACACATATGATATCTCACCTTTGTGGCTGAGAAAGCTCATGTATTTCAACCCTATAAACTATTTTGTAAACGGTTATAGAAAGAGCTTTCTTACAGACACGTTTATTTTTGATTCTAACTATACCACTGAAACTATAGTGTTCTATGCGGAGTTTATCTGTATGATATTCCTCGGAGCGCACACCTATAAGAAGTTCAGGAAGATACTTCCTGACGTTCTGTAACAAAGGCTGAAAGGAACTGACTTTTAAATGGAAAATCAAGCGACTGAGCCAATTATTGAATTTTTGGACGTAAAAAAAGAATACTTTTTATATAAAAACGAAAAGGCACGCTTTAAGGCTATTTTCACAAAAAACAGGGGAGTAAAGAAACACCCTGCTCTTAAAGGCGTGAGCTTCAAGATATACCCAGGCGAGTCTGTGGGAATTATCGGAAAGAACGGTGCAGGAAAATCGACCATTCTGAAAATGATAACAGGCGTAAGCTTTCCAAACAGCGGCACTATCACCGTAAGAGGAAAGGTTGCCGCATTGCTTGAGCTTACAGCAGGCTTTTCACTGGATATGACGGGTATGGAAAATATCTATCTAAAGGGCTATCTGCTTGGTCTTAATGACGATCAGATAAAGGAGATAGAGCAGGATATAATTGATTTTGCAGATCTTGGAGAGTATATCGACCAACCTGTAAGAACATATTCAAGCGGAATGAAAATGCGTCTTGGCTTTGCTATCAATATAAATATCAAGCCTGATATCCTCGTTGTTGACGAGGCACTGAGCGTTGGCGACGCAGACTTTCAGAAGAAGTGCCGTGACAAGATAAATGATGTTATCGCTACGGGCGTAACGGTACTGTTCGTTTCCCACTCACGCAAGGCTATCGAGGAAACTTGCACAAGGGCGATATTCCTAAAAGACGGCAAGGTGCAGGTGGACGGCACTGTTGAGGAAGCCTTTGACGCTTACGATAAGAAAAAATGATCATGAAAGCTTTTCGTTTTTTGACGGGAAGCTTTTTGTTTGCACCTGTTATGGTTGATATTTGATAAGTATATACAATTATCAATATTTAATTTTGTATAATAAATCATAGTCAAAAAGCTTTACAAAATCGCAAAAATGTGTTATAATAAGATATTATCGAAAGGAATTGATATTATGAATTGGGTTGAAATGGATATATATACCACAACAGAAGGCATCGAAGCAGTAACGGGAAGTCTGCTTGGAATGGGTATAAACGGCTTTGTTATCAAGGACGCAAAAGATTTTCAGGACTTTCTTGATGATAAGGACGGCAACTGGGATTATATAGATGATGACCTTATGGGTCTAAAAAACTGTGAAACTACAGTGACAGTTTATCTCCCTGAGAACGCTCAGGGTCTTGAAAATCTTGAAGCTATGAAGCTGGAGCTTAAAGCGCTCAAAAAGCGTGACGTGAACAATGAGTTCGGCAGACTTGAATATGAGCTTAAAAACGTCAAGGAAGAGGACTGGGCGAACAACTGGAAGCAGTATTTCAAGCCCCTTTGCGTTGGCGAAAAGCTTCTTATAAAGCCGTCATGGGAAAAGGTCGCTGAGGGCGAAAAGAGAAAGATACTGGAAATAGACCCTGCTTCATCTTTCGGCACAGGTCAGCATAACACAACCCAGCTTTGTCTGGAGCTTGTGGAGAAAAATCTCCATGAGGGCGACAGGATACTTGACCTTGGGTGCGGAAGCGGAATACTTTCTATCGGCGCATTGCTCCTAGGTGCTGAAAGTGCAACAGCGGTGGACGTTGACGAAAATTCTGTTAAGATAGCAAAGGAAAATGCAGAGAAAAACCATATAAGCGCAGAAAAGTATACAGCTTACTGCGGAAATATCATAGACGATAAGGCTCTGGTGGAGCAGATAGGCACAGGCTATGACCTGCTTTGTGCAAATATCGTGGCAGATGTTCTTATAGGCATGAGCGGAATTTTCGGCGGATTTATCAAAGACGGCGGAACGCTCATAGTTTCAGGTATAATCGACCAGAGAAAAGACGAGGTGCTTGACAGGCTTAAAGCAGAGGGCTTTGAGCTTATTGAGATAAGAGAAAAAGAAGACTGGGTGGCTGCGTCATTCAGGAAATAAGAGATGAAAGGACGGATCAAAATGCAGTTATTGTTTTTGGTTATCAAGAGAATCGAGTTAGTAGACGAAATCATGCGTTCGCTGGCACAGGCAGGCATAAGAGGCGGAACGGTCATTGACAGCGTGGGAATGGCGAAATCTATTTCTACAATGGATAATCTGCCTATGATCGGCGTTCTGAGATCTATTCTCAGCGGTGAGGACGCTGCACAGAAGGGCAAGACCATTTTCGTTGCCGTTGCAGACGATCAGGTAGATGTTGCAAGAAAGGCGATAACTGATGTTACAGGCGACCTTTCACAGCCTAACGCAGGCGTGCTTTTCGGTGTGCCGATCAGCTTTGCAGAGGGAGTAGATTAACACTTTATACAAGATAAAAAGCGTTGCACTTTTCACAGTGTAACGCTTTTTTTGTGGATCAGTTTATTTTCATTTATGAAACTCTTAGAGAATAAAACAGATAAGTCCCGAACAGCCCTCGTTTATCATGCGCTCGATAGTTTCCTTTATCTTCATGCGTGCGTCCTCAGGAAGCTTTGAAAGCTTTGTGTGCAGACCCTCGCTCACAAGCTCGTGGAGTGACTTGCCGAAAATGTTTGACTCCCATATCTTTTCAGGTGATTCCTCAAAATCGTTGAGCATATAAAGCACAAGCTCCTCAGATTGCTTTTCTGAGCCGACGATAGGTGCGACCTCGGTGTTGATAGTGGTTTTCAGAAGATGGATAGCTGGTGCGGCGGCTTTGAGCCTTACGCCGTATTTTCCACCCTGCTTTATTATCTCAGGCTCATCAAGGGTCAGCTCGTTCATTTCAGGCATAACGATTCCGTAGCCTGTTTTCTCCATTTCATCAAGGGCAGAGCTGAATTTCGAGAAACGTTCTTTTATCTTCACAAGCTCCAGAATTCTCGGCATAAGGTCGTTTTCGTCCTTTATCTCAAGCCCTGTGGCTTCGCCTATTATCCTGAAAAACAGCGCAGGGTCAAGCTCCACCTTTATGACAGCCGAGCCTTTTCCAAGGTCTATCTCAGCCACCGAACCAGATGATACCTGCTCACAGCAGCATATCTTTTCGGCACAGTCTGAAATGTCACGAAGATTTGACACAGCCGAAGCCGCTTCCTTGATATGTCCGAAAACCGCTTCTTTCAGCCAGTGACCCTTGTCAAGAGAGTTTATCCATGAGGGCATTGAGATGTTTATCTCTTTCACAGGGAAAGAGTATAGCAGAAGCGTAAGTATCTCTTTTATCTCTTTTTCCGAAAGCTCCAAACAGTTTATAGGCATAACTGTAGTGTCATATTTGTCGGAAAGCTGTTCGCAAAGGTCTTTTGTCTGCTGAGAGTAAGGCTCAGTGGTGTTCATAAGCACCACAAACGGCTTGCCTATCTGCTTCAGCTCGTCGATTATACGCTCCTCACATTCCTCGTATTCTTCACGGGGCAGGTCGGTGATACTGCCGTCTGTTGTAACCACAAGACCTATGGTGGAATGTTCTGTTATGACCTTTTGCGTTCCCACCTCAGCCGCCATGTTGAAAGGCACTTCCGTGTCAAACCACGGTGTGACCACCATTCTCGGGGCTTCATTCTCAATGTAGCCTATGGCGCTTGGGATTATGTAGCCCACACAGTCTATCATTCGCACGTTGAAGCTTGCTCCGCCCTCTAGGGTGATGTTCACAGCTTCCTCAGGAATGAACTTAGGCTCTGTGGTCATGATAGTCTTGCCTGCGGAGGACTGGGGCAGCTCGTCAATGGCACGCTCCTTGCGGTAGTCGCTTTCAATGTTCGGTATAACGAACTGCTCCATGAACTGTTTTATAAAGGTGGATTTTCCCGTGCGGACAGGACCTACCACGCCTATATAGATATCGCCCCCCGTCCGTGTGGCAATGTCGGTGTAAATATCGTTTTTCATGTGTCTGTCCTCCTAGTTCATTAATGGGATAAGCAACATTCCCTGTTTTGATATTTTATCGTCGGTAAGCTCGTTTTCTTCAAGTATGGCTGTTATGGAAGTTGAATACTTTTTCGCTATCTCCCAGATGTCGTCGCTCTCATTGCAGTAGCATATTTTCAGAGCGTATTTGTCATTTTTCTCTTTCGGCTTATCTGTGAGTACCCTAAGCTCTGATATCATAGTCCCTGTCTGTTGAATAGTCATTTCGCCGCCTATCTTGATATCGGCTTTAAGCTCTGCTGTTATTTCGTCTGCAAGATAGTATGTGCAGTTTTCTATGCACAGGTCAGGGGATATGGATATCTCACCATTGACATTCTCAGGAAGGGGTATCTCATGCTCAAAAGGCGAATCGTTTTCAAGATAAAGGGGAGTGCCGTCCTCGTTCCTGCCGATGATACAGAACGTCACGCTTCCTGAAATGATAAAGGCTTTCTTTTCCTCGTCAAGCCTTGATGTCACATTGGAAAGGGTCGCCCAACTGTCGTGAACACAGCGTATCTCGCCATCCTGGCAGGAAAGCTTTGCAGTAACACTATGGCTGTCAGATAACTTTATGCTTTCGCTGTCAAGCTTGCTTTCACACCTTTCAGCCTCGCACTCAAAGCAGGTGGAATATGCGTCTGTGACTATCTCGCAGGTGGAAAGCTTTTTGGCAACGCAGTTCACAAGAAGCACAAGCTCACATTCAAGTGTGCCGGAATCGTCAGACTTTGGTATGATATCACACCCCGCAGGGGTTATCCTTACATCTGCGGTGAAAGTATCGTCAATGCCGTCTATGTCGATTATCTGTGAGAACGGCAGAGTAAACCGCATTGTTTCAGCGGTTTCTTCTCCATCGGTAGTTACGCAGGAGTAAAGCATCATTATCTCAGCGTCGCCCTTTGTCACAAGCTTGCCTGCTATCATCTTGTGTTCCTGTGGGATAATGCGGCAATCTGTCCGCAGGATAGTGCCAACAGGGGCTTTTGCCGCAGAAAGCTGCAATTCTTCTATTAGTGTGATACGCTTTGCAGCGGTAAGACGTTTTGCAGGGTATGTAACAGCAACTTTTTTAAGCTGAATTCCGCAGCCAAATGCGTCTGTGACTATAGGCACAGTTACTTCGCCCGTCACATTTGCGTGGATAGTCACAGCACCCCTGATATCAAGTCTGCGCTGATTTACCACACGGCAGTTGACGTAATCGCATTTTGGCGTGAGCCATATCATAGGGTCGCCGCAATCCCCTTGCAGGTCGAAAGATTTTGTGTAGTTCATTTTCTGCTCGATGCAGTTTATCCGCTTGTCGTTTTGGCTGATGTAAAGCACCCTGATAAGTGCCGCCATGTCAAAGCTGAGCTTTCCGCCGTTTATGGAATGGCTCTGTACTGTTGGTGTGATAACGCATTTTAGTACCCTGAAAATATCGGGATAATAGTCGGGCAGCAGAAAATCCTTTTCCACAGCCTGCTCGCAGGAGGCGTCAAGGATAGTCCGTGTCATTGACAGCATCTCTCTGTTAAGCTTAAGATCCATAGTGTTCATCTTGTCTGTTTCCTCCTAAAAATAAACTGATCATACGATCGTAAAGGGCTTGTAATGCCCTGCTGAGAACATTATATTCACTTGGGACGGGTCATATTCTGAAAATCTCAGACAAATTTAATGTATTTTGTCGGCAGAGGCTTTTTCACACAGCGTAAAGGCTTTTCATAGACTAAGATATGTCATTGTATCTGACATAATACTGTCTGAAAGGAAACATAATAGTATGAATGGTCTACTTTGGGCTGCGGCAGGCACGGGCTTTACATTCTCTATGACGACGTTAGGTGCGGCTGTGGTCTTTTTCATGAGAAAAGAGGGGCAGAGCGAAAAGGTGCAGAAAGCCTTTTTAGGCTTTGCCGCAGGCGTTATGATAGCCGCAAGCGTGTGGAGCTTGCTTATCCCTGCCATAAACGAGGCGGAAGCTCTTGGCAGGATAGGCTGGATACCTGCCGCAGGCGGCTTTGCACTAGGTGTGCTGTTTCTTATGGGGCTTGACAAGGCAATGCCTTATTTTCTACCTGAGCCTGAAAGGGAAGAGGGCGTCCGCAGGGGGCTAAAGCGTTCGGGAATGCTTATTTTCGCTATCACACTGCACAATATCCCTGAGGGCATGGCAGTAGGTCTTGCCTTTGCACTGGCGGCACATAATGACAGCTCGGTACTGCTGGCTTCTGCTATCGCACTTGCCATAGGCATGGGAATACAGAACTTTCCGGAGGGTGCGGCTATCGCACTTCCGCTGAGGCAATCGGGCATGAGCAGGGCGAAGGCATTCGGCCTTGGCACTCTTTCAGGAATTGTTGAGCCTGTTTTCGGACTTCTCACCGTTCTTGCCGCAGGTGCTATCCAACCGCTTCTTCCGTGGCTTCTTGCCTTTGCCGCAGGAGCAATGCTCTATGTGGTGGTTGAGGAGCTTATTCCCGAAGCACATCTGGGGGAAGGTCACATGGGAACAGTTGGCGTAATGCTGGGCTTCTTGCTTATGATGATACTTGATGTGGCACTAGGATAAAGAAGCATATTTGTTAAAAAACTGCAGTGAAATTTTTCACCGCAGTTTTTTTGTTGTGATAACGCACAAGTATCATGCGTTGACTTTGTGAGTTATTGCTTTCGTCTTTTTGACGTTTTTCGGTTGACAAACGTGGCGTGATTTGGTATAATTGAATATGTGTAAAATATGTTCTGCTAAAAAGATAAAAAGAACAAAAAAGAGAGCAGCGATAACCCCAAGACAACGAAAGGACAGATGAGAATTGACAAAGATCACTCGCACCTTTATTGCCTTTGCAGCGGCGTGTTTACTCGCCATTATGCTTATGACAGTAAGGTGCTTTGCTTATGATTATTCAACTATCACCGGCACAAAAGCCAGCGGAGCGGAAATAAGCGGATATTCGGGAGCGCTTGAAGTGAATGTTGTTGACTTCGGCGCAGACAAAAAGGGAAAGAAAGACTCCTCAAAGGCGATACAGAAAGCCCTTGACTATGCCATTGACAACGGCTCAAACTCTGTGCAGATAAAGGTCGTAGTGCCGAAAGGAAAATACAGGATAGACAAGCTTTTGGAGATATATTCAAACACTTGGCTGTATCTTGAGGACGGAGCGACAATTGTCAGGAATTTTGACAAGGGCTGTATGATAAAGAACGCTCAGGCGAACGGTGCAGGCGGATATGGCAGCGAGAGAAATATCGTTATCGAGGGAGGCTGTTGGGACGGCAACCCTTCGTCTACTTCAAGACCATTTTCTAATATGAGATTTGGTCACATGAAAAACCTTTGGATAAAGAACGTTGAGATAAAAAACAATTACAATGGTCATCATGTTGAGATAGGCGGCGTAAAGGGCATCACTATCGAAGACTGCGATTTTCACGGCTATACTGGAACATCTCAGAAAGAGGCTATACAGCTGGATACCATAAGTAACAGTGATGTTTTCCCGGCGTATGAGCCTTTTGACGATACTCCTTGCGACAATGCTGTAATAAAGAACAACAAATTCCATGACCTTATAAGAGGTCTTGGCTCACATTCAGCTTGTCTTGGTGTATATTATACTAATACACTTATATCAGGCAACTCATTTTATAATATGAGCGGAACAGCTATCGTACTTATTAATCATAAGAAATGTATAATTGAAAACAATACGATGAAAAACGTTGGCTGTGCCATAGATTTCAAGTACATGACAGATTACGAAAATGCAAATTTCCATGTGCCTAATTCAGGCTATGCAGGCATAAAGGATCGTCTTGACGATAATGCCAACACCATAATAAGAAACAACGACATAACCGTTGTGGGCACATATTATTATCCCCAGCCGTATGCTATCCAGATATTCGGCAAGAAGCTTGAAAAGTCATACTCTCACCCTGATTACAACTACACTGTAAAGGGCGTGAAGATAATAGACAACACTATAAAAACAGCCGGTTCGGCAGTAAGGCTCACGGACGTTTCGGGAATTTTCATAGGTTCTAACGATATAAGCTATGACTATGACAGATATAATTATTCCATGGATCTTATATGGCTTAGTGAATCGTCACAGGTGACTGTGACCAAAAATAAGCTTACAGGCACAAAGCAGAACAGCGTTTATATAAGCGGTGGTTCAGGCAATGAGGTAAGCTCAAATACCATTAAAAAGCCAGGCGTGTCGGGAGTTTATGTTTCAGGCGGTTCTGATAAAAATACCATATCAGGCAATATTATAACCTCCGCAGGCTCCAACGGCATAAAGATAACCAAAGAAGCTAAGGCAGATGTGAGAAAAAACACGGTTAAGAAGTCTAAAAATCACGGACTTATATTCACCGGAGGAAGCGGTAAGGCTTCTGACAATATCCTTGAAGAAAACGGTCTAAGCGGTCTTATGGCTGACAACAGCGCTTCTGTGGAATTTTTCAACAACAGCTGCAATAAAAATAAAGGCTACGGAATAAAAGCTAATAAGAAATCTCAGGTTAAAATAAGCGGAAACAGCTTTGCTGACAACAGCAAGGGCGATATTTACGTCACAGGCAGTGCGGCAGTGCTTCTGAACGCACCTGATAACGTAAAGTCGCAGGATATCTGCTCTGATAAGCTAACTTTAACATGGGACGAGGTGTCGCAGGCTGATGGCTATTATGTTTACAGAAAGACTGACGCTGAGGACGCAGAGTTTGAGCAGATAGCTACTGTAACAGACGGCACTTCATTTACAGACTATGGACTTGTTCCAAAAACAAGATATGTTTATAAAGTGAAAGCTTTTCTTAACACTGTTGACAGTATCCAAGAGGGAAGCGGCAGTGCGGATATGAGCATAAAAACAAAGCTTACTATTGTGGGCTGTACCACAAATATGCGTGGCTCTATGTCATACACAGGCAAGGAGAGAACACAGATATTTGACGTTTTTGTTGGCGGCGAAACACTTATTCCTGATGTTGATTATAGAACGGTTTACTCTGACAACGTGAACGTTGGAACTGCAAAGGTGACGGTTATAGGCATGGGTCAGTATTGCGACTCGGCTGATTTTCAGTTTGACATAACACTAAAGTCTAACAATGTGATGGTCATAAAGCCGCAGGAGCTTAACAGAAAGTCTATCGTTTCGGGCAAGCCTACAATGAAAGCCCAGGGCTATGAGGTAGCAGAAGCGGTCAAGGATAAGCTAGACCACACCTCTCACAGTGAGCCTGCCATAGTGGTGAACTACAATTCACCTTCACAGGTCATTGCAAAGGCGAGAGCCGATATGCTGGATCTTAGAGTGCGCTCATATCGTGAGCTGACAGGGGAAACTATTTACGGTGCTTGGTTGTAAAACGTAAAAAAAGGCATAATAAAACACGGCTGATATTTTTTTCAGCCGTGTTTTTTTGTATGTCTTTATTCTTTCCTTACTGTGGTGTCTGCTGAACGTCCTGCATTTGCGGAGCAAAATTTGCAAGGGAATAGAGCCTATTCATGAAATCACCGTCAACCAAGAGTTTGTTCACGAGAACCTTTGTGTCAGGGTTCTTGTTCTTAGGATTGATCGTCTGCTGATAAACTGTGAGATAATTCTCATTGCCTGACTTGCTCACATAGCAATCTATCACCATATATGTAGGCAGGAATTGAGTAACAGCCGTCTGATAATCAAAAAGCGTGTAAGGGCTTTGCTCCATTGAAATCTTAAATGACTTTATGTCCTCAGGCACCATGAATTTGTATGCACCCTTGAGGTTTTTGTATTCTGCCCAATCGTCCTCAGACTCGATAAAAGGCTCTTTTGACTTGATTCTCACGCCGCCCACAAGGAAAGCCAGCAGAAGGATAAATTCACTGCCCCATACTATCCACAGAATCGTGCCGTTTACAAGCGAGCCGTTATCTCTTGATGAATGTGATGACTTGTAAGACCAGCGACCCTCCTTGTTGATAGACTTTATATCATTCCAAAGGTCAGACGGGTGTGCGATTATGTCAAAAAGTCCTGTTTTATCATAATCTCTGTAATCATAAGTGTAGTCATATGCGTTCATGGTGTATGACTTTTCAAGGCTTTTCTGTGCGGATTTTTTATCCTTGCCAAGAAGCTTGTCAAGCTCGAAAAACTGCCATACAGACTTTTTCTGCATGGTGGCAATGTCCTCGTCTGTGAAATCGCCTGTTGAATCGTTGCTGAAAAGATCATATGCCTTGGTCTGGTGATAAAAGTCATAATAATCACCGAATCCGTCTGTGTTTTCATCGAAAAGCATATTCAGCTCGTCATAATAATCATAGGCTGTGTATTCACCCATAAGCTCATAGCCATATTTTTTCAGATCGTTGTAATCATACAGCGCCCATTTAAAATATGAGGCAAATAAAAAGCCCACTACTGCACAGGCAACTGCCACAACTGTGTTTCGCATTTTGAATGCTCTGACTATCTTTCCTCCCACAAAGCCAAGTGCGCATGACACCGCTATCGCAGCGATAACATTGAGATAGATGATAGTGCACCAGCCCTCAAAAAGCAGATAGAGCCAGAAAAGCAATCCACCGCATACTGCCGTTGCAAGCACCATGAGCACTGCTCCAACTGGGCTGAATTTGCCCGACTCTTTGTAATGTTTGTGTTCTCCCATTTAAAATACCCCCTTATATACTTCAGGCGTAAGCCATGAAGAAATTATATCACAAATTTAAAGATTTTTCAATGGTTTTAGCTGAATTTATGCAGGCATAAAGAAAAATTTTTGTGGAAAACTATTTGCAATTATGAAAGGAGCGAACTTAGATGATAGAAAAGGATACAATAAAGCTTCTCAGGGAGTGCGATGCAGGAATAAAAATGGGCGTGCAGTCTATTGAGGATTCGCTGAAATACACTTCAAACGGAGAGCTAAAGCGAACGTTAGAGAAAAATCTTGCAGGGCATGTGGAGATACAAGAGAAGCTTCAGGGGCTTTTAAATTCATATCATGACAGCGGAAAAGAGCCGCCTGCTATGGCAAAGGGCATGGCATGGCTTAAAACCAACTTCAAGCTTGCGGCAGAGAGCAGTGACGACGCTGTGGCAGATTTTATAACAGACGGCTGTAATATGGGCGTGAAGTCCCTGTCCGGGTATCTCAACAATTATAAGGCGGCAGACGAGAAGTCCAAGAACATTGCCAAGGAGCTTATATGTCTTGAGGAACGCCTTTCTGTAGACATGAGAGGATATCTCTCTGCAAAATAGGCATGAAAAAGGCAGCCGTGGAGTTTTTCCTACACGGCTGCCTTGATTTTATTTAGATACAACGCAGTTTTTGCCCTGATTTTTGCCCTTGTATAGCAGCTTATCCACTTTTGAGATACCCTCGTCATAGTTTTCGTTCGGAGTCACTGAGTAAACTCCAAAAGTCATGGATATATTGAAACTTCGAGAATTTTCCTTAAATGTACACTCATGAATTTTCTGGCAAATGCTCTTTGCTATCTTCTCACAGCTTTCTGTGTCTGTATTTGGAACAACGAATAGTATTTCCTCACCGCCCCAACGGCACACATAGCCCTCGCTAGGCACGTTTCCAGCTATAACATCTGATACCGCTCTAAGAACCTTGTCTCCGACTTCGTGACCATATGTATCATTAACGTGCTTGAAATCATCAATATCGCCCAAACACATAGAATATACGCTGTTTGTCCTGCGGCTGTTGCTTTCTATCTTTTTGATAAAATCCATCATGGCACGGCGGTTGAAAAGCTGGGTGAGTGGGTCGATAGTAGCGAGTTTTTGAAGCTTTTCGTTCTGTGCTTTTGCTTCACGCTTGTTATGCTCATTTGTGAAAATGTATATGGAAGATACATAGATAATTATAATAAAGCTGCATAGAGTATTGTAAATGTATAAGATATTCTCTCTGCTGGTATCAAAGCTGTAAGGTGCGACCCTGTTTGTGACTATGATACGCATGACTATGAACACAACAACATCAAAGGACGAAAGTATATATGGTATCGCTTTCCTGTTTTGTGCAATGAAAAATGGAATAGGTATTATACACAGCATTATCTGCGTAAATCCTGCTGACCAGCCTATGTAATAAGCACCCATGCAGGCGTGTACTATTATCTCGCCAAGCACAAGGTAAGTAAATGACATTTTGCCTATCTTCTTAAAATGAAGCAGGAAATACATCACTGCATAGAATGCTACGCTGAAATAGTTGTAATATACCATTTGGTATACTCCGAACCGATAAAACAGCACAAGATATATTATATGACCTAACAGCAGTATGATATCACCATAGCGATATATTTCCTCTGCGGTGAACATTCCCGCAAAGAGGTTTATTTCCTTCTTTATTTTCATACATTTGTTTCTTTCTTTGATATTTGGTTTGGTGTTATAAACAAAATCACTTTGCTTTAATAAACATATTATATACTATTTTAAACGTTTTTGCAAGACTAAATTTGTACAAATTATCATGATGAATTTTGTAGGTGCTAGCCTAAAAAGTGCGAAAAATGGCACTTTTTTGTTGCTTTTCATAGAGCGCATAAATCATATTATATTGATATGAACAATATGAAAAAATATAGTGAAAAAAATATTGCCGACAAGCCATGGACTATTGAAAAATCCTGATGGATATGTTATAATAATGTTTATGAGTATTTTTTAAGAGGGTTTTATTATGCAGGGTTGTAAAAAGGTTGTTTCCATTCAGGATATATCAGGTCTTGGCCGGTGTTCGCTAACAGTGGTGATACCTGTGCTTTCCGCTATGGGCATTCAGGTGTGTCCTGTGCCTACGGCTGTGCTTTCGGCACATACCGGCTACAGCGAGTTTGTTATGAGAGATCTTACAGACTTTATGAAGCCTGCATTGGAACACTATAAAAAAATGGATATGAAATTTGACTGTGTGTACAGCGGGTTTCTAGCTTCAAGCGAGCAGATAGACCACTGCCTTGAGTTTTTCGAGGCTTTTCCTGACGCCCTGAAAGTCGTAGACCCTGTTATGGGTGACGGCGGAAAGGCATATAAGACCTACACAAAGGAGCTTTGCAGCCGTATGGTCGAGCTTGTAAAGGTGGCGGATATAATCACGCCTAACCTCACAGAGGCGGCTATACTTCTTGGTGAGGAATATCCTACGGCTTCAATGCGCAGCTCTGAGATAAAATCATGGCTTGTAAGGCTTTCAAAGCAGGGCGCAAAGATCGTTGTTATCACAAGCGTAAATCTTGCAGACGGCGGAATGTCAACTGTGGGCTATGATAAAGAAAATAACAGCTTTTGGAAAATAAAGAATGATTATGTTCCTGCACACTATTCAGGAACGGGAGATATGTTCACAAGTGTTCTTATTGGAGGACTTCTCAAGGGTGACAGCCTGCCTATCGCAATGAACAGAGCCACAGCGTTCACAGAGCTTACTGTCAAGACTACATACAGCTACCAGACCCCATGGACAGACGGTCTTATGCTGGAGGGTCAGCTTCCTTGGCTCACAAGCTATCAGGAGCTTAGGGACTATACGAATTTGTGATATCAGGAAGAGTGATCGCAGATGAACAGACTTAATATCGTGCTTGTAGAGCCGCAGATACCGCAGAACACAGGCAATATTTCAAGGACTTGTGCAGTGACAGGTGCGGCACTGCATCTTGTGAAGCCTTACGGCTTTGAGATAAGCGACAAAAAGCTAAAGCGTGCAGGGCTTGATTACTGGGATAAGCTTGAAATATACGAGTATGATAATATTGATGACTTTTTTTCTAAGAACAGCGGCGAGTTCTATTTCTTTACCACAAAGGGCAGAATGGTACACTCAGATGTGGATTATCCGCAGGATAGGGAAGTGTATATAATTTTCGGCAGAGAGGACAAGGGGCTGCCTGAGAAACTGCTTTATGAAAATCCCCAAAGCTGTGTGAGGATACCAATGAGGAAAACGCTCAGAAGCCTTAATCTGTCGAACTCAGTGGCAATAGCCTGCTATGAGGTGTTAAGACAGTGGGACTATCCCGACCTTGGCAGAGAGGGCAAGCTGACGCAATATACGTGGGACGAATAAAATAAATAAAAAAACGGAGGGTGAATTTATGGCCAAAATAAAATTTCTTACCGACTCAGCGAGCGATATCACTGAGGAGCTTGAAAAGAAGCTGGATATCCAGATAATGAATTTCAAGGTGGCAATGGGTGATGACAGCTACACATCAAGGATAGATTTCGACAACGAGAAATTCTACAAAATGCTTGACGATTTTGACGGCATACCTGTTACATCGCAGATAACAGCCTTTGAATATCAGGAAACTTTTGAGAAGCTCTACAGCGAGGGCTATACTGATGTTATAAACACTACCATAAACTCAAAAGGCTCGGCAACATACAACAACGCTGTTATGGCGGCAGAGGAGTTTTATTCCGCTCACCCTGAGGCAAAGGGCAAGTTCACTATATACAATATAGACGGCGAGAGCTACACAGGAGCGTATGGTTATGCAGTAGTTCAGGGCGCAATGAAAGCCACAAAGGACGTTCCTGCGGCTGATATCGTGGCATTTATGAAGGACTGGATAAAGAACTGCGTTATTTTCTTTGCACCATATACACTCAAATATGCAAAGAAGTCAGGAAGGATTCCGTCTGCGGCTGCTTTTGTGGGCGAGGTAATGGGTCTTAGACCTATCATGAGGATACATGACCATGCTATCGTTACAGAAACAAAGGTAAGAGGCGACAAGGCTATTGTGCCAAAGATACTTGACCTGACTGTAAAGGAAATGATACCGCAGACACCTTACTGCATAGTTTACGGCAATGACGAAAGCGTGAGAGATGAAATGGTGCAGGCTATGACGAAGAAGGTGGGCTATCCACCTGTGGAGTGTTTCCAAATAGGTGCGGCAATTGCAATAAACGCAGGTCCTAAGGTAACGGGCGTTATCTTTAAGGCACAGAATAAGTAAATTTGATATGGATATAAAAAGACGGACGTTTCGCTTTGAAACGTCCGTTTTTGTCAGCTCATGTTGTTATTTGTTTTTGCGTGATCTTCTGCCTGCCACTACAAGTCCGCTTCCAGCTATAACGAATGTAAGCAGTATACCGCTAACATTATTGCCTGTGTTAGGATTTGTGCTTCCTGCGTTGTTCTTGGCAGGAGTCTTGCTGTCAGTATTTGAGTTGCTGTTTGTGCTTGTGCCACTGTTATTGGAACTTGTGTCTTTGCTGTCTGAGTTTGTATCGCTGTTGCCAGAGCTTGTATCATTTGCCTTTGGCGTCATAGTAAGGTCAGTGATGACACACATAGTACCGTCAGAGCCGTCGCTCGTATCATTTTCATAGCGTTTGTAATTCACAAATTCGCCGTTGATCTTAAGCTTCGTGTCGGGTCCGAATACATAAGAGGTATTTTCACTCTCAACAAAGCCCACAGCTTTCACATACACGCCGTAATGATATGTCTTTCCACTTTCAAAAGTGGTTATCTTATTTTCATAAGCGCCGCTGAAGAAATCCGCAGAGATCGCACCTGTCTTGCTGTCCAATTCCCACCACTCGCAATTGTATGCATACTTCACGCCTTCAGGACTCTTGCCGGTAAAAACGGGCTTGTCGCCGTCCTTGAAGCTGATGGTGACATCATTTATCTCCACCACATCAATAACTTTCACGGTGGACGGCGTCATGGTCAATACATTGCTGAACCAAATGGTTTCACCGCTATCATCCACATCGATCTGATCGGGTGTCAGGGTGATTTCGTCGCCGTTGATATAGAGCTTCGTGTTCTGATCGAAGCGGTAGCCCTCTTCCATGCCCAAATCGGAAATCTTGAAATATACGCCATAGGTATAGCTTTTGTCGGCTTCAAATTCCGTAATGAGCTTACCGTTATAGCGTTCGTTCCAGTAGTCGCTGGAGGTAATGCCATAACCGCTGCTGTCATTGGCGTCCCACCGCTGATGATCGGTGTCAACGATAGGGTCAATGACACCGGTGCTGAAAAGCGGTTTATCTCCGGCATTAAAGTTGATAATGGCATCAAGTCGGATCTCTTCAACAGCCTGACCGGGGCGCAGCTCTGTTCCATATCTAATAAGACAGGTCTTGCCGTCATCCATCACCATGACCCACGCGCTAGACGGCAGGCTTGCTCCATTCAGTGTAACATTTTCATTTTTCAAATTGCGATCGAAGGTATAGCCGTCCTTTGCCTGAAGTTTCACGGAATATATATACCTTCCGCCCTTTTCAAAGGTATTGAATCGAACATCGTCGTCCGAATAAACGCTTTCATCAGAATACCAGTAGCCAACCGTGTGCATGGTGTCGTCGGCGTCCTTTTCCCGATTTTTCCAGCATTCAAAGAGAATATCATATTTATCCTGATTAGTGCCTGTTCGCTTGGCCGATGCCTGCGGGGCATTGCCCGGCTGATAATCGAGCTTCACGTTTTCGATATCGATCATGTTAATACTGCTTAAAGTTGCCGCAGGCGTCCAATGTGCTTTTAGAGTAATATTCCCAGTGATCTTGGTATCAAAGGTATACTTTGCATCATTTAGATACCACCCAGCAAAATCATAGCCGTTCCTCTTCGGTTCATTTGGCTCGATCGCAGAAGTATTCAATACCTTTTGCTCTGACACTGCACTTCCGCCGTCTGAATCAAATGTCACTGTGAACTCATCAAAAGACCATGGAAATACACCACAGTTCTCGATCGTACCTCCAGAAATGACAACGATCGCCGTATTGTTTTTGCCATATACTGCATTGCCGAGACCTCCCAAGTCTACCTTGCAGTCCTTAATTGTGCCGCCAGTCATGGTGAAGCTGCCATTTTCGTATATGTTCACTGCACCGCCATTATTGCATGCAGAACAGTTTTCAATCGTTCCGCTGTTCATCACGAAGAAGCCGCCCTGCTTGACAAATACAGCACCGCCGTCGTCCTCCGCTCTGCAGTTGCTGATCGTACCATCGTTCATTGTAAATGTGCAGCCCATGCCTATATCCACAGCAGCGCCGTCATCACCTGCTTTGCAATCCTTAATAGTACCGCCGTTCATAACGAACTTGCCGTACTTGACCGGAGTTTCCGTTACACCAGTGTTGGATACATCCACTGCGCCGCCGTCTCCGTCGGCATCCGTGCAATTCACGATACTGCCGCTCTCTAGAGTAAGCGTTCCGCCCTTGACTTCAAATCCGCAGTTCTTGTTCTGCCCATCGATCTTGCCATTGGTGCCGCTGTCCTTTACTGTTAGGTTTCCGCTGCTGCGCACCCGAATTATATCCTCATCTGTCGAGCTGCAGCTCAGGGTATATCCGTTGAGATCAAGAGTAACAGTGCGCTCCACATCTAGTTCCCAAGTGGTCTCAATGTTTCCGCCCAACTTGATCTCTGCAAATTCCGTATTTTCCAATGCCGACTTCAGTTCCGTTTCATTACTGACTGTAGAATTTTCAGCAAATGTCAACATAGACATTTGTGGTGCTGCCAAACATAGGGTAAGGATAAAAGCGGTTATTCTCCCTTGCAGTGATCGTTTTTTCATAATATACATCTCCTTTTGATATTATAATTTTTTCATGTTCGTTATTATCCTATAAGCACACCTCCATTACTTTGTATTTTCCCTAATGTGATATCCTTTATCACATTATAACAAATCTATGAATAAATTTGTGATTTATTTCATAATAGTCATATGCCAATTCTGAAATTATATATCGTGGGGGACTTCCTTTTTTGATAAATATGATATATAATTAACGTAATACCATATGACAGCGGGAGGGATCGTTAAAATGAAGTTTTGCGAACAGCTTGGTAAGTATATAGAACAGCTTTCCTGCACGGCAAAGGAGCTTTGTAAGTTGTCAGGGATATCTCCCTCAACATTTAGCAGATACAGAAGCGGAGAGAGAATACCTGAGATAGACACTGTGGCGTTTGACGGGCTTTGCAACGCTCTTGAGGCTGTGGCAAGGGAAAAGGGCTATGGCGATATGACAAGGGAGAACATAAAAAGAGCCTTTCTTGACTGTGAAGATATCATACCTGCCGACAGAGAGTCTATGCGGCAAAATTTCAATACCCTTATCTCAGCCCTTGATATAAACATCAAGCGTATGTGCAAGGAGATAAATTATGATGTTTCCACCGTTTTCCGTATACGGAACGGTACTAGAAAGCCTGCCGACCCTGAACGCTTTGTCGCCGCAATAGCAGGCTTTACTGCAAGGGAGCTTAAAACTCCCACAGAGATATCAGCGGTCGCACAGCTTGTGGGCTGTAATGAAAGTGATATAGAGGATGTGTCACAGCGTTATGAAGTGATATGCAAATGGCTGTTCAGCGATCATGCCAGACAGAGCAGAGAGATAAAAAGCGGTGGAATTGAAAAGTTTCTTGATAAGCTTGATGAGTTTGACCTGAACGAATACATAAAGGTGATACGTTTTGATGAAATTAAAGTACCTGCATTGCCTTTTCAGCTTCCTGTGTCAAAAAGTTATTTTGGCATCAAGGAAATGATGGAAAGTGAGCTTGATTTTCTGAAAGCCACAGTCTTGTCACGTTCTAATGAGCCTGTGATAATGTACAGTGATATGCCTATGAAGGAAATGGCTGATGATCCTGAATTTCCGAAGAAGTGGATGTTCGGTATGGCTCTGATGCTTAAAAAGGGTCTGCACCTTTGCCAGATACATAATCTTGACCGCTCCCTAGATGATATGATGCTTGGTCTTGAAAGCTGGATACCGATGTATATGACGGGGCAGATAGCGCCTTACTATTTGAAAAACGTACAGAATAATGCTTTTTTGCATTTGCTGAAGGTATCAGGTGCGGCGGCTCTTTCAGGGGAAGCCGTGGCAGGCTTTCACAGCGAGGGCAGATATTATCTGACCAAGTCCAAAAAGGAGCTTGGATATTATCGTAAACGTGCCAATGATCTGCTTTCAAACGCCTGCCCGCTTATGGAGATATACCGAAGTGACCGGAAAAAAGATTTCAGCGATTTTCTCACTGCCGATTCTCACAGACGTGGCGGGCGCAGGAGTATTTTATCTGCTCTGCCTGTTTATACTATGGATAATGACCTGCTCAATAATATACTTGACAGAAACGGTATTGACGACCGCCGGGGCAGAGATATAAAAGCTTATGTCAGTGATCGTAAAAAGCGAGTTGAGAGCATACTGGAAACCATGACCATAGAGGACGAGATATGCTGTCTTTCCCGAGAGGAATTTGAAACACGTCCCCATGCCCTTGACCTGTCTGGTGTATTCTGTGACAGTGATGTTCTTTACAGCTATGATGATTATTCTGCACATTTAAAAAGCACAGAACGCTATGCACAGACACACGAAAACTATAGCCTTAAATATGCTAAGCGGCAGACCTTCTGCAATTTGCAAATACTAATCCATGAAGGTCAGTGGGCGATGATATCAAAGGGTAACGCGCCTGCTATACATTTTGTTATACGACACCCGAAGCTTCTCAGCGCCTTAGAGAATTTCATTCCGCCTGTTATAGAAGATCAATAAAATGCAGGATCACACTATCCCCTTGGTGTTCCTGACGAAAAAACGGACGCTTCCGATGGAAACGTCCGTTTTTATAGCCAAAAGAATATATTCGGTTATTATTCTTCGTCCTTTGCGGCAAATCTGTTGAAGATAACTGCAAATATCGCAAAAATAACATATCCTGCGGCAATGACAGTAAGAATGTTCTTTGTCAATTCAACGCCTGTTGACGGATTTACTTTTGAGCTGTCAGCCTGCGATGAGGCCTCGTCAACTATCTGCTGTATCTTTTCTGTTGCCTGTGATCCTGTAAGCTCCTGAGAACTGTCTCCCTCGCTTACTGTAGTAACGGCCGCACCGACATTTGCAGGCTGTCTGGCTGCTGTTGTGGTGGTGCTTTCAGGCTGTGCGTTTTCGTCAGCCTTTGGCTCTGTGCTTGCTGTTGTAGTAGTTGTGGTCGTTGTATCGTCAGCAGGCTTTGGTTCTGCCGCTGTGACCTTTGTAACAGCTGATGTGTTAACTGCTTCCTTGACAGGCGTTACTTCCACGGAAGCTATTTGAAAATCTGCATTTGCCTTTAAGTAATAAAGCTGTACGAAAACCTCGTCACTTGTTCTTGAAGGGTCAAGATCTGAGTATATCCACTGTGCTTCCTCGCCGCCTGTGAGCTTCGTGCTCTGTGCAGACCAGCTTCCGTCAACCAACGCACCGACTGCACCGCTTGCGTTGCCTGATGACTTTACGTTGACCTTTACATTGTAATGCTGTGAATAGTCTGTTATGTAGTCAGAAAGCTTGAAACCGAACTGAAGGGAAGTTTCGCTGTTGAAGTCAGCGTCACCCTGCTTGTGTGTGAAAAGCGGTTCGGACTCAGGCTGTGCAGATGTTGCGGTTGTAGTGGTCTGAGTTTCGCTCTTTGCTGTTGTAGTCGTTGTGGTGGCTTCAACAGGCTTTGTCGTAGTTGTTGTAACTTTCTCAGACTTAGCCGTAGTTGTGGTAGTCGCTTTGGACTTGGTCGTAGTCTTCGCTGTAGTCGTCGTTGTAGTTGTGGTCGACTTTGATGTAGTTGTAGTAGCTTCAGTCTTAGATGAAGCAGTCGTAGTGGTCGTTGCAGGAGTTGTTGTGATCTCCTCCCCTGCACTGACAGTGAGCGGTGAACCCTCTGTAGGTGCTGAGTATGAAACTGACTTGTATCCACCGTCAGCTTCCGCCACCATTGTTTCAACCTCTACCCAATAGTTTATCTTGCCTGTTACGCCGTCCTTTACCTTGAAAGTCGCAAGGGCAAGGTCTGTTCTGTCCTTTATGTTAGAGCCTGTGAGGTTTGCACCGACTATTTTTATAGTGCCTGATGAAGCAACATAGTTGGTTATAACAGAGAATTTGCTTCCCACATTGTATGTACTCTCGCTCTCCTCATCGGTCGGCACATATACTGTTACCTTTGACGGGTCATAATGCAGGTCTATAGTGAAGCCTGCAACGCCTGTTTTATCAGGCTCAAGGCTCGCTTTTACGTTTATGCTGTCGCCTGCCTGTGCAAAGTTCTTGTCGCTTGTGAGCTTTATCTCGTTTCCGCCCGATGCACTAGCCACTGTGGAAACAATGCTCGTGAGCATAAGAAACGCTGTTGCCACCGACAGCGCCACCTTGTTTATTTTCAGTTTTTTCATTTGATACCTCCGTTGCAAAATCGTGTTTTTCTGTCAGTATTTTGCTCTTGATTAATTTTGTTTACTATTGTTTTGTCTTTGATTTGTAATATTTCATTATAAAATATTACAAGTTCTGTTACCTTTGTCGTAATAGGATTATATCACAATATAAAGTAACACGTCAATAGTCAAAACAGCGAAAATAAGCAAATTTTTTTGGATATATTTATAATGAGAGCTTTTGTGTCACAATATGTATGTACCGATCAACAGCAAAGCCACTAAATAGGCTGTAATAAATTTGTAACTTTTAAGCGAAAGCTGCATTTTACTAAATGTAAATTTTTTATGAATCAAAAAGACTGTTGACAAAGCCCTGAGAAATGTACTATAATGAGGGTGAAGTTTTGTACTTGATACAGAAAAATGTACAAACCAATGTGTGTAAAAATAAGGACTTATACATAGGCGTGCCTTGTTGCGGTATTGCCTATATCTTCTGAGGTGAACGAGTTGATAAAAAAGATGATTTCATATATCCTGTCATTTGCTGTTGCAGCGTCAATGGCGGCTTCATGTTTGACGGCTTCAGCGGCAAATATGACGGGAAGCTGTACGGCAGACGTTCTGAACGTTCGCAGCGGTGCAGGCACAGGCTATTCTAAAACAGGCACAGTAAGCTATGGCGACAGCCTGACTATACTTTCTGAAACCACCGACTCAAGCGGTGCGAAATGGTATAAGATATCATGCGGTAATGTGACGGGCTATGTTTCTGCGGCGTATGTTCAGCTAACATCAAGCGGTTCGCAGAGCAGTTCTGACGCTGATTTTGAGAGCTATATGACAAAGCAGGGCTTTCCTGAAAGCTATAAACCATATCTTAGAACGCTCCATGAACAGCACCCAAAGTGGATATTTACCGCTCAGAAGCTTGGCGTGAATTGGAACACTGCGTTAAAGGAAGAATGTGTTGTGGGCAGAAACCTTGTCCACTCGTCGGCACTGGCTTCGTGGAAGTCCATGGAAAAGGGTGCATATGATTTTAACGGCGGTTATTGGTATGGGCTTGACGGCTCGTGGGTGGCGGCTTCAAAAGAGATAATAATGTATTATATGGATCCGAGAAATTTTCTCAACGATACATACATTTTCATGTTTGAAAATCAGTCATATGATCCCTCGTATCAGACGGAAAGCGGTGTAAAAACTATTCTTGCAGACACTTTTATGAGTGGAAGCTACACTTGTCCTGACACAAAGAAAAAGTATACATATTCGCAGACCTTTATGGACGCTGCAAAGAAATCGGGCGTTTCACCTTATCACCTTGCTTCAAGGTGCAGGAACGAGCAGGGCGTAAATGGTGCGCCGCAATCCCTTGGTACTGTGAAAGGCTATGAGAATTATTTCAACTTCTTTGACATTCAGGCTTATGCGACCTCCACCATGACAGCCGCAGAAATGGGCTGTAAGTATGCAAAAACTATTAATCCGACCTATCTTCTTCCTTGGACAAATCAGTACAAGTCCATAGTGGGCGGCTCGATATTTTTAGGCACAGGCTACATAACAAAGGGTCAGGATACCCTTTATCTGCAAAAATTTGATATGGTAGACGGCGGAAACGGGCTTTATTACCACCAGTATATGACCTGCGTTTTCGGTCAGGCGAATGAAGCCATAAGCCTAAAAAACGCCTATTCTCAGGATATTTTGAACAGCGCAATGGAGTTCAAGATACCTGTTTACAACAATATGCCTGATAAACTTTGCCCAAAGCCTACAAGCAGTGGAGATAACAACAATTATCTTAAATCTCTCAGCGTTTCAGGTACGAGCATTTCACCAAAATTCGATAAGTTCACCGCAAGCTATACTGCCAAAGTCAATGCGGAGGTTTCTTCTGTTACTGTTAATGCAAATCCGCTGGGCAAAAGTGCAAAGGTGTCTGGAAAGGGCAAGGTGAGCCTTAAAACCGGCGAAAACACTGTCAAGGTCACCTGCACAGCGGCAAGCGGTGTGAAACGGACATACACCATAAAAATAACAAGAAAAGCCGCTTCACAGACCTTGCAGCAGGGAGATGTGAACGGTGACAAGTATCTGACAGTTGTGGACGCTTTGCTCATGCTGCGTTACAATGCAGGCAAGACGAAGCTTGATTCCGCTCAGCTAAAGCGTGCGGATATGAACGGTGATGGAAAGGTCGATGTTATCGACGCTCTTACGCTGCTGAAAAAGATAAGTCAGAGTTAAAAATGCAAAAAACAGGAGCGTTACCACCATGGAACGCTCCTGCATGAGGGCTATTTCATCATCATTGAAATGCCGTCCATTACGTCACCGATAGCTCTGATAGCACGTCCTGTGCGGCTTTTGAGCATTTTCTTTTCGCTTGATGTCGCCTCTGTGACTGCATAAGCCACTGTTCCTGCGGCTATCGCCATTGAAACGCCTGTTATCATTGACTTCATCTTCATTGCTGTTTCCTCCTTTTTTCTTTGTAATATTATTTTTCGCAGAAAGAGAACAGCTATGCCATGCAAATGAAGTCAAGAGGGCTGACGGTATTTTCCCGTGAATGTTAGTATTTTGTGATGTTGTGAAAGATATTTCAGTTGATACGCAGTGCTATTGTTTAAAATGTGATTAAAATTTTCGCATTTTATATGTAAATGTAAAAGAGATATGTTCATATCTCAAACGTTTAGTATAAATATTATTCATAGATATATAATAAATATGTATTTGCATTAACATCAAAATAGTGGTATAATAAATGGGTATAAAAAATAAAGGATCTTGGTATGCTCTGAGATCTGATAGTAAGGAGTAATATTAAATGGGTATGACAATGACTCAGAAAATTCTGGCAGCCCACGCAGGTCTTGACGAAGTCAAGGCAGGTCAGCTTATAATGGCGAACCTTGACCTGGTTCTCGGCAACGACGTTACGTCACCTGTGGCTATAAACGAGTTCAATAAAGCGGGCTTCACAGATGTTTTCGATAAGAATAAGGTCACAATGGTCATGGATCACTTTGCACCTAACAAGGATATCAAATCCGCTACACAGTGCAAGACCTGCCGTGATTTTGCTTCAAAGTATGACATAAAGAATTATTTCGACGTTGGCGATATGGGCATTGAACACGCTCTGCTTCCTGAAAAAGGACTGGTCGCTCCTGGCGACTGCGTTATCGGTGCTGACTCACATACTTGTACATATGGTGCACTTGGCGCATTCTCAACAGGTATCGGCTCAACAGATATGTGCGCAGGCATGGCAAAGGGCAAGACTTGGTTCAAAGTCCCTGCCGCTATCAAGTTCAATATCGTAGGCAAGCTTCCAAAGTATAGTGCCGCTAAGGACGTTATACTTCATATAATCGGCATGATAGGCGTTGACGGCGCACTTTACAAGTCTATGGAATTTTCAGGCGAGGGTCTGAAAAACCTTTCCATGGAGGACAGGCTTTGCATGGCTAACATGGCTATCGAAGCAGGTGCAAAGAACGGCATATTTGCGGTTGACGATGTTACACTTGATTACATCAAGGATAAGGTAGACAGAGAGTATAAGATATACAAGGCTGACGATGACGCTGAGTATGAGGCTGAATACACTATCGACCTCAGCCAGATAAAGCCTACAGTCGCTTTCCCTCATCTGCCTGAGAACGCAAGAACATTTGACGATATCCCTGAGGTCAAGATAGATCAGGTGGTCATCGGCTCATGTACGAACGGCAGGATAGAGGATCTGAGATGTGCCGCTGAGATACTTGACGGCAAAAAGGTGGCAAAGAACGTTAGATGTATCGTTATCCCTGCCACGCAGAAGGTATATATGCAGGCCATGAAAGAGGGTCTGCTGGAGATATTCATAAATGCAGGCTGTGCGGTTTCTACACCTACCTGCGGTCCATGTCTTGGCGGACATATGGGTATTCTTGCAAAGGGCGAAAGAGCCGTTGCAACAACAAACAGAAATTTCGTGGGACGTATGGGTCACCCAGAATCAGAGGTTTATCTGGCTTCACCTTACGTTGCCGCCGCTTCAGCTGTGACAGGCAAGATCTCACAGCCGTCGGAAGTTATGTGATATTCGGGGAGAAAATCAGCTGACAGATCTTGCGTTGGGGGAATAATTGATATGCGGCATGACCGCATATACGACTTGGGAGCGAGAACAGATGAAAAATTATCTTAGGGAAATATTCTCCGATATACTTCTTAGTATTGTTACAAAGAAGTACGGAACTTCACTAAATGACTATCAGCGTGAGGAGAAGGCTGACGAGATCATTCAGGAACTCCATGACAAAAATACATTTACCGTGGAAATGACGCAGGCTCTTATAGACAAGAAGGGCTTCAATACCTTTTATACCTCCAATATCGGGGGTACACCTGTGTATGCTCTCGTTAAAGAGGGAATGTTCCACAAGGTAAAGATCTGCTATTTTATTACAAGAAACAAGGATACTATAGACGGCCCGTATCTTGAAAAGATATATGAAGAGCTTAGAAAACAGGCGATAGGAGAAAATATATTCCATTCGTCAGAGTTCAAGCAGGGCTGATAAAGTTTGACGAAAGGGGTTTTCATAATGAAAGCTTGCGGAAAAGTACATAAATACGGGGATAACGTAGACACAGACGTTATTATCCCTGCAAGATACCTCAACACACCTGATATGCAGGAGCTTGCGCAGCACTGCATGGAGGATATTGACGTTGACTTTGCAAAGAACGTTCAGAAGGGCGATATAATGGTAGCAAAGAGCAATTTCGGCTGCGGTTCATCAAGAGAGCATGCGCCTGCTGCTATCAAGGCGAGCGGAATATCCTGCGTTATAGCAAAGACATTCGCAAGAATATTCTACAGAAACGCTATAAATATCGGACTTCCTATCATCGAGTGCGAGGAAGCTGCTGAGAAGATAGATAACGGTGACGAGGTGGAGATAGATTTCGACAGCGGCGTTATCACAAACAAGACCAAGAATGAGACTTATCAGGGTCAGTCGTTCCCTGAGTTTCTTATCAATATCATCAACAGCAATGGTCTTCTTAACTCACTTAAATAAGATATTTTGAAGCTTTAAGGGGGATCTCTCAAAAGGGGTCGCCCTTGAACTGTTTCTATGAAGGGGTGAAGCTATGAAAGCTAAAAAGCTATTTGCGGCACTTGCAGCAGGGGTAATGCTGGTGTGCAGCGCAGGCTGCTCGAAAAAAGAGGAGAGCAGTAATAAATTTGAATACAGCAGCAAGGATTTTCTGCCTTTTATGGTAATGGTGGACGGCAGCAAGATAGACCTGACCCTAAGCTCTGCAGAGATAAACAGAAAGCTTGGCGGCAGTTTTGCAAGGGGAACTGCTTCAAACAGCAGTATAGTGCTTGTGGAAAAGGACGAAAAGACCGATAAAAAAGGCGTTACAACAAAGACCTTTGCCTGCAATAAGCCTGAGATAAATGGTGCTGGATTTTCCACTTTCAACGGACTTTGGGCGAATATAGACGAAGCAAGCATAGACAGCACTGTTTCACCCAACAGCATAAAGATCAAAGACTCTGACGGTTTGTCTTACTACTGGTCATATTATATGGACGGCGAGGAGATAGACTATAGTCAGGTGAACTTTGACGGCACTGATACGGCGGACAGTTATATGCAGTATCAGCTCAAAGGCATGGCTGCTGACGATTATTGCAAAAAGAAGCTTATTGACGGCGAGTGTTCGGTCTATACAGGCATTTTGTTCATGACAGCCGAAAAGCAGAGCTATTCCTGCGAGATAAGCGTTTCGACTTTAAATTCTGAGGAGGAAAAATAACATGGAAAAGAAAATAACAGTTATAAAGGGCGACGGGATAGGCCCTGAAATAGTAACAGAAGCACAGAAGGTCCTCGACAAGGTTGCTGAAAAGTTCGGTCATAAGTTTGTTTATACTGATATCCTTATGGGCGGCTGTTCTATAGATAAATATGGCGTTCCGCTTACAGACGAGGCTGTCGAGATAGCAAAGAACTCAGACGCAGTTCTGCTTGGCTCTATCGGCGGAAATACTTCCACTTCACCATGGTATAAGCTTGCTCCGAACCTCAGACCTGAAGCCGGACTTCTGAAAATAAGAAAAGAGCTTGGTCTGTTCGCTAATCTGCGTCCTGCAAATCTTTATCCTGAGCTTAGAGAAGCTTGCCCTCTTAAGGACGATATAATCGGCGACGGCTTCGACATGATGATTATGAGAGAGCTTACAGGCGGTCTGTATTTTGGTGCGAGAAAGACAGAGAACGTTGACGGCGTTGAAACTGCCGTTGATACTCTTACATATAACGAGAACGAGATAAGAAGAATTGCTATCCGTGGCTTTGACATCGCCATGAAGAGAAGAAAGAAAGTTACAAGCGTTGATAAGGCTAACGTTCTTGATTCTTCAAGACTTTGGAGAAAGGTAGTAAACGAGGTAGCTAAGGATTATCCTGAGGTCGAGCTTGAGCATATGCTCGTTGACAACTGCGCAATGCAGCTTGTAAGAGATCCTAAGCAGTTTGACGTTATCCTTACAGAGAATATGTTCGGTGATATCCTCTCAGACGAAGCCGCTATGATATCAGGCTCGCTCGGTATGCTGGCTTCCGCTTCACTGAATGACACAAAGTTCGGTATGTATGAGCCTAGCCACGGCTCTGCACCTGATATCGCAGGACAGGATAAGGCTAACCCTATCGCTACTATACTTTCAGCTTCAATGCTCCTGAGATTTTCTTTCGATATGGATAAGGAAGCAGACGCTATCGACAATGCTGTCAAGAAAGTCCTTGAAGCAGGCTACAGAACAGGGGATATCATGTCAGAGGACATGAAGCTCGTTGGCTGTAAGGAAATGGGCAGTCTTGTTGCAGATATGATATAACAGCACGATACCAGTTTTCAGACGGTGATAATAAATGTATTATTATATTTTCGGAATAACAGACAAGGGAAATTACCGTGAACAGAATGAGGACTGCATTTTAATAGACCACGAGGTCATCAACAGCGGCAGCTATGAATCAACTGTCGCTGCTCCTTTTATTGCAGCCGTTTGCGACGGCGTTGGCGGAGAAAATGCAGGAGAGGTCGCCTCGGAGCTTTGTTTAAGGCATCTTTCCATTCTTGAATATAATTCAGGGGTGGATATGAAAAGAACGCTTATCGATGTTCACAACAAAATAAAAAAGCAGGGCGTAAGGGCTGAAAACGCTGCAAATATGCAGACCACCCTGTGTTGCCTTGCAGTGGACGAGGAAAGCAGAGCAATGTGCATAAACGTTGGCGACAGCAGAATGTACCGCTATGTGAACGGCACTATCAGACAGATATCTGTTGACCAATCCTATGCACGATATATGTATGAGCATGGCAGGATAGAAGATGTGTCAGAGCTTGAGCCACAGTATCAGAATGCCATAATATCTTCTATCGGCAGCACTCTCAATGAACCTGACGTGGCACAAACACCATTGGTGGCTGATTTTGGCAAAGAACCTGACGATATGATAATCATAGTGTCAGACGGCGTGTCGGATTACGTTTCTGAGGAAGAAATGGTGGTGGGGCTTGGTCTTGATCTTTCTGTTTCTGAAAAGCTTGGTGCTATAATGGAGCTTGCTCTCACAAACGGCGGAACTGACAATGTTTCCGTTGTGGGCATAAAGCCTTATCTTGACGATCATGAGCTTAAAACGCTCACAGCAAAAAAGGCTGTGGAAAAGACAGTGAGCGTGCAGGATATGCTTGAAAGTCAGAAGCCTGAAAAGGCGGAAGCTGTAGAGAAAAAGAAGCCTGACGAGCAGGCAAAGCTTTTCTCTGATACGGTGGACGAGCTTATGAGCCAAATGAATGAAAGTATTGACTTTTTAAAGCAGATATAGTATAATCATATATTGATATATTTTTATGATTTTAGATGTATTTTGTAATTTGGAGGAAATAAAAAATGTTGAAAGAGTTACGTGGCTCAGACGTTATAATTGAATGTTTGCTGGAGCAGGGCGTCGATACAGTGTTCGGCTATCCGGGCGGAGCAGTTCTAAACATATATGACTCGCTGTATAAATATTCTGATAAGATACACCATGTTATCACCGCCCATGAGCAGGCTGCCTGCCATGCGGCTGACGGATATTCAAGAACAACAGGCAGAACGGGCGTTGTTATCGCAACTTCAGGTCCAGGTGCTACGAACCTTGTAACAGGTATCGCCACAGCTTATATGGATTCTATCCCTATGGTGGCTATCACAGGAAACGTAACAAGAGATCTGCTTGGTCTTGACTCTTTTCAGGAGGTAGATATCTGCGGGATAACAATGCCTATCACAAAGCATAACTACATTGTGAAAGACCCTGCGGAGCTTGCTGACATTATCAGAGAAGCTTTCTATATTGCAAACGAGGGCAGAAAGGGTCCTGTTCTTATAGATATACCAAAGGATATCACAGGCGCACTTATGGTCTATGAGAAGAAAGAGCCTAAGAAGGTAGTAAATCACAATCCTGAGGGCATAAACGAGGAGATAGCTGCTGCGGCAGAGCTTATGAAGAATGCTGAGAAGCCTTTTATCTACGCAGGCGGCGGAGTTGTTTCTGCTGATGCAACAGAAGAAATGGCTGAGTTCGTAAGAAAAGTGGACGCACCTGTTTCATTGTCACTTATGGGTCAGTGCGCACTTGACAATACTAAGGACTGCTATATCGGTATGCTTGGTATGCACGGCACAAAGACAGCCGCTATGACGCTCAGCGAATGTGACCTTATGATAGTTCTTGGCTCTAGATTTTCCGACAGAGTTCTTTGCAACGCTAAGACATTTGCGAAGGATAAGAAGATCATACATATTGATATAGACCCTGCCGAGATAGGCAAGAATATCGACGTTTACAGCCATGTTACTGGAGACGTTAAGTATATCCTTGCAAAGCTTTGCGAATTGCTTCCTGATATGAAGCACGAGGCTTGGATGAATACTGTTATGAATTGGAAAAAGCAGTATGCGCTGAGAATGGTGCCTATCGAGAGCGAGGACGAGGTGCTTCCGCAGGACGTTATCGAGGAGCTTGACAGACTTACAGACGGCAAGGCTATCATCTCCACAGAAGTCGGTCAGCACCAGATGTGGGCTGCACAGTATTATAACTTCAAGTGTCCAAGAAGCTTTGCTTCAAGCGGCGGACTTGGTACAATGGGCTACGGCTTTGGCGCAGGAATGGGCGCAAAGGTGGGCAACCCTGACAGAACAGTAGTAAACATTGCAGGCGATGGAAGCTTCTTCATGAACTGCAACGAGCTTTCTTCACTTGCAAAGCATAAGATACCGCTTGTTGAGCTTGTTTTCGAGAATGACGTTCTCGGAATGGTAAGACAGTGGCAAAGACTTTTCTACGGCAAGAGGTTCTCTCAGACGAATATCGAAAGAGGAACAGACCTTATGAAGCTTGCCGACGCATTTGGCGTTGAGGGCATAAGGATAACAAAGAAATCCGAGATAAAGCCAATGCTTGAAAAGGCACTCAAATGCGGTAAGCCTTGCCTTGTGGACGTTATCATCAACAAGGATATAAACGTTCTTCCAATGGTACCTGCCGGCGCAGACGTTTCACAGCCGATAATGAATATCGAACTTGATTAAGAAATCGAAATATAGGGGGTAATAAAATGGTAAAATATCCAAATGCCGCAAGCGGTATCAAAAAGGTGTTTCTGGCAAAGATCATAGGTGTGATAGGAGTTCCGCTTGCTTTTATACCGGGGATAGGCGCACTTCTTTTGATGACTTGTACCGTAGCCGCAACTATTTTCAACGTATGGGGAATACTTGAAGCTTCAAAAGACCATAATGGTTATCAGACAGCTCTTGTTTTCACAGTGGCTGATCTTATCTTTTCAATAGTTGACACATTTATTGACAATAATGCGATATCAAGTGTTCTGAGTTTTGCTGGCAATGTAATGAACATAGCGGTGCTTTATTATATCTGCAAATCAACAGGCGACCTGCTCAGGGACGTGAAGAACTACGGCCTTGCAAACAAGGGCGACCATGTGTGGAATGTAAACAAGACCTGCCTTATTGTCATGGCAGTGTGCCTTGTTGTGGCATTTATCCCGATACTGAACATTCTCGCTGCAATTACATCACTGATAGTCGCTGTTGTGACTATCTATGCGTCTGTGGTATATCTGATCTATCTCTATCAGAGCGGACAGTATCTCAGCCTTAACACTAATTTCTAAGCGATTTGAGAGCTGTACGGCAAAGGCTGTACAGCTCGTTTTTGTAAGGAGAAACTAATGAAATTTACAAAAAAATTCAAAGAAAATGCAGCCCTTGTGGTTCTTGGCGTAGTGCTCTTTTGGGGATTGACCAACTATGACAAGTTTTTTAGACTTCTGGGCGTAATGATCGGGGTCTTGAAGCCTGTTATATTTGGCTGTATAATCGCATTTATCCTGAATGTGCCAATGTCAGGCATTGAAAAGAGGCTCTTTAAGAAGCCTAAAAAAGAGAAATATGCCAAAACTGTGGAAACGCTGAAAAGGTCATGTTCGATAGTGCTGACCTTTCTGCTTTGCCTAGGCGTTGTGGCACTTGTGTGCTGGCTTATTATCCCTGCACTCATAAAGACTTTCTCTCAGCTTTCAGACGATATCCCTGTGCTTATTTCAAATATTTCCAACAAGCTCAACAATTCCCCTGAGATAGCAGGGTGGCTTGACAGAATGAATATAAGCACTGCTGATATTATCGATAAGGTTACAAGCTGGCTGAAAGACGGCGTTGTGATCTTGAACACACTCAGCTCCACTGTAAGCTTTGTGACAGATCTTTTCTCAGGTCTTGTGAACTTCTTCTTGGGAATTTGCTTTGCGGTCTATATGCTTGCCGCAAAAGAGCGGCTCAAAGACCTATGCAAGCGCATAAGCTGTGCTTTTCTCAGCAATCGTATCACCGACCGTATAAGCCGTATATGCCGTCGCTCTATCGACACTTTTGCGAACTTTCTTGTGGGTCAGACCACGGAAGCCATTATCCTCGGCTCACTTTGCGGCATTGGTATGGCTATCTTCCGCTTCCCGAATGCAGTGCTTATAGCCATACTCGTTGCCTGCACTGCACTTATCCCTATTGTGGGAGCTTTTCTTGGCTATGTGGTGGGCTTCCTGCTTATCTGCGTGACGGATTTCAAGCAGGCTGTGCTGTTTTTGTTGTTCATGTTCATTATTCAGGCTATTGAGGGCAATCTTATCTATCCAAAGGTGGTAGGAAACTCGGTTGGTCTGCCGTCACTATGGACACTTTTCGCTATCACCATAGGCGGAAACCTCTTTGGCATATTCGGAATGTTCATTGCTGTTCCTGTGTTCTCTGTTATATACTGTACTCTTGGAGAGATAGTGAACTGCAGAAATGAAAAGAGAGCTGTCAAGGTGGAGGACATATCATAATAAAATAGTCCGTACAAAAAAGGCTGCACAATTTCGTGCAAACTTGAGCTTATTGACAACGTCCTAAATAAGTGGGACGTCGAGGGCGCCGTCCCCTACAATTTATGTAAATACGCTGTTCATATGTTGGGGCGACCTCAGATCACCCCTTTATTATAGTTTTTCGACACAAAAAAAGGCTGCACAGTTTCGTGCAGCCTTTCGCTATTTATGCTATTTTGTTATTTTATATAGCTTACATGAAGCAATTCATGCTCTCTGCCCTTGAGGATACCCTCGTAAAGCTTATCCATAAGCGGATTTTCTTCTGAACGCTTCAACGTGCAAAGCTTGTCAGCATTGTAAAGATTAACACTGCGCTCTTTCTTCTCGTCGATAGTAGCCTTTGGCTGACCTGCGCCGCCTATACAGCCGTTTGGACAAGCCATAACTTCGATAAGGTCGAAATGCTCGCCAGCTTTCATTCTGTTCATTATGACCTCAACATTGCGAAGTCCGTTTACAACGCAGACCTTGATAGCCTTGTCGCCAAGAGGTACTTCAAGCTCCTTTATGCCCTCGAAACCTCTTACGCCCTCGAATGCAAGATTTCTCAGGGAAGCAAGTGACTTGTCTGTGGAAACACGTCTGATAACGGCTTCTGTTACACCGCCTGTTACACCGAAGATAACACCTGCGCCTGTCATAGTGCCGAACGGCATATCAACAGCTTCCGGTTCTATCTCGTTGAACACGATACCGGCTTCTTTTATCATCATGATAAGCTCTTGCGTTGTGATGACAAAATCAACCAGTGGTTTGCCGTTCCCGTCCTTGAACTCATCTCTTGCGGCTTCTCCCTTTTTGGCAGTGCAAGGCATAACAGCAACAGAAAGTATCTTCTTGCCCTCGCCCTTGAACTTCTCGTTTATTACGGAAGCAAACATCTGCATTGGTGAGCGGCAAGTGGAAATGTTAGGCAGTATCTCAGGATACTCGTTCTCAGCATACTTTATCCATGCAGGGCAGCATGATGTGAACAGCGGGAGCTTTCCGCCGTTTGCAAGCCTGTCTGCAAACTCCTTTGACTCCTCCATAACAGTGAGGTCTGCGGCTGTAGATGTGTCGAAAATGTAGTTGAAGCCTATTCTTCTAAGTGCTGCAACTATCTTGCCCATAACGTTCTCACCGTTGTAGCCGAACTCTTTTGCCACTGCAACTCTTACAGCCGGAGCTACCTGAGCCACTGCAATAGTGTCCTCCTGATTAAGCTCTTTCCAAAGCCTGTGGCTGTCGTTCTTTATGATTATAGCGCCTGTTGGACAGACTGCCGCACACTGACCGCAGCCAACGCAGTTTGAATCGCCTATAGGCTTGTCAAATGAGCAGGCTACCTTCATTTTTGAACCTCTGAATGCAAAATCTATTGCACCAACGTTCTGCACCTCGTTGCACACTCTTACGCAGTCGCCGCAGAGGATACACTTGTTGGCGTCCCTGGTGATAGATACAGAAGAATCATCGATACAAGGCTTGGACTTTGGATTGTCAAAACGTACCCTGTGGATATCAAATCTTGCGGCAAGCTCCTGCAATTTGCACTTGCCGTTTTTATCGCAGGTCGTACATTCGCCGCAGTGATTTGAAAGAAGAAGTTCCAATATCATCTTGCGGTATTTTCTCAGCCTTGGTGTGTTTGTGTATATCTCCATACCGTTTCTCGGAGGAGTTGAGCAAGCGGCTTCCATGCCACCCCACTTGTTTTCCACCATGCACATTCTGCAAGCACCGTATACTGAAAGCTCAGAATAGTAACAGAATGTAGGAAGTTCGATTCCTGCCTTTCTGATAAGCTCAAGCAGATTTTTTTCACCGTTTATAGCAACGGGGATATTGTCGATTATCATAAACTCTTTATTCATAGCTAAAATTAAACCTCCTTGACAGCTTTGAAATGGCAGTTGGAAATACAAGCTCCGCACTTTATGCACTTAGAGGTGTCGATCTTGAACGGCTTTTTGATCTCACCGCTGATCGCACCCACAGGACAGACTCTTGAACACTTTGAACAGCCCTTGCATATCTCAGGGTCGATCTGATATGTCACAAGCTTCTTGCAGTTGCCTGATGGACACTTCTTATCTCTTATGTGAGCTTCATATTCCTCACGGAAGTTCTTTATTGTAGATACAACAGGGAATGCAGCCGTCTTTCCAAGACCGCAGAGAGCAGTTGAGGAGATAGTGTCGGCAAGTTCGAGAAGCAGTTCGATATCCCCCTCCTGACCGTTACCATTTACGATACGCTCAAGTATCTCAAGCATTCTCTTTGTACCCTCACGGCACGGAACGCACTTCCCGCAGGACTCGTTCTGGGTGAAATTCATGAAAAATCTTGCAACTTCTACCATACAGGACTTATCGTCCATAACAACAAGTCCGCCTGAGCCGATCATAGCACCGACTTTTTTCAGCGAGTCAAAGTCAAGCTGGATATCGAGGTTAGGCGTAACAAGACAGCCGCCTGACGGACCGCCTATCTGAACAGCCTTGAACTTTCCGTCACCTCTCATGCCGCCGCCGATATCGAATATTACCTTTCTGAGAGAAGTTCCCATTGGCACTTCTATAAGACCGGTGTTCGAGATGTTGCCCGTAAGAGCGAAAGCCTTTGTTCCAGGGGAGTTCTCAGGGCCTATGCTCCTGAACCATTTTGCACCGTTGTTGATGATAACAGGCACGTTAGCCAGCGTTTCAACGTTGTTGAGCACAGTAGGCTCGTTGAAAAGACCATGTTCAACAGTTCTTGGCGGCTTAACCCTAGGCATACCACGCTTGCCCTCGATAGAAGCCGTCAGGGCAGAGCCTTCACCGCAAACAAATGCGCCTGCACCACGATTTATATGTATTCTGAATGAGTAATCTGTGCCGAGTATATTGTCACCAAGCAGACCAAACTGCTCAGCCTGTGCGATTGCACCTTTAAGACGTGATACTGCAAGCGGATATTCCGCACGAACGTAGATATATCCCTCTTTTGCGCCTGTTGCGATACCGGCTATCATCATGCCTTCAAGAAGCCTGTGTGGGTCGCCCTCCATGATAGAACGATCCATAAATGCGCCAGGGTCGCCCTCGTCACCATTGCAGACTATGTATTTTGTAGGGCTTTTCTGCTTTGCAACGCTTGTCCACTTTCTGCCAAGAGGGAATCCTCCGCCTCCACGTCCACGAAGATTAGATTCTGTCATTTCGTTGAGGATATCCTCAGGTGACATATCGAGAAGTGCCTTTTCAAAGGCTCTGTAGCCGCCTATAGCAAGATATTCCTTTATGGAAGTAGCGTCAATGTGACCACAGTGTTCAAGGACGATACGCTGCTGCATCTTATAGAATGGTATTTCTGACTGCTGGCGATATATTTCACCGTTTTTCTTGTAGCACAGTCTTTCAACGCACTCGCCATTGCAGATAGTCTTGTCAACTATCTCGTCAACATCGTCAAGCTTTACCTTAGTGTAAAGCCAGCCCTCCGGCTCTATTCTAACAAGTGGACCCATTTCGCAGAAGCCGTGACAGCCACTTCTTTTTACACCGATAGCGCCATCGTGGATATCATCATCATGTGGCTCGTCAGCAAGTGCCACCACGCACTCCAATCCCTTTGCGGAGATAGTTTCTATAAGCTTCTGGTATATGTTCAGCGAACCTCCTGCAACACAGCCTGTACCTGCGCAAACAAGCACTTTTCTAGCCTGCTTGTCAACAAGCTTACCATACTGTTCACGAGCGTTGTCAAGATCGTATTTCGTTTTCAGCAGCATATTATTCAGCCTCCTTTTCTCTCAGTTCCTTAAGCAGAGCCGCAGCCTTGTCAGGATTCATCTCAGGGTGAACAACATCGTTCACAGTGAGAACAGGGGCAAGTCCACAAGCACCAAGACATGAAACAGTTTCCACTGTGAACATCAGATCGTCAGTGGTGGTTTTCTTCTCGCTAAGACCAAGCTCTCCTCTGAGATATTCGAGAATAGGTATAGATTTTCTTACATGACAGGCAGTGCCGTCACAACATTTGATAACGTATTTGCCCTTTGGCTCAAGAGAAAAATTCTCATAAAAGGTCGCAACGCTGTATATTCTTGCTTCGCCTGTGCCAAGCTTTTTTGCAAGATATGGGAATATTTCCTTTGGAAGATAGTGATATATCTCCTGAATATCCTGCAATATGGCTATGACCGCTGTTTTTTCATGATTTTCAAGAATTTTGTCGATCGGTGAATAATCAAATTCTTTTGTCATAAAATTTCCTCCATATAATTAAAGTTAAATTTGATTACAAAGTCAATAATCAAGACATACTGTCAACTATAATTATATACTATATGACACAAAATGAATAATGTTTTTATTTACATGGGCTATATATAATTAGAATAAGCATTGACTAACTTGTAGAAATACACATAAACGAAAACGTTTATATAGTTATAATGCATAAAAAATCGAGCCATTTCTCAATGACTCGACCTGCTGATACTATTTGATAAACTGAATTAATTATAAAAAATCATAGCCGTTTGTTTCATTAGATATACCTAACATTTCGTATATTATGTTAAGCCTTGCGAATACTTATCTCTCCTGAGGAAATATATTCTTCTCTGCCGTCCTCATATCTGACGTGCAGGCGACAGTCCTCATCAGCCCCAAGCATTGTGGCAGGAGTTTTTTCGCTTCCTCTTATGACGTTTATCTTCTCGCCTACCCAAAGCAAGCGTTTTCTGTATTCTGGGTAAAAGCTGTTTTCTTCAAAGCTGCCATAAAGACGCATGAAATTGTTTATTATCTCTGCGGCTATCCTGTTTCGCATATCGCTTTTTCTTTCGTGGAATATCGGTCCTGCGATATCTCTTATTGCCTCAGGAAAACCGTCTTCCGGCTCGTAGGTGTTTACACCGATACCAAGCACAGCGTAGTCAAGTCCGCCGCTTTCCATGCTGAAAGAAGCCTCCGTGAGTATTCCGCATATCTTCCTGCCGTTTATGTATATGTCGTTCACCCACTTTATGTCTGGCTTCTGATCGCTGACCTTTTCCACTGCAAGGGCAACAGACACCGCAGCGGCGGTGGTTATCTTAACAGCGTCAGCCGCAGCCATGTCAGGGCGGAGAAGAATGCTCATGTAAAGTCCCGAATCAGATGGCGAGAAGAAAGAACGTCCAAGCCTTCCACGCCCCTGCGTCTGCATACCTGCAATGACTATCCTGCCCTCGGGCACACCCTGATTTGCATAGTCTTTGAGTACCAGATTAGTGGAGCTTACTTCCTTGTATACCTCTATTTCAAGCCCCTGACGGTCAGGGTCAAGATATTTTTTTATGCCTTCAAGGGAAAGTATATCGGTGTTTTCATCAAGGGAATAGCCCTTGTTCGTCACCGCAGAGATAGGGTAGCCGTTTTCCTGCAAAGCTTTCACAGCTTTCCAAACAGCCCCTCGGGTGCAGCCCAGCGTGTCAGCAAGCTGTTCGCCTGAAAGATATTTGCCTTTGTTATCGTCGAGAAGTCCCAGCACTTTGTCTTTTATTGCCATAAAAATGCCTCCTTAATGAGATAATTATAGCACAAAAGGTCAAAGTGTTCAACCCTCATCCTAAAAAATCCCTAACCTACTCCACGTTAAGAAACCATTAAGAAAAAATTGTGCAAAATGACGGATAATAATATTTGCATTTTGCACAGCTATGTTGTATAATGTAATAGTATATGTATGAATTGAAACAGAAAAGGACGATGACAATGTTTTATAACCTTTTGGCTAAGACTGATAATACCACCTTGGTGCTGCTTGTACCAATGCTGTGCAGTTTTCTGATCGCATTTTTCAGCCTGAAATTCTTCAAACGTATTTTGCCTAAAGATCAGGGCAGAGCGTTCGCTGTGAACGGTGCACTTTCTGAGGGCAAGCCCCGTGGCGCAGGAATTATCTTCGTGACTTCCTTTACCCTTTGCACAGCACTTTTCTATCCTCTCGATATTGAGAACATAATCTATCTCGTGCTTGTGTATGCTGCCATGCTCAGCGGATATTTTGACGATGCTGCTGAAACTCCTTGGGGCAACCTGAAAAAGGGTCTTATCGACCTTGTTATATCTCTTGGCATTGCGTTTACATACTATTTTTATAACGGCTCGCAGGTGAAGCTTTATATCACAGATTCCACTTTCACTATCCCTGCACCGCTGTTCATCATCCTTGCAGGCGTCCTCGTTTGGACGGCTATAAACGTTACAAACTGTACAGACGGCGTTGACGGGCTATGCGGTTCATTGGTCATGACAGTTCTTCTGCCACTTGCATTTATGGTGACAAAGAGCGGTGCGGCTGAGATGCTCCTTCCTATGATAATGTTCGTGACGCTTGCGGCTTATCTGTGGTTCAACTGCTCGCCTAGCCAGATGCTCATGGGTGACGCAGGCTCGAGAGCGCTGGGCGTTTTCCTTGCAGTGATGTTTTTGAAAACTGCCGCACCGTTCGCATTTATCCCTATGGCTATAGTTATCATACTTGACGGCGGACTTGGACTTCTCAAGCTTTCTTTCAGACGTTTCCTGAAAATAAAGAATTTTATGGAGGGCATAAGAACTCCTCTTCACGACCATGCAAGAAAGAACAAGGGCTGGTCTGATACTCAGGTAGTAATAAGATTTACAATTTTGCAGATAATAGTAAATCTGTGCTTTATGGCATTCGTGCTGTAAAAAATATGTGTGGGACAAAAACGGTCTGACCTTTTAATGGACAGGCTGAAAATTCGGAGATGATGAAAATAAAAAAGAACCTGAAATATGTTCTTAATATATTCTTTATTGTGGTCATAGGCTGGCTGACAGTAAGACTGCTTTTCAGAGGAGAAGAATTTTCCGACATAGTGGCAGATCTTCACCTTGCAAAGAAAAGCTGGCTTGCAGTGGGTGCTGTGTGTGTGTTCTGCTATGTGGCAGGGGAGTCGGTCATAATAAAGTATATGCTGAGGCTTTTTGAAGTAAAAACTCCTTTCAGGCGTTGTTTGAAATACTCGTTTATAGGCTTTTTCTTTAGCTGTATAACGCCGTCTGCTTCCGGCGGACAGCCTGCGCAGATGTATTACATGAAGAAAGACGGCATAAAGATAGGCTTTTCCACCTTGATAATGCTTATCATCACCATAGCTTTCAAGGCTGTGCAGGTGCTTCTTGCAGTGGCGTTCCTGCTTTTCAACTTTGGCTTTATAAAGATTCATGTGGGACGGCTTTGGTGGCTTCTGCTTATCGGCTTTATACTGAATATCGCCTATATCGCAGGGCTTGTGTTTATTTTCTATAAGCCTTTGTGGGCGAGAAAAATGGGCATAAAGCTTATAAATCTTCTGACACGCATAAGGATACTCAAAGAAAAGAACAACGAAAAATACATAAACAAAATAAAGCGTATCTGTGACAATTATATGATCGGTTCGGAATATATAAAGAGCAATGTGCACACTGTGATAAATATTTTTCTTATCACACTGGTGCAGAGACTGTTCCTGCTGGCTGTCACATGGATAGTGTATAAGTCCTACGGCCTTAGCGGAACAGGTTTTTGGAATATTATCGCACTTCAGACTATGATAGGCGTTGCAGTTGAAATGCTGCCATTGCCTGGTGCGGCAGGCGTAACAGAGGGCTGCTTCACATATATGTTCATGAGCATTTTCACCGCAGAGCTTGTAAAGCCTGCAATGCTACTGAGCCGTGGACTCAGCTTCTATTTATTGCTGATAATGAGCGCATTGGTAACATTCGTGGCTCACTTTATCGTTATGAGGAATGATAAGAAGAATGGTCTTGAGGGGTCGCAGGAAGTTAAAAAAGAAGTCGAAAAAGAATGAGAGGAAAAGAAAAAATGATCGGTTTTTATAATTATTCGGTAATACTCACATACATAGGACTTGTTTCGTCAGTGTTCGGGATCACTCAGGTCTTTGAAAATCATATGTCCGTAGCCTTTCTCTGCCTGCTTCTTTCGGGTATCTGCGACCTTTTTGACGGCAAGATAGCAAGAAGCATGAAAAACAGAACAGAGCATGAAAAGGTGTTCGGCATACAGATCGACTCACTGTGCGACCTTGTTTGCTTCGGTGTTTTCCCTGCTGTCTTAGGCTATCACTACAATTCAGTTTATCCGCTTCGTCTTATCGCAAGCATTATGATAGTTCTGGGCGCTGTTATCAGACTTGGCTACTTCAACGTTATGGAGGAAGAGCGCCAGAGAAACACAACAGAGAACAGAAAAGAATATAAGGGCCTGCCTGTTACAACAGTTGCTATGATACTTCCTCTGCTGTTCATGGGTCAGCACAATATACCGAGAAATATTTTCCCATTTGTTTTCCATAGCTTTATGATACTTATTTCAATACTCTTTGTATTGAAAATAAATGTCAAGAAGCTTTCCATGAAGGGTGTGCTGATACTCTTTACTATAGGTGCGATAATCCTTCTCGGCTATCTTAAAATGCAGCATATAATCTAAGATAAGAGTTACCTGAATGGGAAATGTTTTTGCCGGACAGGTGTGTGAAAAACAGGACGTCGGGTGTGTCGTCCCTACAATAATGTAAATAAAAGGAGAGAAACAAATGAAATATCGTGACAGACAGGGCAGAGAATACGAACAGACCACATCTCAGGATAGCTTTCTTGCGGCTGCCTACAGCTCGGCAATGGGCAGGGCGCTTATGAAATTTCTCGGCTGTCCGATATTTTCAAAGTGTGCAAGAGTGATACTTGACAGCAAGTTCTCAGTGCCTTTTATTTTCGGCTTTGCAGAAAAAAACGGAATAGATATGTTTGACTATGAGGAAAGAATGTATCGCTCATTCAATGATTTTTTCACAAGAAAAATAAAGCCTGGCAGACGTTTTATCACTAAGGACAGAGATCTGCTTGTTTCACCTTGTGATGGTAAGGTGACTGCTTATAAGATAACACAGTCTGATACCTTTATTATAAAGAACGCAGTGTATAATACCGCCTCGCTTCTCAGGGACAGCAAGCTTGCAAAGCGTTATGAGGGTGGCTATGCAGTTATCATCAGACTTTCAGTGGACGATTATCACCGCTATTGCTATTGTGCAGACGGTGTAAAGAGCCACAACAGAAAGATAAATGGTATCCTTCACACTGTGAACCCTGTGGTGAACAATTATCTGCCTGTTTTCAAGGAAAATTCCAGAGAATATTGCATGATAAGAACGGAGCAGTTCGGAGATATTATTCAAATGGAAGTCGGTGCTCTTATGGTGGGCAGGATAACTAATCTGCACACTGAGGGCGGAGTAAAGGTCACAAAGGGCGAAGAAAAGGGCTATTTCGAGTTCGGCGGCTCAACTATCCTGCTGCTTCTTGAAAAGGACAAGGTAAAGCTTTGCGATGACCTGCTTAAAAATACGAGGGAGGGCTTTGAAACTAAGCTTCTTCAAGGCTCGGTGCTTGGCGAAAGTCTGAAGTAAAAATATCTAAGACGTAAAAAATATAGGCAAGGGGCATGGTTGATGTACAGATTGAATTATGAACAGTTCGACAGAGATAATCAATATATAGGAAACGATCTGGGTGCGGTCATGAAAGAGGGCAAAACTGTGTTCAAAACATGGTCACCGCTTGCAACGGGAGTTTATCTTAATCTGTATCTTGACGGCGAGGGCAAAAGCCGTCTTGAAAGCCTGCCTATGGAAAGGCTTGACCACGGTGTTTGGTATGTGGAGATACTCCGTGACCTTGACGGTGTTTTTTATACCTATACATTTGAGTTTGACCACAAAACAAGGCATGAAACTATAGATATCTATGCAAAAGCCTGCGGAGTCAACGGAAACGTTGGTGCGGTGGTAAATTTCAAGACCACCGACCCTGAGGGCTGGGACAAGGTGAAAAAGCCTAAGTGCAGAAATGCCTGCAACGCAGTGGTATATGAGTGCCACGTCAGGGATTTTTCTGCGGACAGTTCATCAGGCGTTGCTCCTGAGCATAGAGGAAAGTATGTGGCTTTTGCCGATAAGGGTACGAAATATCAGGGTGTGAATACTTGTATCGAGCATCTCAAAGAGCTTGGAATCACCCATGTTCACCTGCTTCCTGTGGAAGATTATGCCACTGTGGACGAGAGCAAGCCCTGGCTCAATCAATATAACTGGGGTTATGACCCTAAGAACTTCAACTGCCTTGAGGGGTCATATTCCACAGACCCTTATGACCCTAAGTGCAGGATAAGAGAGTTCAAACAGCTTGTTATGGCGCTTCACGAGAACGGCATTGGCGTTGTAATGGACGTGGTATACAATCACACTTACTATACCGAGGAGTCAGCCTTTGAGCGTTCTTTCCCGTATTATTACCACAGAATAAGAAATGACGGCTCATTTTCAAACGGTTCGGGCTGTGGAAACGAAACGGCTTCAAACCACATGATGATGAGAAAATTCATGATAGATTCTCTCAGATTTTGGGCAACGGAATATAAGATAGACGGCTTCCGCTTTGACCTTATGGCACTTCACGATATTGAAACTGTGAACATCATAAGGGACGAGCTTAACAAGATAGACCCTCAGATACTAATGTATGGTGAGGGCTGGACGGGAGGAGAGTCACCGCTCCCTGCTGACAGACTTGCATATAAATGGAATTCATATCAGTTTGGAAGAGTTGGACTTTTCAACGATAACATCAGAGATTCCATTAAGGGTGGTACTTTCAATCCATATGACAAGGGCTTTGTCAGCGGAAACAGAAATGCGGCTTCTACCCTAAGGCGTGGTATAGCCGGCTCTGTGCCACACTATCAGATAAATGACGCAAAAGAAGCTTGTTGGGCTTTTGAACCTACTCAGGCGGTGAATTACTGTGAGGCTCATGACAACAATACTTTGTGGGACAAGCTTTGTATATCGGCAAAGAATGACAGTGAGGGCGTAAGGATAAAAATGGACAAGCTTGCGGCGGCGATAGTGATACTTTCACAGGGCATGCCATTCATACAGCTTGGTCAGGATTTCCTTAGGTCAAAGCCGAGGATACTTAAAGAGGGCGAAGAGCCTAATGATGTGAATATCTATTCCCATGACAGCTACAATGCGCCTGACTACACTAACTCCATAAAGTGGAACAGGAAGCTTGAATATAAAGAGGTCTTTGAGTATTACAAGGCTCTTATAAGGCTGAGAAAGGGAAGTCCGCTTTTCCGAATGCATACTAAAGAGGACGTGAACGCACATCTTCATTTTATGCACAATGACGATTGGAACTGCGTAAGCTGGAAGCTTGAAAAAGACGGAGAATGCTATGTTATCGCACTTAATCCTTACTACGAGAACAGGGGCTTCGGTCTGCCTGAGGGAAGCTTTTATCTTAGGCTTGATGAAAGTGGCAAGATGAACAAACAGCCCGTTTCAGGCAGTTTTGTCTGTCCACCGCTGTCGGCTGTGGTTTATAAGAGGATAAAGAATATCTAACAGTCCTGTTAATAAAATGACGAATAAACATTAACAATAAATTAATGTATATATCTTGCAGATAGAGTATAATTAAATTATTGGATCGAGAAATATTAAGGCAAAAGATACAAAAAAATTAAACAACGGAGGAAATCATAGTATGAAGAAGTTTTTGGCAGGCTTCTGTGCTGCGGCAATTGCAGCAGGCTGCATGGGAATGACAGTCATGGCAGACACGGAGGCAACGGACAAGCTCACCTCTTATGAGGCAACAAGCGACAATGTTAAGCTTATCGGTCGTACCTACAGAAAGGGCGACACAACGATACTTGGCTATTCTGCAAGCGGTATCGAGTTCAAATGCACAGGCACAAAGGCTGTTTTCAATGTAAACGGCAGCGTAGGTGAGGCAAGAATTGGTGTATTTGTAAACGGCAAGCTTGTTAAGCAGGGCTACATAAAAAATAAGAAGACAAACGCAGTTGAGGTAGAGCTTCCTGAGGGCGAAAGCACTGTCAAGCTCATAAAGCTTTCAGAAGCTGCACAGAGCGTTATCGCAATTGACAGCTTTGAGGTAGACGGCAAGCCACAGCCAACAGAGGCAGCAAAGCATTCTATCGAGTTTATTGGTGACTCTATCACTTGTGGATACGGCGTTGACGATCCACTTGGAAAGTCATTTTCTATCTACAACGAGAACGCCGCAAAGACATATGCTTACAAGGCAGCACAGAATTTTGGCGCTGACTACAGCTTTGTATCAGTAAGCGGAGCAGGTGTGATCTCTGGTTATTCAGGCAACGGCAAGATAAATGACGTACTGCTTGTGCCAAATTTCTATGATAAGTTCTGCTTTACATGGAGCTGGTTCGACGGTGAGCAGACAGCTAATTATGATTGGGATTTCTCACAGTATCAGCCTGAGCTTATCGTTGTAAATCTTGGTACAAACGATAACTCATACACAAAGGGTGACCCTGATAAGTGTGCTGAGTTTGAAAAGGGCTATGTAAATTTCCTCAAGGAGATAAGAGCTAAGAATCCAAATTCTGAGATACTTTGTACACTCGGTATTATGGGACAGGAGCTTTATCCTTCTATTACAGATGCAGTTGACACTTATAAGACTGAAACAGGCGACAGCAAGGTATCAGTTTTCCAGTTCAGCGTTCAGGACAGCGAAAACAATGGTTATGCAGTTGACTATCACCCATCAGCTGTTTCGCAGAAGACAGCAGCTTATGAGCTTACATATGCTATTGAAGGCATTTACGGCTGGGAGAGAGTTGAGTTGGTTAACGACGGCGTTGACGAAATGACAAAGGACGACGACGTTGAGTTCAATAACGTTGTTGAGGAGTCGTCAAGTGAGGAGAGCAGCGAGAGCAAAGCAGAGGAGTCATCTTCCGAGGCTTCTTCTGAAGCAACAAATGACAGCAGCGCAGCGGCTTCATCATCAAAGACAACGACAAATCCTAACAGCACCACAAACCCTAATACAGATGCGGCAATGGGCATAAGTATAGGTCTGGCAGCACTTGCAGGTGCAGCTATGGTGGTTTCTAAGAGGAAGTAATAAAGTAGATATTTACACCGCACAGAGGTAAGACTTTGTGCGGTGTTTTTTATATGGTCGGTCGTAACATTTCAGGGTGGCTTTGCCGACAAAATGTACGCTTTAACGTAAAAAAACTCCCCCATGCAGAAACCCTCTGCATGGGGGAGTTTTCATAAACGATAAAAAATTACTTCTTAGTAGTCACACTCTTTGAAGCCGACCAAGCACCGTAATACTTCGTACCCTTTACAGTTGTGTACGAACGAACACGAACATAGTATTTCTTTTTGCCTGAAAGCTTTGAAACAGTGGTCTTGTCGGTCTTGTTGTTTGTTATGGTAACTTTCTTTGCACTTGTGAACTTTGAGTTGGTAGCGTACTGTATCTCGTATCCAGTAGCCGAGCCTTTCTGCGCCCAGTCCACAAAGAATGCCTTGCTCTTAGCCGTGAGCTTCTGTATCTCCTGCTTTGCAGGATTTATCTTGAACGTCTTTGTGACAGTGCCTGTGTAAGAACCTTTTCCTGCAATTTTTACTGTGGCAGTGCCTATTTTCTTGTTGTTTGAGTACGAAACTGTGTAGTCAGTGCCATTCTTTAGAGTTTTGCCATTATATTTAACAGTAATGCTCTGAGTGATGTTCTTGCCCGTGAAAGCCTTTGTGGAAATGCCCGAAACTGTGGCTTTCTTGAAGTTATTTTTGATTTTGAAGGTCTTAGAAACTGAGCCAGTGTAATTGCCCTTGCCTGTGATAGTGACCTTTGCTGTGCCTACCTTGGTGTTGTTTGAATAGGAAACTGTGTAATCTGTACCATTCTTCAAAGTTTTGCCGTTTAGCTTGACCGTTACACCAGGCTTCTTTGCCTTGCCATCATATGCGTAGGTCGAAGTGGAAAGTGTCACGCTTGCCTTTGAAATGCTAATTCTTGAAAGTGCAGGGATTTCAGCCGTTTCAAGAACTTTCTTGCAGACTGTACATTCCTTGTGCTTTGAGCCTTTAACTCCGATAGAAGCCGCCTTGTCAGTTATCCAACCGCTTGACTTGTGACCTGTGGCAGTTATCGTTGTCTGTGCCTTGATAACAGCACCGCAAACTGAGCAATGTGAGCCCTCGGTCTTGCCGTCTGTTGAGCAGGTGGCCGGGATCGCCTTGTCAACAACTTCTGTGTGGCCCTTAGCTGATAAGCTCTTGCTTTCAGTTGCACCGCAAGTCTCACATTTTCTGATCTGTGTACCGCTTTCTGTGCAGGTAGCTGATTTTGTGGTTGTCCAATTGCCAAACTTATGGCCTGTTGCATTTATTGTATCCTGAGCCTTTATTACCGCACCACAAACTGAGCAATGCGAACCTTCCGTCTTGCCGTCTGTTGTGCAGGTGGCAGAAATCGTCTTGTCAGTTACTGACTTATGTCCAGTCTTTGCAATGGTCTGTGTTTCTGTTTTTCCGCAAACTGTACATTTCCGACTTTTTGTACCAACTTGAGTGCAAGTTGCATTTTTTGTGGTAGTCCATGTGCCAAAAGTATGACCAGAAACAACTTTTATTTGTGCATTTGCCGTTAATCCGTTGGTTGTTTTTGCTGTAATCGTTACTGTTCCTGCTTTTTTACCAGTTACAGTACCACCACTTACCGTCGCAATAGAAGCGTCGCTAGTAGACCATATAATCGTTTTATTTGTTGAATTTGTCGGTAAAATCGTTGCAGTTAAAGACTTGGTTGTTCCTGCTTCTATAGTTGCAGAACCTGAGTTCAAGTTGATCTTTGAAGGGAGTATATAACTATCAAGTTTGTATATAGCAAATTTTTGTGAATCCCTATAATTCAAACCACAAACTTGCACTTTATCGCCTGTGGTAATATTGCCCTTCACATCAAGCACGATATTTACACTTTTGGGTTTAAAATAATACTCTCCAGACCATCTTCCAAAAATGTACCATTTTTGAGTATTTGACCCACTGTACTTTTTTGATTGAGCCAGACCACCATTTGGACTACAAGAATCTAAATAGCTCCCATCAGCGCAGTTCTTTATAGTATATGAACCATCGCTTTGTCTATCAAAAAACCAAATCTGTCTTGCAGAAGCATTCTCACTTTTCTGTACAGTTATTGAACCATTCACATTAGTAACATTAAGCCAATTTTTGTATATGAGTAACGATGCGTAAAAGTCATCACCTATATCCAAATAATTTCCATCTGTAACAGTAAACTTTACAATATTAGCACTCATGCTACACTCATAATCATTTCGACTATCAACATAGGCTTCGTAATATCCCGCTGGTAAATCTACAAGACAACTTGTTCCTTTCTCACCCCATAAAATCTTGTAAGCCTCTCCTTTTTGTGCCGTTCCTCTCCATATTTTCACATCATATTCATTGGTATTTGCCGTTTTTAACCAAGAAATTGATGTAGGCGTATAATTCGTGCCTGCGGAAGCAGACACAGTTGTGCTGCTAGGAACAGGATTACCCTTTTCAATGGTAAACTTTACAGTGTTACTACAAGTATATCCTGAATCATTACACGAATCAACATACGCTTCATAATCTCCTACAGGAAGGATCACACTCCAACTCGTTGCGGCAGTAGTATTTTCCTTAAAAAGAGTACCATTCTTATGTATTTTAATTGAATATACTTTTGTATTACTTGAAGCAGTCCAGTTGAACGTCGTGCATTTATATGATGTTCCAGTTTTAACGTTTATTGCCGATTTGCCAGGTTTTGAACTTGCTTCAGCAGAACCTTTACCACCTATAAAGGAATACACATATGATATTCCGCTTCTTCCCTTTAAATAGTTTGCAAATTGTGCCCATGTCTGATTATGCACAATAACTTTACAGTATCCATCAGAATTACAGTCAACCCAAATAACTCCAGATTCATCGGTAGATATTATTGACAAAGAATGGCCACCATCTCCTGTACGCAGATGAGACGCAACTGCAATATTATAAAATTTGCTCTTAATATAGCTTTCTGTACATAAGTTAGCATTAGTTTTTCCAACTGTGGTTTTAAACTTTGAAGCAGAAAGGCCATCATGAAATCCATAAACCTTCCATTCGCAATATCTCGCAAAGCCCCAACACTGTGATGCCTTTAAATCAACCTGACATGTATTAGGATTTCCAGTTGGATAATATCTCATGCAATTACATTTATAACTTGTCGCACTATCGCAAACACCATTTTTATGACATCTTCCATTTGACCAATAGCCACTCATCGTCGCACACGATTTACCGTTTTTAGTAAAGTAGCTGCCATTAGAATAACCTATGTCAATACCTGCGATTATGATATTATTAGCCGCACTCACCGACATAGTTGGCATAACGACCATCAAACTAACGATCATAAGCAAACTGGTAAACAAGCTTGCTATTCGTTTCTTCATAAGAATACCCCCTAAAAAAATCAAGTTTATACCAATATAATACTACCAAATTGTTTTGCTGTCAATACATATTTAAAAGTTAAAAATAATTTTGTCTGAATATGTTATAATATTTGCATTCAAAGTGCTTAGTCAGTTTGATATCAGTTATTGTTTATTTTATAACAAATCACGCAGCTTATATTGACAAATTATGTAGAATGTGCTATAATATTAACCAATATTAGTATGTAATCCTATAAAAAATCAAATCGTATTATTATTTGGAAGAAGGACGCATTTATGGCAGAAGCTGTTATAACAAAAGCTGTAAGTCCTGCGGCGATCTTTTTAGTCAACATATTTATCCCTCTTTACTATGATCTTTACCCCGACCCTATGTGTATATTATACTACTTTTTTGCCTTATTTCAAGTAAAAAGCTCCGCCACAGCGAAATGCCGCGGCGGAGTTTTTAGAACTTTTGGGAGAAATTACTTGTTGCCTGTTGTCTTGTAAGCGTCGATCATCTTCTTGACCATCTGACCGCCTACAGAGCCGACCTCACGAGCTGTAAGATCGCCGTTGTAGCCCTGCTTGAGGTTTACGCCAACTTCGTTAGCTGCTTCCATCTTGAACTTGTTGAGTGTTTCTCTGCCTTCCTGAGTTGTGATACCTTTCATTTTCGTATCTCCTTTTCATTTGTTTTTCGGGTTTGCAATAATATTATATGTCTGCATGATTTGATTATAAGAGGTAATTTATAGAACGAAATGGGGCGGTTTTTGGAATGAAAAAAAATTAAAAGCTAAAATTAGTATGATTTTAAAGGGAGCAAAATTAAAAAAAATCATTTACATATAAATTATACTTCTTTTGGAAATTGTGTGATTTTGTATAGTCACTGTTTTCAATTGTCAAAATACCACTGGACACAGTGATTACATGCCCTGCACTGCTGCTGTATTTCAGCACATAACCGTTGAGATCAAGAGTGACGGTGCGGTTGACCACTAATGTGGTGTAAATGGTAATGTCAGACGTCAGTTTGACTGTTCCGTATGAAGCTTCTCTGATTGCTGAAACCAGTTCCGCCGCTGTGGAAACTTTCGCCGTCCCACTCGCTGCTATATTATCCTTGGCAAATACACTTGTCGACACAAGGCAAAGAACCATACAAAGGGTGAGCATGATACTGAGTATTCGTTTTTTTATTTTCCGTTACCTCTGTTTTCGTATATGTCGGCTCAATCAAGAGCAATGATTGTAATATTATAGACAGCACCGTTCAGCTGTGTGCCGGGGGTCAACTGGATAAATTCATATTGCAGCACAATATCACTGCCGGCATTGTAGATGCGGTTGAATGCAAACGGCATCCACACTCGTGAATTATCTGCATCGTTCATATACCTTTCGATCAATGTATCATTAAGAATGCCTTGTCTGCCTTTCAATACTACCGAGTACCATCCACCCATGTCGTGAGAAATGCAGACCGAACCGCTGAATGAAATACTGTATGTATGTCCGGCTTTCAGCGTTACGGTTCTATTGGCTCGATCCCATACAAAAAGTCCTCCGGAATTGCAATCTTCAAACAACTGAAGCGGCTGATTGAATGAAGCGCCGGTGCCGCCGTTTGAGGCGTGAAAATACCCCGGGCAGCTGCCGTTCTGACCGGCATCGCCCTTGTCGCCTTTATCTCCCTTATCGCCCTTGTCACCCTTTTCGCCTTTGTCACCTTTTTCGCCGTCGATGCCGTCAGTACCGTCTGTTCCGGCAGCCTTTACGCCCGTATCGGTTTCTCCGATCCACCAGTTGCCGTTTTCACCAATGAAGGGGGTGTTGCCGTCCGCACCATCGGAGCCGTTTTGTCCGTTTGTTCCGTCTTTTCCATCGGCTCCGTCCTTTCCGTTTATACCATCCTTGCCGTCAAGACCTTTCAAAACCGAAAGATCGTACAGGTTCAGCCATATTTCATCGCCGACATAGCGCCACTGCAGGGTGTTTTCGCTTACACGGAACTCCGGTGTCTTTCCGTTTGCTCCGTCTGCACCTTTCTGCCCGGTGGGACCTGTGATGTCGGCTATCGCCACAAGGTCCTGCCATTCATCGCCCTCGTAACGCCACTGTATGTGGGTTTCAGCTCGCTGCACCTCTATGCTTTTGGCGTTAATGCCGTCAGTGCCGTTGATACCATCTTTGCCGTCGGCTCCGTCTTTACCGTTGGCACCGTCAATTCCATCCTTGCCGTTTTTTCCATCGGCTCCGTCTTTACCGTCAACGCCGTTAATACCGTCTTTACCGTTTGTACCGTTTATTCCGTTCTTACCGTCGGCACCATTAGAGCCGTCTTTACCGTCTGTGCCGTTCTTTCCGTTTTCTCCGGCAGCACCACGCAGCTCGGTAAGCGCCACAAGGTCGTGCCAGTCGGCTTCGTCGCTGTATTTCCACTGAATCGCCGTGCCGTTGTTTCGCACCTCCGGCAGTGCGTCGCCTGTTTTTGCCGCCTTGCTCCATCCTATTGCAAGCACGCTGCAAAGCACCAAAAGAGCGGTGCAAAGCGCCAAAAGTGTACCTGTGAGTAGTTTTTTTTCTGTTTTCATCTTTTTTCCTCCGTTCGGAATTGTTTATCACGGCGGAGCTTTGCGCCGCTGCCCACGCCGTAAATGAGCAGCGGCCGATAGGCTTATGCTTGGTTTGCTTTGTACTTATCCACAAACAGGGCGACCCCCTGCTTTAAGACCTCCATCTGGGTTTTCAGATAATATTCATCCTCAAACATCGCATAATGAACGCAGGCGCGGACGAATATAAAGATCAGCGGCGTGATGACCGTATAGGGAATGCCGATCTTTGGCTCCAGCCGCTTGGCGTACTCGGTATAGCGTTCGTTCACGCCCTCAAAGAATTTCTTGCCGTGCTCGATATACTTCGGGTGCGTATATATCTGATACATCAGGCGATATTTTTTTCCGTGCTTTTTTGCTGTCCAATACGGGACCTCCTTCACAAAACGGACAACATCCTCGGGGTTGGTGGGAGCCATCTCCATAAAGTCATCCTCAACTTTTTCCATACAGTATGCCGTTGACTCAATGATCAGTTCATCAAGGTTTTTAAAATACGAATACAAATTTGCTTTCGTGCATCCGCACGCATCGGCCAGTGCTTTAATTCCTGTGCCTGTGAGCCCGTTTTCCGCATAGCACTCGAAGCACTTTTCCATTAGTTCACGTTTCCGCTCATTGTGCTGTTGCTCAGTTGTTTTCATGTTGCTTCGCTCCTTTTATGCGTACCGACCGTTCGTTTATGATTAGTATAACACAGATTTGTAACAAAGTCAAGGATTGTTCAAAAAATGAAGAAAATAAAGTTTCAACATGATCTTATAAAAAAGTCCTTACAGCAGAAAGAAAATAGCGGCTTACCTCAACGATCAAAACCGTACTAATAAATATGTCCATAAGACTTATGGACAGATGGGATAGGCTTATTGACTTTCCATGTTCTCATATGATATAATAAATTCATATTAACACAACATTTCTGTTCAGGGGGTATATCAAATGAAAAAGCAAAATGCAGGGCTTATCGCTCTGAGTATCGTTTTTATTCTTATGGGTGGTTTCTCTACTATCTATAATCTCAGCAAGTATGTTTCAAACAGGGTTTTCATGTCAAGTGCTGAGAAAACCACAGGCTATGTGAAGTGGATAGACCATGAGTTGAAAACTTGGGGACATAACAAAAAGGCAAGCAACAAAGCTGAAACATATTACATAACTGTCGCTTTTGATGTTGGCGGCAAGGAGTACACAAGAGAGATCTTCACAGGCACATATTATGTGAGTCAGAACGAAAAGGTGAACGTGTATTACAACACAGATGAAAATGGTGAGCCTGATAAGGTCGTGACCGATATTGATAATGATAAAAGACCGTATCTTACTTGGCCGCTGATACTTTTGCTTGGCATTGTGCTACTTGTGCTTACTAAGAAAAATATTATCTCAGTGGGAAGAAAAAGATAAAAAAGTAATCATTAAAATAGTAACCAAAAGAAACTTTGTGCAACTAAATAACAGAAAAGCAGAAACCTGCTAAGAAAAATCAATAGGCAAAATGAACAAAGTTGAGAAAAGAAGCAAAGGAAAAAACGATATAGCAAAGCTGACGTTTGAAGGAAGTATTCAAACGCCTGATGAGTATGTACCTGAGACTACAATTAATGTTCGGAGTAAAACTCCATAACCTTGCCGTAGTAAACTCGAAGGAATTTGTTAAGCCCCGCAATCATTGCTTCTTTGCCGCATTTCCCTTCGCTGCGTTTCTTCTGAATAAAGTTATAGACAGCATTGTCGGCAGGTTTGTGTTTGATTAAGGACTGCATGATCTCGTAGCCTGTTTTTCGCAGATAACTGTTTCCACGCTTGGATATATGACGCTCAGAAGCGTGGAATGCACCCGACTGATAAGGCGGAGCGTCAATGCCTGCATAGGCAATGAGAGAGTGCTTGTTTTTGAATCTGCGTACATCGCCAATTTCAGCAATGATACGTGGAGCAAGTGTATCTCCGATACAATCCATTTCCTTGACAACAGAATATTCAGGCAAGGTGTTGCAAAGATCCTGCATTTGTGCTAAAATGGTATTGCGTGATTCCTCTATTGAGTGGATCAGCTTGACGGCTTCACTAACGGCAATTTTGACGGATTGGGAGTTAGGAAGCGTAGGGATACCGTTTTGAGCAAGGGCAAGGATTTCCGCTGCCTTACGCTCGTTTAAGCGGTATCCCTTTTTCTTTGCCCATTTGCAGTAATCAGATGTAAATTTCATTTCTCCCATATCGAGAATATTTTGAAAATGAATATATCGACTGACAAACTCGGTCAGCTTGTGATTTTCACCTTGATTTGAAAGAACATCATTGATTTTGGGCATAACTTGGTCAAGAAGATTGGAGAAGTTCACCTTTGATTTAACAAGCATACCTGTAACCTGATAATACTGACGTGCAAGAAATTTAAGTTCATCGTATATAACATTAGAGGGATAAGCCTTAACAAGCTCGTTCCAGTATGTAATACCGAAAGATGCGATTTTAATCGAATCAATTTTATCGGTTTTTGCTCGTCTTATGCTTTGCGAGCAGAACTTCTTCATACGCAAGGCATTTACACAGCATACAAAAATGTTGTGAGAAGATAAATAGGTCGCAACAGGAAGATGATAGTGACCTGTATCTTCCATAACAACACGGGTTTCTTCATCGAATGATTTGATGAGAGAAATAAGAGAATCCAGTTCATCGGCAGTGTGACCAATGTCAAAGGGTGATTCAAGTATTTCGCCGCAAGGTTTCATAATGCAAACAGTACTTTTTCCTTTTGATACATCAATTCCTACACTAATCATGATAAATCCTTCTTTCTGATATTTTGTAATGTTTCCGCTCAGGAGCTTATTAAAATTCATTTTGGTTAGTGATGCGAACGCTGCTGTAAACACAGCAGGTACAACCTGCTTAATCGAATTTTATAACAAGAAGGCGGCTGACACTTTCTGCTACGAACGCTTAGTTCTAAGGAGATGACCGTCAGTCCATTACCTTCTTATTATATCAAAATAAGCATAGCCTGTCACCACTATAGTCAGCAGTTTGGACTATGCTAATATCATACCAAAGGAGATCTTTATGAAGGTGATCTATAAATGTGCCGCCATTTTGACGGCGGCGATATTGTCAGTGCAGTTTCCTTGCGCAGCTTTTGCGGATGCGGAGCATGGCGGAGATAATGACAGCCCGAAATTCAAGATGGGCAGGATAATTTTTACTGATAATGGTTATGGCTACGAAAAGGAAGGTCTGGAAAAATCGGAGATCGCTGATGAAGATTTGGTCGATACGGAAGACGGGGCTTCAGCTTACGCACAGAAGGCAACGGCTTCGCTGCCTGCGAAATATGACCCCAGATCTAAGAATACGCTGACGACTATCAAAAATCAGTTCCAGACAGGCACTTGCTGGGCGTTTGCGGCACTCTCCTGCACTGAGAGCAATCTTATCCAAAAGGGGCTTGAAAATCAAAACGTGCAGTTTTCTGTGCCGAGCCTTGTCCTTTCTACATATGCTAACGGCGGATTTGACGAGTCAATATGGGATTGCAGCGGAACGTGGATGGATTCGTCCCTTGCAATGGCGGCTCATAGAGGACTTTGTTATGATGAATATGAGCCTTTCGTGTCCGACGGAACGGAAGCCACTATCGTATCTGAGGAGAAAAAGGGAGTTTGCGAATATCAGCTTAATTACGCTTCCACTATCACAGGCGGACGAAACGCCATTAAAAACAAGATAAAAGAGCTTGGCGGAGTAATGGTGAGCTATTATGCAGACGACCTGTATATGACCTTTGATAACAAAAGCTATTACAATCCGGAAACTACAAAATATAGTGGAATAAATCATGCCGTAAGCGTAGTGGGCTGGGACGATAATTACAGCAAGTCAAATTTCCTTGCAGGCTATCAGCCAAAGAAAAACGGGGCATGGCTTGTGAAAGGCTCTTGGGGAGTATCCAGTGGCACGGACGGTTATTACTGGATATCCTATGAAGAGGCAGAAATGACCGATTGGGTGGCGTTCGACCTCACTGAAAGCTGTGATAATAATTACCATTATCCTGCTAATAAGGATAATTCTATATTTTATGTTAGCAATGAAAATAAAATGAGCGGTGCTGATGTTTTTACAGCAAAAAAAGACGAGCTTCTTGACAAAGTGGGCTTTATGTATCTTGGCTACACCGGAAAGTCTGACTACACCGTGCAGGTCTACACTTCTGTTTCAGACAGCACTCCTGTGGGGATACTTGAATGTGAGGTCAGCGGAAAGGTGCAGAGCGACGGCTTTTATACTGTGGATATCCCTGATGTTGAGCTTGACGAGGGCGAAAGATATTCTGTCGTGATGACATTCAGCGGTGATGACGGCTCAGGCTATGTGACCGTTTATGGCTATTCAGACGGGGTCATGAAGCCTGGTCAGGCGTATATTTCCAATGACGGCGACAGTTGGACGGACGTTACCGACAGGGACGCTTATACTGGTCAGCCTATAATATTTGCCTATACCGATGATATAGATAAGTCTGATAAAAGCGAGCTTGAAACACTTGTGGCAAAGTATGAAAAGCAGAGCGGTTATGAGCGTGAGGTCAACAACGGCAAGAAAGTTATTGCAGACGAAAACGCTTCAAAGAACGATATCACCAATGCCAAGCTTCTTATAAAGGCAAAGGCGAAAGAGATAAAGGAACAAAGCCTTGTTATAAAGACAGCGACGGATTGGAAAAACTTCGCAAAGCGTGTATCAGGCGGTGAAAGCTTTGCAGGAAAGCGTGTTGTGCTTGAAAAAGACATCGACTTCGGTGGTGCAAAGATATCGGCAGTAGGAACGGCTTCAAAGCCTTTTTGCGGATATTTTGACGGCAACGGACACGTTCTGAAAAACGCTGTTATCCAAAACAATTCTTATGCAGGTCTGTTCGGCTATGCTGAGGACAGAGCACAGATAAGAGATCTCAGTGCTGAGAAAATAACTGTCAGCGGTAAGTACGCAGGCGGGATCGTTGGTGAATTTGATGCGGTATCTATACAACGCTGTGCGTTCAGCGGAACTGTCAAGGGTACAAGCTCGGCAGGCGGAATCGTGGGCAAAGCAGGTGGTCTGACCCTGACAGAGTGCGCTTCAGACCTTGCAAAGTCAAGCAGTTCAAATGCTAAAGCTATGGTGGGCAGCATTGATAATGACGCTTTTTATTATGGACAGCAATATGCCGATTGCTGGTATAACGGCAACTTTTCTGACAGCAAGGTAAAGAAAACGGCTTTGTCTAACGTTACAAGCTCTGCAGCTTATTCGCTGAATACCATTGGCGGAAAGCAGACAGACAGCGGCAGGTGGACAATGGCAGGCGGCAAAGCAAGGCTAACTCGTCCTGGGGAGCAGGTTTCGCACAAGATAACATTTGAAGCTCCCGATGGCAAGCATTATGCCTGCACTGATAAGGACGGCAAGGTGAAATATCCTGCTGTCAAAGTGCAAAGCGGTTATGCTCTTAAATGGTACAAGAACGGCATTGCTGTCGATGCGAACACAGTTTATACTGCTGACAGCACAGTAAAGGCAAAGCTTGTTGAAGCAAAATTTGTCACTATCGACTATGTTTTAAATGGCGGCACGAACAGCACAGGCAATCCGGAATATCTCAGCGAGGGCGAAAGCGTAACGCTTTCCGAGCCGACAAAAGAGGGTGCAGACTTTGCAGGCTGGTATGATAACGCTGCACTTTCAGGTGAAAGAATAGAAAGCATCTCATATTCAGGCGGTGCAAAGACCCTTTATGCCGCATGGAAGCCTTATACATATAACGTTACGTTTTTGGATAAGGACGGCAAGGTGATAAGTCAGCAGACAGTGGAATATGGTAAGTCTGCAAAAGCTCCGAAAGCCCCTGCTATAAAGGGTCTGCGTTTTACAGGCTGGGACAAGGACTATAAAAACGTCACAGAGGATATGACTGTCACAGCGGAGTATTTTGACAGCAAGCTTATTGCAGACTGCGAGATATCAGGCTTCAAGAACAGCTTCACATACACAGGAAAGAATATTGAACAGCCTGACGTAACGCTCACCTATGAGGGCAAAGAGCTTAAAGAGGGCGTGGATTACACTGTTTATTATAAGACCAATCTTAACGCAGGACCTGCAAAAATGACCTTTGTTGGAAAAGGCGAATACAGAGGCTCTGTTGCAAAAAGCTTTACTATCCAGCCAAAGGACGCTTCCAAGTTCAAGCTTTATTATGCTACACCACTGTCGTTCACCGGCAAGGCGATAACACCTGATGTGCTTATAAAGGACGGCAATAAGACCCTAGAGCGTTATATTGATTATATGGTGATGTATTCCTCTAACGTGAACGTTGGCACGGGCAAGATAACAGTTGAATTTTACGGAAACTATAAGGGCAAGCAGACCGTTTCCTTTGTTATAAATCCTGCAAAACAGCAGATACAGGTGCTTGAAACAAGATACAAGGGCTTTTTTGTGGATTTTGTGCAGAAAGGATCTGCAACAGGCTATGAGGTCCAGTATGGCACAAGATCTGATTTTTCAGATGCTTCCACATACAGATCCACCAACAACAAGACGGATAAGATGACGGTACTTGGATTAGGAGCTTCAAAGACATATTATGTAAGAGTTCGCTCTTATACTGTCAAGGGCGGAAAGACCTATTACGGCAATTGGTCAGACGCTAAAAGCATTGTGACGGCAAAGACTAATTTTGCAAACGCAAAGGTCAGCGGTATTTCTTCAAAAAGCTTTACCGGCAAGGCGATAAAGCAGAAGATCACAGTAAAATACGGCTCAAAGACCCTTAAAAACGGCACAGACTACACTGTGAAATATTCTGCAAACACCAAGGTCGGCACCGCAAAGGTGACTATCACAGGCAAGGGCATTTACGGCGGAGTTATCACCAAAAGCTTTGCTATCTATCCTGCAAAGCAGGTGATACAGAAGCTTTATGGCACATATGCAGGCTTCTTTATAGACTATGCACAGAAAGGCTCTGCCACGGGATATGAAATATCATATTCACAGCGTTCCGACTTTAAGGGAGTAAAAAGTATAAAGGTAACAAACAACCGCACCGATAAAAAGACAGTTTCCGGGCTTGCAAGATATCAAAAATATTACGTCCGTGTAAGAAGCTACACTGTCAAAGGCGGAAAGACTTATAACGGAGCGTGGTCCGATAAAAAATGGGTCTACACTCAATGATATGACAGACGATAAAAATGCCCCTGATCATTTTCTGGTCAGGGGTATTTTTTATGCTCAGAAAAGTTCTGCTTTGTACTTTATAGAATCCTCCTCTGTTATCTCACGGATAACTCTGCATGGATTTCCTGCCGCAAGAGAATTTGGCGGTATGTCAAGGGTGACAACGCTTCCTGCACCGATAACACAGCCCTCGCCTATGGTTACTCCGCCTGTGATGACAACATTGCTCGCTATCCAACAGTTGGAGTGTATGGTTATAGGCTTGCCGTATTCATCATCATAAACAGTGCCGTCAGACTTTTTCTTCATGTTACGCTCCTGCCATCTGAATGGGTGAACAGGTGTGGCAATGGTGCAGTTGGGACCGAAAAACACGTTGTCGCCAATCGTCACAGGGCAGGTGTCAAGCACTGTCAGATTGAAGTTTGCATAGCAGCCTGAGCCGAACTTTGTGAAAACGCCATAGTCAAAATACACAGGGCCTTGGAGAAAAAATCCCTCGCCATGGTCGGGCAGAAGCTCGTCAAGGATAGCGTTTCTTCTCTCATCATCTTCATACAAACTGCTGTACTGCTGTGAAAGCTTGTGAGCCTTTGTCCTCAATTCTGCAAGCTCCTTGTCGGATGAGTCATATATCTTGCCAGCAAGCATTTTTTCTTTTTCAGTCATTATAAAACGCCCTTTCTGTGTGTAGTTCCATTTGATTTTGTTGAGAGTATAGCACAAGTTTCGGGCTGTGTCAATAGTTTTTGGAGGTCGAGTGATAGAATAAAAAATGGTATACCAAAAGTGGAGAATGCTTATGGGCAAAGCACTCTCCACTTTATTATACTATTTAAAAAGCTTGGCAGGGTAGAAAAAGTTATAGGTAAAATCCCTGCATATAATTTGTGTACATAAAAGGATCTTCGTCATCAGCGGTATTGTCACCAGCAGGCTTTTTTCTGCCACTAAAACAAGAAGCCAAAATTATCAGACCGCCTAGAACAATTGCAACGCTCACTCCAAGGACTACCAAAACCGCACAGAAAATTTTTACTATCATAAACACCGCTCCAATCATATTTCTCATACTTCGCCATAATTACTATTATGATTATATGCTGGTTTTGCCTGATAATCAATAAAAGCCGTGTAAAATGCAGATAAAAATCAAGTCAGCTTTTGTCTGCATCAAAAATCTTGTGGTAAAAATATTATTCAAAACGTTTCATGATTTAACAATTTTAAATGAAGAAAATTATAGCTTTCAGCTTAGTATAAAATTGCACAAACTGAGCTTTTTGTAAATGGTTAGCATTGTATATTACACTGAAAATGTACGAATCTTGAAAAAATATACATAAGTATGGGGTGAATACTTGACTAGATTAAAATTTTGTGATAAAATTATTAACGTGAATATGTGTAATTATGGTTACTTATATGGAGTAAATATGGAAGAGGGAAAAATAATGGGAAAAATAGAACCCTTTAAACAAAAAGTATGGCTTGCGTCACCTACAATGCATGGTGAGGAGCTTGAATATGTTACTGAGGCTTATAATACCAACTGGATGTCTACAGTCGGTAAGAATATAAATGAGGTCGAGAAGATAGCGGCGGAGAAGTCTGAAGTCAAGTATGCTGTTGGTCTTTCATGCTGCACGGCTGCGCTTCACTTGTGCTGTAAGCTTGCTGGCGAGAGGCTTTATGGCAAGCCTGCTATATCTCATGGCGCTCTTGAGGGCAGGAGAGTTTTTTGCAGTGACATGACCTTTGACGCTACTCTCAACCCAGTTGTTTACGAGGGCGGTATCCCTGTTTTTATCGACACTGACAGAGATACTTGGAACATGGATCCTGTGGCGCTTGAAAAGGCTTTTGAGATGTATCCTGAAGTCAAGCTGGTAGTAAGCGCTGAGTTATACGGTTTTCCTGGAAGAATGGACGAGATTAAGAGAATATGTGAGAAGCATGGTGCACTTTTGATTGAGGACGCTGCTGAGGCTATGGGTGCTACCATTGACGGCAGACAGTGCGGAAGCTTTGGCGATTACAGTGCTGTAAGCTACAATGGCAATAAGATAATAACAGGTTCTAGCGGCGGATGTTTGCTGACGAACAGCCTTGAAGATGCAAACAAGGCTCGTAAGTGGTCAACGCAGGCTCGTGAGAATGCGGCATGGTATCAGCATGAAGAGGTCGGGTACAACTATCGTATGTCGAATGTTATTGCAGGAGTCGTTCGTGGTCAGTATCCGCATCTTGAGGAGCATATTGCGCAGAAAAAAGCAATATACGAGAGATACAAAGAGGGTCTTAAAGGACTTCCTGTTAAAATGAATCCTATCGTTGAGGGAACAGAGCCAAATTATTGGCTGTCTGCACTTATCATAGATAAAGACGCAATGTGCAAGCAGGTCAGAAGCGACAGCGAGGCTTTGTACATCAAAGAAGCCGGCAAGACTTGTCCTACTGAAATTTTGGAAGCGATAGCAAGCATAAATGCAGAGGGAAGACCAATATGGAAGCCAATGCACATGCAGCCTATGTACAGAATGCACGAGTGCGTTGGTCGCAACGGCAGTATCAGATGCCGCACAAATGCTTATATTGCAGGCGGTGCAGAAGATGTGGGCGCTGATATCTTTGGCAGAGGCGCTTGTCTGCCTAGCGATAATAAGATGACTGAGGAACAGCAGGAGAGAATTATTCGAGTTATCAGGAGTTGTTTTGAGTAAGGAGAAACAGTTTGAAAAAGAGTAAGAAATTTGCTTTACTTACGGGTGCTGTTGTAGGTGCTACTGCAATTGCGGCTCATGTTATGAAGAAAAAAGCTGAGAAAACTACATATGAAGCAGATTTGATAGAGCCTATTGAAAAAAGAAAAATGGGCTTCTATGAGAAGTATGGCAAGAGAATACTCGATATAGCCTGCGCTACGGCTGCTATAGTTGTTTTTTCTCCGCTATATTTGGGCGTTGCAGCGCTTGTTAAACTGAAATTGGGAAGTCCGGTTCTATTTACTCAGGATCGTCCTGGTCTGATTGGCAAAGACGGCAAGGAAACAGTATTTAAAATGTACAAGTTTCGTACTATGACTGATGAACGTGATGAGAATGGTGAGCTTCTTCCAGATGATGTGAGACTTACGAAGTTTGGCAAGTGGCTGAGAAATACAAGTCTTGACGAACTTCCGGAGGCATTTAATATTCTAAATGGTACAATGTCTGTAATTGGTCCACGTCCACAATTAGTCAGAGATATGACCTTTATGACGAAAGAACAAAGGGCTAGACATACTGCAAAACCAGGTTTGTCAGGCTTGGCTCAGGTAAATGGACGTAACGGCATTTCATGGGAAGAAAAACTTGATTGGGATAGAAAATATATTCAGAATGTAAGCTTTGCAGGTGATGTCAAGATCATAGTCGATACTGTGAAGAAAGCGTTTATAAAGCAAGAGGGTATAACTCAGGAAGATATGGCGACTGCTGAGGATTTTGGGGATTGGTTGCTGAGGACTGAGAAGGTAGCTGAGGTGGAGTATGAAGCGAAGCAGAAGCAGGCGAAAAGTATTTTGAATGGAAGTGAAACGTTGGAAAGTGAAAATAAAAAAAAAGTTCTCGTTGTTGCTAGCGTCGTATCATTTATTGAGTGGTTCAATAAAGAAAATTTGGAATATTTAAAGAATAACTTGAATTGTGAAGTGCATGTTGCATGTAATTTTGATTATATGGACGATACAGATGAAACAAGGACTAGAGAGTATATTGCAAAGTTAAAAAAAGAAGGGTTTATTCTTCATAATATTCATTTTGCCAGAAATCCATGGGGAAAAGATAATATCTCTGCTTATAAACAACTGAAAACTATTATCAATAAGAACCGTTTTATGTTAATTCATTGTCATACGCCAACTGTATCAATTATGACAAGATTGGCTGCACGTGATGCTCGAAAGAATGGGTCAGTTGTCATGTATACATGCCATGGTTTTCATTTTCATAATGCTTCTTCTAAAAAAAATTGGATGATTTATTATCCTGTAGAAAAGTTTTGCTCTAGATTTTGTGACTATATTATAACAATTAATAAAGAGGATTATAACCGTGCAAAAACATTCCATGCACCGAATGTTCGTTATATACCAGGTGTGGGAGTAGATATAAATAAAATTAAGAATACCTCAGTAGAAAAAGATATTTATAAGGAATCTATAGGGGTGCCTAGCAAAGCAGTGATGATTTTGTCTGTAGGGGAAATGATCGAGAGAAAAAATCATGAAGTTATTATTCGAGCATTGGGCAAGATTAAGAATCCTAATATATACTATGTTATTTGTGGGAAAGGACCTTTGAAAGATCATTTGAAAAAGATTGCATGTGAAGTTGGTGTAGAGGATAAAGTTATCTTTCTTGGATTTCGACAAGATATTCCAGAACTATGCAATACTGCGGACATAAGTGCATTTCCATCTAAAATTGAAGGATTAGGCTTAGCTGGCATTGAGGCAATGGCAGCGGGTGTGCCACTTGTGTCATCGAATGTTCATGGAATACTCGACTACGTTATTGATGGAGAAACAGGTTATGCTTGTGATCCAGATGATGTTGAGGGATTTGCAAAAGCGATAGACAGACTGGCAAGCGATTCCAAACTGCGTGAGAGCATGAAGACGAAGTGTATAGAGGCTGTGAAGCCATTTGAACTGAATAATGCTTTAAGGGTTATGTGGGATATATACGATGAGATTTTACGGTAAATACGGAGAATGTACTAAGGGACTGGATTACAAAAATAAATATGTAAAGATTTTGATGGGAATTGTACAGCAATATAATCCATCAAAGTATTGGAGAATGAGAGAATTTGTGATTTCCGAGAATTCGGGGGGAGTATTGAATAAGGTAATAAAATATTGGTATCTATTATCTATATAGAATTAAAAAAATGGACGCATTCAATAATGCGAGTATGGGAACCAATATTGGATTTGGTGCAGTGTTTGATGGAATCTCACATTTTCCACATGGACTATATGGTATTATCGTGACGCCATATGCAAAGATTGGAAAAGAAGTTCGCATTTTTCATCAGGTCACTATAGGTGACGATGGTAGAGGAAAAGAGAATGCTCCAATAATACATGACAATGTATTTATTTATCCAGGTGCAAAAGTTGTAGGAAAATGTGAAATTGGAGAGGGAGCAATTATTGGTGCAAATGCTGTAGTGTCTTTTGACGTTCCGCCATATGCCATTGTTACAGCTCCCAAGCCAACGGTACATATAAAGGAGAAGGCAGATAATGAAGTACACATTTAAGGATATAACATCTTCGCTGACAAAAAAGAAAAACAGCAGAAGCTCGTTGTGGGTTCAATTATGGGTTAGAAAAGCCTCTTTTCCTGTAACATATTTGTTTATCAATGCAGGGTGGACAGCAAACATGGTTTCCGTGTTGTCATGGGTTGTTATTTTCTTTGCTGCCGTGCTACTTTGCTTCAATAATTTTGGGTGCATGTTTGCTGGCGTTATTTTGACAAATTTTTGGTTGGTACTGGACTGTGTGGATGGAAATATTGCCCGTGTGAAAAAGGTGAAAACGTTTATGGGCGATTTTTATGATGCAGTTGCAGGATACGGGCCGTTTTCATTTACTACGATTGCTCTTGGTGTTGCGGCATATCATACATCGTTTTTGGTGTCTGAAGAATATCGTGTTTGGCTGATTTTGATCGGAGCAGTAGGGGCGGTAGCCAATGTATATATGCGATTGGTTCACCAGAAATACCTTAACTGCTATTTTGCGGCTAAAAAAATACTCGGTGAGCTTGATGAAATTACCCTGAAAGATACGGAAGATAAAAAGAGTTTTGCTTACATAAGAGAGCAGATTGATAAGAACTTTGGAGTAGCTGGATTATTTATGCCTTGGTTGTTTGTAGCATTGTTTACTAATACTTTTGATATTATGCTTCTATGTTATACGGCATATTATGTTTTATCTTTTGTTGCAATTTGTGTGTTGTATTGTAAAAATGCTTCAAATTTCGAGATTGAAGCTCAAGCAAAAATGAAAGCTACTGGCAAGGAGAATAAATAAATGGTAATCGGATATACAACAGGAGTTTATGATATGTTTCACATGGGACATTTGAATATTTTAAAGCGGGCCAAAGAACAATGTGATTACTTGATCGTTGGAGTGAGTACAGATGAATTGGTTCAGCATGATAAAAATAAAACACCAATTATCCCATTTGAAGAACGTTGTGCAATCGTAGAGGCTATTCGATATGTAGATAAAGTTGTACCTCAAACTGATAAAAATAAATTTGCAGCATGGGAAAAATATCATTTTAATAAGATGTTTGTCGGTAGCGATTGGAAAGGATCGCCACAGTGGAACCGATATGAGAAACAGTTTGCACCAGTGGGTGTAGAGATAATATATTTGGATCACACCGATGGTATCAGTTCTACAATATTGAGAGATAAACTTAATATGATTTATGGGTAGTAAGTCTAGGAATACCCAGGAAGTGAGGTTGAAATGAGATTATTATACATTGGAAAATATCAATTTAAAAAAACAAATACTGGGTATGCTGCGTTGCCAGCTTATGGAAATGCTTTTTGGGCAAAGTATTTAGACGTATTTGAAGGAGTAGATGTTCTTGGTGAAGAAATAAAAGGATATCTGAATAATGGAACAGTAACTGATATAACAGATCCAAGAGTTACTGTTCGCTTGGTAGCTCCAAATACCAATCCGAAAGACTTTAAAAATGATGGAATAGTTAAAAGAGAGCTTAATGCAGCGATAAGCAAAGCAGAAGCTGTATTAATAAAGCCTTCATGTAGAAAAGGAATGATGGCAATAGAAATATGTAAAAAACTGAATAAGCCATATATGGTTGAATTAACCGGGGACTTGAAATTAACATTAAGTCTGCATAGGAGCTTCTTGAAACGAATGTATGGACCGATTATTCACAAACAGGTGCTTAGAGCAATTAAAGACTGTAAGTTTGGATTATATGTGACAGAAGAATATTTACAAAAAATTTATCCTATTGCTGGAGAGCAATGTGGTTGCACTGATACATTTATTCCAGATCCAGATGAAAAGGCACTAGAGCAGAGAATTGAAAAGATTAATGGTACTCATGATAAATTTATTATTGGATTGGTAGCTTCTTATCATGATAATAGAAAGGGCATTGATACTATAATTGAAGCTTTAAATAAAATGAAGACAACCAATGTGGAACTCCATATACTAGGATTGGGAACAGAGGAGGATCGCAAAAAATGGTTTAAGTATGCGGAAGAGCAAGGGGTTAAAGATAAAGTGATTTTTGATCAATCATTAGCAGGCGTCGAGAAAGTTCTTGAATGGAATGATGGAATTGATATAGCTATATTACCAAGTAGAAGCGAAGGACTTCCGAGATGTATTGTTGAATCGATGTCAAGAGCTTGTCCGTGTATACTTTCAGATGCTGCAGGTATGCCAGAGTTAATAGAGCATAAATGGTTGCATAAGCCTGGAGATGCAGAAAAATTAGCTAAACTAATTGATTCAATGTGCAATTCGAATAAAAATATGGAAGATGCTGCGAAAAAGAACTTTGATAGATCAAAAGACTTTGCTCAGAAAGTTTTGACATCTCGGAGAAATGCTTTTCTTAACCGATTTAAGGAGTATGCATCTTCATTGTAGAGATAAAAGAAAAGACGAGGTAGGAAAATGAATATTGTGTTTACAATTTCTCAGCTTAGTGGTGGTGGAGCTGAACGAGTAGTGAGCCTTTTGAGTGGATGCTTTGTAGAAAAAGGAAATACAGTAACTATTATTACATTTTTAGATAAGGAAAGGGTATATCCTTTAAATGAAAAAGTAAGGCTGGAAGAATTAAAATGTTCGTCAGAAAGATTTATTGGAACTATTTCACAGATAAGAGCTTTGCGAAAAAAAATTAAAAATATTAGGCCGGATGTAATTATTTCATTTCTTCCAGTTGTTAATATGATTACTCTAGTCGCAGATTTAGGGTTGAATAGTAAAGTGATTGTTTCGGAAAGAAATGATCCATATCAGAATCCTCGAAAAAAGGTAGTGAGAGTGATGAGGGATTTTCTTTATCATTTATCAGATGGATTTGTTTTTCAGACAATGGATGCAAGAGATTATTTTGGAAAGTATGCTATTGAAAGAGGTACTGTGATTGCAAACCCACTCACAGGAACATTACCAGAACCATATAAAGGAATACGAAAAAAGAAGTTTGTTACAGCAGTTCGCTTAGATCCCCAAAAGAATCTTGAAATGCTGATTGATGCTTTTTCGAGGTTTGAAAAACTATATCCGGATTATACATTGGAGATATATGGAGAGGGTTCCCAACGTAGCTATCTAGAGAATAAATGTAAAGAGATGAATGTGGAAAATAAGGTGGTTTTGAAGGGATTTTCAAAAAATCTGCATGAAAACATCTTAGATGCGTCAGCTTTTATTATGTCATCGAATTACGAAGGAATGTCTAATTCTTTGCTTGAAGCCTTGGCATTAGGAGTCCCTGTTATTTCTACTGATCATCCGATTGGTGGGGCAAGAATGTTTATTAAGAATGGAAATAATGGCATTCTTACAAAAGTCGGAGATACAGATGAAATGTTTAATGCTCTACTGTTTGCAGCTAATAATCCAGAAAAAATGCAAGCAATGGCAGATGAAGCAATAAGAATTCGGCAGCAAATCTCAGTAGAAAAAATCGTTAGCCAATGGATGAGCTACATTGAAAAGGTGTGTGGATAGGATGAAGATGACAAGGATACTTAGGGCAGGTCAAAGGTTTCTGACCAGTGCCAATTATCGTTTTATATATATGGCGAATTTGGGTAGATATAATACGATGCCTGATGAAGAATATCTCAGAAGAATGTTTAAGGCAGTTATGGGAACTGAATTAGACCTGGAACATCCGGTTACTTTTAATGAAAAATTACAATGGTTGAAATTGTATGATCGTAATCCTCTTTATACTACAATGGTCGATAAGTATGAAGTAAAAAAATATGTAGCTGATATTATTGGCGAGGAGTACATTATTCCAACGCTTGGTGTATGGGACGATCCAGATGAGATTGACTTCGAAAAACTTCCAAATCAATTTGTATTAAAGTGTAATCATAATTCTGGACTTGGAATGTGCATATGTAAAGATAAAAGTAAATTGAATTATGACAAGGTCAGAGCTGACTTGAGGAAAGGTTTGGCTCAGGATTATTACTTACTAAATCGTGAATGGCCATATAAAGATGTTCCACGGAAAATCATAGCTGAAAAATATTTGTCAGATAATTTGGAGACTGAACTTGCGGATTATAAGGTACATAATTTTAGCGGCATTCCACAAATGATTTTAGTGTGCCGTGATCGGTTTGCTGAAAGTGGATTGACAGAAGATTTTTTCGATGCAGAATGGCACCATTTGCCCATTTTGAGAATAACACACCCGAATGCTTCAATACCTGTCAAGAAACCGATAACTTTTGACAAGATGTTGGAGTTAGCAAAAAAACTATCGAAGGACATACCGTTTTTAAGAACTGATTTTTATGAAGTTGGAGATAAGCTGTATTTTGGTGAATTGACACTATACCCTGCTTCAGGTTTTTCAAAATTTGAACCTAATGCATGGGATAAAAAGTATGGCGATTTGGTAGAACTCCCAAATAATATCGGGGGTACCTTGTAAGAAATGATAATTTCTGCTTGTGGATGCATATTATGCCGATTCACGAGCTTGTGTGTGATGATCAGCAAAAGAGAGAAATGTGTACAGAAGGCGAGTTAACTGATTATAAACTTATGTGTTTTAATGGAAAAGTGAAGTGTTCCTTTGTATGCTCAGAACGGTTTTCAGGATCAGGCTTAAAAGTTACTTTTTTTGATACAGACTGGAATATAATGCCGTTTGAGCGCCATTATCCTCAGAGCAAGAACCCTTTAAAAAAACCAAAAAGCTATAACACAATGGTTGGACTTGCAGAGAAACTGGCAAGGGATATCCCATTTGCTCGTGTTGATTTTTATGAGGTACAGGGGAAAATCTATTTTGGAGAAATAACATTTTTCCCTGGAAGTGGTTTGGAAGAATTTACACCATCTGAATGGGATGAGCATTTAGGAAAATGGATAAAGTTAGACGAAATAAAAAGTTGAAACAATATGTGAATTACAGAGAACTAATAGGTGATAGATAATGGTGAAATCCAATTTTGACAAGTACTTATATAGAAACTACATATTCTTGATTGCTGGTTTTGCGATTATTTGTTGCCTTATGAGTGGAAACCTAAATCAATATATGTATGCAAGTGTGGCACTTTTGTGTGTTGGTTTTTTGCTTCGGTTAAGTGTATCGACAATAGTAAATAATAAATGTACTACATTTCAAATGTGGATAATTCTAACATGGGGCTATATATTGATAAATGGATTCTTTATTTCGGAGCAATATTTTGGTTGGAAATCTATTTTTGTTTACCTACTCCCGGCACTGGCAATTATGCTGTTTTACGCTCCATTTAGAGACAAGGACTTGATTTTTGACATTTTCTGCAAAGGCTGTGAATTTGGAGCTGTTGTATCCATCATATATATTGTTATCAATGAATTACCAACTATTTTAGCGGGCAGTGCCCGGATTGGTTGGAGTGCATCTGGAAATGTTAATACAGTTGCAATGAATCTCAGTGTTTTTGCACTAGTAATCTATTATGAGATTCTATTTGAGCAGAAGAAAAAGTTATGGCCTTTATTTGTGATTTGCGCACTATTTATCCTTCTTACCGGCTCAAAGAAGGGTCTAATGGGAATAGCACTAGCAATTATTCTGCTGAGTATATTCAAATATAAATGGAGAGCGTATAAATATGTTTTGCCGATTTTGCTGATTGGCATTATTTTATACATACTAAAGAACAGCCCTTATTTTTATAGTATTATAGGTCGAAGGATCAACGCTTTTATTGTATCATTGGAAACAAATCAAACGAATGGCTCGACTGGTGAGCGTATAGGTATGGTTGAAATAGGGTGGCAGTTATTTAAGCAAAGTCCAATATTTGGAAATGGCTACGGTTATTTTGCAAATAATACAATATATGGTACATATAGTCACAGCAACTATATTGAGATGTTAGTTTCATTCGGATTGTTGGGAACAGGACTATATTACAGTCTGTTTGTTCAGTTAATCATTCGTGGTGTAAAAAAAGTCGCAGAAGATTATCATATAATATTGTTTATATGTCTTATTTTTATGCAAATATCCTTTGATTTTGCATCTGTAAATTTTTATAACAATGCGATGATGTATGTTGTTTTGTTTTTTGCAAGTAAAATAGTGTTTTCATGAGGTAGTCGGTATGAGAAAAAAATCATTGGCATTAACAACCATCTTCTCTCTAATATATCAGGTAGTGGTTGTAATTTGTGGGATAATTCTACCAAAGTTATATATGAAATACTTTGGATCAGAATTAAATGGGTTGGTTACATCTATTACTCAGTTTCTTGGATTTATTACATTATTAGAAGCCGGTGTTGGTAATGTCGTACAATCATCTTTATACCGTCCTCTTGCGCAAAAAGATGATGCAGAAATTAGCAAAATAATAATATCGTCAAATCGCTTTTTTAGAAAGATCGCTTTAATTTTAGCAGTATATGTTGCGGGTTTAATGGTTTTTTATCCGTTCCTCGTGTCAAATCAATATGATTGGGTATTCACGGCAACGCTTATACTTATTATATCCATTAGCTCTTTTGCACAGTATTTTTTCGGAATATCTTACCAGATGTTATTAAATGCAGACCAGAAAGGATATGTGCGACTTGTTTTACAGATTGTGACGCTTATCTTAAATACTGTCGTATGTGGTATTTTGATGAGCTTGGGCTTTTCGATACATATCGTAAAGTTATCTACAGCAGCTATTTTTATACTCCGTCCATTAGGAATGAATTTGTATGTAAAGAGACATTTTAACTTGGATTTATCTCTAAAACTTGAAGGGGAGCCAATTCAGCAGAAATGGAATGGATTAGCACAGCATATTGCGAATGTCGTTCTGATTAATACGGACGTAACGGTTTTAACTCTGTTTTCCAATCTAATAAATGTATCTATATACTCAGTGTATCATAATGTGGTGTACGGAATACAAAATCTGGTTACTGCTTTTACAAGTGGTTTACAGGCATTATTAGGGGATATGTATGCAAAAAAAGAACGTGAATTATTGGTTAGTACCTTTGAACGGTTTGAATGGCTAATTCATGTTTTAATTGAAATTGCGTTTGGCTGTGCATTGGTATTAATTATTCCGTTTGTTAAAGTTTATACCGCTGATATTACAGATGCCAATTATATTAACATTCCATTTGCTGTTTTGATTACGTTGGCACAAGCATCATATTGTTTACGTTTGCCATATAACATTATGGTAATGGCAGCAGGCCATTATAAACAGACGCAGGCGAGCGCAATAATTGAGGCTATTATTAATGTTGTTGTTTCTGTTTCCTTTGTTTTTCGCTTCGGGATAATTGGAGTAGCAATAGGAACGGTTGCAGCAATGACATATAGATCAACATACTTAGCATGGTATTTGTCACACAATATTTTGAACCGGAATTTATTTTATTACCTTAAGCACATTTCAGTCGATGTTCTCGTTTTTGCTTTGATATACACTATTTGCGGTGTTTTTCCTGCTGATATTTCAACATACTATGAATGGATTATGCTGGCAATAAAATATGCTTTGATTTCGATACTAATTATTGCTGTAGTAAATATATTGTTTTATTTTAGAGAGTGCAAATCATATGTATCAGGTGCTGTTAATAAGAGGGAGGGGAAAAAGTGAAAATATTGATCTTGACAAATTATGCTTCTGTGTATGGTGGAAATTTTATCCCATCTATGGAAGCTTTCGCCCAATATAGTATTGATAATGGCAATGAAGTGGGTTTTGCTTTAGATATAAAAGCCAAAGAGCGTATTTGGTGTAAAAGCATACAAGAAAAATATCCGATTTACTTTGTCAAAAATAAAGGAAGTAGAAAAGATGCGAAAGAACTAAATCAGTACATTAAAGAAAATGGGTATGATTGCGTATATTCTCATTTTTCCTATTTTTATATTGCTTGTATATTGTGCATGATTAACCCACATTTGGCTGTAGTTTGTCATAAACATACAGATATTGGCAGTGAACTGACTCTAAAGAGAAAAATCCGCTTGGCTATAAAAAAGAGAATTTTTTATAGAAATATGTCACTGATTTTTGTGTCAGAAAGACTGCGGAAGTTTGAACTTATGGAGGGTAAGGCAAACAGTTACTGGTTGCCCAATGCGTTGGTAACGACGAGATTTCAAAAGACAAAAAGAGAAACCTTTAGGCAAGAACTCAGAAGTAATCTAGGCATCAGATTAAATGATCCTGTGGTACTTATGTTTGGATGGCATACTCAGGTGAAAGGTGTAGATATTGCCTTAAAGGCATTCAAGGATTTGTTGCACCAACATCCGAATGCGCATTTGTTGCTTGTTACCAGCTCGGCACAAGGTGAGGATGGTACACGGAAAATTGCAAGGGAGTTTGTTGATGATGATACGTTATCAAAGGTCATTTTCCTGCCACCTTCACAAGAAGTGGAAAAATATCATGCTGCTGCAGATATTTTTCTTTCCAGTTCCCGTTCTGAGGGATTTTCCTATTCAATCTTGGAAGCTTTGTATTTAGGAGAATTGGTAGTATCAAGTGATTTGGATGGTGTGCAGTGGGCTAAAAAATATAGGACAGTTGAGTTTTTTCCGTCCGAAGATATTCAGTTATGTTCAAAAATGCTTGACAAGAGCATAAACAATATTACTGCAAAGCAATCAGATATCATTGAAACCAGTATGCGAGTTGAAAATGATTATGAAATCAGTGAATGGGTTGAAAAAGTCTATCGGATTCTTAGCCTGCAGTGGCAAAAGAAAAACTAAGGAAGTGATAGTGTAATGAGTATATTGCAAAGACTTGAGAAATTGTGGGTCAATAAAATACATCCAACATATGAAGGAAAAAGAAAATACTTAATTAAGCAGGGTGCAAAGATCGGTGTTGGAACTCGACTTAACTGCTTAACTGGTGCGTTTGGGTCAGAACCGTATTTAGTGGAATGCGGAAGTGATTGCTTGTTCGCATGGGACACGCATTTTGTGACCCATGATGGTGGAATTAAAGTTTTGAACAGCTTAGGCAAATTTTCATCGGGGGGTACTCCCATACGAATGGATAAAGTGGCTCCCGTTAAAATAGGAGATAATGTTTATGTTGGTATGGGTGCATACATCATGCCTGGAGTAACCATTGGAAATAATGTTATAGTGGCAGCAGGTGCAATCGTAACACGAGATGTTGAGGATAACATTATTGTTGGTGGAATTCCGGCGAAACCTATTTCAACGATTGATGAGTATTATGAGCGAGCAAAGAATCGGGTGGAGTTTACAACGCAAATGACGCCTGATGAAAAAAAGAGGTTTTATCAAGAAAAATACAAATTTAATGAGATTTAGTTGTTGACTTTGTACTCTTTGATAAGTAATAGCAATATTGAGATCGTCCTATGACAACATAGCCCAGCAGACAAATTGATACGAAGGACTTATTATGAGGTCTTTGAAAGAGAGGAAATAGACAGATGGAGGAAGTATTAATAACGAATAAAAAGATTTTTATAACCGGAGCTGCTGGCTTTATCGGTTCCAATTTGGTTATAGAGCTTTTGAATACGCAGTCCCCGCTCACAATTATCGGAATCGACAGCTTGAACGACTACTATGATGTGTCTATAAAAGAGTGGCGTCTGTCTGAAATTCAGAAATGTGCAGAGAAACACCCAGATTCCACATGGACTTTCATTAAGGGAAGCATTACGGACAAGTCATTGATTGATTCCATTTTTCATGACTACAAGCCGGATATTGTGGTTAATCTTGCAGCTCAGGCAGGCGTTCGTTACAGTATCACAAATCCTGATGCATATATAGAATCAAACATCATAGGTTTCTATAACATTCTTGAAGCTTGTCGAAATCATCCCGTTGAGCATTTGGTTTATGCAAGCTCGTCAAGCGTATACGGAGGCAATAAGAAAGTGCCTTTTAGTACAGATGATAAGGTGGATAATCCTGTAAGCCTTTATGCGGCGACTAAGAAAAGTAACGAACTTATGGCTCATGCCTATTCAAAGCTGTATAATATTCCGTCAACAGGGCTCCGCTTTTTTACAGTTTATGGTCCTGCTGGTCGTCCTGATATGGCGTATTTTGGATTCACAAATAAGCTTGTAAATAACGAAACTATCAAGATCTTCAACTATGGAAATTGCAAGCGTGACTTTACATATGTTGATGATATAGTTGAGGGTGTAAAGCGTGTCATGATGAGTCCACCTGAAAAGAAAAATGGTGATGACGGACTTCCTGTGCCTCCTTACAAAATATATAACATAGGAAACAATAACCCTGAAAATCTTCTTGACTTTGTGCAGATCCTCAGTGAAGAACTTATCCGTGCAGGAGTATTGCCGCAGGATTATGATTTTGATGCACATAAGGAGCTGGTTCCAATGCAGCCAGGCGATGTACCTGTAACATATGCCGATACAAGTGCATTGGAAAATGACTTTGGTTTTAAACCGAGTACAAGTCTTAGAGATGGACTTAGAAAATTTGCTGAATGGTATAAAAATTTCTATAAGATATAAAAGGGAGAGATCTTTTATGAAAATTGCAGTAGCAGGAACAGGATACGTAGGACTGTCAATTGCAACATTGCTTGCACAGCATAATACAGTAACAGCAGTTGACATTATTCCTGAAAAGGTAGAACTTATCAACAACAGAAAGTCACCGATCCAAGATGACTATATCGAGAAATACCTTGCAGAAAAGGAACTTGACCTGATAGCAACTCTTGATGCAGAATCAGCATATAAAGATGCCGATTTTGTAGTTATTGCAGCGCCAACTAATTACGATAGTAAGAAGAATTTCTTCGATACAAGTGCAGTTGAGGCTGTTATCGAACTGGTCATGAAATATAACCCAAATGCAATTATGGTCATCAAATCAACGATCCCTGTAGGATATACAAAGAGTATTCGTGAAAAGACAGGTAGCGAGAATATCATATTCAGCCCTGAATTTCTGAGAGAATCAAAGGCTCTTTATGATAATCTTTATCCGTCAAGAATTATCGTTGGCACTGATATGAATGACGAAAGACTTGTGAAAGCTGCTCATACATTTGCAGAGCTTCTCCAGCAGGGTGCGATAAAGGAGAATATCGATACGCTGTTTATGGGCTTTACGGAAGCTGAGGCCGTTAAGCTTTTTGCAAATACATATCTCGCTCTCAGAGTGTCATATTTCAATGAGCTGGACACTTATGCAGAAATGAAGGGACTGAATACTCAGCAGATCATTGACGGTGTGTGCCTTGACCCAAGAATCGGTACACACTATAACAATCCAAGCTTTGGATATGGTGGATATTGTCTGCCAAAGGATACAAAACAGCTGCTTGCAAACTATGAAGATGTACCGCAGAATATGATGTCTGCTATAGTTGAATCTAATAAAACAAGAAAAGACTTTATTGCTGACAGAGTTCTTGATAAGGCTGGCTATTATAGTTCAAATAGCGAATGGAATGCAGATTTTGAGAAGAAGATCGTTATTGGAGTATTCCGCTTAACAATGAAATCCAATAGTGATAACTTCCGTCAGTCTTCAATACAGGGTGTTATGAAGCGTGTTAAGGCTAAAGGTGCGGAAGTCATCATATATGAGCCTACACTTAAAGACGGAGAAACTTTCTTCGGAAGCGTTGTGGTGAATGACCTTGCAAAATTCAAGGAAATGTCTGACGCAATCATTGCAAACAGATACGATCCTTGCCTTGATGATGTTGAGGACAAGGTGTATACAAGAGATATATTTAGAAGAGATTAAAAGGAGACACTGCTATGTGCGGAATTGTTGGATTTACTGGAAATAACGAGGCAGCCCCGATCCTTTTGGACGGCCTGTCAAAGCTGGAGTATAGAGGCTATGACTCTGCCGGTATCGCTGTAAGAAACGGTGACGCAGAGCCTGAGATCGTAAAGGCTAAAGGCAAGCTGAAAGTTCTAAAGGAAATGACTAACGACGGCAAGGCTGTAAAAGGTACTTGCGGTATAGGCCATACCCGTTGGGCTACCCATGGCGAGCCATCAACTGTAAACGCCCACCCTCATTGCAGCGACGATGAAAATGTTATCGCCGTACATAACGGTATTATCGAAAACTATCAGGAGCTTCGTGAAAAGCTTATCAAAAAAGGATATACCTTTAAGTCAGAAACTGATACCGAGGTTGCCGTAAAGCTTATCGACTATTATTACAAAAAGTACCTGGGTACTCCTGTTGACGCTCTTAATCATGCCCTCGTCCGTATCCGTGGCTCTTATGCCCTCGCTGTTATGTTCAAGGACTATCCCGGTGAGATATATGCCGCAAGAAAAGACAGCCCTATGATAATAGGAGTAACAGGCGGTGAAAGCTACCTCGCTTCTGACGTTCCTGCAATACTTAAGTATACAAGAAATGTCTACTATATAGGCAATATGGAGCTTGCAAAACTTACAAAGGGCGCAGTTGCTTTCTACAATCTCGATGGCGAAGAAATACAGAAAGAAATGAAAACTATCGAGTGGGACGCAGAAGCTGCAGAAAAAAGCGGATATGAGCATTTTATGCTCAAAGAGATACACGAACAGCCAAAGGTGATAAAGGATACTATCAATTCTGTCCTTACAGATGGAAATATTAGCTTTGAAAGCGTCGGACTCTCTGACGAGGATATGAAAAATATCCAGCAGGTGTATATAGTTGCCTGCGGCTCTGCCTACCATGTGGGTATGGTGGCTCAGTATGTTATCGAAGAGCTGACTTCACTATCTGTCCGTGTGGAGCTTGCTTCTGAGTTCAGATACAGACAAATGAAGCTTGCAAAAAATAGCCTCGCTATCATCATAAGCCAGTCGGGCGAAACTGCCGACAGCCTAGCAGCTCTCCGCCTTTGCAAAGAAAAAGGAGTAAAAACTCTCGGTATCGTAAATGTGGTTGGCTCATCGATCGCAAGAGAAGCCGATAATGTCTTCTATACCCTCGCAGGCCCTGAAATATCCGTCGCAACAACTAAAGCCTATAGCTGTCAGCTCGTTGCCGCATATCTCCTTGCAATGCAGTTCGCAAAAGCAAGAGGGGAGATATCCGACGAAAGATTTGCTCAGCTCGTTGAGGAGATCAATACTATCCCTGAAAAGATAGAGAAGATCCTTGAGGATAAGGAGCGTTTGCAGTGGTTTGCTTCAAAGGTAGTGAATATAAAGGACGCATTCTTTATCGGCAGAGGTATAGACTATGCAGTAGGTATGGAGGGAAGCCTTAAACTCAAAGAAATAAGCTATATCCATTCCGAAGCATATGCAGCAGGCGAGCTTAAGCATGGCCCTATCAGCCTTATCGAGGACGGAACTGTCGTGTTCAGCGTGGTAACACAGTCTGCACTTTATGAAAAGACCATAAGCAATATGGTCGAGGTAAAAAGCCGTGGAGCGAAGCTTTTCGGACTTACTACCTATGGAAACTATGCTATGGAGGACGTTGCTGACTTCACAGTTTACACTCCAAGGATAGATAACCTTTTTGCGGCAAGCCTTTCAGTAGTACCGCTTCAGCTTTTGTCATATTATGTATCAGTAGGAAAGGGCTATGACGTTGATAAGCCGAGAAATCTTGCAAAGAGCGTTACGGTGGAGTAAAAAGAGAAAAATACTTACATCGCTGTTTGCAGTGTACATCTTTGCCGTCCTCTGGCTCACACTTTTAGATCGACAGTGGGGAGAACGTCAGGCGGAACTTGTGCCCTTCTGGGAGGTGCGAAACCTTTTGGAGAACATAAGCATCAAGTATCTGCGGAATTTTTGGCTGGTACAGATCTTCGGTAACATTGCAATGTTTATACCCTTGGGTGTTCTGCTCCCGTATCTTTGCGGTATCACGAAGTTCAAAAGCGTTTTCCTTATGTCCCTTGCCTTTTCAGCAGGTATCGAGATAACGCAGTATATCACAGGCAGAGGGCTTTGTGAATTTGATGATGTTTTCAACAACACTCTTGGGGCTTTCGTGGGGTTCACATCTTGGCGTTTAAAGATGAGATACAATAAAAAATACAAGAATGAGCAAAGTCCGTGGTAACAGGCTTTGTTCTAAGGCAATATATTTTAGTATTGCCTTTTTGCAAGCATAGTACAATGGTCAGTATACAAGCTTCCCAAGCTTGGGATGCGGGTTCGATTCCCGTTGCTTGCTCCAAATGGCTGAGCAGACGTTTTGCCACGTCTGCTTTTTCTGTATTCGGTTATTGATTTTTTACAGATTTTATAGTATAATTAGGATTGTAAAAATAATTGCTATCAATAACTTGGTTGGACTTTAGCACGTTCACTTCGTGCAGGCGATTTACTTGTACTTTCAAATGGTGAACTTGTAACAGTTGAATGGGTTCAGCACGAAATTCTTGAATCACCTATCAAGGTTTATAACTTTGAGGTTCAGGATTTCCATACTTACTTTGTTGGTGAGTGTGGGGTGCTGGTGCATAATATGTGCAAGACTTCTGATTCAGGAGAAATATTCTTGGATCAAGAGAAAACACATGAATCTGCACGAAACACGCTGGTAAATGAACTGGATAAAACAGGAACATTCACGAATGGTGCAAAACCATATATTGGACGATTAGAGAAAAGCTATGGATATGGAAAGCAAATTGGAACGCAATCTCTTGATGGGAAAATCAGATGGAGGTTGGATTATGATGAAAAAATAGGAGTTCACTATAATATAGAGGATTTTTCTAATGGTAAAGGCATGAAAGCAATCAAGAAAGTAATTCCAATTGATATATCTTACGATGAGTACAAATCTATTATAGCTTTATGGAACTAAAGGTTGGTTAAATGAATGATGAATTAAAAAGAAAATATGAATTATTAAAACAACGAAATAAAAAAAGGTTGATGTCTTTGGAATTTGAAAGTGATGTTCTATTCCAAGAATGTAAAAATGTATTAAATAAATGTACAATTCTTTCACTTAATGAATCAAAAGAGATATTTTCTAAGTTTGAAAATTTCTATCCAATTTTATCTTCAGGAAGTATAGATTGGGAGAATTTCAAAGGAAGGTCAATAAAAATATCTAATGTTTCAGAGTTAAATGCTTATATTAACAAATTTTCAAAGTATTATATATTATGGGATAAAAATAATATCCCATGTATATCATGCAATTTTTGTGAAATATTAAAAAATGTTGATGATGTATTAGCTGTTTCATTTAATACATGGTTACTATCTATGGATTATAAAGAAGTAATTGAATTTTACCATTCAGGAAATATCACCATAGGAAAAATTAATTAAATCGGACTTAAGTATTAGAGTTTATAATTACTACATAATGAGCTGAAAAGTACAGTCTTTCATTCAACATAGCAAAAAGACAAATGATATGAAAAATAAACCGAAAAAACTAATTCATGTCCATATAATTTAAGAAAAGATTTCAGCTACACCAAATCCTCCATTCTATGTTGATAAACTTGGTTGGACTTTAGCACGTTCACTTCGTGCAGGCGATGTACTTGTACTTTCAAATGGTGAACTTGTAACAGTTGAATGGGTTCAGCACGAAATTCTTGAATCACCTATCAAGGTTTATAACTTTGAGGTTGAGGATTTCCATACTTACTTTGTTGGTGAGTGTGGAGTGCTGGTACATAATGATTGTAATACAGGAAAATATAAAGAATTACGGGGCGAGGAAGGAAAAGAATCCCACCATATTATTCAAAATGCTTCTGTAAAAGATATGCCTGGATATAGCAGTAGTAACGCGCCAGCTATTTCTTTAGAGGGACCTTCGACGAGGATGGGAACAGAGCACTACAAAGCAACCCAATTCCAAAGTCATAATAATTATGGAGGTACTTATGGTGATGAGAGAAAAGTTGCATATATTTCACTAAGAAAAGCAGGAAAAACTAAAGAAGAAGCTTTTCAAGCAATTAATTACGCTGATAAATATTTTGTTGGTGAGTTGGGTTGGGATTTCACTACTATTACAAGTATTCCGAAAAATAGGAGATGAAAAATATGCATGGATATCAAATACGAACACTTATTGAAAAAATGTATCTAATTCAAAGACTAATAGTGGAACAGAATTGGGACGAACTGAAAAAAACATGTAAAATAGCGTGTGAAGTTGAGGAGATTCTTTATGAAATAAATCAATATCCAGGAAAAATCACATGCTGTGAAAACATTAATGATTTTTTTGATACATTAGTTTTGGGAGATTTCGATGGATTTAACATTTACGCTACAATCGATTTTTGGTATGATAATGAGCAAAGTGATTTATCTATGGAATGTTATGCAGAGTTTTATGGTAGATTATTAAAAAGCATCACGCTTAATAAAGTTCATGTTTTTTGAATGAATACTAGTTGTGATTAATGGCTAGGTGGGGTTAAACTTTTGAGAAATTGGGGCTTTGGTGAGAAATGCCATAATTAGCACGAAATTCTCGAATCACCTATCAAGGTTTATAACTTTGAGGTTGAGGAGTTCCATACTTACTTTGTGGGCGAAAATGGCATTTTTGTTCATAATGGGTGTGGTCAAGAATTTGAAGGATTACTTCCAACGGAAGGCGATTTTGGTACTTATGACGAACTGATAAAATCAGGAACTGTTGGCGATAATATCACGCCTAATCATATGCCATCTGCAGAATACATGAAGAAACATGGAGCAGATCCTAAAAAATCTCCTGCTTTTAATATGGAACAACCTAAAAAAGGTGGTAGACACAGACAAACCAGCACATATGGTCGAAAAATGACTGGCACCGAAAAAGCGGCTTACTATGCCTCATCTCCAAGAGATGCTTTGGCACATGATTTGTGGGATGCTAGAAAAATTTATAAAGAACAAGGACTTTACAAAGAAATCCGTCCGAAATTAAGAGAGTATAGTAAATATGTACAGAATGAATTTTCTGACCTTTTTAGTAAGTGACATGGAGGAATAAATGAAAGAATCATTATTAAAAAGATTATTTGAAAGTAGACTGATGACTACTGATGAGGAATTCGAAACTTTTGACTCAACGCTTGATGAATTATGTGACATAGTCAAAGAAGATGACATCAGAGCACTGGTAAATATTTTAGATGATAACACTACTGAATTTGAAGTGATGTTCAGAGTAATTCATGTATATGAATCTTTGCTAAAATCTAAATTTTCTTATGAGCAACTTATTCTTGGAATAAATGATATAATTGCTATATCGCCTGAATGGTCAAGGATAATTTTATATAGAATTTTGAATCACGAATATTCGAGAATTATGTTTAAAAATATTTTTATGGAGTTCGATAAAAATGCTGTAAATAATATTTCACAATTAATGATTGAAATTAGTTTACAAGATCCTATTCATTTTCAAAAAAAGGTTGCAGAAGTGTTAGTCAAATGAGAATGGCACTATCACACGTGAGCATGACAATATGAAGTACGACTGCCGCAACAGACTCGTTTCGGCGGGTGGAATTTCCTACGAATACGACGCTGAAAACAACCGTATTTCTCAGACGGAAAATGGAGCAAAGACCGAGTATGTTGTTGACAGCAACAGCAGTTCGCTTACACGTATTCTTACGGCGGAAAAGGAGGGCGATACAACTTATTATATTTACGGAATTGGTCTGATCGCACAGGAAAACGGCAATGAATATTTGATTTACCACTTCAACAATATCGGAAGCACCGAGGCAGTGACAAATATCGACGGAGAAATCGTTGAAACTTTTGATTACGGACCTTATGGTGAGTTGCTTTCTGAGAACAAATGTGGTATAATGTTCCTGTATAACGGCGAATTGTGAGTAGCCACTGACAGCAACGGTCTGTACTACATGAGGGCGAGGTATTACAACCCTGAGATCAAGCGTTTTATCAATCAGGACGTTATGACGGGTTCGATCACCGACACCCCGACTTTGAACAGATACGCATATGTCAACGGCAACCCGATAAGCCTTAATGACCCATTTGGACTTAGTCCGTTTCTTAACTGGCTTGACGGAATTACGGGACATGATATTCTTGATCTGCTTGGAATGCTTCCGGGTATTGGATTTGTATTTGATGGAATCAACGCTGCTTGGTATGCCCAAGAGGGAGATTATTACAACGCAGCTTGCAGCCTTGTGTCAGCATTGCCAGGAGCGGGCGACGCATTAGGCGTGTTTGCGAAAACAGGAAAGTCATGTAAACTTGTAACTGCATTCCATAAAACAGGATCAGCAGGAAATCTTATGATCGGCTCATATGAATTGGGAAAAACGGCTGATAAATACATAAGTGGATATGCAAGTTTCACCTGGGAAGAGATAAAGGGCGACTTATTTAAAGTTGCAATGACAGGAACGTCAATGTGGGGTTCTGCAAAGGACTTTGGCACTTCGTATTGCTTTGTTGCTGGTACACTTGTAACTACTGAGGACGGACAAGAACCGATTGAAGAAATCGAAGTTGGCGATAAGGTTCTTTCGGAGAACGAGTTGACGGGTGAAGTAGCTGTTAAAACGGTTACTGAAACTTATATCAATGAGACAGACGAGCTTATTCATATTGGTGTAAATGGCGAAACAATTTCTGCTACGCCGACACACCCATTCTATGTTGATAAACTTGGTTGGATTCGCTATTTCACTAAATAATGTAAAATAGTGGTGTTCGTGCGAAAGTGCTGTAGAATGAAAAGACTAACATACATTGCTGCTACTCGATCGTAGACAATTGGCTTGCCGATTGATAATGCTGCTTCTCTGTTATAGCCTCTGAGGCGATAAACTTTGTCGAGATTCTCCTTGAGCTTTCTCTCGCAGCGTTTAAACTCATCCTTGATTTCTTGAATATATTTGGCACGCTTTGCAGGATCATTTTCCATTTCCTGCAAAACGGCATTATATGTAATCTGTGCGCACATAGCCCTGCAATAGTGGAGTCCATCTGGGACGCGTGCTTCTGCCTTTGTCAACAAGAAATCATTATTCATTTTCTCTGCACGATCAATATATTCTTTTAGCTTTTCTACTGCGACTATTCCTTTCAATACAGTACGATTATGCTTACCGCCCTTACCGATACTGAAAATGTGGACAGTTTGGCAGTCAATGAATTTTATATCATCGACTTTTAAGTGCCCAAGCTCACGGCGTCTTAATCCTGAGATCAATGCAACATCACGGGTTGTTTCACCCGTTTCAGTATTGTATTTTGTCGAATTATTCTTTAAATGAGCTCCGTGGCGTGGAGGGTGTCTAAATTCAATTGTCCTTCTTCCGAAAACTTTACAAAGTGCAGAAAGATCAGTGTTGAGAGTATCAGCTGATAACCCCCTTGCTTCTCGTACATCAATGTACTCCTGTATATATTTTTCAGCCTCGAACATTGTTAGGTGACTTGTCTGAAATTTTGCAGCAAGATATTTACAAAATCGTTTTATTACTTTAAGATATCTATTAAAGCTGCTTTCTGTAAATATTCTCCATTTATAGATAACTATTTCATCTAAAAACTTTTCAATTTCTTCATCGGAGAAACCTTTGTGTTTTAAATTCTTAGTATTGGCTCTCCTGATACTATTTTTGATTTTTAGTTTATGTTTCTTTGTACCAAAAAAACGCATTTCTGTTAATCTTTTTGTAAGAACATACTGCAACGTATTATGACCGATTTCTATTTCGATAATTTTACCTTCAATTATTCTCTCTACTCTTTTGAATTTATTCATCGTAATACTCCTTTTTATGGTTCTTGATTTGTGTGTGAGTGGGGGCAAGTGCGGTTGATACTAACAGTATAAAGGTGTTATTTAGCAGCACCAAAGGCCAGTGAATCGGATAATAGTCCGACCACCAAATGAAGACGCATGTCTTTCGAAAGACATGCTCAGTGGACACCTTTATAGTGTTAGTGGCTCTCTTACGCCGAACCTCGCGCTACTGGTCAGGTAGACTAATTGATCTAAAAAACAATTAGTGGAACCATTTTGGGAGTATTATATTTTTTTATTAATAAATTTGTAAAATGCCAAAAGCTTCTACAAACCGTATGATTTATAATGCAAACTATAACAAAGTGGGTCAGTGCATTTATAATAAAGATCTATGGAATAGACCTTTATTAGATTTTGAATGGAATAGGTTTCATATATGCCAATATTAAAAAAACGATCATATATGCTATACAAGACGTTATTAGTCTTAACTGTTTATTCAACTACATATTTTTTACAAAACTGTTTTTTGCGTTTCCGAAAATCAGGAATGCAATGTTGGACTTTTTTAAACAAGTATTTCCTTGTTAGTATCGTTGAGCTTGTCAATTTCATATTACGTAAATCAATAGCAAATAGTATAGCCTGAATTATTTCAAATTAAAGATATTGTTTTTTTTAATGTAAAATACTTTTGTTGAGCTGACATACCACAATATGGATCATGAGCATGTTCAGATTTTTTATTGTTTTAATTTACTTCAACAAATGTTTCCTGCTGGAATTGCTGAGGTGAATTTTTTGTCATATTTCGCAAACACGACGAAAAAGCAAAAAGAGAGCCCACATTCTTTTTTTACGAATGTGAGCTCTCTATTTTTTGATACAAAAAAAGAGCATCTAAATTACTTAGAAACTCTAAACTTATACTTCTTTTAACAACTCAATTTTATCATATTTTTATTCAAAAGTCAATGCATTTTATCAATAAAATAAAAATTTATCTGAAGTTTATGCGTTTTCAACAAGGAATAACAAGCGTATTCGGATATAATGTACAAACCGATTGGCGGAAAATATCAACTATCTAAGTTGAACACTCATTATATAATAAGAAAGACAGTGAATTTCACTATTGATAGTATCTTTGTTATAAGCTTGAATAAGTAAAGATACCGAGTAACTTATTATTCTATTTTATTATGAGCAGTATAAGAAAAGAGATAGATATAACATATAAGTCAATTACATCTTTTTTTATATTGCAGCTAATTATAGGTGCTTTGTCAATAAAAAACTGAGCCACTTATCCTTATTTCTTATTTATTTGCTTACTTATTACAGCTTTATGTTTATATAAATAAAAACTTGTTATTTTATAATGCGTTATCTTCAAGCATTGCAGCAATATTACCAATGAAATGTTTGCGCATTTGTATAAAAAGCTGATTTTATCTTTAAAACAACTTGAGCTATTGCTTTTTTAGGGCAAACGTGATATAGAAAATAAACAACTATTATTTGCGATAAAACGATATATCTTCTTCCTTTGTAATATAAGAAGCGGTGCTTTCTTCTTATATTATAATGAGTAGCTTATCCTTATTTCTTATTTTTTTGCTTACTTATTATAGCTTTATGTTTATATAAATGAAAAATTGTTGTTTTATAATGCGTTATCTTCAGATTTTACAGCAATACCGCCAATGAAACACTAACACCTTTGTGCGATCCGCTGATTTTATCTTTAAAACTATTTGAGCTATTGCTTTTTTAGAGCGAATGTGATATGGAAAAGAAACAACTATTATTTGCGTTAAAACGACATATCTTCTTTATTTTGAATATATAATATGTCATTTATTTTCTTGTCTTATAAGTTGAACAAATATATCAAGTAATACAATTTTATTTATAATTATAAACAGTGTTATGGTGATCTGTCGTGGTGCTACTTGTATCTTCATCTGGGTGCTTTTAGTTGATAAATATATATGCTTTCTTTTTTTGCTATGTCAAAAAGCTTTTGCAAAAATTCTTGGCTATCTTCAAATATCACTTTTTGCGTCTTTTTAATTAATTCTCTTTTTGTTATATTCCAGAAATCTGTATACTGTATTATGGCGGTGGCGTTGACAAAAACGAAAATAGTGGTATAATAAAAACAAAGGAAGCGAAACCGTTGGAGCAGGCAAAAAGCGTGATCATAAAATTTATATTACAGATGTTGCCATAGAGGGCGTAGATAAAGTTAAACCGTCTGATTTTACCGATAAACAAGCAATAAATATGCAGATAAAGCATAAAGAACTTTTAAAGCTTGCCAAAGATAATAATGAAAGTAACGAAGTTTTATTTATTGATGATTTGAATTTTAAAAGCGAAGTTCAAATTCTTGGAGAATAGTTCGTTGTGTCGCCTGCCAAAAATCCTTTTGCGGTTTCTGTTGTAAAAAATGCAGAAAGGCAATCGCTTATTTATCTTCATAACCACCCAAGTACAAATAATTTTTCTGTAGCTGATATTGATACGTTTATATGCGAGGGTTCAATAAAGGCGATGTCTGTTGTTACAAATCAAGGCGAGGTTTATGTTTTGAATAAAAAGGCTGGCTATGAATACAATAAAGCAAGGCAGCTTATGTCTGAAACATTTTATTCTTTTGAAGAAGATGAGATTGATAATAATGAATTTGTAAAAAGATTCATAAAGAAATGTAATGAAGGAGGAATAGAGTATGTTAAATCCAAATAGACCAATTAAACCTCTTGATGACAGACCAAAAACACGCAGTGAAATTGCCGATATTATCGAATCTATGATGCACACAGATGAGAACGGCAATCCGGAAAATGAAACTGATGAACAACATACCGCATAATATTAATACCGCTCCGCTACGGCGAGGCGGTATTTTTATACCCAAACATCGGAACTAAGCACCTTACCGGGTGCATTTTTCATACACAAACTAGCCATAAGGGACTCTATCGACAATGGCATAGATCTTCATTGTCACAAAAAATGTTCCGCTAGATCAGATGCTATGAATATAACAGAAATTCACGAAAGGTGAGAATGAAATCCACCCCACAAATTTCAACTATTTAGCAAAATATCAAACCATAGCAAAAATAAGAACAAATTCGTAAAGTATATCTAATAGTATTGTATTTTATACCATCTTGTAGTATAATGTACATATGACAAAAGCCGTAAACCAACTAAAAACAGGACGAATATATGAAGAAATTACTTATTACTATTTGTGTGGCAGTGGGCGTATATTTTGCATTTAGCAATACCATTGATGAATTTCTGTATCCAGAGAAAAGACCGGGATTGAATACATACGATACATACACCACAACAACACAGCAGACCACTACCGCAGTTACTCAGCAAACACCCATAGTCACTGATGAGGACGGATATGAGCCTCGTGACGACCGAAAGCCTGACTATGTTCAGCCTGCAGACCCCACATGGTCGAAAAGGACTTTTAACTGGACGAGCTATGACAAACGATATACCTTTGAAATATCAATGAATATTCAGGACGATATGTATGAATATTATCATGGCCTTTTGAGATACTCATATGTGAAAGATTATCATAACTATGTAAGTGACGACAATAATCATAAGCTCGTAAAACAGCTTGCAGACGAAATAAAAAGCCTTTGCGACCAATGCGGTTATGGCGAATCTGAGACTATAAGAGAAACTGCAAATTTCGTGCAGAGCATAGAGTATGTTGACGACATGACCTCAACTGGATATACTGATTTTCCTAAATATCCTCTGGAAACGCTTTATGACCAGTGCGGTGATTGTGAGGACTCGTCCATACTTTTGGGAGCTTTGCTCAAAGAACTTGGCTATGGCTGCATTTTTGTCGAGCTTCCTGAACACGTTGCAATAGGAGTAAAGGCAACAGACGATGCCCCCGGCACGTACTATGATTACAATGGAAGCCATTATCTTTACATAGAAACTACCAACTCTGGCTGGGATATCGGAACGCTTCCTGATGATTTCAACGAGGAAAAGGCTAAGATATATGATGTGTGGTAAAATTTCAAAATCCCACAGATGCGATCAATGTGATCGTGCCTGTGGGCTTTTTATTATCATTTCAGACCTTTCCGGCTTAGTTTTATTTTAGCATACATAGCATTTTTCTGTAGCAAAAACAAGGTGCAAAAAAGTTTATTGTATGAGAAATACACTATCAAATATCACGCAAAAAAATATAAGAAAAAAAGAATATATCATAATTGTGCCGAATTGGTTCGGTAAACTGTACCAAGTGGGTGCTATAATATATATAGAAGCTTGAAAAGGGAATAAAATCAAAAAAACACACCGCAGACTATTTTGGAACAGTAAACAGAACCTTAAAGGTGCTATAATAAGCACATAAGGTCAAGACAGAGTTGCATACAGAGGTAAAAATCTGGTGTTCTTTGTCCTGCCAATAGATTTTACATATGACAAAAAGGCTATGATATGGCAGGGCGAGGAGCAGTATTCATGCGATGATAAGCTAGTCCTTGCAACTAAAAAAGAGCTTGTGGAAGAAAGCAAAAAGCGCATGAAATTTATGACAGACAGAATGGGGAGTGGAAGAATAAACAGAAAGAAGCTCACAAAAGCGGAAGCAGAGGCTCTGGCGGCGTTTGATGAGTTTCAGAAGTATCGTGAGGATAAGTGTTATCCATATGCTATCATAGGTGGCAATGCAGTGCTTTATGTTAGTCCGTACAAAAACGATTGGAAAGCCGAGCGTGAGTGCCTTGATATGAAAGGCGACGGCATAGACGGCTGTGTTTCAGCCTTTGTGTATAACAGTATCACCCCTGAAACAAGCGAGAAAGGAGATGTTTTTTTCAAGATAATTTCAAATACTATAATTCATGTGGCATAGCTGATTGACAGGGATATATTCCCTGTGATACAATATAATTATAGAGATAATTGTTATAGGGGGGCGAACTATGGCAGAAAAGGAAAATATAAAAGATAAGCTTGAAAATCTGAAAAAATGCTCGACCTAGTTATGCGTAAGGTCAAAACAAGATCTGAGGACATGGAAAAACTGATAGCTAAATACAAGCAAACTAATGATACAAAAGGAGAAAAGCATGAAAATATACTGCATGAGTGATATCCACGGCTGTTATTCAGCACTTTGCGACGCTTTGGAGCTTGTCATTGACCACCTTGACGAGCCTGACACAAAGCTTATCTTTCTGGGAGATTATATCCACGGCGGCGAGGACAATATAGCTGTGCTTAAAAAGATAATGGGCTTGCAGAATATATATGGTCATAGGAAGGTGGTGGCGCTTCTTGGCAATCACGAGGAAATGGTGATGAGCGGTTTTTCTTCGGTCAATGAAATGCTAGGCAGCGGCGAATATGATGACGCTGATGACTCGTATAGATATTGGTTTGAACGTCTGCCGAGATACCATGTTGAGGGCAACACTATCTTTGTCCATGCAGGCATTGACGAGGATTCGGGCAATGCTTGGGAATACTGCACCGAGGATTATATTTTTACAGAGCAGTATCCTCACAGGCTTGGCAAGATACACGGACTTGACAAAAAGGTGGTGGCAGGGCATGTCCACACCAGCAGTATAGCAGGCGACCGCAGATTTAACGATATCTACTATGACGGAGCGAGTCACTACTACATTGACGGAGATGTGCTCAGCACAGGAGATATAAATGTTCTTATGGTAGACACTGACACTGATAAGTATTATAAGGTAACAGAGAATTACAATATTCCTATTGAGCCTTATGACAGTGAAGCTTGGTAGACTATTGTATGCCGTCTTAAAACCCAATATAACACTAACGTCCCCAAGTTTTCCTCGGGGACGTTTTTTCTTTGTCAACTGCCATGAAAAGAGTTAATTAAAAATTAAGAACTTTTGTTCGATTTTCTATTGTAAAACAGAAAGTTTCGTGGTATACTATTATACATAAAGGAAAAAGGCGGCGATGCTATGGAAAAGACCTATGTTGCAATAGACCTGAAATCTTTTTATGCTTCGGTGGAGTGCGTGGAAAGACAGCTTGACCCATTGAATACAAACCTTGTGGTGGCTGATGAGAGCCGAACGGAGAAAACTATATGTCTTGCAGTGTCACCGTCACTGAAAAGCTTTGGTATTTCAGGCAGGGCAAGGCTTTTTGAGGTCATTCAGCGTGTGGAGCAGGTCAATAAGGAGCGTTTGCAGAAAGCTCCTAAAAGACAGTTTGCAAAGAAAAGCTATATCTATTCGGAGCTATCCGACCCAGCCTGCGAGCTTGATTATATCGTGGCAACTCCGCAAATGGCGAAATATTTGGCTGTGAGTGCAAAAATATACGGGATTTATCTGAAATATGTGTCACCAGAGGATATTTTCGCCTATTCTATTGACGAGGTCTTTATTGACGCAACGGGCTATCTCGGGCTTTATAACGTTGACGGACGTGGTTTTGCACAAATGCTCATTTTGGACGTGCTGAAAACTACAGGTATAACCGCCACAGCAGGCTTTGGAACGAATATGTATCTGTGCAAGGTGGCAATGGATATTGTGGCAAAGCATATCCCTGCGGATAAAAACGGCGTCCGTATCGCAGAGCTGAACGAACAGCTTTACAAAGAAACGCTGTGGGGGCATACCCCTATCACGGACTTTTGGCGTGTGGGCGCAGGCACAGCAAGTCGTCTTGAAAAGCTTGGTATTTACACCATGGGGGATATCTCACGCTGGTCGCTGGACCATTATCTTATAGGGAAGCTTTACAAGGTTTTCGGCAAAAATACCGAGCTTCTTATCGACCACGCATGGGGTATCGAGCCTACCGCCATACCTGACGTGAAGTCTTACCGCCCCTCAAACAACAGCATTTCCTCTGGGCAGGTCTTGCAAGAGCCGTGTAATTATGAGCGCACAAGGCTTATTCTGTGGGAAATGGCTGATATGCTGTCCCTTGATCTTGTGGATAAGGGCGTTGTAACAAATCAGATCGTTCTCACTGTGGGGTATGATAAAGAAAGCTTGGCGGACGGTCACTATACGGGCGAGGTAGTTTGCGACCACTATGGCAGGAAGATACCAAAGCACGCCCATGGCACTCAAAATCTAGGCAGGCACACTTCCTCGACAAGAAAAATAATAGACGCAACCATGGCTCTTTTTGACAGAATTATCGACAAGACTTTGCTTGCAAGACGGCTTAATCTGACCGCCTGTAATGTCATAAGAGAAGAGGATATCCCCGAAGTTGAGAACTATGAGCAGATAAGCTTGTTTGATATGGCGGAAGCGGCAAATGCTGATAACAACGCAGAAGAAAAAGAAAGGGCATTGCAGGAAGCAATGCTCTTGATAAAGCACAAATATGGAAAAAATTCCATTTTGAAAGGCACGAACTATACCGAGGGAGCTACGGCAAGAGAGCGCAACCGCAGTATAGGCGGTCACAAGGCATGAAAGGTGGGGCTTACAATGTATGACAATTATTATGATATAAAGCAGTTTTCACGTCCGCACTATGACGATCATCCGCAAATGTCTATATCAGACAGGGCGGCGCAGTTCAGCCCTTTTGCAGCTTTGACAGGCTATGACGCTGCTGTTGATGAAACCGCAAGATACACCGAAATCAGGGGGGAGCTGACCGAGGACGAGGTAAACAAGCTCAATGACGATCTCAACCGCCTGCTTGATATGCTTGATGAACGCCCTGAGATAAGGGTGACATATTTTGTTCCCGATAAGAGAAAAAGTGGTGGCAGTTATCAGACCAAGACAGGCATAGTGAGAATTTATGACAGCTATACTAATGAGCTTGTTTTTATGGACAAGACTAGGATAGCTGTGGAGGATATGTGTTTGGTGGAGTTTGTGGAGGAGAGAGGGGAAATACAGTAGAATAAACCTTATTTGCCGTAATGTTTTTGCATTCTTTTTTTGTGAAAATGCGGAATAAGAAACGGATGGCCGTCTGATGAGGACGGTTATCCGTGTTTGGGTGTATTCAGTTACTAAGCTAAATCAGAATTTAAAGCTTTCTTAGATTATCAATTTCAATGCCATTTCCATCTGGATTTTCTCCCTTGTGTGCCTCTATCAGTTTTTCACAAGGGAAATCACAACACTTTCCACAATGAGGTAGAACTTGGCTTGCAGCACATGCATAAATCTCACAAGTGCCCCAAAATGGCTGTCCCTTATGCACGTAGCATCCCGTACAATTTTGCTCTGTTTTAAATCTACAAGAATCACAATCGATACCGCAACTGCTATAATTTGACATATCAATCTCACCTCCCACAAATTCCGATTTAAGCGAGAAAACCGTATTACATCTCACTTATACTCATTATACCAAACCGCCCCGAAGAAGTCAATCTTTACACACTTTTTCACGCCTTTTTTCATTGCAATATACCGCCAGTTGTGCTATAATCAGGATATAGAGCAGAGCGGAGGTGAATCGCAATGGATAACGAAAACGAAGAATTAGTAAACTGTGTATTATATAAGAAAATCAAGCGGGTGGAGATCGCAGAAATCTCTATCAGCAAGGCCATGATAAAATCGGCTCAACAGGATAATGACGGCAATTGATGATCATATTAAATGAATAGGAGGGTTTTACTTGACCGTTGATACAAAAGAGGTAGTTACTACTATAGCCTATATGATAGGCGTCCGAATGTCAGCTCTGACCGTGAGTTACGGTGAATGTTCCGAGCTTATCGAGAAGCTCCAAGCCGATAAGGACGCCACTACGATAAGATATTTATGTAAGCTGCGAACAGTACTGATGCAGAAGTTCAAAAAGACCGATGATCTGATGCGGTTTCAGCTCAAAAATTTGCATAACATAGAATGGTACGATACGGATAATATCAAACAGCTTGAAAAATGGGGATTTACCATTATCCAAGCGAATTGCCGTTCAGAGAAGTATATGCAGGAGTTTACAAGGCTCATCAATGAAAATATCGACAAATGCTCTCAACTATTCTACGATTGGCTGAATTGGGAGTATATTCGAGATCTGTTCTTTGTCCCGAAATACAATAAGAACGGTGTAATGAAAGCCGAGTTCAATAAATATATGGCGAATATCGAACATTACCCATTTCAGATGTATATTCACTGGCAACCTGCCGAAGTCGGGAGCATCATCTATTCCGACCGTAAGTTTTTGAAGATCATCTACGGTCAGCATAATGACAGCTTCACCGATTATACGAAATATCGGGACGCAGATGATGAAACACGAAACAATATCTATAATTTTATTGACAGCACTGAGAAAACAGCTATAGCTGTCGATTGTGAGAACTCTGATCCATACAAGCTTTATAGTGTTCTGAAAGGCTTGAATCAGGAGGAGCTTGCTAAGATCGAGAAGATCACGCTATATGACGATCCGAACACTACCGCAGGCTGGGATTGGCTCTCTAAATTCACGCAGATACCCGTTGAACATATAGAGATCGACCGAGTGACAGACAGAAAGTCACTGGTCGATGTGCGAATGACCGCAAGTGTAGTCACGGACTTCTATCGTGACGGGATAACATCTTTTATTATTGTGTCAAGTGATTCGGACTTTTGGGGACTTATCGAGAGCCTGCCGAAAGCAAAGTTTCTCGTTATGTACGAATACGAGAAGTGTGGAACGGCGATCAAAAACGCCCTCGCACAGCACGGCATCTATTATTGTGCCATTGATGATTTCTGCACCGCAGGCACGGAGGAGTTGAAACGTGCTGTACTCTTTGCAGAGCTTGAAAAGCATTTGCCCTCACTTATTGGAGAGAACCCTCTGGAGCTTACTCACAAGATATATGAAGCCACAAAAGTGACCGCTACCATGAAAGAAATGGAGAACTTTTGCAATAGATATGTCAAGACATTGCGTCTGAAGGTGAACTCCGAAGGAAAATTCGTGATAGAGATCCAAACAATCTAAGAGAAACTCGCATGGCTTTCTATCAATATCATTAAGCTAATAAAATCAAGAAATAAAATTGCGTGAAAATATCTAAGCCCCACGGTGTATTTAAGGTCATCAGAAGAAAAAAGATCTTCAGATAAATTTGTAGCAATTACTTCATAGCTGTCATCTGATATTTTAAAGCGAACAATCCGTACAGGCAACTCATAAATAACAGTAGGCTCTGATTTTTTGTTTTTTGAAGGAAGAAAATCAAAGGTACAGTTAAAACTTTTTTTGCATAAAAAAGACTTCATACCGCTGTGAAACAGTATGAAGTCTGAAAAAAATCTTAGATCACCAGCAGTAGCATACAGAGTAGATCGTTACTGTGCCGTTTGCTGCACCTGCGTGGATCTGATCCAGCTTTCCGCCGAAATCGGAAGTGCCGAATGCTGACTTGCAGTTGTTGTAAGAATACTTTGCGTAGTAGTGTCCGTTTGCTGTGCCTGTTTCGCTTGGTGAAACCTTTGCCCACTCTGCTCCGCCTGACCAGCTCTGAAGAACAAATTCTACCTGATTCTTTGTTCCTGAGTATTCAACGTAGAAGTAGCCGTTTGACTGAATGTCATATGCGTTGAAGCTTCCGCCATTCTTTGAAGTCATTGCTGAAACAGCCTGACCCCATGCTGAAGCAGTTGAAGAACTCCAGAAGATCGATTTGTAATTGCTGTCTGAACTGCTTGAAGAAGATGAAGATGAGGAAGAACCTGATGTTGATTCAAGATACCAAAGCTGGCACTTTCCGCCCCAGTAGCTCCACTGGTTAATGTTTGCTCCGTCAGCTGTGTTCTGTTCGTAAACGTCAAGGCATGAGTAGCAGTCTGAGATCTTTGTCTTGATAGCATAAGCGTCGCCGATCTTTACAAGCTGAAATTTCTGACAGTCACCGCCGTGATACTGCCACTGGTTGATGTTAGCACCATTGTCCCTGCTCCAGTTGTATACGTCAAGACAGCTTTTGTAATTTGATGCACCTGTGTAAATAGTGTAATAGCCGTTTCCGTCGCTTACAAGCTTGAATTTCTGATTGTTTCCGCCCGTACCTCTGTACTGCTGAACGTTTGTACCATTGTCAGCCTTTGCCTTGTATACGTCAAGATACTTGCCGCTGAGTGCGCTCTTGATGTAATATGTTCCGTCAAGTCCGAGAACTCCGCCGTTGGAATCTGTTGAAGTTCCTGAAGGAGAACCGCCGGAAGAGCTTCCTGAACCGCTGTAAACTGAGCAGGTCTTAGAAGTTGCCTTAATTCCGTTTGAGCCGTTGATAAGTGTATTTCCCCATGAAGAAAGGCTTGAGCCGTCCCATGAGTTTGCAATGTCGAGGTAGCTCATGTCAGAGTTGTTGCCCTTCCATGACCAGCCAAGATAGCCTACGCCCTTGCTTGTGCAGTAGCTCATGATAGTAGCCTCATCAACGTCGCCGTTTGTGTGCTGACCGCCGAACTCGCCGATAACAACAGGCACACCGATGTTGAGTGCGTTATCAATGTTGTTTCTTACAGTTGATGCGTTTCCGCCTGCGTATTCATACATATGAATGGAGAATATGGTGTTCTTCTGTGAGTCTGCGTTGAAAACAGACTTACCGTAATCCTTGATGCTGTCAGGATACTGTCCCCAGCCTGCACAGTCTACCATAAGCATATTTGTAATGCCTGCGTTTCTTACAGATCGGATAGCAGACTTGCAGCCGTCAGCCCATGCGCTTCCGTTCCATGTGCCGCACCACTCGTTTGCGATGTTTACGATAACATATTTCTCAGTACCGCTGAGAACGCTCTTCATTTCCTTCCAGTAGTCAACGCACTTGTTAAGATCATAAGTGCTGTCGCTGCCTGTTGCGTCATGTACTTCAAGAATGCATATCAGCTTGTTTGACTTGCACCAGCTTATGATGTTCTTTACTTCCTGTGCGCTTGTTTTTGTGTACTTTGAGCCGTTTGCAAGTACGACTCTTACGGTATTTGCGCCGTTGTTTGCAGCGCCCTTGATAGAAGTTTCAGTCTTCTCTGTGTACCATGCATGAGCAATGTTCACGCCACGCATAACGAACTTGTTTCCGCTAGCGTCATAGATACTAGTACCGCTTACATAAAATCCTGATGCCGCCTCTGCGGTCGGTGTTGTCATAAAACCGAAGCAGGTTATTACGGCAAACATTACAGCAACAAAAGTCTGTAATGCCTTTACAGAAAAAGTTTTGTTCTGTACCATAAAAAGCTCCTCTTATACAATTAATTTTTAAATACCGGTATTCTAAGGCAGCACTGTATTATCCTCGTGCGTTGCTGCCTTAACTCTGTCAACGTAAAACATTATATTATTAAAAGTATAATAAGTCAACTTAAATATTTGAGTAAAACGTTTACACAAATAATTTTCGTATTTTAGCACAACTTTTCGTAGGTTAATTGAACAATATGACTAATTTTTATCACATATGCAGTATAATATGTTGTATGTACACAAAACTCTGCTTTTGAATTTCAGAAAATTAAGAAACTTTTTGAAACAAAAATCGGTATATACGCTGCGTTGAGCATATATACCGCTATAAAATTTCCTTTATATTGATTTTATCAAGCCGTCAGAATATATCTTTTTTTGTTCTCGTACAAATTCAGAGATCATAATCAGACCTCCTTCTTCTTGTGTGGTATCACCGTATTTTACATCCTCCACTTCACGATCTAACTGAATGTCATGAGGCTTTCAATTTGCTGGATTTTTCTTGACATTGCCACATCTTTGTGATAAAATTAGTAATATATGAGAAAATTATAGTGGAAAGGAAAAAATAATATGAGGTTATTTAAGCGGACGCTTACGACGGCAGTGGCAGTGTGCCTTGCACTGCAAAGTGCAGTGGTATGCTTCGGAGCTGAGGCAGAGGAGCAAATTCCCGCTGGCGGAGAGGAAGTTGGTCTTTATACGTCGGAGAACGATGAAGCCATTCAGTTGACTGAGGATATGTATAGCAGTTGGTATGAAGGCGATCAGACGTATGACGGCACGGAAAAGACGCTTTATGGCTATTCTCTTATGGACAGCAACAACTATTACCGGCTCACTGAGGACGAGGACTATGTTGTTACTTATGAGAACAACATAAACGTAGGTACAGCAACGGCTACTTTCACTGGTATAGGTAATTACACAGGAAGCTTTACAAAGAATTTTAATATCGTGCCAACTGATATTTACCGTGCGGATATTGACTGCGAGTATGAGCAGAGCTACTGTGCCGGTAAACCTGTTCAGCCAAAACCTATTGTTACATACAATGATATTGTGCTTGCTGAGGGCGTTGACTATGAGATCGAATATGAGGACGACTGTGGCGAGCTTGGCTGGCATTATGCCTATATTAAAGGTATCGGCAACTTTAATGGGACCGATTCCTTTGAGTATAACGTTGTAGAGGCTGAAATATCCAGCGAGAATATTTCTGTAGATGCCAGCTGCACCTACACGGGCTACGCTCAGACTCCTGCACCTGTTGTTACAGTTAATGGTGCGGTGCTAAGACGTGGCGTTGATTATAATGTATCATACACAAACAATGTGAATGCCGGAACAGGCTATATGACCATAGCAGGAATGAACGGCTATACAGGATATGTGACAGTGCCTTTCACTATCAGCCCGAAAGCTGTTTCTGAGGTCGAGATACTAAAGATAGCTGACGTGGATTATACCGGCAAAGCTGTCAGACCGAGCCTTTTTGTTAAGGCGGACGGAAATATGGTCAAGAGTTCTGACTATACTGTAACATATTACAATAACACAAATATAGGCACTGCGACCGCTGTTGTTACTCTTGGCGGAAATTACGAAAGCAGGTACCCTGTTTCGACAACATTCAAGATCATCCTTGGAAAGCCAAAGGGATTTAAGGCTACCGCTGACTCTACCACTTCTGTAAAGCTTAGCTGGAACAAGATCGGCAATTGCAAATACAGGGTTTATCGCTATGATCCAAAGAAAAAGACCTACAAGCGTCTGACGGTCACGAGTTCCACAAGCTATACTGACAAGAAGCTTTCAGAGGCAACGAGTTATACTTATGCCGTAAAGCTTGAATACAACTCTAAGACCGGCCCTTATATAACAGTAAAAGGCAACACAAAGTTATCCACACCGAAAATGACGGTAAAGGCTTATAATAAGAAAGTCACGATAAACTGGAAGAAGAACACAAAGGCTGATGGATATCAGATATACTGGTGCAAGGGCGATGAGTGGACTATCCCACATAACGATTACTATAGTATGCCAAAGGATTGCTATAACGATTATGTTCAGCTCAAGAAGATAACAAAGAACAGCACAACCTCCTATACAAAATCAGACCTTTCAGGTTCAAAGAATTATCACTTCAAAATGAGGGCTTATAAGACCATAAACGGAAAGGTGGTTTACAGTAGCTGGACGGGTATCCAATGCAAGATAAACACTGTTTCAAGACTTAATGCGGCAACAAAGAAGAGCCACAGCACTTATAAGATCTACAACGTTCAGGGCAAGAAAACAAAGACCTCGACGCACACTCTTACAGCAGAGGAGAAGAAGATACTTAAAAACTTTGCCTCAAAGCATTTCAAGAAAGATTGGTCGGCGGCAAAGAAGATCGAATATACTGCGGATTGGATAAGAAAGAATTTGAAATATGGCAGGATACCGACAGGCTCGCATAGCAAGAATATCTTTGTATACAAAGAAGGTCAATGTTCTGATTACAATGGCGCACTGGTGGAAATGATGGTTTATCTCGGCTATGACGCAAACCTTGTTATGGGCAACCGCCAGGGCGGAGGACAGCACTTCTGGGGCGAGATAAAGATAGACGGAGTGACTTATCTGCTGGAAGTCGGAGAAAAGGTCTATGACAGTCCACAATGGAATTACAAGTGGCAGTTTATGTGCCTTAAATATTCTGAGGCTGACGGTGGTTACAAGAAAAACGGAAAGCTATACTAAAACAAAATGCTCTGCGGAGAGTGTGATTCCGAAGAGCATTTTTTTCGCTTTAATAAATTTGAGATACCTAATAAACCATTATTGCTTCTTCGCTGATTTTTTTCTGACATATAATGAAGAATATGTTATAATGATTCAAAATAGAACGATAATGAGAAAGGGAAGAGTAAATGTTTTTTTGGGATAAGCATAAAACGATCACCTGCTATTATGAATCATTGACAAAAACGGTGTGTATATTTGGATGATAGTTATGGGACTGCAATTGCTATTTCGATAATGATCGTTTTTCCCTGTAAACTAAAGAGCAACTGATGTTTTTCAGTCGCTCTTTTTTTGTTTTATGATGGCAAAAAAATCTTATGATACTTCTTGCCAAAACCCTTCCAATATATTATAATGTATTTAGAAGATCATATTTGAAAGGAACATATGGAAAATGAAAAACATTGTTACAGCCCTGATGCAGTTTGTGATACTCGTGGTCGCACTTGTCATTGTGACCTTTGCTATACCTAAGATCGCAGGAAACGATGACAGATATGATAAGTATATAGCTGAAAATTCAAAGCAAACCGTCACTGTGGGAAGTGCCTTTGGCGTTGTCAAAGACGGTGAAAAGGCTTCGTATACTGATATTGATAACAGCCTTAAAAATATCTTTAGTAAAGTAACTCCACTGCAAAAGCCTGTGAATAATGTCCTGAACAAGCAGATAAGCTTCAAGCAGGCAAAATATTTTGAATACTATTGGCTCACTGCACTTATCTCAGGCGTGCTTTGCTGGATATTTGCGGCAGGATTTCCGTTTAGGATAGGGCGAAAGGGCTTCAATGTGTTTGGTTCTGTGTATAATAACTTTTCAAAAGTTGTTCTCCTTGAAGATGAGATGACCCGTGAGGAATATGAGGTCGATCTAGGTATGACCATATGGGGACCTTTGTGGATAATCCTTATCGCTCTGCGTGCGACCTTTGCTATTACATGGGGCTTTATCCTGCCTTTTGTGATAGCCGCCAATCTTGCCATAGGCGTTATAAGAATAGTTGGAAATGTTATTATCGTCAGCGTCCGTAGCTCTGCTGCCACTGCAAAAAGGCACAGCCTTTCGCAAAAGCTTGACAAAACGACCTTTTCTATTTATCCTGAGGGCGGATATTTCAGAGTAGAGCAGGATCAGGACAATGGTCAGGGCGTATATGTGAAAAATTATTGGAACGCTGTTGCGGCAAAGGCATTGTTTGAAAGCGAAGCCGGAAATAAGTCTTTCAGCAAGGAGGATTCTGAGGAGAACATTCTTCGTGGAGATATAAAAGAGAAGAAGTTTTATGAAACATATCGTTTGCTCAGCCGTATAAAGGGTCTTTTCAATAGTAATATCAAGGGCAAAAAAGCAATTATCACCGCTTCATTAAAGAATAAAGAGTGTGGCTATGAATACAGATTTATTGCTGAACCGGAATTGTATCATGTTTATATGGTGGGTGATGAAAAGGCAGAAAGCCTTAGCCATAAGGATCTGAAAATAGATTTTAATGCCGCAATGCTTCTTGACTTGCTTGACTTTGATCGAAAGGGTCAAAGATATGATCATAATGATTTTCTTAATTTGTATTACGCTGATAGTGATGAATTTACGGCTAAGCTTATGAATTATAATCATAAGCTGATAGCAAAGTTTGGCAGAAACAGATATGACGAGTATTTTGAACAGCACAAACAGCAGATAATCGAACACCGCCGATATAAAAAGCTTTCGGCTGTGGGAGAGGACGATGAGTGAGATAATTAAATATTCGATATAATAATAAGCCTCCCACGGAATTGTTTCTGTGGGAGGTTTTGCTTTCCGTACACCAAATCACCCACCGCTTGTGCAACTTTTTTGCCGTTTGTGCAAGTATTATTGACTTTTTGTTAAGAATGATAGATAATTATTATAAATATTCATACCGTTAATTGGAGATGCTTGTTAAACAATGAAAATGAGAATAATAGAAAACTCAGCGAAAGTGCTTGTGCAGACGATGAGCTATGATACTGAAACAGTTGAGTGAGCAATGGTGGACACTATGGCGGCTGTCATAATGTCAGATGAAGAGAGGTGAAATATGGATAAAAAGGTAAAAGCTTTTTTTGCAGCTATGGGAATTGCCACGGCGTTGTTAGTGCCTGTTTCTGCATCTGCGGATAATTCTGACTCAAAAGTGCAGGTGAGCATCGACATCACTTGGGACTCTTTAGAGTTTACCTATACAGACGGGCAGTGGGATCCTGAGACCCACTCATATAAAGGTGGCGGTTGGTCTGACAGCGGCGGAAATTTTACTTTGACAAACACAGGGAATGTGGGTGTTATGGCGGATTTTTCATACAAACAAGCAGAGGGCATGGAGGAGATAAAAGGCAGATTTTCAAGCAGTGAGCTAATAGTGCCTATCTCAGAAAGCCGAAACAGCAAACTTACTTTGTCAGGTAAACCGACAGAGCATTTTGAAAGCATGACCGTTGGCACTGTTACAGTGAATGTCACCACTGATGATTCGGGATATGCAGGCGACAGTACGATAACAGGCTGGTATAAGGATGAGGAAACCGGTGATTGGTACTATTATGATAAGAACGGCAAATTGGTCACAGGTTGGTTTAAGGACGGCGGAAGTGAATGGTATTATGCCGATGAAGACGGCAAGCTTGTCAGAGGTTGGTTCAATGACGGCGGAGACGATTGGTATTATTCTGATAATGACGGAAAATTGCACACAGGCTGGCTCATAAGCCCTGACGGGTTTAATGAACAAACTTTTTATTTTGATGATGACGGAAAAATGCACACAGGCTGGCTCGTAAGCCCTGATGGGTTTAATGAACAAACTTTTTATTTTGATGATGACGGAAAAATGCACATAGGCTGGCTCATAAGCCCCTTGGGTGCAAAGGGAAAGATGTTCTATTTTGACCCTATGGGCGTAATGCAAACAGGTTGGTATGTAGACGGCAATAATCGGTTTTATTTGGGAGCTGACGGCACAATGCTTTCCGCATGGCTTGTAAGCCCATTGGGATACGAGGAGGGCAAGACCTACTATTATGATGAAACAGGTGCAATGCACATGGGCTGGCTTACCGACCCTCCTGGGTCAGAGGGACAGACGTTCTATTTCAGCGAGCGTGGCACAATGGTAACAGGCTGGGCGAATATAGGCGACTATTGGTACTATTTTCACAGCGATGGCGTAATGGCAACAGACACCACTATGGACGGGAAGCACCTTGGCTCGGACGGAAGGTGGGACGGATACGGTGAAACACCAAATATGTAAGTAATATAATCAATTATAAAAAAGGAGAACTCACTTATGAAAAAGACAATTTCTATCACAATGGCATTTGCACTTGTGGCAACACTCAGCACGGCGGCGTTTGCAGCGGCGGCTGATGACGCTGACATCAAAAAGGATATCGGCGTAAATGCAAAGTATGTTGAGGATATCAAGACTTCAAAAACTATCAGTGCCGACGTTGTGTGGGGCGAAATGGAGTTCACATACAGCGTGAACGGAACAAAGACTTGGAACGCTAAAACCCACGAATATGACATTGATACCAAGTGCGAATGGTCTGCAAAGGGCAATGATATAAGCGTTACAAACCATTCCAATGCGGCAATCGACGTTGATTTTACATACCAGCCTCTTGATGAATACAGCATTGTAAAAGGCACTTTCACAAATGACGAATTTACCATACCTACAGCCGAGGGCAAGGCTGTTGATGATGAAAGCCTTACAGTAAGCACGGCTCTTACCCTAAGCGGCGAGCTTTCATCAGATGTTACCGCTCTTACAAAAGTAGGAAACGTAGCGGTAAATATTGCAGAAGCTTCGGAAAATGCAGATACAGACGTAAAAACAGTTTCATCATATAACGACCTTGTAAGCGCAATGGCAGCAGGCGGAAAGATAAAGCTTGATGATGATATCACACTGAAAAGCCGCATAAACTGCAAAAAGAACACTGTTATCGAACTCGACCTTAACGGTCACACTATCACAGGACAGATAATGAACAATGGCGCAGATTGTACTATCAAAAACGGCACTCTTAACGGCGACGAAGGTCCGATAATGGTGCAGGGCGGCACAACAAATCTTATAGGCTGTAAGATATCCACAAAATATACTCCTGTTTATGTTTCGAGGGGTACTGCAAATATAACTGACTGCACTCTTACAAATGAAGATGCGAATAAAAGCGTAGTTATCAATAATACAGGTACAGTAAATATCAGCGGTACTACAAATATTTCAAGTACGATCTACAAAAATCCAAACAGCAAATATCTGCCCCACGTTCTTGCAGGCACATATAATTTTGACCCGACCGACTTTGTTGACAGCGAGAAGTTTACTATAACTCAGAGCGGTGAAAACTGGATAGTTGCGGAAAAATCGCAGAGAAGATAATAAGTTTTGACGATTCAGGGGTCTCATGATGAATAAGCAAAAAAGATGACGGCAAATTGATAGTATCTGTGCTGGCGGTTTGCTTTGCGGTGACGCTGCTTGTTATGATATATGCACTTTGCAGACCGCAGACAAAGCCCAAAGCAGAGTTTATTCCACCCCCTTTTGAAAGCGAAGCACAGCAGGGCGTGCCTGATGTTCCGGAGGAGCTTGGCTACAGTTCTCCTGACAGGGACGATATGAGCTATGATTTCGCAGTGTGCGGAAAAAGGCTGGGATAGTATGAAGCCTGAAGAAAAATACGAACATATTTTCAAATGCATTTCCGAGATATGCTTTGATTATTTTCTGTCAACAAAGACGCAGGAACTTCTCAAGGTAAATATCAATAATACATTTTCACAGCTTATTGACGAAGTTGTCGAAGAAAGAAATCAAGAAATTCACGAGAGATTCAAGGAAAAGGCTGAAAAATATATTTCAGAGTAATAGCTTTTTGACAAAACGAGCGTATACCGATTTGGTGTACGCTCATTTTGATTATACCGTGGTCATTATTACGGTACTATAAGTGACGTTTGTTGAATTATAAATAGTTTGGTATGCGACAAATAACGTACTAGACGTAACGGTGAAAGCGTGTTATACTATAAATATAGAGAAGATGCGTATGAAAGGAGTGGGCAACGTGAAAAGCGGTCGTGTTCAGGATAGCTTTTTTGGAATGTCTTTTAATCACCAGATGTCTTGGATAGATGAAACTGTTTCACACATAGTCACACATAATTTACAACCAAAGATAAGGGAAGAAGGTAGAGAAGCCTATGGTCAAAAGGGCTACACACACGCTTTGAAAAGAATATTTGAAGTAATAAAGAGCGACCCAAAGAATATAACGAACCTAGATGAGATTGTAAAGGCGGAAAGAAAATTGAAGGACTATCTATATGACGGGAAGTTTTCAGATGATGAAATGCTAAGCTGTTGGGGTAAATACACACAAAACTATATGAATGAGTTGTAGGATATGTGATTATAAGAGGAGAGATTATTTTTATGTCAAAGAAGAAGTTGAATATTCCACTGTCGGAGTTTATAAACTTAAAGGAGAAAAAGCCAGAGGATATGACAGGCTGTGTCGTGCTATATAAGAATGGCAGCTTAGACGTAGCAACTTGGTATTCGCATGCCTACAACCCAGATGATGAGCCAGGGTATTTCAAACAGGGGTGTTTCTATATGGGTAAAGAAAATATAGTGGCGTGGCTTTCGATAAATGATTATGTTATTGACATGAATGATTCAGACTGATAATGGGGGAGATATGATGTACTTTTATCAAGTGCTCCAAAACTGCGATGAATTTAAGGTTGTCAGCGAATTTTTAGCGATTATCAAATGTCAAGACAAGTGTTCAGTTAATAAAAATATAAGAGATGCTTTAAAGACTTTATCTCAGAAGACTCCAAAGAAGTCTGATAATGAAGTTTTATTCATTGAACAACTGAAAGACCGACAGGACGAAGGTGAAAATCTTTACAACGTTTATTTACTCGACAGATCAGATAAAAAAACCTACAGTATCGAGGCAGTTCCTTGGGATGAGGTCTTAGGTTATGCAGTCGATAAAGCAAGCCTTTCAACGTATGGCAATGTCAAATTTGCGGCGCTGGTGTTGTATGAGATAACGTACTTTGGTTTTTCGGAGGAGCAGATACAGAATACTATCAAAGCTTTTAATGATGAGGAGACACTCTATCCAAAAGCTGGCAAATACCATTAGAACCATATGATTATGAATAGTGATATGAAAGGTGGATATGAAATTGGCAAACGTAAAAAATCAAGAATATACAAAAGAAATGTTTAAAGACATAGCGATCTTTACGCTTGCCGAACCTGGTGCTATGGGGATGGGCAACCTTATGGAATTTATTACAGCGGAAGGAAAGGAGTTCTCACTTTTCTTTTCTGAAGAAATGCCATACTCAAAAGTCAAGGAACTTTTCCCGGCGTTAGATAATTGTTATTGGAATGGTCCTGAATTAGGCGAATCGTGCAGGACTGAGTTCGTGTTCTATGCTGATAGAGACGAAAGAAACTTCAAGCACACAAAGTCACCGGAAAATTATACACACTTATATGAGGGCTTTGGCAATCACATATGCATACGAAACGATTATTATCCTGTGGTCGAACCGATCATACGAGACCTTATTGAAAAGAATGAGCTTGTAAATTGGTACACGAGGACTGGAGAAATAATAGACGCAATAAAAACCCTTACGGCAGAAAAGAAAGAAGGAAAAATGCAATGCGATTAGGAGATTTTTTGGATTGTTTTGACCCCAGCAGTGTAGTAGAGATAGCGTGTAAAGGCGAACCTGTTAGGAAATGCACAGTGTCGGCTGCACTATCTGACGACAGATACCCGGCGGTGGACTATGTGGTCTTGCCCGGCAGTGTTACATTTAAGGATGATGTCGTACATATACCAGTGATTTGGAAATTGACCTGAGGGACGTTCAGAAAGTGTATAAATACTTATTTCGCTGAACACGAAGAAAATGGAGCAGTATAATGACCAAAAGTAGGTGGATTTTTTGTCAGAATCGTCGAATTTTTTTTAGCACCCAAAAAAATTATACGTCAGACCTGCATATCGGACACAAGAACATAATAGGTTTTGATCACAGACCGTTCAGTTCGCTTGATGAAATGACGGAAAAGATAATTGCTAATTGGAACAAGACTTTTTCCTGCACACTGCAAATAATCTTGTCCCCGTTGAAGTAAAATCTCAAAATGGAAAAATGAAATCAATGAAAACACTTATATCCTCCGATAAATATGATGATATAAGTTTTGGTATAAAGTTAAAGCATGGAAATATTGGGCATGACAGTGATGGCTATACCTTCCCATATTCTTGTTCTTTTCTCGTTAAGTCTTTTCTTAAGCAAAGATTTTAATTTATCACAAGCAAAGTTGAAATAGCCTGAATTCCACAACAGTTGACAAAACTGCAAAAAAATAATATAATTTTCAGGTAATAATTTAAGGGCAATGACGCTCTGTGTAATTTGATGCTCTCGGCTGATTTTTTTTCATACAAATGAGAAGATTAGGCAGCTTTATTTTTCACGCTGCAATGAACGGCATGGCGGCAAGGGACAAGATGTTCGCTATACTTGACGAACCGACAAGCAATCATGACAGCCTTAACGAAGCGGTGATACTCAAAGTGCTCCGTGACGAAGGCGCAGGCAGAACAGTGGCAGTGGTTTGGGTGTGCCATGTGGTATATTTTGTTTTTGGCGTTAAGACTATCCGCAAGTAAGAATAATATGTAGCGGTACTCTCAGTTGACCCGCCCCCTGTCAAGTAGACAGCGCAAAAAACAAAAATATTCTATGTTGTG
>OGLN01000007.1_pt1 | contig 138516 bp, 104 predicted proteins | sample 1572641 | NCBI WGS metagenome assembly OGLN01 (sample SAMEA2581903, study PRJEB24529) | metagenome | biome: Human gut stool | place: China | collected 2011
TCATCACTCTGACCGTGGTGTCCAGTATGCTAGCTTTGCTTATACGGATTTGCTTAAAAAGTATGACATCAAAATCAGCATGACGGAAAGCGGAAATCCTAAGGACAACGCTGTAGCAGAAAGAGTGAACAGTACCATCAAGAATGAGTTACTGAAAGGCATGTCGTTTGCAAGTATTAGTGAAGTTCAAAAAGCTGTGATTCTTGCTATAAACTTCTACAATGAAGAGCGTCCTCATATGAGCCTTGATGGACTAACTCCACGTGAAGCAGCTAAAAAGATGGGTGAAATCAACAAAAAATGGGTAAGCTATAGAGAAAAAGCAATAAAAGCTAAGGTAAAATAAAAGAAAATTAGTATCTTTGCACCCACCAAGGAACTACGTGATGGTTTAAGCCACCAACGTATAAAGTTTGAGTTGGGCATCGAGCCCAACCCAAACTTACCAAGGAAGCTACGCTCAGGATTATCCCCCAACATGTTTTTGCATGAAACATGAGTGGCAACAAAAAATATGACTAAGAGAAAAACTAGTCAACAAAAAATATGACTAAGTTTTAACTAGTCAACTGGTTTTATAAATAAGTATTAACCGAGTCAACTCGTCTTATAAATAAGATAAAAAGTGGTCAACCAAAATCGTTAAACCACAGTCTACTTTTTCAGTTCATCAGTTGGTCTCTTTATGCCCTCCGGTTGGTCTGCTTGTGCCCGTTACACGGGCATCCGCAGCCCACCACGTGGGCATCGGAAGACCGTGTGCTGGGCAGCTATTGCCCATAGTGTGGGCAACGAGTGCCCAAATATAGGACTTGTTTTTGGGCAATATTCTTTAGGGTTTTTGCGCTGTTTAAACTGACTTTTTGCGCTGTTTAAAGTGCTTTTTCGCGTGCATCGTGCAGTCTTTAATGATACTTCTATATCATTTCATGATACTTCCATGATACTTCTTCCTGCTTTTTACGGGAAGTCTCATTGAATGTAAATATCGATATATCAGTAATATAATATGGATTTTCCAGCGAAAAATGAGACTATGATACTTTTTGTAGAAAAAACTTTTATGTGCTCGTAATCGGAAAGATGCTATTTCTTTATTTGTATCCTAACCAGGAGGTGAAGATTAGTATGGAGAAGCTTCTTGCTGTGATTTATGATAGCACTCAGCGTACTGTCAGCGAGTGGATAATTAAGGAGGTATGATAAACTTATCTGTGTCTATGCTTTGTTTCTGTTTTTAGAATCTGGCAGCAGCTTTATGCAATATATTTAACTTCTGATAAGCCGCATTATCCGTATGAGCTGCCGAAGGGATGGGTGTGGACAACTGTTGGTGAAACTTGTGAAACGCACTTGGGCAAAATGCTCGATAAACTCAAAAATGAAGGGTGCTACATGTCTTATCTGCGTAATATCAATGTTCGTTGGGGATGTTTTGATCTTACAGATGTCCTAAAAATGCGTTTTAAAGACGATGAAGTTGAACGATACATGATTGAAAAAGGCGATTTAGTATTATGTGAAGGTGGCGAACCTGGGAGATGTGCTATTTGGGATAAAGCCAATCCCATAATGTTCCAAAAAGCTCTTCATAGAATTAGATGCTATGGCGGAGTTCTAAATGAATACTTGAAATATGTAATCGAAGATTATGCCAAAGCTAATAAACTAGAAGAATATTATACAGGTTCAACTATTAAGCATCTTACAGGTGAATCACTTGTATCTATTCTTTTCCCACTTCCTCCTGTTAAAGAACAAGAGCGAATCGTACAAGAAATACAACGCTACCTATCATTGGTTGCTATTATTGAGAATAACAAAGAAAACTTGTTGGCTGCTATCAAGCAAGCCAAGTCAAAGGTTCTCGACCTTGCTATTCATGGCAAACTTGTACCACAAGACCCGAATGATGAGCCAGCGATTGAACTCTTGAAACGCATCAATCCGAAGGCGGAAATCATAACCGATAACGGGCATTATCAGAAGTTACCTGTGGGATGGTGTGTTTGTCATATAAACGAAATTTCCGAATCACTTTTAGGAAAGACATTAGATAGAACTAAAGACAATGGAGAATTTAAAAGATACGTTTGTGCAGTTAACGTACAATGGGGATATTTTGATTTTACTACGCAAAAGAAATTTAGAATAGAAGCCAAGGATTTCGAAAGATATGCTGTTAAAAAGGGAGACTTATTGATTTGTGAAGGTGGTGATGTCGGAAGGTGTGCTATTTGGGATACTGATACCGAAATGTACTATCAGAATGCATTGCATAGGGTAAGATGCAAATTTGGTATATCCGAAAAATACCTACAGTATTCTTTATGGCACTTTAAGTTAAATGGAGTAATAGATTCTTTATGTAAAGGTGTTACAATAAAGCACTTTACACAATCGACAATGAATAAATTAGAAATACCATTACCACCATTTGCTGAGCAACAACGCATAGTAGCAAAAATAGAAGAGTTATTTCTTCAACTTGATATAATAGAAGAGAGCTTATAGGCTCTCTTTTTTCGTTTATACCATATTACATTTAAATTAAGTATAATATGGTAACAAAATTCAAGGATTATCTTGTCAAGGAAAACTTGACAGAGAACACTGTTCGTTCTTATGAATGGACTGTAAAGTATTTTGTGGAGCATTATCCAGTAGTGAATAAGAAGAACCTCTTGGCATATAAGGGGTATTTGGTAGAGAACTTCAAACCGCAGACTGTCAATTTGCGTTTGCAAGCTATCAACAAGTACCTGGAGTTTATCAAGCAGGAAAAGCTAAAGATGAAGTTCGTCAAAGTTCAACAGAAGAACTTTTTAGAGAATGTAATCAGCGATGCTGATTATAAGTTCTTCAAACGTAAACTAAAAGCCGACGGACATGATGAGTGGTATTTCGTTGTTTGGTTTATGGGTGCCACAGGTGCACGTGTTAGCGAGTTACGCCACATCAAGGTAGAGCATGTAAAGGTAGGGTATCTTGACCTTTATAGTAAAGGTGGCAAGATACGCCGTCTGTACATTCCGAAGAATTTGCGTTTAGAAGCAACAAAGTGGCTTGACGAAAAAGGAATCCAATCGGGATATATTTTCCTGAATCATTTTGGAGAACGCATAACAACACGTGGCATCGCTCAGCGATTGAAGCATTTTGCGGAGAAATATGGAATGAACAAGAATGTGGTATATCCTCATTCGTTCCGTCATCGTTTTGCCAAGAACTTTCTTGAGCGCTTCAATGACATAGCCCTTCTTGCAGACCTTATGGGGCATGAACGACTTGAAACAACACGAATCTATCTACGTCGCACAGCAAGTGAGCAGCAGAAGATAGTGGACGAAATTGTTGTTTGGTAATTGTAACAATTTAGCCATCGTAGGTAAGGCTCTTACTTACAATGGCTAATAATCTCAATTACAATGCAGATTCAATAACATCTAAACGAGCAAATATTTTCTCAATTCTAGCTACTATGCGCTGTTGTTCTGTAAGAGGTGGTATCATAATAGGCAATTGCTCCAACTGATTTAAATAAAAGCCCTTTTGAGCAGTTCCCTTAGCATTTGTAGTCATATATTTCTGAATAGATGAGGAATCCATATAATATTTTAAAAAATGGTTATAAATCAATGGTGTCAAACATGCCACGCTTCTCTGTAAAGTTATTTTTTTATTATCAGAAAAGACACAAGATCGTCCTAATGTACCAACTATGGTGATTAATAAATCTCCTTGCATAACTTTCGTCCTTTTATCACTGGTTTCAAAAGCATCATGATTTAAATATCTCACTCCATTAGTATAAACTATATTATCATTGACTATATTTTGTGCAGAAAGCATAAGGTATTCTGTTGTTTCCTTTGTTCCTTTGGGAGGATTGTGGTCACCATCGACAAGCTTTGAACAAATATCTTTTAGTTTGCATATAGTCCATCCCACAGGTAACTTCTGATAATGCCCGTTATCGGTTATGATTTCAGCCTTCGGATTGATGCGTTTCAAGAGTTCAATCGCTGGCTCGTCATTCGGGTCTTGCGGTACAAGTTTGCCGTGAATGGCAAGGTCGAGAATTTTGCTCTTGGCTTGCTTTATTGCTGCTACTAATTTCCCTTTTCCTGCTTCCAAGAAGTTTATTTGTAAAAGTAGATGCTTTATTTTTGCAACAATCCTTTCCTGTTCTTCAATAGGAGCAATTGGAACATACAATGAACGTAAAGTATCTAATCCGACTGTTTTTTGCGCAGTTCCTGTTGCTAATTTATCGCACAAACTTTTAATGTAATTGCTCATCAAAACAAATGACAAGTATTCATTACTTATGGTAGGTTTTATCAAACCTATATGTCGTTGGAAGCAGAATTGTCGGTCAGTTTTAATGTTTACGACAATGCCGTATGAACCAGTTACAGAAAATAATATGTCACCACGTTTGGGTTTCCTTTCCATTTGTATTTTTTCATAATATTCTTCTGGCACATAACGTGTATTTGAAAAATCAAGACTTCCATCAGCTATGTTTGATATAACTAAAAATGGGATTCCTTTTGATACTTTTGGAGGTGCTTGATGGTCACCATCTGTAACAGAAAAAACATAGTCTTCCAACCTGCACCACACCCATCCCTCAGGCAGCTGATAGGGATAATGCGGCTTATCAGAAGTCTTTGCATACTTCTTTACCTTCTTAATTTTTCCCTCTTTGATGAGTCTTTCCTTTTCAGCACGGATACGTTCGAGCAGCACCGATGCTGGCTCATCGTTGGGATCTTGTGGAACGAGCTTGCCGTGAATAGCAAGGTCGAGTATCTTTTGTCTTAATGCTTTTGTGTCCATTATTAATTTGTCTATTAATTTTAAGATTTATCTTCTTTTGAGAAGAACTGACAGAATTCCCTTAATTGTTGTTGCATTTTTTCTTGCGGAATTAAGATACGCTTATATTCCGCCACCATCGTAGGACTCATGCTGCGACTCATAGCATATTCAACAACAACCTTGTCCACATTAGGACATAAAATGATGCCAATAGAAGGGTTCTCGTTGGAACGTTTCACATCACGGTCAAGAGCTTCAAGGTAAAACTCTAATTCACCAAGATCTCGAGGATGGAATTTGGTTTTCTTCAATTCCACCGCTACAAGTGCCTGGAGACCGCGATGAAAAAACAGCAAGTCTGCCTTATAGATAGATGCACCAACGGTGAGCGGATACTCTTGGTCCATAAAGATGAAATCTTTACCTAATTCGAGAATAAATTGCTTCATATGCTCTATTAATCCATTCTTCAATTTGCTTTCATTGTATTTCTTTGGCAACCCAAGAAAATCTAAAAACACAGTGTCTTTAAACATAATAGGAGCATCAGGATATTGCTCTAATAATCCCTTCGACATATTACTTTTATTTCCGAGAAGATTGGAAAAAGTATCATTGTCAATACAGCGCTGCATCTCTCTTTTTCCTAGTTTTTCTTTATGTGCATAAAGAATATAGAATAACCGCTGTTCATAACGCTTACAACGACATAGTATTTCTATATGGTTAGTGAACGTTGTCAACTCCAAAATTTTAGGCATTTGTGCAGCCATTGGCTGCACAAATGCAGCAGCACCATTTTTTGATTGTATTGCCTTACTTTTCGATACTAATTGTTTTACTTCAATTTGTGCAGCCATTGGCTGCACAAATTCAGCATCAAGATACTTATTTACTATCGTAGTGAAAGTTTCCGTAGAATATTCATCATAGAACATCACCATATTATATATGTTTCTTCTACTATATCCTTTTATCTCAGGATGTTGAGAACGGATATATTCAGATAGTTGGGAAATAACCTTGCTTCCCCATTCCTCACTTTTTAACTTCTTGGAAACATAGGCACCTACATGCCACGCTGTGAGCAGCATCTCCTTATTGACAGCCATAGACGCTTTACTTCGATGCTGAACTATCAGATTTACGACTTCAGTAAACTGCTGTTCGATGTTAGTGTTTATCAAACTTTTGTCCATTTTATACCTCCTTTATTCCACTCAATAATTTCTCCAACTCGCTTACGGCCTTGCTGATATTCATGCTCTGTTCCTTGATGTTTGACATCAATTGGCTCAATGGTAAATCTTCAGTATCATTACCCTGTTTTATCCAAGTGATATCAAGACTTGTCTTGTCACGAGCCATGATTTCATCAATGCTATACTTGCGCCATCTGCCAGATGGGTTCTTGTCTGCATCATATGTCTCTTTGCGGGCATTGATGTCCTCAGCATGATAGCAGGTTACAAAGTCATCGAGGTGGTGACGCTCTAACTTGTTCGTAGCCAAGGTGTGTTTTACACCAGTGCGATAGTCGTAGAACCAAATATTCTTAGTTGGCTGTCCCTTGGTAAAGAATAGTACGTTTGCCTTTACTCCCTGTGCATAGAAAATGCCTGTAGGTAAACGGAGAATGGTATGGAGATTGAAATCCGACAAGAGTTTCTTGCGGATGGTCTCTCCTGCGTTGCCTTCAAAAAGAACATTGTCTGGTAGGACTACTGCTGCACGTCCGCCAGTTTTGAGCATCAGCATCATGTGCTGAAGGAAGTTGAGCTGGTTGTTCTTTGTTTCGACATAGAAGTCTGGACGATTGATTTCAACAGAACCGGCAGGGCGTGTGCCAAATGGAGGGTTGGCAAGGATGACATCCACTAAAGTGGAAGGTTCTTTCTCCAAAGAGTCCTCGCATACGATAGGGCTGTGGTCTGTGCCTATACCATGAAGATAAAGGTTCATGGAGGCAAGTGTAACCACAAGTGGGGTGATGTCATTGCCATGTAACGCTTTGTTGTTCAAAAAGTCCAATTTATCACGATTCTGGCTTTGTTCCTTCATGTAATCGTAGGCAGCAAGCAAGAAGCCACCAGTACCACAGGCAGGGTCGCATACAGTCTCACCAATTTGGGGTTGCAAGCAGTCAACCATAGCTTTAATCAGTGGACGTGGGGTAAAGTACTGACCAGCACCACTTTTTTTATCTTGACCATTTTTCTCCAAGATGCTTTCATATATGGCACCTTTTACATCACCATCCATGATGAGCCATTGCTCTTCATCTATCATAGTGATTACCTTCTTAAGATAGACAGGTTTGTCAATCTTGTTTTGTGCTTTGGTATAGATGGTGCCGATGAGGTCATCTTGTTGACTTAATAGTTTGAGTGTACTCTCATATTGCTTTACGAGATCATAGCCATCCAAGCCTGTCAAGTCTTTCCATCTATACCCAACAGGTATGGATGAATCCTCTCCAAAGAGTTCCATATTCTCGTCATCCATCTTTAAGAAAAGAAGATAGGTGAGTTGTGTGATGTAATCTGTAAATCCTACTCCGACTCCTGCTAATGTCGTGGCAAGATTCCACACCTTTTTTGTGAGCGTTTGCTCTGTTGTTATATTTTTAGCCATATCTATATACTATGCAGTTGTTCTTAATACTATAAATTTATATACGGAATCCAAAGCCTCGTCAGCTTTCTGCATGTTTCCGAAAGCTGCAATCAATTGGGCTGCATGGGTGACATCGTTCTTCCTTATCTCTCGCACGTTGCAGGCTCCATTGGCTGCGATGTATTCCACGATCTTGCCTATCAAATCCTTCTGCTTCGGTGTTATATCCATTTGTTTCCGACCATACCAAAGATTAAACATACTTCGAGCCGTAGGATAGGCACTTTCCAGTTTTTCTGTCTGATGGTAAGCGAAGCGTACCAGTTGGATGATGTTGGTAAGAGCCTCCGATTCTTCCTTCTTGGTCGTGCGGCGTACTTTATCACCATATACGATGGCGTATGAATTCCATAAGAGCTTTTGTGCAAAGCGGTTGTTCTCCATCTTCAACTTGTTTTCCAAGTCTTTCAGCATGGAATAGGTGATAGGTTCGCCCTCGTTATTGTATAGAATACGTAAAGCTTCTATGTCATCACAGTGGTCGCAGCAATATTGCTCAAATGCATCTGTGGTACTTTGAGCCTCTTCTATAGAGAAACCTTTGGATATGAGCGTATCTTCTCCTGGCATCAGCGTGTTGACAAAACCAGCTGCAAGAATCAGTATGTACTTACAGACATTGGCATGATTAGCTATCGGAGATACCAAACCCTTACGTTCATTGTTAGGTTCATTGATATCTACGTATGGTGGCAATTGTGGCTGGTGCTCAGGATCGAGAGCATCATAGATGCGTTGAGCAATTTCCTGCATGTCATCATGAGCGATGCGGACAAATTCCTGTCGCTGTGCATTATCTGCCTTATTGTAAAGTCTGGATAATGTGGCAGCAAGTCGCTTGAGGTAATTGTCTGGCAGATTTCCATGAGCGATACGTTCCAATAGTTCTTTTAAGGTGATGGTCTCTGTCTCTGGACCTTCATACTGACCTGGTATGATATGCTCATGTTCGGTTACTCCTACTGCATCAACTAGGAAGAAACAGTCTTTGCTGATAGCATTAGGTGTCACGTTGCGCAGCTGTTCGTCACCTATTGTCCGGACTCCACGACCTTTCATCTGTGTATAGAGGGGAGCTGAAGCCACATCACGCATAAACATCACGACTTCCAAAGGTTTTACATCTGTTCCTGTTGCCACAAGTGTACAGGTTACGGCAATGCGAAAGTCTTTGTCGTTACGAAATTGGCGTATCAGTTCATTGCTATCTCCTGCTGAATAGGTTATCTTCTGAACAAAGCGGTCATCCGTGCGTCCAAAAACTTCTTTAGCAATTTGAACTATATTTGTTGCATGGCTCTCGTTGAGCGCAAAGATGAGGGTCTTTGGCAGATAGTCCATGTTGGGCTCTCTTTGAGGGTCATTGAACATTTCTGTATAGACAGCATCACGATAAGTGGAAAGAATAAGTTTTATCTGGGCAGGGTTGATGATGCTTCGATTTAACTCTTCTTTCGTATAAGTCTTCGTTTCCTTTGTGCTTACGGTTTTAACTTCACCAGTGTATCGAGTCTCAACTTTGGTTTTCTGACCTTGCATGATAGCTCCACCTTCTTCTGTTACCTTAGTTCTGATTCGATAGATGCGGCTATCGACGTTGACACCATCTATGATTGACTGCTCAAGCGTATAGTTTACAACACGGTTGTTGTTGAAGAATGCCATCGTTTCAGGGATTGGTGTTGCTGTAAGACCAATAAGGCGAGCTGCATCAAAGTATTCTAGCACCTTGCGCCAGTTGCCATAAATAGAACGGTGACACTCATCTATAATAATAAGGTCGAAGAAATCGTGTGGTAAGTTTGGATTGTCTGGTAATGTTACTTCACCATCAGCTGTATCTTCATCGTCATCATCTGTATCCGTAATCTCTTCTCCTTTTAAGAGTGAGAATAATCTTTGTATGGTACAGATAACCACATTGCTGTCTGTTGGTACTTCTGCCGACTTCAACCTGTTGACTGCATAGATTGTATTGAAGGCATCACCTGTTTCCGTAAGGCGGAATGTTCCAAACTCTGTTTCAGCCTGTTTTCCGAGGTTGTTGCGGTCAACAAGAAACAGAACACGACGCATAGGGGTATAGCTAAGCATACGATAAGCAGTAAGACATGCCGTATATGTTTTGCCGGCACCAGTAGCTAAAACCATCAATGCACGATTTTGACCTATACGGAAGCTTTTCTCCAATTCTGTTACTGCCTCATATTGGCATTCTCGCAGACCTTTCTTGTTCAATGTAGGAAGGCCGGCAAAAGGGTCGTCTATACCTAACATCTTTACTATTTCCTTTGGAGTAAGAATGCGGCTGATGTTTTCCCATTCAGAAGTTTCACGATGTCTATAATCAAAAAACTCTATTTCCTTGCCATTTGATTTGAAAAGGAAAGGCAAAGGTCTTTGCCATGCTTGATAGCAGTCAGGTACACTCTTTGCATATGTGATAGCCTGTTCACTCACAATATTGGAAGAAATATTAATTTCTTCTCGTTTAGCTTCGAGCACACCGACAGCTTTCCCATTGATAAACAGGAAATAATCTGCTTCAAGATTACCTTTGAGCAATCCCTCACGAATGGCTACAGCTGAGATGGTAGGCTCGTATTCATCTCGATTGACAACCTTCCATCCTGCATCTGCAAACCATTGGTCTATTTTGACTCTTGCTTTTTCTTCTGGCGTCATAGTTTTGTCACCTATTAATTTAGCTACAAAGATAATGATAATATTTCGCTTGACCATTTGTATGATTCACTATTTATACTTTTTTGTCTTTTATGGATGGTTTCTCAACTTTTTTGAGAAAACTCTTGTTGGTTTCAAAAGAAAATCGTAACTTTGCTGCTACAATAGAAACATTAATAACATTGGGATTATGAAGCAGGTAGAAGAAGCCGAGATAGCAAAATTTACTCCGCAGGAACAACGAGAGTATGAAGCCAGCAAAATGGCATATCGCGATATTAAAAATTCGATTGATACCGCCAAGAGAGAAGGGAAAGAAGAAGGACTTGCTGAAGGAATGGAGAAGGGACTAGCTGAAGGCATGGAGAAGGGACTAGCTGAAGGAATGGAAAAGGGATTAGCTGAAGGCATGGAGAAAGGCATGAGTCAGCGTAGCCTCGAGATTGCTAGGACGATGCTGGCAAAAGGTATGGATGCTGCGACGGTGATGGAAATTACGGGATTGTCGGAGAGGCAGTTGAAGCAGCTGAAAGAATAAGGGAAATTTAACCCAACTTGCTGCTGCTTATCATGTAACTGCTTGATTTCCAATATCCGTATTTTTAGAAGTCAGGTTTGGGTGTAGCATGGATTTGCCATCATCAAATAAGTTTACACCAAAAAGGAGGAAATGTTTTCATTTCCTCCTTTTTTTATCACCTCTATATCTTTGATGCTATTTCTTTTTGTAGCGATTTACTTTTTTGTATCCTCTTCCGTAGCTTCTGCCAGAGAAACCTATCAGGTTGCCATTAAAATAGGAAATGGCTCCTTCTCTATGCATCTTGGTAATCATTGCACGGAAACTATCTTCATTTGTGGATGGTCTGAGTTCCTGGATATCAGAAAAGAGCTGATCTCTATCTATAGGGACTGAACACCCTGTGAGGACTATCTCTACGGCTTTTACAATGGACAATTTTGTGTTAGCCTCCATGTTTTCTGTAGAGAGTACTTGCTTTGGCTTATCTGCTATGCGCTCTTCCTTCTTGGCATGCTGTGAGAAAGAGTTCATATCAACGTTGAGCGTGAGCCCAAGTATGTCTAGGATGATGTTCTTCAGGACATTGACAAACTGTTCGCTGTCCTTTCCCATCAGGCAGGTTCCCTGTTTCCAATAGCGACTCTTGAAGGCAAGGTTTGCCAGTTCATCGATATCCTGTTGCGAAATCTCTTCTTTGTTTGAAAGGCGATTATTGGCAACATTGAGGAATGAAGCAAATGCGAATGTTGAAAACTGGCTTGGAATTAAAAATGTATATATTTGGCGGTCTTCACTGTTAGGGGAAGGATGCTTCAGGTTGAGCATACTCATTCCCTTGACAAGAGCAATGAGAAATACCATGCTTGCATAGGAGAGTGATGTCTGCTCATCCATGCAGATTCCCTTAAAATCAAGATTCTTCTCTGAGATAAAATTCATTGAGAACAAGCCATAGCCCATCCATTGGGTGGAATGAAGAAGCGACATGAGCTTAGGATCCTCTGGCAATCCCAATCCCTGGTTCACACTGTCTACATAGCGGCGCATGGCTTCCACCTTGTCCCATCTGGTAGGGGTTTCCTCTGTGGATACGCTATTTCTGATACCGGCGATGATGCCCATTCTAATCACATCAGGAGAGGTTGATGTCTGCAAGAAGGATGTGAGCTTGGCAAATAAGTTAGGACTCCAGTCGTAGTTGTCAACTGGAGGATAATACATATCATTGTCATCCTGATATATATCATTGTCATTTTGATATATATTATTGTCATCTTGATACATGCCATTATTATCCTGATAGATGTCGTTATCTAACTGATATATGTCATTGTTATTTTGATAGATGTCATTATCTGACTGATATATGTCATTGTCTAAATTTTCTTGATACATTATATTTTGTTTTTATTATCTGAATTAACAGAGTTGTAAATTCATGTTTATTCTTTATGTAGGTTGCAAAAGTACGAAAAAAAAACGAAAGTACCAAATTTTAAGGTAAGTATTTGGAATTCAAACTATTATTTTTATGCTAATTGTAATTTCTTTGGACGATTTTAGTGTTTTATATAACAAATAAATGGGTAATTCATTTGAAAGCATACACGTATTCCAATAAAAAAGGTTCCTTCGGGGATGTTACTCCTCGAAGGAACCTTTCTTGTTTTTTATATGAATTAGAGATTCTTGAACTCGATGCCGTTTGCCTCTGAGTAGTCAATGGTGATTGGCTTCTCGCGACTTACTTCCTCGGCAAGAATCTTCTTGCTCAAATCGTTCAGAACGTAATCCTGGATAGCACGCTTTACAGGGCGGGCACCAAACTCTGGGTTGTAACCTACCTCGGCAAGATAACCGATGGCGGCTGGAGTCCAGCGGAGATCGAAGCCCTGAGGCTCCAACATCTTCTTGGCTCTGTTCATCTGCAACTCAACAACCTTGGCAATCTGATCCTTGGTCAATGGCTGGAAGGTGATGATGTCGTCAATACGGTTCAGGAACTCAGGACGGAAGGTCTTCTTCAACATCTCACGGCTCGCATTGGAAGTCATGATGATGATGGTGTTCTTGAAGTTCACTACACGACCCTTGTTATCTGTCAGTCGGCCATCGTCCAATACCTGGAGCAGAGTGTTGAAGACATCTGGATGAGCCTTCTCAATCTCATCGAAGAGAACCACACTGTATGGCTTGCGGCGAACAGCCTCGGTCAACTGACCACCCTCGTCGTATCCTACATACCCCGGAGGCGCTCCAATCAAACGGGTGACACTGAACTTTTCCTGATACTCACTCATATCAATTCGCGTCATCATCGACTCGTCGTTGAAGAGATACTCGGCAAGTGCCTTGGCAAGCTCGGTCTTACCTACACCGGTGGTGCCGAGGAAGATGAAGCTGGCGATAGGACGCTTTGGATCCTGCAAACCGGCACGGCTGCGGCGTACGGCATCACTTACGGCAGTGATAGCCTCGTCCTGACCGATGACTCTCTTGTGGAGTTCCTCCTCCAGATGGAGCAGTTTCTCACGTTCGCTCTGCATCATTCGGCTTACTGGTATTCCGGTCCAGCGGCTTACTACCTCTGCAATGTCATCGGCTGTCACCTCTTCGCGAATCATGGCTTCTCCGCCCTGGGTGCTCCTCAGCTGCTCCTGAATCTTCTTGATATCCTCTTCAAGAGCTACCAACTTAGAGTAGCGAATCTCGGCTACACGCTCGTAATTGCCTTCACGCTCCATGCGCTCAGCCTCGAACTTGAGGTTCTCCATCTCCTGTTTGTCTTGCTGAATTTTGTTAACAAGAGCCTTTTCGCCTTCCCACTTTGCACGGAAGTCATGCTCCTTATCCTTCAACTCTGCAATCTCCTTGTCGAGTTGCTGAATCTTAGGTTGGTCGTTTTCACGCTTAATTGCTTCACGTTCAATTTCCAACTGCTTCAAGTGACGGGTAATCTCATCCAGTTCCTCTGGCACGGAGTCACGCTCCATACGGAGTTTGGCTGCAGCTTCATCCATCAGGTCGATGGCCTTATCAGGAAGGAATCTATCAGAGATATATCTCTCAGATAACTTGACAGCTGCTATGCAGGCATCATCCTGAATACGAACCTTGTGGTGGTTCTCGTAACGCTCCTTGATACCACGAAGAATGCTGATGGCATCTACCTCGTCTGGCTCATTCACCATCACGGTCTGGAATCGACGCTCCAGTGCCTTGTCCTTCTCGAAGTACTTCTGATACTCGTTGAGGGTAGTGGCACCGATGGCTCTCAATTCACCACGAGCCAATGCAGGCTTCAAGATGTTGGCTGCATCCATGGCACCTTCGCCACCGCCAGCACCTACCAGGGTATGAATCTCATCGATGAAGAGGATAATCTGGCCGTTGGCATTGGTCACCTCCTTGATGACGCTTTTCAAACGCTCCTCAAACTCACCCTTGTATTTGGCACCGGCAACCAGTGCACCCATATCGAGTGAATAGAGCTGCTTGTTCTTCAGGTTCTCAGGCACGTCGCCACGAACGATACGCTCAGCAAGTCCCTCAACGATAGCGGTTTTACCTGTACCAGGCTCACCAATCAGAATAGGGTTGTTCTTGGTGCGGCGGGAGAGAATCTGAAGAACTCTTCGAATCTCTTCATCACGGCCAATCACTGGGTCGAGCTTGCCGCTGCGAGCCTGTTCTACCAGATTCTTGGCATATTTTTCAAGACTCTGATAGTTCTCGTCGGCACTCTGGCTCTTCACGTTCTGACCCTGTCGCAAAGCCTGGATGGCTGCAGTGAGGTCCTTCTCGTTGGCACCTGCATCCTTGAGGATTCGGGCAGCGGTAGAGTTGCCTTTGAGGATAGCGAGGAGAATAGGCTCCACGCTAACGAATTCATCTCCCATCTTCTTGGCGATGTCCTCGGCATTGAGCAATATCTGGTTGGTATCGCCCGAGAGGTATGGCTGACCGGCACCCTGCACACGAGGCAGGTGCTGCATTTCCTGCTGCAGGAGCATGGCAATCTGGTTGCCGTTCATGCCCAGCTTCTGGAAGATATAGTTTGTTACATCAGGTGCTTTCTCGATGATACCACTGAGAAGATGCACCGGTTCGATGGTCTGCTGACCATTTCTCTGCGCTATGTTCACAGCGGCCTGCACCGCTTCCTGCGCCTTGATTGTAAATTTGTCGAATGTCATATCTTAATCTCCTTTCTATGATTTTATTATTTTCAATACTTAGTTTCGCTTCAGCCCTTGCAGGCTTTCAGCTTCGCCGACGGTAGGAGCGAATAGTGTGCCCATTGTCGGAGTTGAGGAGATTTTCTGACGTTTTGTCGGCTTTTTCGTAGAAAAGGCTGCCTTTTTATAGAAGTTTCTGTCAAAATGACTGAACCGCGACTTGATTTATCGCAACCCATGCTTCAATAAATCGCAAATATCACTTAAATAATGTGATAATAGCCCCTAAATGTTTGCGTATTCCAAATTTTCTTCGTACCTTTGCAGCGTTTTAAGAAACAGATTGAATAAGAAATTGAATAAGAATTCGTAATATATCAAGTCAATGGCTGAAACAAAGAAGATTAAGACAGCTTTGGTGTCTGTCTTTCACAAGGATGGCTTGGACGAGTTGCTCGCCAAGTTGAATGAAGAGGGTGTTAAATTCCTGAGCACAGGAGGTACTCAGAAGTTTATCGAATCTTTGGGTTATGAATGTGAGAAAGTTGAGGATGTCACCACATATCCATCAATCCTCGGTGGTCGTGTGAAGACTCTTCATCCAAAAATATTTGGAGGTATCTTGGCCCGCCGCGACAATGAGGGCGACCAGGAGCAGATGAAGGAGTATGAGATTCCTTCTATCGACCTCGTTATCGTAGATTTGTATCCATTTGAGCAGACCGTGGCCAGCGGTGCCAGCGATGCCGACATTATCGAGAAGATTGATATCGGCGGTATCTCTCTGATCCGTGCCGGAGCCAAGAACTTCAAGGACGTGGTAATCGTTCCTAGCAAGGCTGAATACAGCGTGCTTCTCGACATTCTGAAGAAGAAGGGTGCTGAGACCGACATCGAGGACCGCAAGATGTTTGCTGAGCGTGCCTTCGGCGTAAGCTCACACTACGATACAGCTATCCATGCTTGGTTTGCTAAGTAATAACTTGGCTTGCTAAGTAATGCTTGGTTTGCTGAGTAACAAGTAACAAGACGAAGCAGCCGAGTAATCTCGCTACCTCTTCCCGTTCTGCATCCCAGGGCGGGAAGATGACTACAAAAAGATTTTAAGCTTAAAATATTATATTTTACATTAGAAAATGGGATTTTTTTCATTTATTCAGGAAATCGCAATGGACTTGGGTACCGCCAATACCATCATTATCAGTGATGATAAGATAGTAGTGGACGAACCTTCTGTTGTAGCCCTCGACCGCCGCACCGACAAGATGATTGCCGTGGGCGAAAAGGCGAAGATGATGTACGAGAAGACTCATGACAACATCCGTACTATCCGTCCTTTGCGCGATGGCGTTATTGCAGACTTTACTGCTTGCGAGCAGATGATGCGTGGACTCATCAAGATGGTCCACACAGGCAGCCGCCTGTTCTCACCTTCACTCCGTATGGTGATTGGTGTTCCTTCTGGCTCTACCGAGGTGGAGCTCCGTGCCGTTCGTGACTCTGCCGAGCATGCCGACGGTCGCGACGTTTATCTGATTTTTGAGCCTATGGCTGCCGCTATCGGTATCGGTATCGATGTGGAGGCACCAGAAGGCAATATGATAGTTGATATAGGTGGTGGTTCTACCGAGATTGCCGTTATCTCGCTCGGTGGTATCGTTTCCAACAACTCTATCCGCACAGCCGGTGACGACCTCACCGCTGAAATCCAGGAGTACATGAGCCGCCAGCACAACGTGAAGGTTTCTGAGCGTATGGCTGAGCGTATCAAGATTCACGTAGGTTCTGCCTTGACAGACCTGGGTGAGGAGGCTCCAGAGGATTTCATCGTTCATGGCCCTAACCGTATCACAGCCCTCCCAATGGAGGTTCCTGTATGCTATCAGGAGATTGCTCACTGCTTGGACAAGACCGTGGCCAAGATTGAGAATGCCGTGCTCTCTGCCCTTGAGAATACTCCACCAGAGCTTTACGCTGATATTGTGAAGAACGGTATCTGGCTCTCGGGTGGCGGTGCATTGCTCCGTGGTTTGGACAAGCGCTTGACAGACAAGATTAACATCCCATTCCATATCGCCGAGGACCCATTGCACAGCGTGGCTAAGGGTGCCGGTATCGCATTGAAGAATGTGGACCGTTTCTCTTTCTTGATGAGATAAAATTTTATTAGATAAGTTTCGTGACTTTGTTGGGAAGGTTAAATTCCCCCCAAGTGGCGAAACTTTAATTTTATATAATAGTATGCACAACCTTTTAGAGTTTTTGCAGAAATACAACCATTGGTTTGTCTTCGTGATTCTCGAAGTGGTGAGCATGGTGTTCCTGTTTCAGTATAACAGCTATCAGGGCAGTGCGTGGTTTTCCACTGCCAATGCCGTGACGGGAAAGATTTATGAGTGGAATGCCAATGTGGAAACCTTCTTCTCGCTGACCAAGGTGAACCAGGAACTCACGCAGCGTAATGCCTATCTGGAGCAGCAGGTGCAGCATCTTTCCGACAGTCTCTATGCCGTGACCAAGGATAGTGCCATCTATCACCGCGACCAGTTTGCCCTGCTCAAGAACTACAGACTCATTCCTGCCAAGGTGGTTGCCAACAGTCTGGATAAGCCCGACAACCTGATGACCATCGACAAGGGTAGCGCCGACGGCATCCATAAGGATATGGGTGTAATCAGCGGCACCGGCGTGGTGGGCATCGTATATCTGGTGGCCGAGCATTACAGCATCGTGATACCGGTGCTCAACGTGAAGTCGAACATCAGCTGTACCATCCAGGGCAGAGGCTACTTCGGCTATCTGAGATGGAAGGGCGGCGTATCGGAGCTGGCTTATCTGGAAGAGGTGCCACGCCATGCCCACTTCAAGTTGGGCGACTATGTGGTAACCAGCGGTTACTCGGCTGTGTTCCCTCCAGGTGTTAGAGTGGGCAAGATACTGCATGTGTTCAATTCCGCCGACGGCCTGTCTTACCGCGTACAGTTGCGACTCTCAACAGATTTCGGCAACCTGCGCGACGTATGCGTCATCGACGACACACTGATGAAAGAGAGAATAGAGATTATGCGTGCTGCGCAAGACAGCATCAAGCCCGATGGCAATACGGGCAGTAAAAACTAAAGTAAAGTAAGAGGAGATATCAGAAGCAATGAGTATAGATATTTTAAAACGACTCGGCATCTTCGTGGTGCTCGTGCTGGTGCAGGGACTGGTGTTCAACCATATTCATCTGTTCAATTGCGCCACCCCCTTGCTGTATATCATCATGGTGCTCCATTTCCGCAGAAACCACCCACGCTGGTCGGTGATGCTCTGGAGCTTCATGCTGGGACTTTGCATCGACGTGTTTGCCAACACGCCGGGTGTTGCGGCGGCATCGATGACAGCCATCGGACTGCTGCAACCTTATCTTTTTGAACTCTTCGTGCCTAGAGACAGTGCTGAAGACCTGGAACCATCGATGCGAACCATCGGTGTGGGTTCGTACGTGCTCTACACGTTGATTATAGTACTCGTTTATAATCTGTTGTTCTTTACGATAGAGACTTTCAATTTCTTCAACTGGATGCAGTGGCTGCTCTGCATTGTCGGCAGCAGTGCCATCACCATGGTGCTGATCATGGCGCTGGAGAGTTTCAGAAAGTCGTAGGGATTTTTACCCTGAAGGAAAAAGAAGAAGAACATTCATGTCCATTGATACTTATATATATAATAAGGTATGGTAGATTACAATCTTGAGAAGCGCAGTTATGTGATTGGTGGTGTGGCGATAGTTATCGTGATAGTCTACATCATCAGGCTCTTCACGCTCCAGATTATGAGCGAGGATTACAAGAAGAATGCCGACAGTAACGCCTTCCTGAAGCAGATAGAGTTCCCTTCGCGTGGTGCCATCTACGATAGAAACGGAAAGCTGATGGTGTATAACCAGCCTTCTTACGACCTGATGGTGGTGATGAAGGAGCAGGAGGGACGACTTGATACCCTCGACTTCTGCAATTCCCTGGGTATTACCAAGGAGGCTTTCGAGAAGCGAATGGAGGATATCAAGGACCGCAGTAAGAATCCGGGATATTCCCGATATACGCAGCAGCTCTTCATGACGCAGTTGTCTGACAAGGACTTCAGCGTGTTCCAGGAGAAGATGTTCCGATTCCCGGGCTTCTATGTGCAGAAGCGAAGCGTGAGAGAATATACCTATCCGTATGCCGCCCATGTATTGGGCGATGTGGGCGAGGTTTCGGAAAGCGACATCGAGGAAGATGACTACTACCAGCCGGGCGACTACATCGGAAAGCTGGGTATTGAGAAGCATTACGAAAAGGAACTTCGAGGCGTAAAGGGTGTGAAGATTCTGCTCCGTGATGCGCGCGGAAGAATACAGGGAAGCTATCAGAACGGAAAACTCGACCAGCGACCTGTAGCAGGAAAAGACCTGACGCTGGGTATCGACGTGAACCTGCAGGCTCTGGGCGAACGGTTGCTGCAGGGAAAGATAGGTAGTATCGTTGCCATCGACCCTAGAGATGGTTCGGTGCTGGCAATGGTTTCCTCTCCATCTTACGACCCTCGTAAGCTGGTGGGCAAGAACCGTGGTAAGATGCACCGATGGCTCTCGCAGAACCCATGGAAGCCTCTGCTCAACCGAAGCATCATGGGACAGTATCCTCCGGGTTCTACGTTCAAGACTACCCAGGCGCTGACTTATCTCACTGAGGGTATCATCACTCCGGGCACAGCCTTCCCATGTAATCACGGATTCTCTTACAAGGGATTGCACGTAGGTTGCCACGGTCACCCGTCGCCTATCGCACTGGTGGATGCCATTAGTACTTCGTGCAACGGTTATTTCTGTTGGGGACTCTACTATATGCTTGGAAGCAAGAGCAAGTATGGGTCTGTGCAGAAGGCGATGACCGTTTGGAAAGACTATATGGTGAGCATGGGATTTGGCTACAAGCTGGGCATCGACCTGCCGGGCGAGAAACGAGGACTGATTCCTAATGCCCAGTTCTATGACAAGGCCTACAAGGGTTCCTGGAACGGACTGACCGTGATCAGTATTTCCATCGGTCAGGGTGAGGTGAACCTGACTCCTTTGCAGATAGCCAACCTGGGTGCTACCATCGCCAACCGAGGCTATTACTATGTGCCTCACGTAGTGCGCAAGGTGCAGGGCGAGCCGCTGGATACGCTCTATACCCGCCGACATTATACCAAGGCATCGAAGCGTGCCTACAACTATGTGGTGGCTGGTATGAGAAGTTCGGCACTGAGGGGAACCTGCAAGATGCTTTCACGCTACGACTTCGAGGCATGCGGCAAGACGGGTACGGCTCAGAACCGTGGCCACGACCACTCTGTGTTCATGGGCTTTGCTCCGATGAACAACCCTAAGATTGCCATCGCCGTGTATGTGGAGAATGGTGGTTGGGGTGCCGATTATGGTGTGCCTATCGGAGGCTTGATGATGGAGCAGTATCTGAAAGGAAAGCTGTCGCCAGCTTCAGAAAGTCAGGCAGCCCAGATGCAGGCTCGCAGAATCGCCTATGGCTCTTCTAGCAGATAGTTTTCAGTTAATAGTTTATAGTTGATAGTTTATAGATTATGAGCGATAATAAACAACCGGCTGGTGTACTCCGTTCGCTTGACTGGTGGACCATCGGCATCTATCTGGTGCTGCTCAGCTTTGGCTGGATCAGCGTCTGTGGTGCCAGCTACACCTATGGTGACAATAATATTTTCAGTCTGGGTGCCCGTTCGGGCATGCAGATTGTGTGGATTGGCACTTCCATCGCCTTGGGCTTTGTTATCCTGATGATGGACGACAGGTTTTTCGATACCTTCTCGTATGTCATCTATGGCGTGCTGATATTGCTGCTCTTTGCCACGGTATTCAATCCGCACAGCATCAATGGTTCGCATTCCTGGCTGGTTCTCGGACCGCTCCGACTGCAGCCTGCCGAGTTTGGTAAGTTTGCTACGGCGCTGGCTGTGGCGAAGTTTATGTCGAGCTATGGTTTCAACATCCACAACATGAAGCATTTCATGGCGGCGGTGGGCATCATCCTGCTGCCGATGGTCTGCATCGTGGGACAGCGAGAAACGGGTTCGGCACTGGTTTATTCCGCCTTCTTCCTGATGCTCTATCGCGAGGGAATGCCTGGAGCCGTGCTGTTTACGGGGGTCTCGATGATAGCCTACTTTGTGGTGGGTATCAAGTACGAGAATGTGCTGATGTGGGATACCTATACCTCGGTGGGTAAGTTTACGGTGCTGCTGCTGGTGCAGATATTCACGGCGGGCATGGTGAATTCCTATACGGGCAACAAGAAGCATGCGCTGATTATTCTGGCATATTCGGTGGGTATCACGCTGATAGTGGCGCTTTTCTCCACCTTCATCATCCCGTTCGATATTGTATGGATTCAGCTGCTGCTCTGTGCACTGATGATAGGTTTCCTGGTATATCACGGCTTGAGGACGAGATTCAGGAATTATTTCCTGATTTCCATCTTCTCGTTGGGTTCTATAGCCTTCTTCTACAGTGCCGACTACGTGCTGAACAACGTGATGGAGCCTCACCAGCGAGTGCGTATCAATGTGCTTCTGGGATTGGATGAGGATTTGGCTGGTGCCGGATATAATGTGCATCAGAGTGAGATAGCCATCGGTTCGGGCGGTTTGCAGGGCAAGGGATTCCTCAACGGAACCCAGACCAAGCTGAAGTTCGTGCCAGAGCAGGATACCGACTTTATCTTCTGCACGGTGGGAGAGGAGGAAGGCTTCCTGGGTTCGGCAGGTGTGCTGCTGCTCTTCCTGATGCTGATATTGAGGCTGATAAAACTGGCAGAGCGGCAACCGTTTAAGTTTGGGCGAATATACGGATATTGTGTGTTGAGTGTGTTCCTGTTCCACCTATTTATTAATGTGGGAATGGTGCTGGGCGTGACGCCTGTGATTGGTATTCCGCTACCGTTCTTCAGTTATGGCGGTAGTTCGCTGTGGGGTTTCACCATCCTTCTCTTTATCTTCCTGAGAATTGATGCGGGAAGAAATCTGGTTAGAAGCTGAGATAAGGGATAATGTATAATGTATAATGCATATATCTTGTACAATATAAATATAATAAAAGGGCAAAAGCATTGTTTTGAGATGCTTTTGCCCTTTATTATTTTTTTATTTTGCCAATTCAACTTTTACTCCGATATCGCTGACGCCGGGAAGGATTTCTCGCTTCATGTCGTGGCGTATGGTGATATGGATGGAGTCGCCTTGGTTCATCTTATACATATTGATGGGGAAGTTGTATTGATAATAGCTGATTCCCTGTCTTGAGCTGGAACCGTCTTTTCCAATGAATTGGCAGAGCACGGTATCGGCTTTTTCTATGCGGTCTTCCTGCTTGTTAGCTGGATAGATGGTCTGGTCCACGATGAGTGTTAATCCTGTGAAGGGATAGGCTCCTGTGATTCTCAAACCCAGGCTTTCCTGATAGTATCCTGTGGTAAGGATGGGAGGAATATCGAACGACAGGGTATCGTTCTTCTCCCATCCGGCGATAGGTGTATGGGCGTATTCGTCATACACCGTTCGCTGGAAACAGGAGGCAAGCACGAAGGTTGCCACCATCAGGAAAATGAAATTAATCATTCTTTTCATTTTTCTCTTTTCCTCCATTCTGGTTCTGTCGAGGACCTTTGTTTCTGTTGTCTTTGCGGCGGTTTCCATTTGGCTGGTTACCATTCTTTTGCTGGTTACCGTTCTTTTGCTGGTTACCACCATTTGGATTACCATTCTTCTGTGGATTACCGCCGTTTTGCTGCTGGCGGTTCTCGCCTTTTGGTCTGCGGTCGCCTCTTTCCTGCTTGTTTCCGCCTTCCTTGTCCTGGCGATTATTGTTACTGTTATTCTTGTTCTTTTTCTTCTTTTTCTTCGCCTTGTCGAATCGGCTGAGGTCTGACTCATTGAGCAGGTCAATATGCTTGGAGCTTTCCTTCACCTTTCCGTTCTCCATCAGACTGAGCGGCTTTTCGCCATTCTTGTTCAGCTCGATAATCTCCTTGGCACGGTCGGCAGTGATGGTTTCGAGGTTGGAAGCCAGATTCTTGTCGGATGAGTAGGTGATGAGGCCAGCCAGAATATCCACCTTAAACTGGTAGAACTGACCATCGGCTGTTTCGAGCACGGCATCCTTAGGTGGCATCTTGCGGCTTGCCTCCACGTAGTTGTCTACCTCGTAGTTAAGACAGCACTTCAGTTTGGCGCACATACCCGCCAGTTTCTGTGGGTTGAGCGAGATGTCCTGATAGCGTGCAGCATTGGTGCTTACGCTTACGAAGTTCTTCATCCAGGTGGCGCAGCAGAGCTCTCTTCCGCAAGGACCAGTTCCACCGATTCTGCCTGCTTCCTGGCGTGCACCAATCTGCTTCATCTCGATGCGTACATGGAAAGCCTCGGCAAGTACCTTGATGAGCTGGCGGAAATCCACACGTTCATCAGCGATATAGTAGAATATTGCCTTGTTGCCGTCGCCCTGGTACTCCACGTCGCCAATCTTCATCTTCAAGCCCAGGTCTTTGGCTATTTGGCGACTCTGGATCATGGTGGCGTGTTCGCGGCTCTTGGCCTCCTTCCACTTGTCAAGATCCACCTGCTTGGCAATGCGGTAGATGCGCTTGATGTCATCCTGCGACTTGAGGTTGGCTTTCTTGATCTGCAGTTTCACGAGTCTGCCGGTGAGTGTAACCACACCGATGTCATGCCCCGGGTTAGCCTCCACAGCCACGAGGTCGCCCTTTCTCAGGTCTAGGTTGTTCACATTGTGATAATATCCTTTTCGGGTATTCTTGAATTGCACCTCCACGAGGTCGGTGCTTTCTGCGTTTCCTGGCACATCGGCAAGCCAGTCGTATGTGTTGAGCTGTTTGTCCTGTCGTCCCACAGCCTTGCAGCATAGACCTCTGTCGCAGCCATTCCACATTCGGAATTTCATATTCTTGTAGTCCACGATGTAATCTATTTATTGTATTTTATTTATATTATGTATATATGATGCTTTCATTATTATTTTCTGATGAGGAGGACGATGACCTTCAGCGCCATGTCGAAGAAGACAATCTTGGGATTGGCATTCTGGGCGATGAACTTCTTGCTTTCCTCGAAGAGGTCGGAGATATCGATGATGTTCGCCTCGTTGATGAATCGGGCGAAGTTCTTGGCGAAGTCCTCCTCATCCTGCGTCATGTAGCTCAGTTCCGGCTGGCGGAAGTTGTACATGAAACTCTCGCGAAGCATGTGCATGAAGTAATCCAGCATTCGCTTCTGCTTCTCTCTACCAAAGGTGGCTACCACCTCGCTCCATTTCTTCAGGTCGTGAATGTTGCGCATGTATGCCAGTCGCATCAGCATGATGAACATGTCCAGGTGCTGGCGGTTTTCGTTTCCGGAGTCAAGCTCTTCCAGTGCCAGGTTCCAGTTGCCTCCTGCTATTCGGGCGATGCGGTGGGCGGTGTTTTCGTCCAGCAGTCTTCGCTCGATGAGTGCCTTCTTCACTTCCTCGTTGTCGATTTTCTTGAAGTCGATGCGCTGTGCACGGCTTCTGATGGTTTCGAGCAGCAGCTCCGGGTTCTCGCTTACGAGGAGGAAGAGTGTCTGGCGTGGCGGTTCCTCCAGGAGTTTCAGTATCTTGTTGGCGCTCTCATCATTCATTCTTTCAGGGAGCCACATTAAACTTATCTTATAGCCGCCCTGATTGGACATCATCATCAGTTCACGAGCAATGTTATTGCTTTCTTCTGCTGTGATAATGGCTTGCTTATTGAAGTCGGCATCCACCTTTCCCATCCGCTTCATCCATTCGCTGATTACAATATAAGGACCTTGCGACAGGAGCATCTCTCTCCATTCTCTAATGAAGTCAAGACTAACTGGCTTATGCTCTGATGGCATATCCGATGTCTTGATGGTAGGGAAGGTGAAGTGCAGGTCGGGATGCTCCCATTTGCCGAGCATGGAGCAGGCGCGGCGCTTCTGGTCATCGCTCATTGGGGGCAATGCCTGGGCAGCTGCAGCATCGGCTTCTTCTCTTTCGCCCAGCAGAAAACTGGCGAATGCCAATGCCATGGCTAGTTTTCCACAACCTTGCGGTCCGCAAAACATCAGTGCATGGGGCACGCGATTCTCCCGAACCATCTCCATCAGACGGTTCCATATATCTTGCTGACCTATGACTTCCTTCTTTAACATTTTATTTCTTGAATTTTAAAATAGGATTTTTGCAATCTGCTTTACGCTGTCCACTGCTGATACGGTGAAGAAGTGGATATGGTTGTAACCATGATCGAAGAGATCTTTCACCTGGCTGGTGGTCCACTCGATGCCGAGAGCCTTGGCATCTTCATCCGTCTTGCACTTCAATACCTCCTGTGCCAACGCCTCAGGAATATCGCAGTGGAATGTCTTTGGCACCATGGTGAGCTGGCTCAGCTTGGCAAAAGGCTTCAGCGCTGGTACGATAGGGATGGTGATGCCCATCTGGCGTGCCTTCTCCACGAACGCATAGAACTTCTCGTTGTCGTAGAAGAGCTGGGTTACGGCGTAAGAGGCACCTAGCTGCTGTTTGAGGAGCAACTGCTGCATGTCCATTTCCAGGTTGGGAGCCTCTTCGTGCTTCTCTGGGTAGCAAGCCACACCGCAGCAGAATTTTTCTCCCGGGTGCTTGATAGGAGTGCCGTCGAAGAAGAAACCGTCGTTAAACTGGTTCACCTGCTCCAGAAGGTCGGTGGCATGAGAATGACCGTTAGGGGTAGGAGTGAACTGGCGGTCTTCCTTCGCCTTGTCGCCTCGGAGCACAAGGATGTTGCTGATGCCCAGGAACTGGAGATCGAGCAACTCATATTCGATGTCTTCCTTCGACGCACCGTTACAGATGATGTGAGGGATGACAGGGATATCGTATTTGTTCTGGATGGCACCGGCGATGGCTACTGTGCCAGGGCGGCGGCGCACACGCTGACGAGTGAGGAGACCGTTTTCCAGTTCCTTATATACATACTCGCTGTGGTGTGTGGTTATGTTGATAAACCTTGGGTCGAATTCCTTGAGGCTGTCGATGGTGCGGAACAGCGCTGCTGTGCCATTACCCTTGAGTGGTGGCAGAACCTCGAACGAGAAGCCTCGTTTATCGCCCTGTTGATGTAAAAAATCTGCAATGTTCATATTACGTAATATCTATTTTCCCTTATTTGGTTGCAAATTTACAAAAAAAATGGGGGAAAACCGCACGTTATCCGTAATATTTATAGAGAAAAAGATAAAAATCAGAAATTAAAAGATAAATTATAACCTAAAGTAAAATGGAACAGCAAGAAAAAGGCTCCAAGGCCTATTTAATTTCAATCGTGATGGTCGCCGTATTGGGCGGCTTGCTTTTCGGTTACGATACCGCAGTGATATCGGGTGCCGAGAAGGGTTTGCAGGCATTCTTCAAGGGTGCCGGGGATTTTGAATACACCGATGTGATGCACGGATTCACTTCTTCCAGTGCTTTGATTGGATGTATCATAGGTAGTTCACTTTCTGGTCTCTTTGCCAGTCGTTTTGGTAGAAAGCGATCGCTCATCTTTGCGGGTATCTGCTTCTTCCTCTCGGCGTGGGGATCTATGGAACCGGAAACGTACATCCTGCCGCAGGGACATCCAGACTGGACGCTCCTGGTGGTGTTTAACTTCTATCGCGTGCTCGGTGGTATCGGTGTGGGTATGGCTTCTGCCATCTGTCCGATGTATATCGGCGAGGTGGCTCCTAGCAACATCCGCGGTATGCTGGTAAGCTGGAACCAGTTTGCCATCATCTTCGGTCAGCTGGTGGTTTACTTCGTCAACTTCATCATCATGGGCTCGCATGCCAATCCTATCTATGATGCTGCGGGTGCCATCGCCAACATGGTGGATGCGCAGTGGACCATCGAGACGGGCTGGAGATACATGTTTGGAAGTGAGTGTGTGCCAGCCGGCTTGTTCACCTTCCTCATCTGCTTTGTACCAGAGACTCCACGTTATCTCGTGATGGTGGGACAGGATGAGAAGGCATACGGCATTCTTGCTAAGATTAATGGTGCAGAAAAGGCGCGCGAGATTATCCACGACATCAAGAACACGGTGACCGTGAAGACCGAGAAACTGTTCTCTTACGGATTCATGTGTATCTTTGTGGGTGTAATGCTTTCTGTATTCCAGCAGGCTGTGGGAATCAATGCCGTGCTCTATTATGCGCCTCGTATTTTCCAGGATATGGGCATGGGTAACCCGATGGTTCAGACTGTGATTATGGGTATTGTGAATATCTCGTTCACGCTGGTTGCCGTGTTTACCGTAGAGAAGTTGGGCCGCAAGCCATTGCTTATCTTCGGTTCCATCGGTATGGCAGTGGGAGCACTGGGCGTAGCCCTCACCTTCGGTAATGAATCTTTGAGTACGGTTACGATGCTGAGCATCATGGTATATAGTGCCAGCTTCATGTTCTCATGGGGTCCGATTGCGTGGGTGCTTATTGCCGAACTTTTCCCGAACACCATCCGTGGTGCAGCAGTAGCGATAGCCGTAGCCTTCCAGTGGATTTTCAACTTCATCGTCAGCTCTACCTTCGTGCCGATGTTCAATATGCACTTAACGCCGGGCGATGACTTCGGCCATTGGTTTACCTATGGTTTGTATGGAGCCATCTGTATCGTAGCCGCTATCTTCGTATGGAAGCTGGTTCCTGAGACCAAGGGCAAGAGCTTGGAGGATATGAGCAAGCTTTGGAAGAAAGATTAATTGAATTTCAGAAGAAAGATTAATGATAATCAGAAGATTATCTTTTGACTAGGATATAAAAAAGGGGCGCGATAGTCTATCTCGACTGTCGCGCCTTTATTTTAGTTTTCTCACTGAGTGATAAATTCAGAGCATATATTTGTAAGTTGTTTTATTTAAGAGAGTATTAACTATATATTTCTTTTAGAGTATTCTGTATCTTGTGAGAGATGTCTCTCTCTAGATAGAGTTTTCGTTTTCTTGCTTGTTCTTATTTGCCTGTCTTCTTCCATGCATTGCGAACAGCGAAGGCAACTGTGCTATAGTTAGAATTGATGGAATTCTTGATATAGCCAGTCTGTGCACCATCCACCCAAATCTGATAGAGAGCGAACTGGAAGCCCAGCTTTCTTGGATCCTTGAGGGTGCAATAGCCGTAATAGTTCTGGTTAGGAATGAATACCAGCTGCACCTTGTGGCTCTTGTTGTCTGCGCCATAAGCCAAATTCAGCTCGATAACGTTAGGACATGCGATGTAGTATGCCATTTCTGAAGTGCTGTTTGGCATCACGTTATACTTGCAGGTGATGGCTCTTGGAGCCTCCTTTGCGATGGCTTGAGACAATTCCTTATTAGAGATGTGCTCTGCGATTGCAGCAATAGGGAAGTTTGAAATGCTCATAGTGCTATCACCGGTCATGTTGATGCGTACAGATGAAGGCACAGAGTCGGTCTGGTTGTTGACATTGTCATCGTTCTTCTTTTCGAAGAGAACGACCATGTCGTTGTAAGAACCTACTGACATTGCCATTTGAAAATTTTTCTGTGCATCCTTGCTCAATGGGCTGTAGCCGTTGTCGCTATCTGTGTTGCATGATGTGAAAGACAAGGCTGCCACGAAGGCTGCCAGAATAGAGAATAATGTAATCTTTTTCATTTTTTTTCTGCTGATGTTTATTTCTTTTATTTATTTGTCGAACAGTATTTGCAAGGATTTCTAAACCCTGCTTTTTCAAGCAGGTTTTCCCGCACTATTTCTATTAATAAACTCCCGAATTGCCGAAAACTTGCATCTGTTTTTGTTAAAAGCAGTTAAAATGTAGAAGAATATCTGCAAGATACTGCTTTTTTGTCGGATAATCTTGGCAGAAATGGTAGAAAGCACTACTTTTGTGATGCTCTTTTGAAACATCAAAGACTCAAGAATGAAAGAATAAAAATACAGGATTAGGAATTATGGAAAGAAAAAGTAGAAAAATCAAGATGTGGATGATGGCAGGATTTATCGCCTTGCTCTCATCCTTTATGTTGTCTTCGTATGAATTGCCGGTTGCTCAGGCGGATGCTCCGGGACTGGAGATTCCGGTGGTTCAGAAGAAGGCTGCGAATGGCAAGGCTTCTAGAACCATCAAGCGCCGATTCGCTTATACCGTATCTTATAACCATGGTACCCGACAGCCTAACTGGGTGGCATGGACTTTGACCCGTGCCCATGCATCGGGAAAGCTGAAGCGTGGCGATTTTGAGGATGATATGGATATGCCATCACCTAAGGGAACGAAGGCTGATTATTTCAATACGGGTTTCGACAGGGGACACCTGTGTCCGGCAGGCGATAACAAGTGGAGCCAGAAGGCGATGGATGAATGTTTCCTGATGACCAACATGTGTCCGCAGACTCATGCCCTGAATGCGGGTGTATGGAACAGCATCGAGCAGCAGTGCCGCACTTGGGCTAAGAAGTATGGCAAGGTATATATCGTTTGCGGACCTATCTTTCTGAACAAGCAGCATCGCAAGTTGGGTAAGAACAAGGTGGTGGTTCCCGATGCCTTCTTCAAGGTGATTCTCCGCACTGGCAAGAATCCTCAGGCCATCGGTTTTATCTGCAGAAATCAATCAGCCAAGGGACTCCAGAAGAAGGACTTCGTCAACTCTATAGATGAGGTGGAGCGTATCACCGGCTACGATTTCTTCTCGAAACTTCCGGATAACGTAGAAAAGAAGATAGAGGCGAAAGCTGATTTATCCAATTGGTAAATAAAAGGTTTTATCCGCCGATGGCGGATAGAACTTAAATCGATATGTTGAAAGGGATAGAAACGAAAAAAGGACTCTCCCTAATGGAAAGTCCTTTTTCTGAGACTGTGACTCGCATGGGGCTCGAACCCATGACCCCAACATTAAAAGTGTTGTGCTCTACCAGCTGAGCTAGCGAGTCAATCTCCAACCTTTGATTTCAAAAGCGAGTGCAAAGGTACGACTATTTTTTGGAATAACCAAATATTTAGCCGTTTTTTTGCTTATTTTCTTCAATTTTATCTGGAATCAGCGGTTTTTCAGCCATTTCTTCCTCATATTGCGGCTTTTCTCGCGTTACGTATCGCTGCCAGTAGGCAATGAGGAGCGTGGTGAGAGGAAGTGCTACAATCAGGCCGATGAAGCCCAATAAGGCACCCCAAACGGAAAGACTCAGGAGCAGGATAGCTGGGTTCAGTCCCATCGCCTTGCCCATAATCTTAGGCGTTACCACCATATCCGTGATTACCTGAACCACACAGAATACCAGGAATGCCAATCCGAAGACTACCCAGAAGTTCTGTCCCGTATCCGCCGCCTTCAGCATGGCGAGGAACGCAGTAGGGATGAGGGCGAAGGTATGAAGATAAGGTACCAGATTCATGATGCCTATCAGAATGCCCAAACCTATCGCCATCGGGAAACCGATGATGGTGAAGCCGATGCAGAACATGATGCCCATGCAGAGCGACACCATGCCCTGACCTCGGATATAGTTGTTCAGCTCCCTTTCCACATCTTTCATCAGAGCATGCCAGAACGGACGGTTCTTCTTCGGGAAGATGCGCACCCAGTTGGCTGTCAGCGTCTCGTAATCGAGCAGGATGAAGAACATATATAATAAGGTAATCATCGAGGCAACGATACTCATGATAATGGTAGCCGTCTGACTCACCACCGAGAAAACCTTCGGCATCGTGGACTTAAGGGCATCGCTGAAGTCCTTGCTCTTCAGGAAATGCTCTATGGTGGACTGGTTGGCCTGCAGCCATTCCTTGATGAGAGCTGTCAGGTTGTTGGTGTGGGTAGTCTGGTGCACCCATTTGGTCAGGACGATTCCCAGCTTGTCAAACTGGTCAATCATTGGTGGGATAATGAGCCAGATAACTCCGCCCACGATGGCTATTGCAGCACCCATTGCCAGAAGAATGGAAAGGGCACGCACCTTGACATGGAGTTTATTCTCGATGAACTTCACGACGGGGTAGAGCAGGTAAGCGAAAAACCATGCTATAAAGAAAGGAAGCAGTACATCACTCAGATAATTGATGATGTATAGTACCGCTAATACGAGGACGACGATACCCGCCCAACGTATGAACTTATCGAATGTAATCTCCTTGCTCATATCTTCTCACTTCTTATAATTCATTATGGATAGCCTTCTGGTAGCAATCTCTGCAAAGTGGCTCATATTCGTCCTTCTCGCCGAGAAGCACACGCTTGTCGTTCTTCACCAGTCGGTGGCTTACGTATGCCAGGGCACCGCACTTCACGCAGATGGCATGCACCTTGGTCACCTCGTCGGCGATGGCACAGAGAGCCGGAATCGGACCGAAGGGAACTCCCTTGAAATCCATGTCGAGACCCGCCACGATGACGCGTACGCCACGGTTGGCGAGTTCGTTGCAGACCTCCACCAAGCCATTGTCCAGGAACTGGGCTTCGTCGATACCGACCACGTCGATGTCGGAAGCCAACAAGAGTATCGATCCAGAAGATTCAATCGGAGTCGACCGGATGGAGTTCTGGTCGTGGCTCACTACATTGTCTTCGGAGTAACGAGTGTCAATCGCCGGCTTGAAGATTTCCACCTTCTGTTTGGCGAAGCTAGCTCGCTTCATTCTTCGGATTAATTCTTCGGTTTTTCCGGAGAACATCGATCCGCACACCACTTCAATTCTGCCGGGACGGTGTGCCTCCCCATATAGTAATTCTGTCATTTCGGGGGCAAAATTACTAATAAGGTTTTAAAAAATGCAAAGATACGCAGTTTTTTTTTGCTATGAAAGATTAATTAACTACATTTGTACCCACTTATGGGCATATTATATATCGTACCGACTCCAGTGGGCAACATGGAGGACATGACAATGCGAGCCATCAGGGTTCTGAAAGAGGCTGATTTGGTGCTCGCGGAGGACACTCGCACATCGAGCGTCCTGCTCAAGCATTTCGATATCCGAAATCGCTTAGTGGCGCATCATAAGTTTAATGAGCATGGCACGTCGTCGGGCATCGTAGAGCGATTGAAGGCTGGCGAAACCATCGCATTAATTAGTGATGCGGGAACCCCAGGCATCAGCGATCCGGGTTTCTACCTGGCTCGCGAGGCGGCTAAGGCGGGCATCACCGTGCAGACTCTTCCGGGGCCTACGGCATGCATCCCTGCCATCGTGTCGTCGGGATTGCCTTGTGACAGATTCTGCTTCGAGGGATTCATTCCGCAGAAGAAGGGGCGACAGACCTATCTGGAGTCTCTGAAAGATGAGGTGCGCACCATGATTTTCTATGAGTCACCTTATCGGGTGGTGAAAACGCTGCAGCAGTTTGCCGAAGTGTTCGGCGAAGACCGTCAGGTGAGCTGCTGTAGGGAAATCTCGAAGCTGCACGAGGAGAGCGTTCGCGGAACGCTTGCCGAAGTGATTGCGCATTTCGAGGAGACTGAGCCTAGGGGCGAGTTCGTTATCGTCCTGGCAGGCAAGGACCCGAAGCAACTGAAAGAAGAATTGAAAGAAAAGCGACGCGAAGAAAGAAAAAACAGAAAAAACAGAGAAGAATAAAATTTTCTGCTCTTTTCTTCGTTATGTTATTATTAATCATAAATTAATAAAAGGTAAAGATTATGAAAAAGCTATTAATGATGGCATGCCTCGCAGCCTTGGTATTAACTGGTTGTAAGGATGGTAAGACTACCGCAGGTATTGGTGCTGCTCAGAATGATTCTCTCAACAGTATCATTGCTCAGAAAGACAGCGAGTTGAACGACTTGATGGGTACTATCAACGAGATTGAGGATGGTCTCAATCAGATTAATGAGGCCGAGAATCGCGTTACCCTTCTGAAGAATGGTGAGGGCGCTAGCAAAAAGCAGAAGCTCACGGAGGATGTACAGTTCATCGCTACACGCATGAAGCAGAACAAGGAGCTGATTGCCAAGTTGCAGAAGCAGATGGCTAACAGCTCTATCAAGTCGGAGCAGCTCCAGAAGACTATCGCCAACCTCACTAAGCAGTTGGAGGAAAAGGAGAAGCAGCTTCAGGCTCTCCGTGAGGAATTGGACAGCAAGGATATCCACATCGCTGCGCTCGATGAGACTATCAATAACCTGAACACCAAGTCAAATCGCCTGGCTAGCGAAAGCAGCAAGAAGAGCGAGGTGATCAATGCTCAGGACAAGCAGATCAATACTGCATGGTATGTGTTCGGCACCAAGAAGGAGCTGAAAAACCAGCATATCCTGGAGGGTAACAAGGTGATGACCGGTAATTTCAACAAGAATTACTTCACCAAGATAGATATACGCGACCTCTCTGAGATCAAGCTCTACTCTAAGAATGTCAAGGTGCTCACCACTCATCCATCAAGCACCTATACATTGGTTCGTGATGCTAACAAGCAGTATACTCTTCGCATCACCAACCCTCAGATCTTCTGGAGCACCAGCAAGTATCTTGTTGTACTCGTGAAGTAGTGAACTCTTTTTAAGAGATGAATGAACTCTTTTGAAGAAATGAATTATCTCTTTCTCTGAAAGAAATCCTGCATGAGTGCGCGGCACTCATCTTCCAATACGCCCGATGTAACTGTTGTCTTAGGATGCAGTGCATCGGGCGCATATTTTGTATACCCCCGCTTCTCGTCGCTGGCACCATAAACTACCCGGCTTATCTGTGCCCATCCCAAGGCTCCGGCACACATCACGCAAGGTTCCACGGTGACATAGATTGTGCAATCCTTCAGATACTTTCCGCCCAGCATGTTGGCACCAGAGGTGATAGCCTGCATTTCGGCATGGGCGGTTACATCGGTGAGCATCTCCGTGAGGTTGTGGGCACGTGAGATGATTCTGTCCTGACATACGATGACGGCTCCCACGGGAATCTCGTCTTCATCGAATGCTGCCTGTGCCTCCAGCAGGGCACGGCGCATGAATTCTTCGTCTTTCTTCTGATTGTCTACCATATTTCTATTCTTTATGATTTCTCTTTTCCTTTTTTGTGCAAAAATACATAAAAAACTTTGATGGGTGAAAGAAAAGTGTTATTTTTGCATGGTAATAGTGCCTTTTGGGCGGAAAATGATGTCGCCAGGGGCTAAACTTAAGAAAAATAACCGATGGCAGAGCATAATGAATTGGGAAAATGGGGAGAAGATGAAGCGGTGCTTTATCTGGAAGACCAGGGGTACGTGATTGTCGACCGTGACTGGAAGATAGGGCGGCGTGACCTCGACATTCTTGCCTATACTCCCGATGGCAACACGCTGGTGGTTGTAGAGGTGAAGACCCGCACCGGCGAGGAATACCAGCAGCCCGAAGAGGCTGTTACCCGGGGCAAGATGAGGAATCTTGCCATAGCTGCCAATGCTTATGTCAAGGAATGCCAGGTGGACAAAGAACTGCGCTTTGATGTCATCTCCATCGTGGGGTGCGCTCATCAGGTGAAGAGTCTCCAGCATCTGAAGGATGCCTTCAATCCCATGCTGATACTTTAACTCCGATGCTGATACTTTACTTCGTTCTGCCGGCAAGTACCTATTATTATTTATTAATGTGAAAATGGAAACAAAGATGATACGAATGCAGGAAGCGGATTCCACGAATACCTTCCTGAAGGGAATGAAAAACTGCGATGATGATACGATTGTCGTTGCTGTGGCCGATTATCAGACGGCTGGTAGGGGACAGGGAACTCATACCTGGGAGAGTGAACCGGGCAAGAACCTCCTGTTCAGTATGCTGATGACTCCTACCTGGGTGCCTGTGCGCCAGCAGTTCCTGCTTTCAGAGGCCGGAGCCCTAGCCGTGAAGGACGCGCTGGATACCTATACTGACGGCATCACGCTGAAATGGCCTAACGATGTGTATTGGAACGATAAGAAAATCAGTGGTACGCTGATAGAGACTTCCATCGACTCCAAGGGCATCAAGCGCTGCATCTTTGGCATCGGAGTCAACATCAACCAGATAGAGTTCCATAGCGATGCGCCTAATCCGGTATCCCTGGCTCAGATCCTGGGTCATGAGGTGGATAGGGATGAAGTGCTCCTGAAGATTATCGAGGCATTCAAGAAGTATTATGAACTGCTTCGCCGTGCCGACTACATGGATGTTTCGGGCATCTATCATCTCTCGCTCTACCGTCGCAAGGGCTTTCATCGCTATGAAGATGCCGATGGAGAGTTCGAGGGTGCCTTCGTAGAGGTGGAGGATGACGGCCATCTCATCCTTCACGACAAGAAGGGAATGATCCGTTCGTATGCTGTCGGTGAAATTAGATTTTTAGTTAATAGTTAAAAGTTAATAGTTTATAGGGCGTAGCCTCCTGTTAACTATTAACTGTAAATTGTAAATTATAATACGTTATGGCAAAGTTTAAAAGAATTCTTTTGAAGTTGAGCGGCGAGAGCCTGATGGGCAAGCAGAGCTTCGGCATCGATCCTGAGCGCTTGAGTGATTATGCAAAGCAGATTAAGGAAGTTCACGAGATGGGCGTACAGATTGGTATCGTTATCGGCGGTGGCAACATCTTCCGTGGTCTGAGCGGAAGCCAGAAGGGTTTCGATCGTGTGAAGGGCGACCAGATGGGTATGTGTGCCACAGTTATCAACTCCCTCGCCCTGAGCAGCGCACTCGGTGCATTGGGCGTTAAGAACAAGGTGCTCACAGCTATCCGCATGGAACCTATCGGTGAGTTCTACACCAAGTGGAAGGCTATCGAGGCTATGGAGGATGGTTATATCTGCATCTTCTCTGCCGGTACAGGCAGTCCATACTTCACCACAGATACTGGTTCTTCGCTCCGTGGCATCGAAATCGAGGCTGATGTGATGCTCAAGGGAACCCGTGTGGATGGTATCTATACAGCCGACCCGGAGAAGGATCCTACTGCTACCAAGTTCAGCGACATCACTTACGATGAGATTTACACCAAGGGCTTGAAGGTGATGGACCTTACTGCTACTACCATGTGTAAGGAGAACAATCTTCCTATTTACGTATTCAACATGGATATCGTGGGCAACCTGAATAAGGTGATGGAAGGTGAGGAGATTGGAACCCTTGTTCACAATTAAACAAAAAATCAGTAGAACTGATAGGATATAAAAAAGAAAGGCTTGCTACCCAACGGGAGCAAGCCTTTTTTGGCTTATTGCCATAAGCCTTATTTATTTCTCTTATACAATAACCAAGAGAGGAGGACATACATCAGGATGATAATCCACCAGCCTTCCAGGAAGCCTCTGATGCCTTCGGTAGCTACCGACAAGGCAAGAACTGCCACAGCAAAACCTACGAAACCATACTTCACCTCGTTGCCCTTAAACGACCACTGCTTGAACTTCAGCGCAAACAGCGGCAATTCGCATACCAGCAGGAAACTGGTGGCGAGAATCATTGCCAGGATGAGGAATACCGACCAGCTCTGGCTGGTAATCCAGCTAGGACTGCTCACTACCAGCGAACCCCAGAACAGGGCGTTGGCAGGCGTAGGCACACCGATGAAAGAGGTGGTCTGACGCTCATCCAGGTTGAACTTTGCCAATCTCAGTGCCGAGAAAGCGGCGATGATGAAGGCTGCGTAAGGCAACCATGGGCGCAATGGCTCCAGAAACTCAGGATACTCCATGACGAAGAGCTGAGAGAATACGATGGTGGCTGGAGCTACACCAAAGGTAACATCGTCGGCAAGCGAGTCGAGCTCCTTGCCTATAGGCGATGAAACATGTAGCAAGCGAGCGCTCATGCCATCGAAAAAGTCGAAAACTGCTCCGATGATAATCCACAACAAAGCCATTTCGGGATTACCGCCGAAGGCGAACGATGTAGCGATGCAGCCAGAGATGAGGTTGCAGCATGTAATCGTGTTTGGAATATGCTTCTTAATACTCATTTTTTTATTTCAATTTTGCTATAATTGTCTGGTCACCTGTGGTAGCCTGTCCCATCTTGACGCATACTTCTGTGCCGATAGGCAGATACACGTCTACACGAGAACCCAGCTTGATGAAGCCCAGATGCTCGTCGATGTAGCACTCCTCGCCCTCCTTGGCGTAGGTAACGATGCGTCGGGCTACGGCACCAGCAATCTGACGGCACAATACATCCACACCCTCAGGGGTCGTGATCATGATGTCGGCATGCTCATTCTCCTCGCTGGCCTTTGGCAGCCAAGCCTTCATGTACTTACCGTTCTCGTGCTTCACGAACTTCACCTTTCCATCCACCGGGAACCAGTTGGCATGAACATTCCAGAGGCTCATGAAGATGGAAATCATCAGTCGCCTGTCGTTGAAGTAAGGCGCATTGTCTACTTCTTCTATTACCACAATCTTACCGTCTGCAGGAGCCACAACGAGCTTCTCGGTATCCTCTACGTTCAGGTAGCGAATAGGGCAGCGGTAGAAATTGAGTACGATGCCATATACCACACCGAAGACAACAAGGAATGCCCAGAAGGGAATCTTGCTGTCGAAGGCATACCATAAAATGGCTGCAATGGCTACTAATGCAATGCCGCCGAACACCAGCTGGTCGGTGCCCTCGCGGTGCAATCTTATCTTTTTAAATTTCTTTATTTTCTGTCCCATGAGATAGGTTTATGTTTATATCGGTGCAAAGGTACGGCATTTTTATCACTTTTGCAAATTTTTCTCCCATTTCTTTTGGCAATATCAACTTTTAGCAGTAACTTTGTTGTCAAAATAGGAAATTTAAGGCAGAAAATGGAAGATTTTATACATTTACACGTCCATACACAGTATTCCATCCTCGATGGTCAATCCAAGATTCCGCATCTTGTTGACAAGGCTATCAAAGATGGAATGAAGGGTATGGCTGTAACCGATCATGGTGTGATGTTCGGCATCAAGGAACTCGTTGACTATTGTGGAAAAGTCAACAAAGACCGAAAGAAGGAAGGGCTGGAACCCTTCAAGCCTATCATCGGTTGTGAGATGTATGTGGCTAGAAGAACCAAGGGCGACCGTGAGAAGGACAAGGGCGATATGAGTGGTTACCACCTCATCGTGCTCGCCAAGAACTATAACGGATACAAGAACCTAATCAGACTGGTGAGTAATTCGTGGGTGGATGGTTACTACATGCGCCCTCGAACCGACCGTGCCGACTTGGAAAAGTATCATGAGGACCTGATTGTCTGCTCGGCATGTATTGCCGGCGAGGTGCCTGCCAAGATTCTGAAGGGCGACATCGCCGGGGCACGTGAAGCCTGCGAATGGTATCACAATCTCTTTGGCGATGACTATTACCTGGAGCTGCAGCGCCATAAGGTGCCAGATGACCCGAGTCTGCTTGCCAACCGTGAGGCTTACGAATTGCAGCAGAAGGCGAACAAGGTGCTCATCGAGTTTGCCAAGGAATACGGCATCAAGCTCGTCTGCACCAATGACTGCCACTTTGAGGATAAGGAGACTGCCGAGGCGCACGACCATCTGCTCTGTATCGCCACCGGCAAGGACCTGGACGATCCTAACCGTATGCGCTATTCCAAGCAGGAGTGGTTCAAGACCCGTCAGGAAATGAACGATGTGTTCTCTGATATCCCCGAGGCATTGTCAAATACCCTCGAAGTATTAGATAAGGTGGAAATCTATAGCATCGACCATGGACCTATCATGCCGTTCTTCCCCATTCCGGAAAGCTTCGGCACGGAGGAACAGTTGCGCCAGCGGGTGTCGGAGCAGGACCTCTACAAGGAGTTTACCAGTGATGAGAACGGAGAGAATCAGCTGCCACCCGAGGAAGGACAGAAGGTAATCGACCGACTGGGCGGTTACGACAAGATATACCGAATCAAGTTTGAGGCAGAATATCTGCGCCACCTTGCCTACGAGGGAGCCAAGAAGCTTTATGGCGACCCGCTGCCGGCGAACGTGGATGAGCACGTCAACTTCGAGCTCCACGTCATGAAGACCATGGGTTTCCCAGGCTACTTCCTCATCGTGTCAGACTTCATCAAGGCGGCACGCGAAGAGCTGGGCGTGATGGTAGGACCGGGACGTGGTTCTGCGGCAGGTTCTGTAGTGGCATACTGTCTGGGTATTACCAAGATAGACCCGCTGAAGTATGACCTGCTGTTTGAGCGTTTCCTGAACCCAGACCGTGTGAACCTTCCGGATATTGATACCGACTTCGATGATGATGGTCGAGGTAAGGTGCTGAGATGGGTGATGGATAAGTATGGTCACGAGAACTGTGCCCATATCATTACATACGGTTCGATGGCCACCAAGAACTCCATCAAGGACGTAGCCCGCGTGGAGAAGTTGCCATTGGACAAGGCGAATGCACTGTGCAAGGCGATACCCGACAGATTGCCTGATGGTGCGAAGATGAATCTTCCCAATGCCATCAAGTATACGCCAGAGTTGAAGGAGGCTGAGTACTCCAGCGACCCTCGTGAGAGCAATACCATCAAATATGCCAAGATGCTGGAGGGAACCATCCGAGGCACGGGTATCCATGCCTGCGGATTCATCATCTGTAGAGACCCTATCAGCAGCTGGGTACCTGTATCCACTGCCGATGACCCTGATTTTCCGGGACTGAAGACGGCGGTGACGCAATACGATGGCCACGTGATTGAATCCACGGGACTCATCAAGATGGACTTCCTGGGCTTGAAGACCCTCTCGGAGATGAAGGAGGCATGCAAGGTTATCAAGCAGACCACGGGCGACATCATTGACCTGGATACCATTCCTATCGACGATGAACTCACCTATCAGCTCTATCAGAAGGGACAGACCATCGGTACCTTCCAGTTTGAGTCGCCAGGTATGCAGAAGTATCTCCGCGAACTGAAGCCTACCGTGTTCGAAGACCTCATCGCCATGAATGCCCTCTATCGTCCGGGTCCTATGGATTACATCCCATCGTTTATCGCCCGTAAGAACGGTCAGGAACCTATCCAGTATGATATCCCATGCATGGAGAAATATCTGAAGGATACCTACGGCATCACGGTGTATCAGGAGCAGGTGATGCTCCTCTCCCGACAGTTGGCTAACTTCACCCGAGGTGAATCGGATGCCCTGCGTAAGGCGATGGGTAAGAAGAAGAAGGCCATCGTAGATGCGATGAAGCCTAAGTTCATCAAGCAGGGTACGGAGAACGGGCACGACCCAGCCGTGCTGGAGAAGATTTGGGGCGACTGGGAGAAGTTTGCTTCCTACGCCTTCAACAAGTCGCACGCCACCTGCTATTCGTGGGTAGCCTATCAGACAGCCTATCTCAAGGCGCACTATCCAGCCGAGTATATGGCGGCGCTGATGACCCGACGCTTTGCACAGATTACCGAAATCACCAAACTGATGGAGGAGTGCCAGTCGATGGGCATCAAGACCTTGGGACCTGATGTGAACGAGAGTTACCGTGCCTTCGGTGTGAACGAGCATGGCGAAATCCGTTTCGGTCTTTCAGCCATCAAGGGTATGGGAGCCCCGGCAGCCGATGCCATCGTGGCCGAGCGTCTGAAGAACGGACCTTATAAGACTATCTTCGATTTTGCCGAGCGAGTGGATTTCTCCTGTGTCAACCGCAAGGCATTCGAGACCTTGGCGCTGAGTGGTGGCTTCGACAGTTTCGGCATCCGTCGCGAGCAGTTCTTCGGCAAGAACAGCAAGGGTGATACCTTCCTCGATACCCTGGTGCGCTATGGTCAGCTTTATCAGCAGGAACAGCGCGAGGCAGCCACCTCACTCTTTGGAGGTGCGGAAGCCGTAGAGATTGCTACTCCGCCAATTCCTGAGGCTGAATCCTGGAGCACCATCGAAAGATTGAACAAGGAGCGTGAGCTGGTGGGCATCTATCTCTCGGCGCATCCTCTCGACGAATACGAGATTATCCTTCATAACATGTGCAACACCCATTGCAGTGAGTTGAGGGATAAGGTAGCACTATCCAAGAAGGAAGATGTGGTATTCGGCGGCATCATCACCGAGGTAAAGTCAAAGTTCACCAAGACGGGCAAGCCATGCGGCTTCGTTACCATTGAGGATTTCGAGGGCTCGGGCGAGTTGGCGCTCTTTGGCGAGGATTGGGGTGCATGGCGAGGCATCATGATGGAAGGAAGTACCATCTACTGCACGGCAAAATGCGTGGCACGCTATGGCAATGCCAACTATCTGGACTTCAAACTGAGCACCGTGGAGTATCTGCAAACCGTGAAGGAGAACCGCCTGGAGCGTTTTACCATTGTTGTGGATAGCACTGAGGTAAACGAAGCCTTTGTGAACGACCTGAAGTCGGTGATAGAGAATGATGAAGGCAAGGCACAGCTCTTCCTGCAGATTCATGACCCTGAGAGTAATACCAATATCCTGATGCGTGCACAGGAGCGGACCGTGGGAGTGAGCAGAGAACTGATTCAGTTTGTCAACGATCATCCGAAGATGAGTTATCAAATCAATTAGTATTAATATATAAAAAGGTGTAAAAATGGAAGTAACAATTACAACCGAGAATTTCGAGAGTTACAAGAATGGCGAGTTGCCATTGGTAGTAGATTTGTGGGCTACCTGGTGTGGTCCTTGTCGTCAGATTGCTCCTATCGTGTCTGAGTTGGCAGAGGAGTTTGACGGCAAGTTGGTAGTTGGAAAGTGTGATGTAGAGGAGAACGACGACATCGCTATGGAGTTTGGCGTTCGCAACATCCCTACCATCCTGTTCTTCAAGGGTGGTCAGTTGGTTGACAAGTTTGTTGGTGCAGCTAACAAGTCAACTCTCAAGGAGAAGTTTGAGTCTCTTTTGTAAGACATGCGTCTCTTTTGATAAAATAAGAAAAAAGAGAAATGAAGAATGGGAATCAATCCATTTTCATTTCTCTTTATTATTTCTCTTTTTAGAATTCCACGCTTCTGGAACCATCTTCCTCCACGGTGATTGTCACCTTGGTGCAATCCTCTGGCAGTAGGTCTTCTATGAGTTCAGGCCACTCCAGGAAGCAGAGGTTGCCGCCATAGAAGTAATCCTCGTAACCCATATCGTATACCTCGTCAATCTTCTTGATGCGGTAGAAATCGAAGTGGTAGATAGGGTCGCCATTGCCAGCTGTATATTCGTTGACAAGCGCGAAGGTTGGTGATGTAATCACGTCTTCCACGCCCAGTTCCTCGCAAATTGCTTTCACAAATGTCGTCTTTCCGGCACCCATCTTGCCATAGAAGGCAAAGACCTTGCCGTCGCCCATGTTCTCAAGGAATTCCTTGGCTGCTACATGGATGTTGTCTAATGAATCAATCTTAATCTTCATATATCTTTACTTTAAACTTTCAACTATAAATTATAAACTATAAATTATAAACTATCACTAGTTTCTCTTTCTCGGTGTCAGCGTGATGAGCGGAATAAGCATTTCCTCCATCGAGATGCCACCATGCTGGAAGGTATCCTTGTAGTAGGATACGTAATAGTTGTAATTGTTCGGATAGGCGAAGAAGGCATCACCGTAGGCGAATACATACGCAGTGCTCAGGTTGGGCGCAGGTAGCTGGGCCTTGTGCGGCTCCTTGATGGTAAATACCTCCTTGGCGTTGTAAGCCAGGTTCTTGCCCAGTTTATAGCGCAGGTTGGTATTCGTGTTGCGGTCGCCGATAATCTTGATAGGCTTCGATGCACGGATACTGCCGTGGTCGGTGGTGATAACCACCTTGAAGTCGCTCTGTGCCAGTCGCTTGAAGAATTCGGCAAGCACCGAATGGCGCAGCCAGCTCTGCGTAATGCTGCGGTAGGCACTCTCGTTGTTGGCAAGCTCACGCACCATCTTCGATTCCGTCCGGGCATGCGACAGCATGTCGATGAAGTTGATAACGAGCACGTTCAGGTTGTTGTCCTTGCATTCGTTGTAACGCTCCATAAACTTGTCGGCACCCGCCGAGTCGTTCACCTTGTGATAGCTGAAGCTGTATTTCTTTCTGAACCGGTCTATCTGGGTTTGAATCAGTGGCTTCTCGTTCAGGTTCTTGCCTTCCTCCTCGTCCTCATCTACCCAGAGTTCCGGAAACATTTCCGCTATCTTGTTCGGCATCAGTCCGCTGAAGATGGCGTTTCGGGCATATTGGGTGGCGGTAGGCAGGATGCTCATATACATATCTTCCTCTATCTCGAAGCTGTCGCCGATGTCCTTGGCGAGCATCTTCCACTGGTCGTAGCGGAAGTTGTCGATGACGATGAGGAATACTTTTTCGCCCTTGTCGAGCATCGGGAATATCTTGGTCTTGAAGATATCAGGACTCATCACCGGCTTGCCATCCACTGGCTTTCCTATATTCTTGGGGTCTACCCAGTTCAGATAGTTCTTGGCTATGTATTTGGCAAAGCCAATGTTGGCTTCCTCCTTCTGCATGGAGAGCATCTCGGTCATGCTGCTGTCGGTATCGCTCAGTTCCAGTTCCCATTTCACCAGTCTCTTGTATACCTCCATCCAGTCCTGACAGTTGCGGCAATCCATCATCTGCATGGCTATCTGCTGATAGTCCTGCTGGTATCCGCTCTGTGTCACCTCGGTCACGATGTCCTTGCGGTGGATATTCTTCTTGAGCGACAGTAATATCTGGCTGGGGTTGACGGGCTTGATCAGATAGTCGGCTATCTTGGAACCGATGGCTTGGTCCATGATGTTCTCCTCCTCGCTTTTGGTGCACATCACTACGGGAGTGGCAGGCTGAATGTCCTTGATCTGCTGCAAGGTCTCCAGTCCGCTCAATCCGGGCATCATCTCGTCGAGTAGGATGAGGTCGAAGGTCTGCTGTCTGCATTGGTCGATGGCATCTGCACCATTGCTCACGGTAACCACCTCGTAACCCTTTTTCTCCAAGAAAATGATGTGAGCCTTGAGAAGTTCAATCTCATCATCCACCCATAATAATAATCCGTTGCTCATATTTTTTCTCCTTATATTTTTTCGGGGTGCTAAATTACAAAGAATTCTTGAATGCAGGAAGAATCTTGTCGTAAAGAATGTTAAGTGTTTTTTGTTTTTAAGTTCAGAACTTGATAACGTAAGTATTTTTAAGGAATCTTTGCCTTCTGATATACTATAAAGGCTCGGAATCCGTTATTATGATTCAGTGGGTGATTCGAAACGATACCCTTTATGATTGATAAATCCTGTATGATTAATTAAAGAAGAATAAGAAGATTATAAGAAAGCAATGCTCAAGATTGTAATGATTATGCTCTGCGGAATAGGTACGGGGTATCTGCTTCGCAATAAGAAAATGAGTTTCATCGGCCGTATCATCACGGCACTTATCTGGGTACTCCTGTTCCTGCTCGGTATCGAGGTGGGAGCGAATCCCCGTATCATCAACGGACTTCAGACCTTGGGACTGGAGGCAGTAATCCTGACGCTGGGCGGCAGTGCCGGAAGTGTGCTTTTTGCCTGGGCATTGTGGAGATACGTGAGTAGTAGAGGAGCGAAGGCAGTAGTGAAGGATAAGTCTGGGGATGTCTTGCGGGATGATTTGCAGAAAGGAGACGAGGGATGAAAGGTAGCTTGATTATCGTGGGTTTCTTTGTGCTGGGCATCATCGTGGGTGTGTGCGATGTGGTTCCTGCGGGTTTGCTGGATGGCGACGTGAGCTATTATGCGCTTTGCTGCCTGATGTTCTGTGTAGGAATCAGCATCGGATGCGATACTTCGGTGTTGAAGAGTTTCAAGGATGTGAATCCCCGATTAATGATGTTGCCGGTGATGACTGTCCTGGGCACCCTTGCCGGATGCGCTGCGGCTTCCCTGTTGCTGGGACATCGCCAGCTGACGGATTGTCTGGCAATAGGTTCGGGATTCGGGTATTACTCGTTGTCGAGCATCTTCATCACGCAATATCGTGGACCGGAGTTGGGCACGATAGCCTTGCTGGCTAATATCTGCCGAGAGATACTCACCCTGCTCTGTGCGCCTTTGCTGGTGAAATATTTTGGCAAGTTGGCACCAATCAGTGTGGGAGGAGCCACGACGATGGATACCACGTTGCCGATTATCACCCGCTGTTCGGGCGAGAGTTTCATCATCGTTTCCATCTTTCATGGTTTCTGCGTAGATTTCTCCGTGCCGTTCCTGGTCACGTTCTTCTGTTCGTTGTGAAATTTGAATTATATACTTACAATACGTCAGTACTATAATAAGTAGAAAAAGAGAGAGGGTGCGTCATGGTTTAAAGACACACCCTCTCTCTTTTTTAGTTTTCCTCTAGAATCCGTCGAGTTCGAAGTATTCGTCTTCCAGTCCGGAATCTTCAGGCTTCTTCTCCTCGAAGTCGATACCGGTATCTTCGGTCTTCTCCTCTTTCTGCTGAGGCTGAATCTCGAAGGTATCTTCATCTTCCTGAGTCTTCTGCTCTTCCTTGGTTACAGGAAGAGTGAATTCTTCTTCCTGGGTAGTCTGCTCTTCCTTGTTAACCGGCAGCGTGATTTCCTCTTCCTGCGTCTTCTGCTGCTCAGAATTCTGATTTACAGGACCGAGAATCAGATCTTCTTTTGGTTCCAATTCATCAAGCGGATGATCGCCCGTTTCTGAAACCTTGCTAGATGCATCTTCCTGATCTCTATCTACAGCTATTTCTGCAGGCTCGATGAGCAGGCGGAGCTGGCTGATCTTCAATGGGGCAAAGTGCTTGTCGTAGAACTTGTCGTAGTCGTCGTACGACAGTTTGGTGCCCAGAAGCTCCAGGTTTGGCTCGCTGATGACAAAGGCTCTTGCCTTGTTCAGCAGACGGGTGATGCCTGTCTGCTTATACACTTCGTTGGCATATTGGCGAGCCTCATCGTAGTTGCGGAAACCGCTTACCTTCAGGCGATGCAGACCTTGAATACCCTCGATGTTGAGGTCGAAATTACGTGCCATATACGAGGTGAAGTTGTATTTTGCCACCTCGAAGAGCAGCTGGTTCTCGTTTACGGAATCAGGAACATAGGCCAGGAGGAACACGAACTTGTCGTTGCGTTCGTCGCTAAAGCCCTTGTGCTGGGTAGAATCGTTGTTGTTGATAACGTCGCTTCTCATCGACCATACATTGCTCAGGTCGAACTTGCCTCCGTAGAGTCGCTTGCCGGCGTTGACTCCATTCACTATCATACCCGCCATCTCGCTGAGTCGGCTGTTAGGATATTTCTCCACCACGGTGTTCATGATGGTCATACATGAATCTACGTTGCCTTCGTTGAGCTGGGTCATACCGCTGATGAAGAGGAACTTGTCACGGTTTTCGCCCGTAGGGAACCGCTTCTCTGATACAGCGGCATTCGCCTTCACTACCTCATATTTACCCTCCTTGAATGCCTGGTAGGTGAGGGTATAGATGGAGTCTTCCAGATGAACGCCTATCTTGGCATTCTCCATATAATATGGATCGGAAAGAAGGATGGTCCACTGGCTTTCAGGGTAGTCCTTCTTCAGTTTCTCCACGTAGGTACTTGCCACATCCGGCTGCTTCTTTCTGGAATAGAGCAGGTAGAGATGATAGTATACATCATCCATGTGCTCATACTCCGGATAGTGATCAGTCAGTCGGCGCAGCGCCTTCTCGCTGAGTGGCAGGTTGTCGAGCTTATCCTTGAAGATGACGCCCGAATGATAGAGTCCGTCTTCAAGCAGCTGGTTGCTTTCTGCCAGCTGTTCCGGGGTGAATGGAATCTGAGCCATGTAGTACTCCCTCTTGTGCGGGTCGTTCACGGCGCTGTCGGTAATCTGCTTGAGCGAATCTTCCTGGGCGGCTGCGTTGGCGAGTGAATCTCTCATCTCGTCGGTCATCTCCTCGGCACCCTGTGCAGAAGCAACCACGGTTTTGTTGACTCGCTGCCAGTTGTCTACATTCTCTCGCTTTCCCCAGAGCTTCTGGAACTGCGCCTTACCCTGGGTTACGGCAACAGGAGAATAGAAATACCACTTTCCTTTATCCATGCCGTTCATGCCGTTCATGGCATTGTTGGCGGCGTTGTTCTTCTTGTTGACATTGTTGGCAAAGTTGCCTCCGTTTCCTCCCTGTTGGTTATTGGCGGCTTCCTGCTCAGCCTGTTTCTTGCGTTCTTCCTTTTCTTTCTTCTTCAGAGCGGTAATCACGCGGTCGATGGCAGCGTTGCGGTCTTTCTCGTCCATCTTCGCCAATGCCTGGAGGGAGTCCTGCAGGGCTACGGCATCGGTAAAGGGTACCAGTTCGTCGAGCACCTTGGAGCGGTTGGAGAGCTGTTCGTAGTCCTTGCGCTCCTTGTCGAGCAAGCCGATGGCTTCTCCATAGCAGCGTTGGGCATCGGAGAATTTCTCTCTAATCCAGTAGATATCACCCAAATGCAGGAGGAGCACACCTTTCTCTATGCCGCTTCTGGTGGCTTTGGCAACGCCTTTCTCGTAGGCTCCGATGGCCTGCAGGGTGTCTTTCTGAGCCAGGTAGATATTACCGATGGCATAGTATATCTGATCGAGATATTCCTGGTTGTTGTCGGATGCCGCCATGCGCTTCAGCTTGCCTATCATCTTCCTGCTGTTGTTTGCCGCCATCACCTCGGTCATCGAGATGCGGGCGTTGAACTCCAGTTCGTAAGGAGGATTGAGGCGCACCACGTGCTTGAATGCCTTGTAGGCTTCCTGCTTGTTGCCGATGGAAGCCTGCAGCTGTCCCATCAGGTACCATTCGCGTGCCTTCTGCTTGCGGCGCATCTCGTGCTTGATTACTTTCCTGAGATAAGGAATCGCCTGTGCCGCTTCGCCCTTGCGGATATGGTAGTCGGCAAGGGTGTAATCCCATTCCTTCTGGGCACTCCAGTGGATGGAATCGCGCCTGATGTTGCGGATTACATCTTCTGCATCATACATCCAGTCCTGTTCTATGTAGCATTTAGCCAGCCAGGCACGAGCTTTGCCGTAGATGGCAGGTTGGGTGGCGTAGAGGCGGCTCATGTAGGCGAAGGTGGTGGCTGCCGAATTGAAGTCGCCCTTGAAGAACTGCGATCTACCCATCAGCATCCAGGCTTTCCACAGGAAGGGGTTGTACTCACGGCGGCTGAGCCATTCAATATCCTTTTCTGTCTTCTTTCTGCTTTTTGTCCATTCAGGTCGGCTCTTGATACTGTGCTGGTGAATAGCTTTCTCGCATTTTTCGATGGCACGGTCGTAGTTACTCTTACCTATTTCACGGCTACTCTTGTTGGTAACGGTGTAGAGTGGAATCTGCTCGGTATAGTTGTCCTTGTTGCCTGCTTCTTTCTCCAACGAGGCATCAATATAGGCGAGTGTACCATTATAATAGGTATTGTATCGGGCGTTGAAGGCATGCCACCATCTGCTCTGCGCCGTATTCTTCTGCGTAGAACATCCGATGGTACTCATCGAGATGATGATGAGCACGATGGCGTATGCCAGGTTTCTTGTAGGGTGCTGATGCTGTTTCATTTTTTCTGGATTCCTTTCCACAATTTTGCGATGGCAAAGATGATGATGCTTACGAAGATGATGGTGGCTCCCGACGGCACATTGAGCATGTAGCTGGCATAGAGCCCCACGATGCAGTCTATCCAGCCTAGGATGATGCTTGCCCAGATCATCTGCCTGTAGTTGTAGGTGAAGAGGTTGGCGGTCATCTGCGGGATGGTGAGCAGACTGATGGCGAGTACGATGCCCACCATCTTGAGGGTGGCAACGATGGTCATGGCGATGAGCGTCATCATCAGATATTCGATGAGGGTGACCGGCAGATGCTGTGAACGGGCAAAGGTACTGTCAAATGCGATGTTCTGGATAGGGCGCAGGAGGAAGGTGAAGAGCAGTGCCACCACCAGGGTGAGGATGCCCAGCAACCAGAGGTCTGCGCTGTCGATGGCGAGGATGCTGCCAAAGAGGAAGGAGGGAAGGTCGGGCATGAATCCCGGCGTGAGGAAGCAGCAGATGATGCCCACGCTCATGCCCAAGGTCCAGAACATGGCGATGGCGGAGTCTTTGCGTACATCTTTCTTACGCGAAATCCATTGTACGCCAAAGGCACTGAGGATGGCGAATACCATGGCGGAGAGGATGGGGTTGATGCCCGAGAACACACCGATGCCGATGCCGCCGAAAGAGGCATGGGTGATGCCGCCGCTGATGAAGACCAGACGGCGGGTAACGATGTAGGTTCCGATGAATCCGCACAGGATGCTTGCCAAGAAGGCGCCTATCAGTGCGTTCTGGAAAAATGTATATTGCAATATGTCCATATATGACTCCTAGCTATTTAAAAAGTTGATGACTTCATCCTTCAGCTGGTTAGGCAGGTTGATGCCTCTCAGAATCAGACTTCTGTTCCAGCCTGCCACCTCATCGGGCTGCATGGTGTAGAGCACTTCCGAGAATTCTTCCACTTCCTCGTCGGTATAGTCGTCAGCCTCTCGTCCTGCAAACCGGTCGAGGTCTTCGTCATCGTAATATTCTATTTCCTTGGTGGCTGCCTCCATCATGCAGTCTTGCTCGCACTTGGAGTTCTCTCCATTGCAAGTGTTGCACGATACGCCTTCCTGTAAAGGTTCCTCGTCCTCTCCCTTACGATGGGAGACGATACCGAATATGGCGCTTATCAGGCCTAGAACCACCAAGGCTAAAACTAAATATAGCATAAACTTTCAACTATTAACTTTCTCTACTTTCAACTATCTCAAATCCTACTTTCTTGAGGTCTTCCCAATAGTGTGGGTACGACTTGCTCACTACTTCCGGGTTGTTGATCTCTATCTGAGGGAACTTGAAGGCGAGTGGGGCGAAAGCCATCGCCATGCGGTGATCCTCGTAGGTGTCGATAGGGGCAAAGCTTGCTTCGCAGGTCTCGCCATCCCAATAGAGCGTATTGTCGTTCTCGTCGTGGATGATGTAGCCCACCTTCTTCAACTCGGTCTTGAGAGCCTCGATGCGGTCGGTTTCCTTGATTTTCAGACTGGCAAGGCCTGTGAACTTGAACTTCACGCCGAGCGCACAGCATGCTACTACGATGGTTTGAGCCAGGTCGGGGGAACCTGTGAAATCGTATTCAAACTTAGGGAGAAGACAGTGGTTTGTCTTCAGCATTACATTCGTGATGGTGTCGCGATTCTCAAATTCGCTCTTCACACCCAGCAGACTGAAGATGTATTTCACCACAGAATCACCCTGCTTTGAACAGTCCATCAAGCCTTCCAGCTTGATAGAAGAGTCGATGTTGGCATTCAGGGCCATCATCTCGTACCAATAGGAAGAGGCACTCCAGTCGTTCTCAATCATGTAAGGAGTTGTCTTGTATGGCTGAGGCTTCACGGTGATGGTGTCCATATCCGTCCATTCTGCATCTGCTCCATATTCCTTCATGGTCCAGAGGGTGAGGTCGATGTAAGGGCGTGAGGCAATCTCGCCAGTGAGCTTCAGTTCCAGTCCATTCTTCAGCATAGGACCTGTCATCAGGAGTGCCGAGATGTATTGCGAGCTGATGTTGCCTACTACCTCCAGGTGGCCGCCTTCCAAAGACTTGCCTTTGATGTGGAGAGGCGGATAGCCTTCGTTCTTCTCGTAGGAGATGTCGGCACCCAGATAGCGCAGGGCATCTACGAGGATGCGGATAGGGCGATTCTGCATGCGCTCAGTACCCGTGATGGTATGTTCGCCCGGTGTAGAGGCAAGATAAGCTGTCATGAATCGCATGGCGGTGCCTGCTGCCTTGATGTTGATGACATCAGGCATATCCTTGAGGGCGGCGATGATAACCTCGGTGTCATCGCAGTCGCTCAAGTTGCTAGGTTGTATGCTGCTTCCAGCCATCGCACTGATGACGAGGGCTCGGTTGCTGATACTCTTAGATGCTGGCAAGTTGATACTTGCATTCATTTGGCTAGGTGCCTTTATTGTATATTTTTTCATTCGCGTACCTTATATTATATATATTTCTCTGCAAAAGTACAAAATAAAAAGTACATACGCTAGAAAAAGGGCGAAAAAGTTTGTAAATGGGTTCAAAAAAGTGGTGGTGCTCCTGAGGGGTAATGAGATAGACTGCTTACAATGTGTAAACTGAGATGGGGATTTATGGGGGTTATCAGGAAATACCTTCTGTCAAAGTGTATAAAAAAGACCCCTTAAATAACAATTTGTAATTTGGAAAACTCTTTCTGGTAAAAAGTAAAACCGACCCGAAAAAATAGATAAAATAGCGTTAAGGATTGATACAACCTATCGAAAATTGTATTATCTTTGCACCAGAAAAAAGAAATAATAATAAACAATTAATAATATCCTAAAAAATAAAAATATGAAACGAGTTATATTATTCTCATTGATGGCTTTAATGACCGTAGCAGCTTTCGGTCGCAAGCACGTAGAGAATGCAACAGTAGTAGCTGACACTATTTTCTATGCAGAAAATATGAGCAATGTAGCTAGTGCCGATCAGGCTAGTTATTACAGATTGCTGATGACTACCGGCGCTGGCCTCAATAAGAAGGACGTTTTCCAGGATTTCTATATGAATGGTAATCTCCGTGCTGAGGGAGGCTATAGCTTCATTGACCTCGGTAACGACCGCAATACAGTTTTCAACGGCGAAGTGACCACTTATTATAAGAATGGTAAGGAGAAGTGGCATGGCAAGTATGTCAATGGCAAGCGTGAGGGTTACTTCACTCTCCAGCTCCGCGAAGGTGGCGTGGCAGTTGTGCAGTACAGAAACGGCAAGTCTGTTCACGATTACTTCATGGTTACTTACAAGGACGGTACTTCTGTAAAGAAGAATCTCTCTGAGATTAAGGGCCTCTTGTAATCCGTTGACCAGCAAATCAATGCCCCGTTACATGGGGCAGTTGATTTCTTCATTAGAATTGAAAAATCTCTCTTATATAAATTAAAATTTTATGTTGATATGACCAATATGGGGATGGCTTCCGTGAGGAAGGTGATCCCCATCTTTTTTTTATCAACAATCTAATTTATATAAGAAAGTCTGATTTCTTGTTAGATGTTTAAGTCTACTTCCACCGGGCAGTGGTCGCTACCCATGATGTCGGTATGGATCTTTGCTTCTGTAATCTTGTCCTTGATGCTGTCTGATACCAGGAAATAGTCGATGCGCCAGCCGGCGTTCTTCTCGCGTGCCTTGAAGCGATAAGACCACCACGAATAGGTTACTTCCTCTGGATGGAGATAGCGGAAGCTATCGGTGAAGCCGTCGTTCAGGAGAACTGTCATCTTCTCTCGCTCTTCGTCTGTAAAACCGGCGTTGCGGCGGTTGGCCTTCGGATTCTTGATATCTATCTCTTCGTGTGCCACGTTTAAGTCGCCACAGATGACTACCGGTTTTTGGGCATCCAGATTTTTTAGGAACTTGCGGAAGTCGTCTTCCCAAGTCATGCGATAATCCAGTCGCTTGAGTTCTGTCTGCGAGTTTGGTGTATAGCAGGTGACGAGGTAGAACTGATCGTATTCCAGTGTGATGATTCTGCCTTCGTGGTCGTGTTCCTCCACGCCCATGCCATAGCTTACGTTCAAAGGCTTGTGCTTGGTATAGATGGCAGTGCCGGAATATCCTTTTTTCTCAGCGTAGTTCCAATAACTTTCGTAGCCTTCAAACTTCAGGTCGAGTTGTCCTTCCTGCATCTTGGTTTCCTGCAGGCAGAAGAAGTCTGCATCGAGTGCCTTGAATTGGTTCTCGAAGTCTTTGCCCACGCAAGCACGCAGGCCGTTTACGTTCCAGGATATAAACTTCATTTTTTTATAGTTTATAGTTAAAAGTTAATAGTTTACAGTTGATGGCAAGAATGCTCTATAAACTATCAACTGTAAACTATTAACTATATATTAGATTCTTTTACTTTCTCCTCTCAGCAGGCTCATGAACTCCTGGCGGGTGTTCAAGGAGTTGAATACGCCGCTATAATCACTGGTTGTAGTGATGGAATTCTGCTTCTCCACGCCACGCATCTGCATGCACATGTGTTTAGCCTCAATCACCACCATGACTCCCTGAGGGTTCAGGGTTTCCTGGATGCAGTCCTTAATCTGCTGGGTGAGGCGCTCCTGCACCTGGAGGCGGTGGCTGAAGATATCCACCACGCGGGCTATCTTGCTCAGACCGGTGATCTTGCCGTTAGGAATGTAAGCCACGTGAACCTTGCCATAGAAAGGCAGCATGTGGTGCTCGCACATCGAGAAGAAATCGATGTCCTTCACGATAACCATCTGGTCGTATTTCTCTTCGAAAAGGGCATCTGTCAATACCTTGTGGGCATCCTGTGTATAGCCACGGGTCAGAATCTGCATCGCCTTAGCCACGCGCATCGGGGTTTTTACCAAACCTTCGCGCTCTGGGTCTTCGCCCAGGAGTTTCAATACTTCTTTATAGTGTCCTGCGAGTTCGTCCAATCCCTCGCGAAATTCTGTTTCTGGATTCATCTTATTTAATTTATAATTCTTAATTAATAGTTAATAATTTACAATTAATAGTTTATAGTTAGGCCTACGGCATCAATGCTGTAAACTGTTAACTATCAACTATAAACTATTAACTAGTACTGTACCGTAATCTGTCCCTTTACCAGGCATGCCTGTCTGTAACCCAGGGCTTTCACCTTGGCAAGAACCTTCTGGGCTTCGCCCAAATTGCGGAAGTTGCCCATGCGGCAAATCCATCTTGGGGAGTAGAAGTGAACGTAAACCGGCTGGTCTGGGAACTTCATCTTGATGTTGTTGCCTGTCTGTTCCGCCTTCAGTCGGTCATTGCGGGAGTTACCGCCGGCATATACCTGTACTCTATATCCTGTAACCTTGTAGCTTTTGCGCATCACTTTCTTGCGCATATCCACTATCGGCATTTCAGTTTCTTCTTTTCTGTTCTCAGCCTTGGCAGCGTTGTTGGCGTGGGTGTCCTCCTTTGCGTTGTTGGCATGGGTGCCCTCCTTTGTGTTTTCATGCTGCGGATGAGGGGTAGGAGTATTCTCCCTTTGTGGGTGCTCAGTGTTCTTGTGCTGAGTGTCTGTTGGGGTCTTTTGTGGTTGTGGGGTAGTTTTAGTCTTGGTCTTGTCATCCTGTGCAGTAGGCTTCTTTTCTGCAGCCTGCATAGGTTTTCCGTTTACCAATTCGTCGATAGCCTTGCTTTGGTTCACGGTCACAACACCCTTTCCCGGTTCCTTCTTCTTCAGATGGTCCAGGTAGTTCTGCGCATTCGCTGTGAATGTAGAGCAGAGGATGAATATTAATAATGTGAGGAATTGTTTCATGACTATTTCCTTAAATTGCGCTTTTTTTGATATGAAAGCAGTCTTTTTTTGATTAAAAAGGGATGCCCTCCCACGAAGAAAGGGCATCCCCGCAAAATATTTCTTGTTGAGATTACTTCTTCCAAGCGTCGATGATACCCTTGAAATCAGCAGCCTTCAAAGAAGCACCACCGATCAAGCCACCGTCGATGTTTGGCTTAGCGAAGAGCTCAGGTGCGTTGCTAGCCTTGCAGCTACCACCATAGAGGATAGATGTCTCCTCAGCAGCCTCGTTGCCATACTTTTCAGCTACGATAGAGCGGATGTATGCCAACATCTCCTCAGCCTGGTCAGAAGTAGCAGTCTTACCTGTACCGATAGCCCAGATTGGCTCGTAAGCGAGGATGATGTTCTTCCAAGCGTCAGCGCTCAAGTGGAATACTGAACCCTCCAACTCAGCCTTAACAACCTCGTTCTGCTTCTCAGCCTCACGCTCCTCGAGAGTCTCACCGCAGCAGAAGATAACCTTCAAACCGTTAGCCAAAGCCAACTCTACCTTCTCCTTCAAGATCTCTGCAGTCTCGCCGTAGTACTGACGACGCTCTGAGTGACCGAGGATAACATACTGAGCACCTGTGCTCTTTACCATCTCAGCTGAAACCTCACCTGTGAAAGCACCCTTAGCCTTGTCTGCGCAGTTCTCTGCACCAAGACCTACAATCTCTGAATCCAAAACCTGAGCTACAGAAGCCAAGTGGATGAATGGAGTGCAGATTACTACGTCACAGTTTGGCTTGTCAGCTACCAATGCCTCGTTGATCTCCTTAGCGAGAGCAACACCGTCCTGCAGGTTCATGTTCATTTTCCAGTTACCTGCTACAATTTTCTTTCTCATTTTTCTTTTCTTTTTAAAAGTTGATAATATTCTGTTTGAATTCTCTTTCTTTCTGATCCAGGCGCCCCATGCCCAAAGCCGGTCGGCGATGGTGAGGAGTACCAGCGGGATGACAAACCAGGAGATGATGCCGGCTATCTTCTTGGCGGCACTTACTTCCGGCATCTTGCCTATCTCGGTCTGTTCCAGCGGCTTGCCTGCTATCTCTTCCATGCCAGGCAGGTCGTTGTGGCTCCATTTCCGGATGATGGTTCCGTCTTTCAGCAGCAGGAGTCCCGGGTTGCTGCGTATCACGGTCTTCAGCGTTGTCTCGTCTGTGATATAGAAGGGATATTCTGCTCCCGTGATGTCTTGCCAGTGCCTGATGGCTTTCTCCGTACTTGCCGTGAGGCAGAGGAAGGGATAGCCATGGTCGTTAGCGTATTCGTATATCTCGTCGATACTGCCGAAGTTGCTGTCGTCGGCAAACTCCAGGTGGGGTGATACCAGCAGGAAGGTGTAGCCCTTGCGGTGGATCACTTGCTGGGTGATGTCTTCTCCCGTCTTTGCATCTTCAATGCTGAAGTCGTGGATAGGGGGCACGTAGCCTTCTTCCGTCTGCACCGTCTTGCTGTCGATGAAGGTCCAGGTGGAGTCGGGATAGTTGTCTATCGTAAACTCCTTCCGTTCTCCGTTCTTTTCCAGAATGAAGGTGGTATCAAACTTAGGTTGCTTGGCTCCCTTCGGAATCTCCATTCCCTTGGCGATGTTGGCGCCGATGTGATAAGGGCGGAAGTCGAACTGCGGAAGATACCACAGGCTCCAGGCGCTCATCACGATGGAGAAGAGGAACGTATAGTTGATGACAATCCATCGGGTTGACCTGGATACCAGCAGCGGCATGTCCATCGGTCTTCTCCAGATGAGGATGGCGATGGCAAGGAGGATGATATTCTTGATGAACGTCTCCATGTTGCTGAGCACGATGGCATCACCGAAGCAGCCGCAATCCTTCACCGGGTCGGCGATGACGATCCAGAGTGTTATCAGCGTCATCACAGCCATCACGAGCAGGGTAAGCTTGCTCACCAGTCTTCTGCGGATGGCAAAGAGCAGGAAAATGCCGATGGCAAACTCGCACATGGCAAGCAGAACCGACATCACCAGTGTGCTCCACGACGGGAACATCCAGTCGATATGCAGTGCCTCCAGATAGTCGGTTATCTTATATTGAGTGCCCAGCGGGTCTATTCCCTTCACGAATCCCGAGAAGATGAACGTTGCTGCCATGAGCAGTCGCCCGATGTTTACCGCTATCTTGATTGCTATCTTCATCATTTTTCACTCCTCTTGATTAATTCTCACTCCTCTTGATTATTTCTCATTCATCTTGATGGCTCCGAACACGGCATAGTTGATGATGTCCATGTAGTTGGCGTCGATGCCTTCCGAAACGAGGGTAGCGCCTGCGATGTCCTCAATTTCCTTTACACGCTGAATCTTGGTGAGGATGAAGTCGGTGTAGCTGCTTACTCTCATCGAGCGCCATGCCTCGTCGTAGTCATGGTTCTTCTTGAGCATCAGCTGCAGTGCTTCCTGCGCATGGCGGTCGTAGAGTTTCATCGCCTCTTCCGGTGTCATATCCACTTCATCCGCGAAAGGCTTTTCCAACTGGATGAGTCCTACGATACCATAATTAATAAGGGCAATGAACTCGGGGCGGATGCCCTCACCTACCAAAGATTCTTTCTTGATTTCGAGCGAGCGGATTCGCTTCGCCTTGATATAGAGTTGGTCTGTCAGGGAAGAAGGACGCAAGATTCTCCAAGAGGCTCCGTAATCGTGGAGCTTCTTCTCAAATAATGTCCTGCATTCACTCATGACATCCTTAAACTGCTGTTCTGTTTTCAATAAATCTGCCATAATAATTTCGAAATTCGGTGCAAATTTACGCATTTATTATGAAATAGCCAAATATTTATTTTGTTTTTCGCTTAAATTGCAGTAACTTTGCACCCCGAAAGAAAAAAGAGTATGAGAAATTTGACCAATGCCGAACTGGCACAGATACTGGATAAGGATATTTTTCATAAGATTTCAGAGGCGGCAGACGAGCTGTCTGTGGAATGTTATGTGGTAGGTGGATATGTGCGTGACCTCTTCCTGGAACGACCTTCCAATGATATTGATGTCGTTGTCGTGGGCAGCGGCATTGAGGTGGCTTCCACCTTGAAGAAGATGCTCGGAAAAAAGGCGCATCTCTCTGTGTTCCGTAATTTCGGAACAGCACAGGTAAAGTATAAGGATACAGAAGTGGAGTTCGTGGGAGCCCGAAAGGAGAGCTACAACCGCGATTCCCGCAAACCGATTGTTGAAGATGGAACCCTGGAGGACGACCAGAACCGTCGTGACTTCACCATCAATGCCATGGCGGTGTGCCTGAACAAGGACCGTTTTGGAGAACTCGTCGACCCTTTTGATGGCGTCTATGACTTGGAAGACGGCATCATTGCTACTCCGCTCGACCCGGATGTCACCTTCTCTGACGACCCGCTCCGCATGATGCGCTGTGTGCGCTTTGCCACCCAGCTCAACTTCCAGATAGAGGATGAAACCTACGAGGCACTATCCCGCAATGCCGACCGACTGAAGATTATCAGCGGCGAGCGCATCTGCGACGAGATGAACAAGATTATGCTCTCCAAGCACCCAAGCATCGGATTTTATTATCTGAAGGATACCGGTCTGCTCGACCTCATCCTGCCCGAACTGGTGGCGATGGATAAGGTGGAAACCCGCAATGGCAGAGCCCATAAGAACAATTACGACCATACGATGGAGGTTTTGGAGAATGTGTGCAAGCACAGCGATAACCTCTGGCTCCGCTGGGCGGCACTCTTCCACGACGTCGGCAAACCGAAGAGCAAGCGCTGGGACAACAATATCGGTTGGACGTTCCACAGTCATAATATAATAGGTGCCAAGATGATTCCAGGCATCTTCCGCCGTATGAAGCTTCCGATGGATGCGAAGATGAAGTACGTGCAGAAACTGGTGGAACTCCACATGCGTCCTATCGTGATAGCCGATGAGGAGGTGACGGATAGCGCGGTTCGCCGACTGCTGAACGATGCGGGTGATGACATCAACGACCTGATGACGCTTTGCGAGGCTGATATCACCAGCAAGAACCAGGTGCGCAAGCAGAAGTTCCTGGATAACTTCAAGATGGTGCGCGAGAAGCTGGCAGACTTGCAGGAGCGCGACTACAAGCGATTGCTTCAGCCTTGTATCGACGGCAACGAAATCATGGAGATGTTCCAGCTCAAGCCATGCCGCGAAGTGGGAATCTTGAAGCAGTATCTGAAGGATGCCGTACTGGATAACAGGGTGGCAAACGAGCGGGAACCTTTGATGGAACTTCTGATGAAGAAGGCCCAGGATATGGGCTTGGCTATGGTAGAAAACTTAAATAGAGAATAATTTTTGTTAAATAACGGCTCCTTGCGAGCCGTTATTCATATATTATTAGTAATTTTGCAGCGTTTTAAAACTCAAAATCAGTTTAGAGTTTCCGCCAGAGGGCGGTATGTATATATTAAGGTATGACAAAAATAATAAATTATAATATAAAAATAGGTATGAAAATTAAAAACGTTTTGTTCGTTGCAGCAGTCTGTGTACTCGCAACTTTGACATCATGTGGTGGAAGTAAGAAGGGCGGTCTGCCTAACTTCGGCGATGATGAGTTTGCCGTAGCTACCATCGGCACTTCCAGTGCCGCATTGCAGACTACCTATCCTGCTACCATCAAGGGTATTCAGGATGTAGAGGTTCGTCCTAAGGTTTCTGGCTTCATTACTAAGGTTTATGTGCATGAGGGTCAGACTGTTTCAGCTGGTCAGCCATTGTTCGCTATTGATAGCGAGACTTATCAGGCTGCCGTTCGTTCTGCAGCTGCCGCTGTGAATACAGCTAAGGCACAGGCTAATACTGCCAAGTTGACTTACCAGAACAACAAGAAGTTGTATGATAGCAAGATTATCGGTGAATATGAGCTTTCTACCGCAGCCAATGGTTTGGCTACAGCCAAGGCACAGGTGGCTCAGGCAGAGGCTTCTTTGGCTTCAGCCCGCGAGCAGTTGGCTTGGTGTGTAGTAAAGAGTCCATCTGCCGGTGTTGTAGGTAGCCTTCCTTTCAAGGTAGGTGCTTTGGTTAGCGCTTCTGGTCAGGCTTTGACTACCGTTTCCAACATCAGCACCATGGAGGTGTTCTTCTCACTCTCTGAGTCTCAGATTTTGAGCATGTCTAAGACCAATGGTAGTGTTCAGGCTGCCATTGCTGCGTTCCCAGCTGTTAAGTTGCAGTTGGCAGATGGTTCTATCTATAATCATCCAGGTAAGGTGGTTAAGATGAGTGGTGTCATCGATGCTACTTCTGGTTCTATCTCTCTCATCGCTCACTTCCCTAACCCAGAGAAGTTGTTGAAGAGTGGTGGTGCAGGTTCTATCGTTGTGCCTAACGATCATAACAGTGCTATCGTCATCCCTCAGGAGGCTTGCTCTCAGGTGCAGGATAAGATCTTCGTTTACGTAGTAACCAAGGATAACAAGGTGAAGTATTCTGAGATCAAGGTAAATCCACAGGATGATGGAAAGAACTATATCGTAACTTCTGGTCTGAATGTTGGTGATCGTATCGTATTGAAGGGTATCACCAAGTTGACCGATGGCCAGCAGATTAAGCCTATCACTTTGGAGCGTTACAATCAGAAGATTGCTGAGGCTGCCAAGTTGGCTGAGTCTCAGGATAACGCTCATGCCTTCGCTACTACTATGAGCGGCAAGAAGTAATATATAATAAGGTATAAAGAAAAATAGTAAATTATGTCATTTACAAACTTTATAAAGCGCCCGGTACTTTCGACGGTGGTTTCCATCTTCTTCGTCTTGCTGGGTATCATCGGCTTGGTATCGCTGCCTATTGAGCAGTATCCGAATATCGCGCCGCCTACCATCACGGTAACTGCTACCTATACGGGTGCAGATGCCCAGACGGTGTTGAACTCTGTCGTTGCTCCGCTGGAGGAGAGTATCAACGGTGTGGAGAACATGACCTATATGACCTCTTCTGCGTCTAACTCTGGTTTCGCTCAGATTACCGTTTACTTCAAGCAGGGTTCCGACCCTGATATGGCTGCGGTCAATGTACAGAACCGTGTGTCTCAGGCGCAGTCTCTGTTGCCTGCCGAGGTTACCAGGGTGGGTGTCACCGTAACCAAGCGTCAGAGTTCCAACGTAATCATGTTCGCTCTGACTACAGACGATGGCCGTTACGACGACCAGTTTGTTACCAACTACGCCTTGATCAACGTCATTCCTCAGTTGAAGCGTATCAATGGTGTGGGTGATGTGCAGAGCCCTTCTACCCGTAACTACTCTATGCGTATCTGGCTGAAGCCAGAGAAGATGAAGGAGTTCGGACTGATTCCTTCTGATATTTCTCAGGCTTTGGCAGAGCAGAATATCGAGGCTGCCCCTGGTAGCTTTGGTGAGAGCTCTGATATGCAGTATGAATATACCTTGCGTTACAAGGGTCGTTTGAAGACTCCATTGGAGTATGAGAACATTCTTATCAAGAGCAATACTTCCGGTCAGACTCTCCGCCTCGGTGAAGTTGCCAAGATTGAGTTGGGTGGTTTGCAGTATAATGTAAACCTGCTCAACGATGGTCAGCCTGCCGTAATGGGTATGGTTCAGCAGATTGCCGGTTCCAATGCTACCCAGATTGCAAGCGACGTAAAGAAAACGCTTGATGAACTGGAGAAGAGTTATCCTCCTGGGTTGAAGAATGTCATCCTGATGGATGTTACTGAGTTCTTGTTCGCATCTATCGAGGAGGTTATCTTCACCTTGATCATTACCCTGGTACTGGTGTTCATCGTAGTGTATATCTTCTTGCAGGACTTCCGTTCTACGCTGATTCCTATGATTGCTGTACCTGTGGCTTTGATTGGTACGTTCCTCTTCCTCTGGATTTTCGGATTCTCCATCAACCTGCTTACGCTGTCCGCCCTGCTGCTGGCGATTGCGATTGTGGTCGATGATGCCATCGTGGTGGTCGAGGCGGTTCACGCCAAGCTCGACCAGGGTTACAAGAGTGCTCTTACAGCATCTATCGATGCGATGAACGAAATCTCCAGCGCCATCATCTCTATTACATTGGTGATGTCTGCCGTGTTCGTTCCTGTATCATTCATCGGTGGTACTTCCGGTTACTTCTACCGTGAGTTCGGTGTAACCATGGCTGTATCTATCGTTATTTCGGCTATCAATGCGTTGACCTTGTCTCCTGCACTTTGTGCCATGTTGCTGAAGCCACACGAGGAGGGTCACGAGAAGAAGATGTCTTTTATCGACCGATTCCACGCAGGATTCAACTATCAGTTTGAGAAGATTACCAATAAGTATAAGGGTGGTGTCAAGTGGGTTATCAACCACGGCATCATCGCTGGTAGCCTGGTGGCTGTCAGCATCGTAGGTCTGGTAGCCCTGATGGGTACTACCAAGACGGGTCTGGTGCCTGATGAGGATACCGGTACTATCTTCGCTTGTATCTCTACTGCTCCTGGTACCTCTCAGGAACGTACTGCTGAGGTGGTTAAGCAGGTAGATAAGATGCTGGCTAGCAACCCTGCCATCGCAACCCGTAACGCCATCATGGGTTATAGCTTTATCGGTGGTGCCGGTTCTAACCAGGGTACCATCATCGTGAAGCTGAAGCCATTCGAGGAGCGTCCGGGTGGATTCTTCCACCGTATCAAGGAGGCTTGTACGGGTGGCGGTATTGAGGCTCTCTTTGTCAACCCTATGGAATCTACTTCTGTGTTGGGTATGATCTACAAGCAGACTGCTGCCATCAAGGATGCACAGGTTCTTGCCTTCGCTCCACCTATGATTTCCGGTTTCTCTGTACAGAATGGTATCACCATGACTATGCAGGATAAGACCGGTGGTGACTTGAACAAGTTCTATGGCAATGTGAAGAAGTTCCTGGCTGAGCTGAACAAGCGCCCTGAAATCCAGACCGCTCAGACTCAGTACAACCCTAACTATCCTCAGTATATGGTAGATGTGGATGTTGCAAAGACCAAGCAGGCTGGTATCTCTCCATCAACAGTATTGTCTGTCATGCAGGGGTATCTCGGTGGTCTCTACGCATCTAACTTCAATGCTTACGGTAAGCTCTACCGTGTGATGATTCAGGCTGGTCCTGAGAGTCGTATGCGTCCAGACGATCTGAGCAAGATTTATGTACGTTGTGCTGATGGCACCATGTCTCCAGTAAGCGAGTTCGTGAACTTGAAGAAGGTTTATGGTCCATCTAACATCACACGTTTCAACCTGTTTACCTCTATGGATGTATCTGTAACTCCTAACAGCGGTTACTCTACCGGTGATGGTATGAAGGCGATTGCTGAGGTTGCCAAGGAGACATTGCCAGAAGGCTATGGTTATGAGTACTCTGGTTTGACCCGTTCTGAGGCTGAATCAAGCAACTCAACAGGTTTGATCTTCGCACTCTGTATCGTATTCGTTTACCTCATCTTGAGTGCACAGTACGAGAGTTACATCTTGCCATTGTCTGTAGTATTGTCTATCCCATTCGGTCTGGCTGGTTCGTTCATCTTCACCAATATCTTCGGTCACTCTAACGATATCTACATGCAGATTTCGTTGATTATGTTGATCGGTCTGTTGGCTAAGAACGCCATCCTGATTGTACAGTTCGCCCTTGAGCGTCGTCGTACGGGTATGGCTATCAAGTACTCAGCTATCCTGGGTGCCGGTGCCCGTCTCCGTCCTATCCTGATGACCTCTCTGGCGATGGTTATCGGTCTGTTGCCTCTGATGTTCGCATCAGGTGTAGGTAAGAATGGTAACCAGACTCTGGGTGCTGCCGCAGTGGGTGGTATGTTGATTGGTACTATCTGTCAGATCTTCGTGGTTCCTGCTCTCTTTGCAGTCTTCCAATGGTTGCAGGAGAAGTTGACTCCATTGAAGTTCGAGGATGAGTTGAACGAGGAGGCTGCTGCCGAGTTGGTGCAGTATGCTAATGCAGCTCACCACAAGAAAGGTATCGAGAAGAAGTAATAACGCAATGTAACTTCAAAGGAAATAATGAAAAAGAATTTAAATATCATCATATTGGGTCTCGCAGCGCTCTCCTTGAGCAGCTGCAAGACTCTCTACGGAAAGTATGAGCGTCCGGATGTGAAGACCAGCGGTATCGTTCGCGATGTAGCTTCTGATACAGATACTTTGGCTGTAAAGGATACTACTACCTTCGCTAACATCCCTTGGCGCAGCGTCTTCACCGACCCTCAGCTCCAGTCAATCATTGAGAAGGGATTGAACAACAATGTCAACTTGCTCAATGCGGCTTTGAACGTGAAGATGGCTGAAGAGCAGTTGAAGTGTGCCAAGTTGGCGTTTGTGCCTTCTTTGTCTTTCACTCCTCAGGGAACCATCGCTTCCTGGGATGGCAATGCTGCTACCAAGACTTACAGCTTGCCTGTAACTGCCAGTTGGATGGTTGACCTTTTCGGCAACCTGCTCTCTCAGAAGCGCAGTGCCCAGATGGCGCTGCTCCAGTTGCAGGACTATCAGGTGTCTGTCAAGACCAACCTCATCGCCAACATCGCCAACATGTATTATACTTTGTTGATGCTCGACAAGCAGGTGGAGCTGGTTAACAATATGGAAGGATTGACCAAGGAAACCTGGGAGACCATGAAGGTGCTGAAAGATACCAAGATTGGTTATCGCGGAACTTCTGTTCAGGCTGCCGAGAGCAACTACTATGCTGTGTTGACTCAGAAGACCGACCTGATGCGTCAGATTCGTGAGACAGAGAACTCCCTGAGTCTTCTCATCGGCGACCAGGCTCATTCTATAGCCCGTGGCAAGCTGGAGAATCAGAGTCTTCCTGCTACCTTCTCTACCGGTGTAGGCATCCAGTTGCTCAACAACCGTGCTGATGTTCATGCAGCCGAGATGAATCTGGCTCAGTGCTTCTATGGCGTAGAGACTGCCCGCAGCAAGTTCTATCCATCTATCACTATCTCTGGTACAGGTGCCTTCACCAACTCTGGTGGTATGGGCATCGTGAATCCAGGTAAGTGGTTGCTTTCTGCTGTTGGTTCATTGGTTCAGCCAATCTTCCAGAATGGTAGAATCATTGCTGGCCTTAAGGTGGCTAAGATGCAGTACGAGCAGGCTTACAATACTTGGCAGAACGCCGTACTGAAGGCAGGTAGCGAGGTGAGCAATGCCCTCGTGCTCTACAACTATTCTGACGAGAAGGGTAAGGTGGAGGCTAAGCGCATCGCCGTACTTGAGCAGAACGTAAAGGATACCCGTAAGTTGATGTCAGAGGCTGGCGGTTCTTACCTGGAGGTAATCCAGGCACAGTCATCTCTGCTCAACGTACAGCTTTCTAAGGTAGCTGATGACTTCTACAAAATGCAGGCAGTAGTGAATCTCTACTATGCATTGGGTGGAGGAGCTAAGTAATGTTTAGTGTTAAATGTTAAATGTTAAATTATTATGGCTAGTATAATAAGTCCAAAGGCAGAGGTTTCTCCAAAGGCTAAGATTGGAGATAACTGCAAAATCTACCCATTCGCCTATATCGAGGACGATGTGGTCATCGGCGATAACTGTATCATCTATCCATTCGCGAGCATCATGAATGGTACTCGCATGGGTAATAATAATAAGGTGTTCCAGTCAGCCGTTATCGCTGCCCTCCCACAGGATTTCAACTTTACCGGTGAGGAGAGTGAGGTAGTGATTGGCGATAACAATACCATCCGTGAGAGCGTGGTTATCAACCGTGGTACTCATGCTGGTGGCAAGACCGTTCTGGGCAACAACAACTTCCTGATGGAAGGTGCCCATATCTCTCACGATACCGTCATCGGCAACGGTTGCGTGTTCGGTTATGGTACCAAGATTGCAGGCGACTGCGTGATTGGTAACGGTGTCATCTACTCAACATCTGTAGTAGAGAACGCCAAGACCCGAGTAGGCGACCTTGCGATGATTCAGGCAGGTACTACCTTCTCTAAGGATATTCCTCCTTATATCATTGCCGGTGGAAAGCCTGTGAAGTATGCAGGTCCTAACACCATCATCATGGAAGCAGCCGAGGTTACCGAGAAGGTTCGCAAGCACATTGCGAATGCCTACCGACTGGTATTCCATGGTCAGACATCCCTCTTCGATGCCATTAACCAGATCAAGGATCAGGTGCCAGATGGACCGGAGATTCAGAACATCATCCAGTTCCTGGAGAGTTCAGAGAAGGGTGTCATCACTAAAATGTAATTGGTTTTTAAGATTGAGGTTCTCACCTCGATTTGTTGTTAGTTGTAAAAATTCAAGTCATACCTATTTGAATTTTTCGATATTTAAGAAAGGGCTGGCCGTGAGGTTGGCCCTTTTTCATGTTTGATAGCTTGGGTGATACAACTATCCCTTATGGAAAAAGATACTATCCCTAATAGAAAAAGATACTATCCCTAATATAAATCTCCGTTCAACGTCGTTGAACGTACATTCAACGTTGCTGAACATACATTCAACGTCGCTGAACGTACATTCAACGACGCTGAACGGAGATTTCTATTAAACTTAGCAACAATTTCAGTTAATGGTAGCAACAAATTCCTCATGCAGCGAATCTCTCTTCCCTTAATAATTAATTGAATAAATGCAAATAAATGCAATTTTATTTTGTTATCTCTTCGTTTATGTGTACCTTTGCAAACAATTTGGGTAATTATGCCCTTTTCTGTCAGAAATAAATAGAATAGAACATGAGAAAGAAACAATATAAGCCTCGTAATCATCGTGGATTGCAGGTTGTTACTTTGTGTATCAGCACCGCCATGGTGCTTGTTTTGCTGGGCTTGGTCATCTTCTCCGTGCTTATGGGAAGAAACCTCTCGTCTTACGTCAAGGAGAACCTGGTGGTTCAGGTGATGTTGGAGCAGGATATGACCAATCCTGAGGGCTTGCAGATGTGCAAGCATCTCAAGGCGCGTCCTTACGTGAAGGGATTGACTTATATCACCAAGGAGCAGGCCTTGAAGGAAGCTACCCGCGATTTAGGTACCAATCCGAGCGAGTTTGCCGGTGTGAATCCTTTCCAACCTTCCATTGAGATTACAACGCAGGCTGATTATGCCAACAACGACTCCCTGGCTTGGATTTCCAAGGAGTTGAAGGCCTATCCTCGTGTCACCGAGGTAAGTTATCAGCACGACCTGATAGAGCAGGTAAACAATTCGCTTACCAAGATCAGCATCGGACTGCTGATAGTTGCTGCCCTGCTTACTTTCATCTCGTTCTCGCTTATCAACAACACGGTGCGCCTGGGCATCTATGCCCGTCGCTTCTCTATCCATACCATGAAGTTGGTGGGTGCATCGTGGGGCTTCATCCGCAAGCCGTTCCTGGCCAGTGCGATGTTGGTGGGCTTTATCTCGGCACTGATAGCCGATGGATTCCTGGGCGGGTGTCTCTATGCGTGGTCGGTACACGAGCCGGAATTGCTCAATGTGCTCGGTTGGCAGGAACTCGCCATCACCGGTGGTTCCGTCTTCCTCTTTGGTCTCATCATCACAGCCCTCTGTGCCAACATCTCTGTGAACAAGTTCCTGAAGATGAAGGCGGGTGACCTGTATAAGATTTAAACATTAAACATTAAGCATTATATATAATGGATAAGAAGAATTTAGCATTTGACAAGATGAACTTCATTTTGTTGGCCATTGGAATGGCGATTGTCATCATCGGTTTCCTCCTGATGAGTGGTGCAGGCTCTAATGAGCACACCTTCGATACTGATATTTTCAGTACTCGTCGTATTGTGGTGGCACCTACCGTTACGTTGATTGGTTTCCTCTCAATCATCTATGCGATTATTCACAAACCGAAAGAGAATTAGTTTATAGTTAAGAGTTAATAGTTAATAGTTAATATACATATTATAATTAGATTATAATTAGATGGATTTTATTCAGACTATCATTATCTCTATCGTAGAGGGATTGACCGAGTTCTTGCCAGTGTCTAGTACAGGTCACATGATTATTGCCGAAAACTTGTTGGGTGTAGATATCCAGGATAAGTTTGTCAACGCCTTCACTGTCATCATCCAGTTTGGCGCCATTCTTTCTGTCATCTGCCTGTATTGGAAGAGATTCTTCTATCCGGATGCAGTGAAGACAGGAGAGAAGACCTATTGGAAGGCGATGTTCGATTTCTATGCCCGCCTGGTGGTTGGTACACTGCCTGCCGTGGTATTGGGTCTTGCCTTCAATGATTTCATCGAGTCAAACCTGGGCAATGTGCAGCTGGTAGGTTGGATGCTTGTCATTGGCGGTGTGTTCATGCTCTTCTGCGATAAGATTTTCAATAAGGGCAGCGAGCAGACTAAGCTTACTTACAAGCGTGCCCTGACCATCGGTTTCATCCAGTGCATTGCAATGATTCCAGGTGTTTCTCGTTCCATGTCAACCATTGTGGGAGGTATGTCTCAGCGACTCACCCGCAAGGCGGCTGCCGAGTTCTCATTCTTCCTGGCTGTGCCTACCATGTTTGGTGCCACCTGCCTGGAGGTTTATAAGCTCATCAGCCATGGTGGCGGTTCATTGCTCACTCAGGGCAACAATCTGGTTACCTTGCTCCTGGGTTCAGTGGTAGCATTCATCGTTGCCATTCTCGCCATCAAGTTTTTCATCAATTATGTCACCAAGTACGGTTTCGCAGCTTTCGGCTGGTACCGTATCGTAGTAGGACTCATCATCATCATCTGTGGCCTTTGCGGTGTAGATATGCAGATGGTTGACTAAAGTAAGAATATGGATTTCAGAAAAGGAGAAATTATAGCCATCGACAAGCCTTATCGCATGTCGAGCTTCGGAGCCTTGGCGCATGTGCGCTATCTGCTCAGCAAGAAGCTCGGCTTTAAGGTGAAGATAGGACATGCCGGTACGCTCGATCCCCTTGCTACGGGTGTGTTGGTGCTCTGCACAGGCAAGTGTACCAAGCAGATAGAGCAGTTGCAGACACATACCAAGGAATATACGGCAACTCTGCAGCTCGGTGCTACCACCGCCAGCTACGACAAGGAGCACAGCGTGAACCACACCTTCCCAACCAAGCACATCACCCGTGAACTGGTAGAGGAGGTGCTGAAGCAGTTTGTGGGCGAAATTCTGCAGGTGCCACCTACCTATAGTGCCGTGAAGGTGAACGGCGACCGCTCGTATGCCCTCCGCCGTGCAGGCGAAGATGTGCAGCTGAAGCCAAAGACCGTGAGAGTGGATGAGATAGAGCTCATCGACTATAACGACGAGGAGAAGACCGCCAGCATCCGTGTGGTTTGCGGCAAGGGAACCTATATCCGTTCCCTCGCCCGTGACATCGGCCGTGCCCTGGATAGTGGAGCCTTCCTCACCGCCCTGCGCCGTACCAAGGCAGGCAGTTTCAACGTAGAAACCTGCATCGATTTTGACCATTTCCAGGAATGGCTCGATGCCCAGCCGTTGGAGGATAGCATTGCAGAAAGCCAGCAGGCATCCCAGAAAAAGAATCCTAGTAAATAATCATAGAAAGGAGATAAAAGATATAACATGAAATTATCGCAATTCAACTTCAAGTTGCCAGCTTCTCAGGTGGCACTTTACCCACATAAGGCAAAACGTGTGGTTAAGACAGCTAGTGGTGAACGTGTATTCGAGATTACTCGCCGCGACGAGGCTCGACTGATGGTCATCCACAAGAAGTCGGAAACCATCGAGATGTATAAGACCGATGAGAACGGCAAGGAAATGAAGGATGCCGATGGCAATCCGGTATTCCTTCAGTTCAAGGACATCGTGAACTATTTCGAGGAGGGAGATACCTTCATCTTCAACGATACCAAGGTGTTCCCAGCCCGTCTCTACGGAACCAAGGAGAAGACAGATGCCAAGATTGAGGTGTTCCTGCTCCGTGAGCTCAATCCTGAGATGCGCCTCTGGGATGTACTGGTAGAGCCAGCCCGCAAGATCCGTATCGGCAACAAGCTGTTCTTCGACGATGTAAACGAGATGGTTGCCGAGGTAATCGACAACACCACCAGCCGTGGCCGTACGCTCCGCTTCCTCTATGATGAGGATGGCAAGCACGATGAGTTCAAGCGTTCGCTCTTCGCCCTGGGCGAGGCACCATTGCCACGCTATGTGATTGATGCCCGCGAGAGTCACCATGCCACAGAAGAGGATATGGAAGACTTCCAGTGCGTTTTCGCCGAGAAGGAAGGTGCCGTAACGGCTCCTGCCACAGGTCTTCACTTCTCTCGTGAGCTGATGAAGCGCATGGAAATCAACGGAATCAACGAGGCATACATCACCCTGCACTGCGGATTGGGCAACTTCCACGAGATTGAGGTGGAGGATTTGACCAAGCACAAGATGGATTCAGAGCAGATGATTATCTCTCAGGAGGCTTGCGACCTGGTGAACAGAACCAAGGCTGAGGGGCATCGTGTATGTGCCGTCGGTACCAGCGTGATGAAGGCCACAGAGACAGCCGTAGGCACCGATGGTATGATGAAGGCATTCGATGGCTGGACCAACAAGTTCATCTTCCCTCCATACGAATTCGGACTTGCCGACTGTGCCGTTGCCAATTTCTATCATCCGGAGTCAACCCTGATGATGTGTACAGCAGCGTTCGGCGGTTACGACCTTGTATATGAGGCATACAAGAAGGCAGTGAAGAACGGTTATATGTTTGGTTGCTACGGCGATTCTTTGTTGATACTTCCAGACTAAACCATTTTGAATCATCCTTATGTATCATGTATATTTAAGCCTTGGCACGAATTTGGGCAATAGAAAGCGCAACATTCGCGAGGCGATAGAAAAGATAGGAGAGCAGATTGGCGTGGTAGATCGCCAGTCTGCTCTTTATGAAACCAAGCCATGGGGCTATTCTTCGCCCAACGACTTCATCAACTCCTGCGTGCTGGTTCTCACCACCATGGCACCCCGCCAGGTGCTGGAGGCAACTCAGCGAATAGAGCGAGAGATGGGCAGAACCCTGAAGTCGGTGGATGGTGAATATCACGACCGCATCATCGACATTGATATCCTGATGATTGATGACTTGGTAATCAATGAGCCCGATCTGCATGTTCCCCATCCTTTGATGGAAGAACGTGATTTCGTGATGAAACCGCTGAAGGAAATACTCAGGTAATTTATTGTAAGTCAGGCAGAAAGAGAAAACTTTCTGCTTTCTTTTTATTTGATTTTGCTTACTTTAACTAATTTTGTGAGTGTTTTTTGCAGCTTTTTTATTATTTTTGCACCCGAAATAAAAGTTGGCAGTAATATAGCTTAAATATTAAGCAGTAATATAATAAAAATATTCAGCAGTAAATAAAAGTAAGAACAAAGATATTTGTATATCAGGTATAATTGAAATTTGTATGTCAGGAGGTATAATAGAATATGAAAGTAAGTAAGTTTATGGCTGTAGCCATTCTGATGTGCCTTTGTATCCAATCAATGCAAGCACAGCAGATAGGCTTCAAGACTAATGTGCTTTATTGGGCTACTACCACCCCTAATATGGGAATGGAAATGGAAGTAGGCAAGAAGCATACAGCTCAGGTATTCCTGGGCTTCAATCCCTGGAAGCAGAGTGGAGGAGATCAGTCTAGGCTCCGACACTGGTTGGTGATGCCGGAATATCGCTACTGGTTCAACCGAAGCTTTGAGGGATGGTTTGTGGGCGCTCATGCCTTGGGCGGCCAGTATAACGTGGGCGGCGTAAGGTTTCCTTTCGGATTGTTGAAAGGATTGCGCAACCATCGCTATGAAGGTTGGTATGCTGGAGGCGGCATCACAGCCGGAAAACAATGGAATCTTTCTAAGCACTGGAACTTCGAGGCTTCGCTCGGATTGGGCTATATCCATACTGCCTACGATAAATTCGAATGCGGAATGTGTGGCGAAAAACTGAAAACTGCCCACAAAAATTATGTGGGTCCCACCAAGGTGGCTCTCTCCCTCATCTATTTAATCCCTGGCAAGGTTGAAGAAAAACGCGAAAACGATGTGACTCAGATCATCGAGACCATTCAGCAGCCTAAGCAGAACGTATTGAAGCCGGTGCTCCAGTTGCAGGCTGTTATTGCTGAAGCTCCTAAGATTCGTCATCTGGATAAGCGGGCTTATATCGATTTCCCGGTGAACAGGATAGAGTTGCGTGCTGATTATCGTCGCAATCCAGCGAAGTTGGATAGCATCATCACCACCATCAATGCCCTGAAGGCAGATAAGACCCTGCAGGTGATGGCCATCAACATTCATGGATTTGCTTCGCCAGAGGGTTCGTATAAGCATAACGGCTATTTGGCAAAGAACCGTGCCCGTACTCTTACGGAGTATGTTCGCAAGATGGTGCAGCTGCCCGACAGCATCTTCACCGTATCATCCACTGCCGAGGATTGGGATGGCTTGCGTGAATATATCCAGCAGAGTGATTTGGAGAAGAAGCAGCAGATCTTAGCGGTAGCGCAGGATGAACCCCTGACCCCAGATGCCCGGGATGCGAAAATGAAGAAACTATATCCGGTGCAGTATCGCAGCTTGCTTACCAACTGGTATCCGGCTCTCCGCCATAGCGACTACCATATTACTTATAAGATTAAGCCATTTGATGTGGAGGAGGCAAAGCAGATCATGAAGACCAAGCCGCAGCTCTTGTCGCTCAACGAGTTGTTCATGGTAGCCCAGACCTACGAAGTGGGTTCCAAGGAGTTCAACGAGGTGATGGAGCTGGCTGTGCGCATGTATCCGGAGGATGAAACCGCCAATCTGAATGCCGCCATCATCCGTCTGAATAATGGCGATGCCGAGGCTGCCAAGCCTTATCTGGATAGAGCAGGCGAATCCCAGGAAGCCGATGCTGCAAGAAAGGCGTATGAAATGATGACGATTCAATAAAGCGGTAAATGATTCAATCATGCGATAAAAATGAATATAGGAATAAAAATGCTATAAATTACGATAAAATAGATATCCTCTATATCGATGCAGCCGACGAGAGCCGGCAGATTGCCGAGGCAGATTTCAAGGCCGACCTCTGTGTGGGTTCGCAGGTGATTTTCAGTGCTGCCATTGCCGATATGACCACCGGTTCGCAGCGCCCGCAGTTGCTTTTCAAGCTCTATGGCGTGAATTACGATGAGAACAACCAGGAAACGGAGCGCAGGTTGCTGCACTCCTTCTCATCCGGCAATTTTTCGGGAAACCGTGAAGGAACTGATGCTGCCAATGTAGGAAAATGGTATCAGGTTTATGGAAAAATGGTGTTGCAGAAGGAGAGCGGTGTCAATAATTTCACCGACTTCAAACTGGTGGTGGATAACATGTGCAAATCTACCTCTGGTGCCGACTATGCCTTCGATGATCTTCGCATTTACACCAAATCATCTAAGGTGGATATCATCCAGAGCTCGCCTATCTGCCCTGATAAGAACACGGCAGAAGATTCCTCCGTTTCCAGCAATATCCTCACCAAACTGAGGGCTTTGCAGGAAACCATGGCGGCACTCATCGCCCCGGCTACAGAGAAGAAACTCTACTTCCGCTTCGTGGATGCCGAGGGAAATCCGGCAAAGAACGTGAACTATGGCACGGCTGAAAATCCTAACGACCAGTGGGGAACCACCACTATATATAATTATGTGGATGATGCCCGAAAGGTGGATGGAAAGCCGATGTACGAGAAAATCAACGATGAATGGTATGTGGTGCTTGCCAACAGATACTTCAATCTGCAGTCGAACCAGACTTACTATGTTAGTTTCGCCTTCGAGGATGATTCGGTGGCGGATAAGAACCAGCTTGCGTGGGGAAAGCCTTCGGATGTGTGCTCGCTCTATAGCGCCAACTTCCAGATGGTGCAGCAGAAGGTGCTGGTTACCGATGCCAACGGAAGCATCACCACCACCGTCACCATTCCCTGCGATGACGACGCTACCCCGAAATATAACATCAAGGCGCAGTTGCAGACCGTAGACCAGAACAATGGCGGCAGCATCCAGCTGAATGGTGTGCTCTACGATTGGTATGTGGACAATGACACGAAGCCGATTCTAAGAAACCGTGCCGAGTTCAGTAACATCCCGCTGAGTGTGGGCGAACATACCATCCGTGTGATTCCTACCACCGGTTCTTCTACCATCACCCAGGGCGGCGTGGATTATCAGATTTGTCTCGATGAGATGTCGTTCAAGCTTCGTGTCGTGAAGAACGGACCGCAGTTGAATATGGGAGTTCCCGGCGTGGCATATCCTAATAATTATGCCCGCACGGTGCGCATCGGATTGCCTCAGGTGGCTCTGCTGGCAGAGCAGGAAGCCAAGGGCAGGGGCGGATATTTCAGTGTGCCTATCAGCGGCGAGAATCTGGTGGCGGATAATTCCACTCGTCTCTATTTCGTGAAGGCTGGCGGAAAGGATCAGCTGGAACCTTCGCAGTATACCCAGGTGATGTATCTTTCGGATACCAACGACCCTGCCTATCAGAACAGGATAGGGGAGAGCCTGACGCTGGCTACGCTTCAGGATAATTATATCATGAGAAAATCCAGCCAGCTGAAGCTGAAGTTCATGCCGCAGGCGGGGGATGCATCTTCTGCGTCTTCCTCTTCCAAGGATGTGCAGCTGCACGAGGGATATTGGTACGAAGGCGTATTGATATTCCGTGAGGATGGAAACAAGGGAACCACGGTACTCTGCTCGGGCGAGGTATACATCCGCTTTGCGGTGGTACCGGAATACGCTACCTGGAATCCTACTGCCAACAGCAGGATGAGTGCGGCATGGAACAATGATGAAAACTGGCGCCGTTCTAACCATGGCGAGCTCTATAAGGGGGCTGATGAATATACGGATTACAGCAGTGGCGGATACGTGCCGATGAAGTTTACCAAGGTAACGATTCCAGATTTGAGCGGATTGTATTTCCCTTCCCTGGGCTATATCGCCTATCAGAAATCCACGGGCATCGCCACCCGTCTGAGCAATGCCAAAGGAGATGCAGCAACGGCGAATATCCAGTATGACATGCTTGCCAAATGGGATGCTGATGCCGCAGATCATGGGTTGAACGCCGAAGGCAATCTGGAGTGTGAACCCTTCTATGGCAACACCTGCGACCAGATTTACTTCAAGCCGGGAGGCGAACTGCTCAACCAGTGTTATCTGATATACAACAAGGCGTGGGTAGAGAAGGAGATGAAAACCAACACCTGGTATGCCCTCACTTCGCCTTTGCAGGATACCTATGCGGGCGACATCTATGTGCCGGCAGCATCGGGCAGACAGGAGACGGAGGCGTTCGAGCCAATCACGTTCTCATCCTCGGAAAACAATCGTATCACCAGTCCTGTTTATCAGCGCAGCTGGGATGATGCTTCTGCCGAAGAAGTAACACTGAATGGCAAATATAAAGCCTACGACTATTCGGGCACCGGCATCACATTCGAGAATCAGAATCTCAATGCGCTTTCAGCCCACTGGAGCCACGTATATAATAAGGTGGATAGGAAATATCAGCCGCTGGAGGGCGTGGCTATCAGGATGGGAGATAAATATACGGTGGGTGCATCCGGCAATGCATCCGAAGTGCTGCTCCGTTTGCCGAAGGCAGATACGCAATATACTTATGTATCAGCTTCGCAGCCGCAGAGTTCTCTATCTGCTTCTGTGGATAAGAAGAATGCTTATCGCCTGGTGGTGAATGCCGATGCTCAGGAGAATGCTTTGGGCAAGATGAGCTATTCGCTGGTGCAGTTGCAGGATGGCAACAATTATTATCTGGTGGGTAATCCTTATATGGCGACGCTCAGCATGTATAAGTTCCTGAAGGCAAATCCATCGCTACAGTCCAGCTTCTATGTTTACGAGGATGGAGCCTTGAAACTTTATGATAAGCTGGATATGTCGACCACCACGTATGAGTCGAAGAATGACGTGAAGATTTCGCCGATGCAGTCGTTCTTTGTCCGTCTGCAGGATGGACAGAGTGCATCGCAGCTTAATTTTACGTCGGCGATGACGGTAGATAGAGAAGTGTTTGGCGGAGTAAAGACGGCATCGGATGAGGGGCAGGGTGAGGACAACATCACTTTAACCCTCACTGCAGCATCTGCATCGGGTTATCGCAGCCGTTCGAGAATTGTTCTTGATGCATCAGCTTCGGAAGATTATGATGATGCCGAGGATGCCCAGCTGCTCTATGATGCCCAGCTGAAGGAAGTTCCGGTGGTTTATACGGTGGCAGGCGATGAGGCTGTGGCGCTGAATACCCTGCCGAATGTGGATTGGTTGCCGCTGGGAGTAGTAGGGGCTTCTTCCGTAGAGTTGAAGATAGAAGGCGTCAATCGTCTCTCTTCTCCTCTCTATCTCTATGATGCTGCCACCCGAAAGTATCAGGAGATAAAGGATGGCGAAGAAATCAAGGTGCAGCCAAACGAACACGGCAGATACTTCCTGACGCAGACTCGCAGCACCGCAGGCATGGAAGATGTCAAGGTGAAAGAGAAGAGTATGAAGAATGTGAAGATCTATTCGCCAGTTTGGGGCGTGATGATCATATCCAAGCCAAGAGATGCCTCATCGAATAAGGTAGAGGGGTATACCCTTGATGGAAGAAAAGTGTCCGTGATGGATACGCAAGCTACAATAACAAGAAAGCTTTCTCTCCGTTGAGAGGAAGCTTTTTTGTTTACCCATACCATGTTTCTCATTTTATAAGTACCTCATGATGGCTCCCTGAAAACTGAAATAACTGAAATTGAAATGGCTGATAAATCCGTTGAAAAAACTTCATTTCTGTTACGGCCATGCGTCAAATGGTAAAAAAATAGCGTAAAAAGGCACCAAATGGTAAAAATGAATGCTCAGAGCTTTGAAAAATCGAGATTATTTCTTAATTTTGCAGTAGCGAACTTCATAAGAACTCATAGAGAACTTAACATGAACAAAAAATAATCATCTTATAAATAATAAAGAAAATGAAGAAAATATTCACAGCAATCATCCTCTTTGCACTCGCACTCACTGCCGGCGCACAGACATTCAGCGCCGACCAACTTGAGAAATACGCCAAGGATAAATATGGCGACAACTGGACCAAGGCGGCTGACAACCTGCATCAGGAGGTGGCTCTCGACAACAAGAACCGACTCAACTACCAGGAAGTGATTGATTGCACCGGACAGACGAAAGACCAGATCTACGGCAAGGCGATGGCCTGGTTCAAGAAAGCCTTCAAGAGCAAGGATACCCACGGCGTGATACAGGAGGAAAACAAGGAAGAAGGACTCATCGTGGCACGTGCCTACATCGAGAAAGTGGCCATTCAGAATGCCGGAATGAACCATTATCAGGTAGACATCGCCCCTTACATCCGAGTAGACGTAAAGGAAGAAAAGGCACGCATCAGCGTATATATGGGTTCCTATCTGGTTATCGTTACCGCCGGCGGAGGATGGACCAGTGCCATAGCCAGCACCCTGGCATCTGTAGCCACAGGCGAAGAAGCCGAGGAAAGCTCCGAGCAAACCAAGGGCACCGACGAGGAATGGGACATCAACATGTGCTATCCTTATGTGCAGAAAGACAAGCACAAGAAGGCTTCCAGCAAGGCTTTCGTGATGGCTTCTGCCTTCCAGAACTCCATCATCGACGTGATGAAGGAAGCTCTGCTCGCCGATTCTTCTGAAGGCTTTGATGATAATTGGTAAATAACAGGAAGCTTATGAAAATCTATCTATATCTCGCAAGTCTTGTCGCTCTGCTGTGCATGGCGGCGCAGCCTGCCGAGGCTCAGAGAATCTCGGTGGGCAAGAAGGGGCGCGTGGTGGTGATGCGAACCGATTCTACCAGCGCGCAGGAAATAGTGAACCAGGACGGAAGCCGCATGAACAGAGCCAGGAAAACCAATCATCTCCAGGCACTGGCAGGCAATCTGAGGTCGGATGTGGATATCGACATCCCCGTTTCCAAGGCGAAGCAGGAGAAGACCTTTGCCGTAATCATCGCCAACGAGAACTACGAGGAGGAGGTGAACGTGGAGTTCGCCCTCAACGACGGAGTGGCTTTCAGCCAGTATTGCACCAAGACGCTGGGCATCCCTCAGGAGAATGTGCACGTGCGCCAGGATGCCACGCTCAACAATATCCTGGCAGAAATCAGCTGGATGCAGAACATCGCCAAGGCCTATGGCGACGAGGCTAGGTTTATCTTCTATTATGCCGGACATGGCGTGCCTGACGAAAGCAACGGCACTGCCTATCTGCTGCCCGTAGACGGCAAGAGCAGCATCTTGGCCACGGGCTACAGCATCGGCAAGCTCTATGACCAGCTCCATGCCCTGGGCTCCCAGAATGTGACGGTGGTGATGGATGCCTGCTTCAGCGGATCCAAGCGAGGCGAAGGCATGCTGGCTTCTGCCCGAGGCGTGGCCATCAAGTCGAAGGCTGAGGCTCCCAAGGGAAACATGCTGGTGATAAGTGCGGCACAGGGCAACGAGACGGCCTATCCTTACCGGGAGAAGCGCCACGGACTCTTCACCTATTTCCTGCTCAAGAAGTTGCAGGAAACCAAGGGCAATACAACCTTCGGCGAACTCTTCGACTACGTAAGGACGCAGGTGGCACAGAAATCCATCGTCGTCAACGAGAAGAGTCAGACACCATCGGTGAATGCATCGGGCGAGTTGACCTCCACCTGGAAGCAATCCAAGCTATTTTAGATGATTCATTTTTAGATACAAGATATTTCGGATTATTCATTTTAAAACAAGATACGTATGAAAAAACTGATCGTATTTATCCTGCTGTTTGCCTGTGTAGGCGTTCAGCAGATTCAGGCACAGAAATGGCTCAAGACTTTGGGCAAGGTGGCAAGCACGCTGTTGGATGATGATGCCAGCGGAACCATTCCTGACTGTACGCTGAAGTACACCGACTGCAAGCGCAACGGCAATGATGTGCACATCAACTATGTGCTCACAAGCCAGTTGGGCAAGGATGCCCCGTTGTGGTTTGATGCCGGCAGCAACAACACCTATGCGGTGGACAGCAAGAGTGCCAAGCACACCATCGAGTTTATCGTGGGTGGCGAGCGTATGGGCACTTACAGCAACAAGAACATCCCTTCAAAGGTTCCTGTGAAGCTCACGGTGGTAGTGAAGGATGTGGAGCGCTCGGTGGCAAGCATCAGATCGTGCGTCATCAAGGGCAAGTTCAACAACTCGTCCGAGCAGTTTACCTGGAACATCGGCGCGAAGACTCCTGCTGCAGTGGTAAACACCAGTGCCGACAACATTGTGTGCACCATGCCTCAGTTGGCATTCACCCTGAAGGAGTGCAAGCGCTTGGGCGACAATGTGATTATCACGGCGATGCTGAAGAACACGGGCGGCAAGGATTTGGAGTTTGATACTTCCGGCACGGTTACCATCTATGACAACGAGGGTGAGGCATGCCGTCTGAACGGCGACATGTCGCCTGTAGCCAACGGCACATGGGGTCAGTATTCCAATATCCGTCTGGTGAAGGGCATTCCTGTAAAGGCAAAGTTTGTGGTTACGGGCGTATCCGATGCAGCCACCCAGTTCAGCATTCTGAAGTTTGAGTTCAGTGATATGGCAGGCAGCTATTACATCGAGATTCGCAATCAGGCGATTTCAGCTCAGTAATCTTCCGCCTGGAGTGATATGAGGGTGTGTCATGGACTTATGACACACCCTCATTTTTCTTAACCCACATTGCAGCAGCCTTTGGTGAAAAACTTAAAGATTCCTAACGAAATCTCTGGGTCGGGATTTATTTTTTGTTAAAATCGTAGAAATACTTGGCGGTTTCAGGGATTTAATGTATATTTGCAATTCATTAGATAGCGTTTGATTATGGCAAGAAAATTATATCCTATAGGAATTCAGACATTTGAGGAAATCCGCAAGTTGGACAACCTCTATATCGACAAGACGGAATACATCTATCGTATGACACATACCGATGGAAAGTTTTTCTTCTTGAACCGACCACGCCGTTTCGGCAAGTCGCTGCTGGTTTCTACCTTTAAGAGTTATTTCGAGGGCAAGAAGGAACTCTTCGAGGGGCTTGCCATCGAGAAGCTGGAGAAGGAGTGGAACGAATATCCCGTGCTGCACTTCGACCTGAGCAAGGGCAAGCACATGGAGAAGGAACAGCTGAATCGTTATTTGTTGGATATTATTGAGAAACAAGAGGCAAGGTTTGATTGCAAGAGCAATAAAATAGATGTTAATATTCGTCTTGACGATTTGATAAATGTCGTTTACCAGAAAACGGGCAAGCAGGTGGTGGTGCTCATTGATGAATATGACGCACCGCTGCTGGATGTGGCGCATGAGAAGGAGAAACTCGATGAGCTCCGCAACACGATGCGCAACTTCTATAGTCCTCTGAAGGGAAACGAGTCCATGCTGCGCTTCGTCTTCATGACGGGCATCACGAAGTTCTCGCAGCTCAGCATCTTCAGCGAACTGAACAATATCAAGAATGTGAGCATGGACGAGCCTTATGCCGGTATCTGCGGCATCACCAAAGAGGAACTGTTGACCCAGATGAGCGATGATATCGACGTACTTGCCGAGCATCTGGAACTGAGCAGGGAGGAGACCATCCAGGAACTGAAAGACCATTATGATGGCTATCATTTCTGCTGGCCATCGCCTGATGTCTTCAATCCTTACAGTCTGCTTAATTGCTTTGCTGATGGCAGAATGGATGATTACTGGTTCGGATCGGGCACACCTACCTATCTTATCAATATGATGAGAAAGTATGATTTCCTGCCAGCTGACCTTGGCGAGGCCATAGAGGTGGGCAAGAAGGACTTTGATGCCCCCACCGAAACGATGACCACCATCGTACCTTTGCTTTATCAGAGCGGGTATGTCACCATCAAGGGATATGACAAGCCTACAAAATTGTACCTGTTGGCATTGCCTAACCAGGAGATAAGGGTGGGACTATATGGAAGCCTCTTGCCTCATTATCTGACGGATAAGTCGGCAAAGGCTAACACGACCATCGCCAAGATGTCGGTATTGGTGAAGAAGGGGGATATGGATGCAGCCTTCTGCCTGCTGAACAACTTTCTGGAGACGGTGCCTTACTGCGACAACACACACTATGAGGGTCATTGGCAGCAGACGCTCTACATCATGTTTGCCCTGCTCACCAACTATGATATCCTCGTGGAGCAGCATACGGCGAAGGGCAGAATCGATATCACGATGGAGACTGCAGATACCATCTACGTGATGGAGCTGATATTCAACAAGAGTGCCGAGGAGGCTCTCGCCCAGATAGAGGCAAAACACTATGCCGATGCTTTCAAGATGAGCGGCAAGAAGATGGTGAAGATAGGCTTGAACTTCTCGGTGAAGGATGAGGTGAACGGCCTGGAATGGAAGATAGAATCTTAAAAAGAAAAATCCCATCGCTCTTGCGAGTGATGGGATTTTTAATTCTGTTAAGCAATGTGTCTGCTTTCGCTGATTACTTACGAAGACCGAGGGCCTTGATGATAGCACGATAGCGATTGATGTCGCGATCATACAAGTAATCGAGCAATGCACGACGCTTTCCTACAAGCTGTGTCAACGCACGTGTTGTAGTATAATCTTTACGGTTCTTCTTAACGTGCTCCGTCAAATGAGCAATACGGTATGAGAACAATGCTATCTGGCTCTCTGCTGAACCAGTATCAGAGTTAGACTTTCCGTACTTGCTAAAGATCTCTTCTTTTTTTGCTTTGTCTAAATACATAGCTTTGATACTTAAAAATTTAATTGTTATAAATGTAATATGATGCAATTTCGGACCTTCCTCACGGCGGTTTCCTTAAAAATGCGGTGCAAAGGTACAACTTTTCCATGAATTATGCAAATTTTTCGGGATTTTTTTGTAATTTTGCACCCAAATTCATTAAGTATTTAAGGTAAACGAAATGCAAGACATTAGAAACATTGCAGTTATTGCACACGTTGACCATGGTAAAACTACCCTGGTTGACAAGATGATGCTCGCCGGTAAGCTGTTCCGTGACGGCCAGGATAACAGCGGCGAAGTGCTCGATTCCAATGATTTGGAGCGAGAGCGTGGTATAACCATTCTTTCAAAGAATGTGTCTATCAATTGGAAAGGTACTAAGATTAATATTCTCGATACTCCTGGACACTCTGACTTCGGTGGTGAGGTGGAGCGCGTGCTCAACATGGCAGACGGTTGCCTCCTCCTCGTCGACGCTTTCGAGGGTCCGATGCCTCAGACCCGATTCGTGCTGCAGAAGGCTTTGCAGCTCGGATTGAAGCCTATCGTGGTGGTTAATAAGGTGGATAAACCTAACTGCCGCCCTGAAGAGGTGTACGAAATGGTGTTCGACCTGATGTGCGACCTCGATGCTACAGAGGAACAGCTTGACTTTACTGTGGTTTACGGTTCGGCTAAGAACGGCTGGATGAGCGATGACTACAACAAGCCAACTGATAACATTGACTATCTGCTCGACAAGATTGTGGAGATTATCCCTGCTCCTAAGCAGCTGGAGGGTACTCCTCAGCTCTTGATTACATCTCTTGACTATAGCTCTTACACTGGTCGTATCGCCGTGGGTCGTGTTCACCGTGGTACTCTGAAGGATGGTATGAATGTTACCATCTGCCACCGTGACGGAACCCAGGAGAAGACCAAGATCAAGGAACTGCATACCTTCGAGGGTATGGGTCATAAGAAGACAGACCATGTGGATTCTGGCGATATCTGTGCCGTTGTCGGCCTTGAGAAGTTCGAGATTGGTGATACCATCTGCGACTACGAGAACCCGGAGCCACTGCCTCCTATCGCTGTAGACGAGCCTACCATGAGTATGCTCTTCACCATCAACGATTCTCCTTTCTTCGGCAAGGAGGGTAAGTTCTGTACATCACGCCACATTCAGGACCGCCTGAACAAGGAGTTGGAGAAGAACCTGGCTCTTCGTGTTCAGCCTTACGAGGATACCACCGATAAGTGGATTGTTTCTGGTCGTGGTGTGCTCCATCTCTCTGTGCTCATCGAGACCATGCGCCGCGAGGGCTACGAGCTGCAGGTGGGTCAGCCTCAGGTAATCTACAAGGAGATTGACGGCGTGAAGTGTGAGCCTATCGAGGAGTTGACCATCAACGTGCCAGAGGAGTTTGCCTCTAAGATGATTGATATGGTTACCCGCCGCAAGGGTGATATGACTTCCATGCTGAACATGGGCGAGCGTGTGGATATCGAGTTTGATATTCCTTCACGTGGTATCATCGGTTTGCGTACCAATGTGCTCACTGCTTCTCAGGGCGAGGCTATCATGGCTCACCGCTTCAAGGAGTATCAGCCATACAAGGGCGAGATTACCCGCCGTTCTAACGGTAGCATGATTGCGCTGGAGACAGGTACTGCCTATGCTTACGCCATCGACAAGCTGCAGGATCGCGGTAAGTTCTTCATCGACCCAGGTGAGGAGGTTTACGGCGGCGAGGTTGTTGGTGAGCATGTTCACGACAACGACCTGGTGGTTAACGTAACCAAGGCAAAGCAGCTGACCAACGTGCGTGCTTCTGGTTCTGATGATAAGGCTCGCGTGATTCCTAAGACCGTGATGAGCCTTGAGGAGTGCCTGGAGTATATCCGCGAGGATGAGTACGTAGAGGTAACCCCTAAGAGCATGCGTATGCGCAAGGTGATTCTCGATCACTTGGAGCGCAAGCGCAGTAACAAGGAATAAGTTATAGCTTATATATAAATGGATCCGTAAGAATTCCCCTCTTGCCGATTGCCCTGGGCAGTCTGCTTGCAGGGGATTCTTTATTTTAATGTAAGCGTATGTGGTTGTGGAAATTCTTTAGGAAATTCTCGTTGCCCTGCTCGCTGGTATTGGGAGCCGTGGGCTATCTGATTTTTGCCAATGTTCCGTTTCTGGAACCTCTGGGCGATGCGGTGGGACCGAAACTGGTAGATCTGATGCCGGTGGTGCTCTTCGCTCTGCTCTATGTTACTTTCTGCAAGATAGAAATCAAGGAGATGAAGCCGAAGGCGTGGCATTTTGTATTGCAGCTGATCAGAACCAGTCTGGCATTGGCGATGGTGGTGCTGATTTTCGAATTCGGCGATGATTATGAAACCAAGCTGGTGCTGGAGGGAGCCTTTATCTGCTTTATCTGTCCTACGGCGGCTGCCGTGGCAGTGGTGACGGAGAAGTTGGGTGGAAGCATCGGTTCGCTGACTACTTATACGGTGATAGCGAATGTATTCACGATGGTGATTATTCCGAGTCTCTTCCCGATGGTGGAGAAGGGGGCGGATGTTTCCTTTCTTTTTATGAGTGCGATGGTGTTCCGAAACGTGACCACGGTACTGGTGGTGCCTTTGCTTCTGGCTCTGCTGAGCCGCAAGTTTCTGCCTAAATGGGTGAATAAGGTGAAGAGCGTGAAGGATCTGGGCTTCTATATGTGGTGTTTCAACCTGACGATATTGATGGGAGAGACGGTTCGCAATATCCTCCATGCCGAGGTTTCGGGATGGATTCTTGCCTTGCTGCTTCTGGTACCCCTTTTGGTATGTCTTATCCAGTTTGCCATCGGCAAGGCGGTGGGCAGACATTATGATGCGAGCATCAGTGCCGGTCAGGCGTTGGGACAGAAGAATACCATTGTGGGCATCTGGCTCACTCTAACTTTCCTGAATCCTCTTGCCGCCGTAGCACCGGGTGCCTATGTGGTTTGGCAGAACCTGGTGAATGGCTGGCAGCTATGGTATAAAGAGAAATACGGAAGACTGAAATGGTAGAAATATAAAACTGAAATGGTAGAAATATAAAATAAGGTGTGGCATCAACTGATACCATACCTTATTTTATATATAGAGGATTTTATTTGCTTGTAGAAATCAAGGATTTTATTTGCTCGTAGAAATAAAGATGCACTCGATGGTTACGTTGCCATCCATCCATTGGGCAGGAATGGTATAGGTGCCATCCTTGGCAATATCCGTCTTCTTGAGCGATTCTACCTTGTCGCCGTGGGTGATGGTGAAATCGCCGTAGGTGAAGCCTGGGGCAGGTACCATCTTTACCTTGAATGCCTTGCCGTATGCCACCTTGTGGTTGTTGAGGGTGGTTCCGTCGGCGGCTGTCACCATACCGTTGCGGTTGGCCTCGGTAACGGATACGAAGTCGCTGTGAGCCTTCTTCTTCGCTGCACCTCCTGTCTTCAGCAGGGTGATGCGAGGGGCGTTGGTCAGGTGGATATTGATATCATCGATATACACCACGGCATCCTGCTTCATCTCGTGAGGTGACTCGGCGTGAGGAACCACTACCAGACTGTAGATATCCACACCCTCGGCACTCTTGATAGGGAAAACGGCATCAGCCCACTGACCGGCAGGAACCGGAGTGGTGGATTTAATCCAGAACTGCTCTACTTCCTGCGACTGTCCGGCTCTGTCTCTGCGCTTGCCGAGACCAACCAGCATCACGCGGCCTTCCATCGGACGGTTGATGAGCACGTGAACCACTTTTCCTGCAGGGCCGAGTGCAATCGGCTTCTTCAGATCAATTCTTGCACCGAAGATGTTGGATGCCAGGCGTGAACGCTGAAAGGCGAGCACCTTCGTGTTGGGATTGTTGGTGAGGTCGGGATTATCCACTACTGCGCAGTTGCCAGCCAGTTCTCCCGTGCGGAATGGGGAATGCTCCCATCTGTCGTATACTCCCACGGATTTGTAATCCTGGGTGTCGAACTTAATTTCCTGTCCCATTACTGCCAATGGCAACAGGCACAATGCTATGAGTAATTTCTTCATGTTCTTGGTGTAGAGAAAAAGTTTAAAATACTTTTATGGAATGCAACAGCGGACAAGCCTTGCTGTCGTCGATGACAATCTTCAAACCCTTAGCCTGATAGCCCTTGCCGTAACTGTCTGATGTGCTGCCGTTCAGCGGGATGATGCGCTTGTATCCGATGGTGGTAGTGGTGCACTTTTCTGCGATAGGCTTCCATGTCTTTCCATCTTCAGAGATTTCGATATGGAACTTTCTTACTCGCTGCCCCTTGCGGATGTACTCCATCATATCCACATAGCGCAGGGTTTGTGGCTTATCCCAGCTGAAGGTGATGGTGGCCTGCTTTACGCCGTCGTCGGTGGCCCAATAGGTATTCTTGTTGTTGTCGGTCAGGTTCCTGGCGGTATAGTTGCGCTTGGCTCCTGCCTGGCGGGTGTTGCTAACGGAAACCTTGGCCTTCTGAGCCAGGTCCTTGCCCAGACGGGTGCGGATCATGTTGCCCATATCCTTGAGCACGCGCACGTCGATATCAGGCAGCAAACCTCTCTTGTCGGGAGGACAGTTCAGAATGAGGGTAGCGTTTCTACCCACGGTTTCAAGATACATCTGGAAGAGGCGCTCCACTGAGAGAGGTTTCTCGCCTTCGTGCCAGAACCATCCCTTGTCGGTGAGCTTGGCATCGCTCTCTCCCGGGTCCCACTGCCATCCGTCTTCAGTGCCATACATGCCGTTGCTTTCAGGGGCATATCCTCTCTCGTCGGTGAGCCAGTTGGTTTCGCCAGCCCATCCAGCCTCGTTGCCAATCCATCTTGACTCGGCGCCCACACCCCAGAGGATAATATCAGGGCAAACCTTGTGGATGGAGTCTCTGAGGTTCGGGATATCATAATAGGTGGAACGGTCTACGTTGACGGTGGTGTTGCGGCCGCCATAGTATCCGTCGCCTCCGTTGGCACCATCGAACCACATTTCAAACTGGTCTTTTCCGTACTGAGCCAATTCTGCGCACTGGCGGAGGAAGACATCGTTCACATATTTCTCGGTGCCATAGTATACGCTGTTTCTATCCCATGGAGAGACATAGAAACCATATTTCATGTTCAGTTTGCGTGCAGCCTGGGCGAAGTCGCGCGGAATGTTGGTATTCTTTCCGTTCTCGTTTCCGGCATTGACGATGGAGTGGTCGGTGGTGGCTGTAGGCCAGAGGCAGAAGCCATCGTGATGCTTCACCACGGCGATGCCGCCCTTCATGCCCGCTGCCTTCACCGCCTTGAGCCACTGAGCCGGATTAGGTTTTGCAGTAGGCGCAAAGAGGGTTACGTCTTCACTTCCCAGTCCCCACTCGCGGTTGGTATAGGTGTTCATGCCGTAATGGAAGAAGGCGTAGAACTCCGTCTCCTGCCATTTCATCTGGCGATCGCTAGGAACGGGGAAGACAGCGTTAGGCTCGTTGTCGGGGTTCGGCAACGACTGCTGCTTAACTTGGAATGCACTCTGGGAGTGACCCGCCATGGCAGACATGATGAGAGACACTCCGACAAAAACTTTTTTGATGTTCATGGTTGTCGTATTTAAATCGATACACTTTATTCTTATCATAAGAGAAGTTGATATATTGTTGTAGTTATTGTTATAGTTATTTTATATATTGTCAAAACTGGCGATTGTTAATAATAAATTTCAGCTGCAAAGATATAGTTTTTATGGATGGCTGCAAAACTTTTCTGGTTAATTAAACATAAACGCCCGCAAATTCTCATTTGCGGGCGCTGGTGATAATATGGGTGATATCCTAAGCCGATGGATGATTAATCCTGTGTAGGATAAATCAGATTCTGTTCTGTGATACAGTTGAGTACCTCTTCGAGATACTTCTTGGCTTCATACTTGGCCATTGGCAGGTCGTGGAGCAGATAGTTGCCGCAATCCTTGGCAGCCTGTCCTGGAATTTCGCCTTCGAAGTCGGCGATGAACTGGAAGGTGCGCTGCATCAGCGGCACGATGTCCTTGCTCTGCAGGTCGCCACGGATGAGGAGGTAGTTGCCGGTGAGGCATCCCATCGGTCCCCAATAGATGATGCGGTCTTTCCACTCCTCGTCGTTGCGGAGGTAAGTGGCAGCCAGGTGCTCGATGGTATGGATGGCACCGTTGTGGAGGCAAGGCTCCTGGTTAGGCACCTTCATGCGGATATCGAAGGTGGTTACTACTTCTCCGCCTACTTCGTCCTTGCGGCTTACGTAGATGCCGCGGAGCAACTTGTTATGATTGATTGTGAAACTTGGAATCTTATTCATATGGTTTATAATTTACAATTTATAGTTTACAGACTTTCGAGGAAAGCCTTGGTGACATTGAACGAGCCTTCTGCCATTTTTGCCCAGAAATCGAAGTACATCTGCGCCTTGGTGTCCTTCAGCGGCACATCGCTGATGATGCGGAAGGAGATGAACGGCGTCTTGTAGATGTGGCAGGTCTGGGCGATGGAGCAGCTCTCCATATCCACGGCCATGGCATGAGGGAAGTGCTCCAGGATGGAACGCATCTTCTCCTTGCTATCCACAAACCACTCGCCGCTTACGATCTGTCCGGCATGAATCTTAGGGTGCTTGTTGTCGGGCAGGTTGTTGATGGCAAGTGCTTTTTCCACATACTCCTGTGGAGTCTTGAAGGTGGCTGGCATGCCGAGAATCTGACCGTACTCGCACTCGTCGCCGCAGTAGGCATCGTGGTATACGCAGTTGGTGGCTACCACCACTTCGGTTACATTGAGGTTTATATCGGCACCTCCGGCAACGCCTGAAGAGATGACGAGGTCGGGATGATAGTTATCAATCATCTCCACCGCTCCGATGGTACTGTTCACCTTACCGATGCCGCACTGCTGCATCACTACTTCGTTGGCACCAATCTTTCCGATGACGAAGTCTTTCTGATTCTTTCGCTCTGTCTGCGATTCTGTCAATAATGTCTTGAGTTGCGCGAACTCCTTGTCCATCGCAACGATAATTCCTATTCTCATTTCTACTGATTTATTCTGATCTCTACTGAATTTTTCCCGTTTGAAAAAATTAGAAGTTTACGCCAAAGTTGAAAATCAGGGCTCTGTTTCTTGCCTTGTCGAAATCGTCGTGGCAGATGTTGGCAAGTCCCAGGTCGTAGGTGAGGTCGGCATAGAACATGTCGTAGCCCACGCCGCATCCGAGGCGCAGACCGCCGTCGAATCTTCTGAAGTTGTTGCTTCTGAAGGAGCTCTGAGCCTCACGCTCGGCAAAGTTCTTGATCTTGCCGCCCACGCCCATGGCGAAATATCCACCGGCAAATGGCTCTACGGTGAACTCATCATCCACCTCGTACTTGTATTTCACGAGCACCGGAATCTCCAGGTAGTTGAGGTCGTAGGTCATCTTCTTGCCTCCGCCCAGGTCTTTCTTTCCACCTTTTTCTATATAGTAGAGACCCGTCTCCATGAATACAGGAGTTGACTCGCTGAGCGCAAAACCGCCTACTACACCCACGTTGAGACCGGTCTGCCATTTGCCGCCATCCAGGCGGGCATCGTCGGAAGTAACGTAAGTGAAGGCAGGACCGAGGCGCACGCCCAGGTAGGCTTCGCCCAGATAGTTGTTGAACTTGTAGTCGAGATGACCCGTCTTCTCGTTGTAGTATTGACTATTCTTATAGTTCTGTGCTGATGATGGGAGTGCTATCATGAGCATTGCCATCAGGAAGAATACAATTCTTTTCATGTTTTTTTGTTCCTTTTATTTTAATGTTACTGACTATTATAACGTATGGGGGTGAAGAAATATTGTCTTGTCAATGCAAAGGTAATATATTTTAAGAAAGCTGCTGCGAGGGAATCCCTAAAAAATGGGGGAAAACCCCTATATGGGTAAGCCGTTGGGGGCATAAACCGGTTTATACCATAAAAAAAGTAAAAAGTTTCTTTTTTTATTTTGTAGATTCTTCATTTCTCATTATCTTTGCAAGCAAATTATAAACGTTTATACAGGAAAATGAATTTTTTGAAGAAGTATCTGCTAGATATTCTAGTGGTGATTGTTTTTGCGGTGATTTCCTTCGTGTACTTCATGCCTGCCGACATGGACGGACGAATCCTCTTCCGTCACGACTCTGCGGCAAGCAAGGGATTGGGACACGAGAAGGAACTCTTCCAGCAGCAGACCGGCGAGACGACTCGCTGGACTAACTCCGTGTTTGGTGGTATGCCAACTTACCAGATTGCACCTTCGTATGGAAGTACCAAGGTGCTCGACCAGGTGACGAAGGCTTATCATCTGTGGTTACCCGACTATGTATGGTATGTGTTTGTCTATCTTCTGGGCTTCTATATCATGCTGCGAGCCTTCGATTTCCGACAGTCGCTGGCTGCATTGGGAAGTATCATCTGGGCATTCTCGTCCTACTTCTTTATCATCATCGCCGCCGGTCATATCTGGAAGGTGTGGGCACTTGCCTATCTGCCGCCAATGATTGCGGGCATGGTGCTGGCTTACCGGGGGAAGTATCTGAAGGGCTTGCTCCTCACCGCCATCTTCTCGGCTTTCGAGGTGAATGCCAACCACGTGCAGATGACTTACTACTATCTCTTCATCATCCTCTTCATGGTGATTGCCTACCTGGTGGATGCCATCAGGAAGGGAGAACTCGCCCGCTTCGGAAAGGCTACGGCAGTGTGCGTGGTGGGTGCCCTCATCGGTATCTCGCTCAACCTGACGAACCTTTATCACACCTGGCAGTATGGACAGGAAACCATGCGCGGCAAGAGTGAGCTGGTGAAGAAAAACGCTGCCAATCAGACCAGTAGCGGATTGGATAGAGATTATATCACCCAGTGGAGTTACGGCATCGATGAAACCTGGACTCTGATGATTCCTGATGCCAAGGGTGGCGCCTCTGTGCCGCTTTCTCAAAACGAGAAGGCGATGGAGAAGGCTGATCCTAACTTTGTGCAGATTTATCAGCAGTTGGGTCAGTACTGGGGCAACCAGCCTGGCACGAGCGGTCCGGTTTATGTGGGAGCCTTCGTCTGCATGCTCTTCATCCTGGGTCTCTTTATCGTAAAGGGTCCGATGAAGTGGGCTTTGCTGGCTGCCACCATCCTGAGCATCCTGCTCTCCTGGGGTAGAAACTTTATGCCGTTTACCAATTTCTTCCTGGATTATATCCCGATGTATGCCAAGTTCCGAACGGTGGCATCCATCCTCGTGATAGCCGAGTTTACCATTCCGCTGCTGGCGATGATGGCGCTGAAGAAACTGGTGGATGAGCCTGAGGTGCTGACCACCAAGATAAAATATGTATATGCCAGCTTGGGTCTGACGGCAGGTTTCTGCCTGCTTTTCGCCCTGATGCCAAGCGTATTCTTCCCTGATTTCATCTCCGTACAGGAGACCCAGGCACTGCAGCAGTTGCCTGCCGAATATCAGGGTCCGCTGATGAGCAACCTCATTGAAATCCGTAAGGGCATCTTTACATCCGACTGCTGGCGTTCGTTCTGGATTATCCTCATCGGCTTCGGCTTCCTGATGCTTTACAAGATGAAGAAGCTGGGTGCCGAGTTCATGATTGCCGGTATCGCCGTGCTCTGTCTGGTGGATATGTGGATGGTGAATAAGCGTTATCTCTACGATGATATGTTTGTAGATAAGATTGAGCGTGATGCACCTCAGCAGATGACGGAGACCGACAAGATTATCTGTCGTGACAAGTCGCTCGACTATCGTGTGCTCAATCTGGCATCGAATACCTTCAATGAGAACGAGACCTCTTACTATCATAAGAGCATCGGCGGTTATCATGCTGCCAAGCTGCGCCGTTATCAGGAGATGATTGATGCGCATATCGCTCCGGAGATGCAGAAGACCATGCAGGCTGTGGCTGCTGCCGGCGGCGACATGACCAAGGTGAACGGCGACAGCATCTTCCCTGTGTTGAACATGCTGAACACCAAATATTTCATCATGCCTCTGCAGGGCGGTCAGACTGTTCCGGTGCAGAATCCATACGCTTACGGCAATGCCTGGTTTGTGGATGAGGTGAAGTATGTGAACAATGCCAACGAGGAAATCGAGGGCGTGGGCAAGGTGAACCTGCGCCATGTGGCTGTGGCTGATGCCAAGTTCAAGGAGCAATTGGATCAGAGCGTAAAGCAGGATGATACTTCGGTGGTGAAGCTGATTCAGTATAAGCCAAACAACCTGACTTACGAGGTGAAGTCAAGCAAGGGTGGTGTCATCGTCTTCTCTGAGATTTACTATCCGGGCTGGACGGCTACGGTGGATGGAGAGCCTGTGGAGCTGGGCAGAGTGGATTACATTCTGCGTGCCCTGAACGTGAAGGCAGGCAGCCACAAGGTGGTGCTCGACTTCCATCCTCAGTCGCTGAAGAACACCGAGACGGTGGCTTACATCGGTTACGGCGTTCTCGTACTCCTTATTATAATAGGTATAGGAGTGGAAGTGAAGAGGCGCAAGAAGGCTTCACAGGAAGTGAAGGAATAACAGGGAGCCGAGAAGATGCTGTTTCGAACAGAAATAGAGATTCCGAAGGCCGACTTCGAGATACAACCGGCAGAGCGAATGCTCTTTGTGGGCAGTTGCTTTGCCGACAATCTGGGTCGCAGGTTTGTGGAAAACCGCTTCCGTGCCACGGTGAATCCCTTCGGGGTGATGTATAATCCGGCAAGCATTCTCCATACCGTGGAGAAGAGCCTGGAGGTTCAGCCTCGTGTGGCTGTGTTTACGCTGGGTACGAACCACGTGTATATCCTGAAGGAAACGGGCGAGATTGTGGATAACTGCCAAAAGCGTCCGCAGCGCCTTTTCGAGGAAAGGGAATTGAGCGTGGAGGAATGTGCCGGGTATCTGCAGAAGGCCGTTGATTTGCTGAAAGCTGAAAAGGTGATTATAACCGTCAGTCCCATCCGTTACGCCAAATACGGCTACCACGGAAGCCAACTTTCAAAGGCAACGCTCCAGTTGGCAGCAGATAAACTGGTGAAGGCGAATCCGGGAGTGGTGAGTTATTTCCCTGCTTACGAAATCATGAACGATGAGCTTCGTGATTATCGCTTCTATCAGGAAGACATGCTGCATCCGAGCCAGCAGGCTGTGGAGTATATCTGGGAAAAGTTCCGTGCCGCCTATTTCGGCAAAGCCGCAGAACAGTTTCTGGAAGACTGGAGACCCATCCGGGAAGCATTCGGTCACAAGCCCTTCCACCCCGAAAGTGAGGAACATCAGAAGTTCATCGCCCGGACGGAAGAGAAGAAAAGACAATTTGAGGAGAAGTATCATCTTCTATAAAATAAAGATGATTTTCTCTTATTGATAATAGAAACATTAAAGTATAAAGACAATGACATATACTATTGAAAAGGTAACCACACTGATAGGTGCGCGTCGCTATGGAGACAATGATACCAGCATCGGTTTTATCCTGACCGATAGTCGTTCACTTTGTTTCCCAGAGGAAACTCTGTTCTTTGCGCTCAAGTCTGAGCGTAATGACGGTCACAACTACATTCCAGAGTTGTATCGTCGTGGAGTCAAGAACTTTGTGGTGACTGATGTCCCTAAGGGATATGCTTCTGATTATCCGGGAGCCAACTTCCTGAAGGTTGTCAACACGCTGGAGGCTCTCCAGCGCCTGGCAGAACGTCATCGTGATGAATTCAACATCCCTATCGTGGGTATTACGGGTTCTAATGGCAAGACCATGGTCAAGGAGTGGCTTTATCAGCTGCTCTCACCGAGCATGTTCGTCACCCGCAGTCCACGCAGTTACAATTCGCAGATAGGTGTGCCATTGTCGGTCTGGCTCATGAACGAGCAGACCCAGGTGGGCGTGTTCGAGGCTGGTATCAGTCAGCCGGGCGAGATGCTTGCCCTGCGTGACATCATCCAGCCTACCATCGCCGTGCTCACCAATGTGGGTTCTGCCCATCAGGAGAACTTCTCTTCCCTGGAGGAGAAGTGCAGAGAAAAGCTCATCCTCTTCCATGATGCAGAGACCGTGGTTTACGATGGCGATGACGAACTGATTACCAAGGTGGTGGCTGAATATCCTGATTACAAGGGAGAAAAACTCTTCTGGTCGCTCAAGAACCCTGAGGCTCCTTTCTATGTGAAGAACATCGAGAAGCAGCAGAACGTGAGCGTCATCACCTATATATATAAAGGTGAGATTGACAGCTTCTCCATTCCATTCATCGATGATGCATCTATCCAGAACTCCATCATCAGTGCCGTGGTGGCTTCGAAGCTCGGTGTTTCTGCCGAGGATATCGACAAGCGCATGGCAAAACTGGAACCTGTGGCGATGAGACTGGAAGTGAAGGTGGGACAGCATGGCTGCACCCTTATCAACGACAGCTACAACAGCGATATCAATTCGCTCGACATCGCCCTCGACTTCATGAACCGCCGTCCAGACCATCGTGGCCGTCGCCATACGCTGATATTGAGCGACATCTATCAGAGCGGTCTGTCGCCTGAGGCTCTCTATAAGGAGGTGAGCGACCTGGCTCGCAAGCGTGGCGTGGTGAAGTTCATCGGTATCGGACCAGAACTCTGCCAGCAGCATGATGCCATTCAGATTTCAGAAAAGTTCTTCTTCCAGGATGTGGAGGAGTTTATCAAGAGCGAGGTGTTTGCATCGCTTCGTGACGAGGTAATCCTGCTGAAGGGTGCCCGCCAGTTTGGTTTCGACCAGTTGACGGAATTGCTGGTTCAGAAGGTACACGAAACCACGCTCGAAGTGAACCTGAATGCCGTGGTAGCCAATCTGAACTACTACCGTGCGTTTATGAAGCCGGAAACCAAACTGGTCTGCATGATCAAGGCAGACGGTTATGGAGCAGGAGCCGTGGAGATAGCCAAGACTCTGCAGGATCATCGTGTGGATTATCTTGCCGTGGCAGTGGCCGATGAGGGTGTTACCCTTCGCAAGAACGGCATCACCAGCAACATCATGATCATGAACCCTGAGATGACCGCCTTCAAGACCATGTTTGATTACGACCTGGAGCCTGAGGTATATTCCTTCCGTCTGCTCGATGCGCTGATCAAGGCAGCCGAGAAGGAGGGAGTCACCGGATTCCCTGTTCACGTCAAGCTGGATACAGGTATGCATCGTCTGGGCTTCGACCCAGAGAACGATATGGAGGAACTGATAGGCAAGCTGAAGCATCAGAATGCCATCATCCCTCGTTCGGTGTTCTCTCATTTCGTGGGCAGTGATGCCGATTGCTTCGATGATTTCTCAGCCCATCAGTTTGAACTGTTCGACAAGGGCAGCAAGCAGTTGCAGGCTGCCTTCGACCATAAGATTCTGCGCCATATCTGCAATTCGGCAGGTATTGAGCATTTCCCGGAGCGCCAGTTGGATATGTGCCGCCTGGGTCTGGGACTTTACGGCATCAACTCACGCAACAACGAGACCATCAACTGCGTGAGCACCCTGAAGACCACCATCCTGCAGATGCACAACATCAAGGCTGGGGATAGCGTGGGCTACAGTCGCAAGACCATCCTCGACAGAGACAGTGTCATCGCCGCCATTCCTATCGGTTATGCCGACGGCTTAAACCGTCATCTGGGCAATCGACATGCCTACTGTCTGGTCAACGGTCAGAAGGCTGAGTATGTGGGCAACATCTGCATGGATGTAGCCATGATAGATGTAACCGACATCAACTGCAAGGAGGGCGACTCCGTAGAAATCTTCGGCGAGCATCTGCCTGTTCAGACGCTGAGCGATATTCTTGACACCATACCTTACGAGGTGCTGACCACCATCAGCAGCCGAGTGAAGCGAGTTTACTATCAAGATTAGGATAAAAATCGTTAGAAAAACGTACAAAAATAGGGAAATCCCGTCCGAAAAGCTCGGATGGGATTTTTTTAAGTAATATTTTCGATGAAAACGTATTAAAATTGAAGAAAAAAGTGTATCTTTGCAACCAACAAATCATCTAAAAACAAGTGAAGGGGTACACTTGCGTGTATTTCCTTAACTAATTAACAATTCAAAAGTAATAATGGAACAGGTATTTAGCTATATCATAAGCTTGGGAGCGAGCGTGATGATGCCAATCATCTTCACGGTCATCGGCTTGTGTATCGGCATGAAATTCGGAAAGGCTTTGAAGTCGGGACTCTTCGTAGGTGTGGGTTTCGTGGGCTTGGGTGTGGTGACGGCTTTGCTGACAACCAACTTCAACGACCCTTTGAAGGCAATCTCCGACATCTATCACCTACAGTTGAACGTGTTTGACATGGGTTGGCCTGCAGCCGCTGCCGTGGCTTATAATACAGCAGTGGGTGCCTTGATTATCCCAATCTGCTTGGGAGTCAACTTTCTGATGTTGATAACCAAGACCACCCGTACGGTGAACATCGACCTTTGGAACTACTGGCATTTTGCCTTTATCGGTGCCGTGGCATACTTCGTGATGGGTGAGAGTCTGCTTTGGGGTTACTTTGCAGCCATCGTCTGCTACATCATTACATTGGTATGTGCAGATTTGACCGCAGAGAAGTTCCAGAAGTACTACGACCTGGATGGTATCTCCATTCCGCAGCCATTCTGCCAGAGTTTCATGCCATTCGCCATCCTCTTCAACAAGGCAATGGATATGATTCCTGGTTTCTCTAAGCTCGATATCGATGCAGAGGGATTGAAGAAGAAGTTTGGTGTGCTGGGTGAGCCATTGGTTCTGGGTGTTATCGTGGGAGCCTTGATTGGTTGGGCAGCACAGCTCGACATCAAGAAGATTCTCTTCCTCGGTGTGACCATGGGAGCCGTGATGGAGCTGATTCCTCGTATCACTTCCTTGTTTATTGATGGTTTGAAGCCTATCTCTGAGAAGACCCAGGAATTGGTGAAGACCAAGTTCAACGGCAAGAAGGTGCATATCGGTATGAGTCCAGCCCTGGTGATTGGTCATCCTACTACCCTGGTGGTATCGGTAATCCTGATTCCGGTTATCCTTGCCATCGCCGTATTCCTGCCAGGTAACCAGTTCTTGCCATTGGCATCATTGGCAGGTATGTTCTACCTCTTCCCAATGATCTTGCCATTTACCAAAGGTAATGTGGTGAAGACACTGATCATCGGTTTGGTAGCCCTGATTATCGGTCTCTATTTCGTAACCGATATGGCTACCGACTTTACGATGGCAGCCAACCAGGTTTATGCAGCTACAGGCGATAATGCCGCTCATATCCCTGACGGTTTCGCAGGTGGTGCCCTCGATTTCGCCTCTTCTCTCTTCGGATGGGTTATCTATCGTGGCGTGAAGCTCTCTTACATCGGTATGGGCGTGCTCACCATCATCACCATCGCCCTGATGGTTATCAACCGCCAGCGTATCGTGAAGGAAGAGAGAATGGTAAAAAAGTAAAAAGGTAAAAAAGTAAAATAAAAAAGTAATGAAGAAATTAACATTAATATTAGCAGCAATGGTATTAACAGCAAGTCAGGCTTTTGGCCAGTGTGGTAAGTGTGGATACGAGGTGAAGGCTGAGAATGCCTACACCAACTACAACGTTCGTTATGCTAGCAACCCAATGGATGCCAAGCATTACACAACAGATCGCCTTCGCAGCGAGTTCGCTATCGAGAAGGTGTTCGCTCCTGGTGAGGTAAACTGGACCTACACCATGTTCGATCGTTTCCTCATCGGTGGCGCAGAGCCAACAACCGCTCCTTTGAAGCTGACTTCAATCGCTCCTCTTTATACAGACAAGCCAAACGACCAGAAGAACCTGCTCGACAACCGTGAGTTGGGTATCATCAACATCGGTGGCGAGGGTACAGTTAACGTGGATGGCAAGAAATATACCCTTGGTTTCCAGGAGGCCCTCTATGTAGGTCGTGGTGCCAAGAACATTGAGGTAAGCAGCAAGGATGCAGCCAAGCCAGCTAAGTTCTATATGAACAGTGCCTGCGCTCATCAGACTTATCCTACCAAGAAGGTGACTCTGAAGGATGCCAACAACATCAAGGCTGGTAGCCTTAAGGAGAGCAACGACCGCGTGATTCATCAGTTGATCATCGATGGTGTGGCTGGTGTTCGTACCTGCCAGTTGCAGATGGGTGTTACCGAGTTGAAGGAGGGTTCTGTATGGAACACCATGCCAGCTCATACTCACCTCCGCCGCATGGAGACATACCTTTATTACAATGTTCCAGAGGGTCAGAAGATTCTTCACGTAATGGGTGAGCCACAGGAGACCCGTCCTATCTGGCTGAACAACGAGCAGGCTGTGATTGCTCCAGAGTGGTCAATCCACTGCGCTGCCGGCACCAGCAACTATACCTTTATCTGGGGTATGGCAGGTGAAAACCTTATCTATAACGATATGCAGGTAGTGAAGATTCCTACATTAGAATAACAAAACGCTTAAAAACTTAGCAAATGAGCTCTATTTCAACTAGTAAAATGTCCAACTTCCGTTGGGTGATTTGTGCGTTGCTCTTCATTGCGACCACAGTGAATTATATGGACCGTCAGGTTCTGTCGTTAACATGGAAAGACTTCATCGCTCCAGAATTCCACTGGACAGATGACGATTACGGTACGATTACCGGTCTTTTCTCCATCTTCTATGCCATCGCCAACCTCTTTGCAGGTAAGTTCGTGGATTGGATGGGAACCAAGAAGGGTTATCTCATTGCCATCTTCGTATGGTCAACAGGTGCCGTGATGCATGCAGGTTGCGGTTGGGTAGCTATGCAGATGGAGGGTTATGATTCTATCGAGGCACTCCGCATGGTACAGGCTGGTAGTGATGCAGCCGTAGCTATCGCCACCATTAGCGTATGGTTGTTCCTCTCTTGCCGTTTGATTCTTGCAGTGGGTGAGGCTGGTAACTTCCCTGCTGCCATCAAGGTAACAGCCGAGTATTTCCCAAAGAAAGACCGTGCGTTCTCTACTGCCATCTTCAACAGTGGTGCCTCTGTAGGTGCTTTGGCAGCTCCAGCCACCATTCCATTGTTGGCTCGCAGCATGGGCTGGGAGTGGGCTTTCATCATCATCGGTGTGCTCGGTTATGTATGGATGGGTCTCTGGATGTGGCTTTATGAGAAGCCTTCTCAGAGCAAGCATGTAAACAAGGCTGAGCTTACTTACATTGAGCAGGATGAAGACCTTGACAAGGTTGAGGCTGAGAATCAGAACGCAGAGGCAACTGAGGAGAAGACCATCGGCTTCCTGAAGTGCTTCAGCTATCGCCAGACCTGGTCGTTCATCGTGGGTAAGTTGATGACTGATGGTGTATGGTGGTTCTTCCTCTTCTGGGCTCCAGCTTACTTCTCAGATCAGTATGGTTACTCTTCTGATTCTGGTATGGGTATTGCCCTCATCTTTACTCTTTATGCGATTGTTACCGTATTGAGTATTGGTGGTGGTTACTTGCCAACTTACTTTGTAGATAAGAAGGGTATGAATCCATATATCGGTAGAATGCGTGCGATGTTGATTTTCGCTTGCTTCCCATTGCTCGGTTTGATTGCTCAGCCTATGGGTGAGTACAGTGCATGGTGGCCAGCTATCATCATCGGTTTGCTTGGTGCAGGTCATCAGGCATGGTCTGCTAACCTTTATTCAACTATTGGTGATATGTTCCCTAAGTCAACCGTTGCTACCATCACAGGTATTGGTGCGATGGCAGGTGGTATCGGTTCTTTCCTGATCAACAAGGGTTCCGGTATGCTCTTCACCTACGCTGAGGGTCAGGGTTCTGCCTTCACCTTCATGGGCTTCGATGGCAAGCCAGGAGCCTACATGATTGTATTCTGCATCTGTAGTGTGGCTTATCTGGTAGGCTGGTGCATCATGAAAGCATTGGTACCAAAGTACAAGCCTATTGTTGTGGAGTAGTTTATAGTTAACAGTTAACAATTAATAGTTTATAGTTAACAGTTTATAGTTAACACTCTGTTTATCGTTGACTGTTGATTCGTATATCAAATATAAAAGCGCATCGGACTTATAAAAGTTGCCGATGCGCTTTTTCTTATTAATCTGATACCCCTTTTCCTGCCCTTAAAATCTACAAGAATAAATAAATTAGTTTAAAATATAGCGAGGTATCTATTTTTTTTGTAACTTTGCACAAAAACTTAGTAAGATCAATTATTCAATAAACAAAAATGAAGAAACAAGCAGTTATGTTTTTAGCTTTACTCAGCCAAAGTCTAGGCTTGACGTTTGCTGATAATCTGACCGAGACTAGGGGCATCGGACAGTATCCGGGACGCCCATCGCAGTTTACGGCTCCTAAGATGGTGAAGGATCAAACCTATAGGAACATCGCCTTGAACCGAATGGTATATACTTCATCCAACGCTGATTTCAATCTTACGGGACATCTCGTAACCGATGGAATCATCACCAGTAAGGCTCCTTCGTTCTTGTGCGTGAAAACCAATGAGGGAGAGCTGTCTAACCGTGACAAGGAGAAGATGATTGACGGCAATACGGTGACAAGCCAATATATTAAAGGTGAAGATGCTTTCGTGGAGTTCAACTGGGATGCCATGAAGGTGAACCTCAAGAATCTGAAGTTCACCGGTGAGCTGGCTTACTACAAGGAAAAGGCTTCCAAAGGTTATGTGATTCGTGTTTTGGGTTCGCATAATGGTACCAAATGGGAGGTGCTCGGCGAGGAGAAAGGCGCCGGACTTCCTGGTGAGGCTACCAAGCAGCAGGTGAGCTCCGACCCTAACAAGTTCCAGGACGTGGTGCGCCTGCCACTCAGAAAACTGAATGTTAACATTCCTTTGAAAAAGCAGGGCAACTATGAGCATGTACGCATCGAACTGAAGATGAAGGGTGCGGCTTGGTGGCGTATCAAACTCATCGATAACACCACTTCGTGGCGTCCTTCCATGCACTTTTCAAGTGTTTGGAAATCCGGCTTGACCCATAAGCAGGATGCCAAAGCGCAGTGGCTCTATGTAGATTTGGGTACAGAGGCCGACTTCGACCAGGTGAATCTCTTCTGGGTAAACAAGGCTCGCCACGGAAAGATTCAGGTATCCAATGATGCCAAGAGCTGGAGCGATATTGCTACCCTGGGACAGCAGAAACAGAAGGGACTGGTAGAGAAGGTGGCTTGCAAGGGCCATGGCAGATATGTGAGATTGCAGCTGATAGAACCAGATGCTTCCGGCAGATTCGCCTTGTCTGAAATGCAGGTAATGGGTAAGGGCGGTTTGCATGCCGAGGCAGCCAATACGCTGGCTTCCAAGAACGGCAAGCAGATGCTCAACCAGTGGCAGTTGCGAAGAGAGGGAAGCGGTGCTTGGATTCAGGCTACCGTTCCTGGAACTGTGCTTACCAGCTATATGAATATCGGGGCAGTGCCTGATAACCGCTACGATGATAATATGCGACAGATTTCCGAGTCGTTCTTCAATTCTGATTTTTGGTATCGTACCACCATCAACCATCAGCCATCTGCCAACAAGAACCAGCATACCTATCTTAATTTTGATGGTATCAACTGGAAGGCAGATATCCTTCTGAATGGTCAGAAGATTGGACGTATCGATGGCGCATTTATCCGCTCACGCATCGACGTGACGAATAAGTTAAAGCATGGTGCCAACAAGTTGGAGGTGCATGTTATCAAGAATGCCCACTTCGGCGTGGTGAAGCAGAAGAATCTTCAGAACACCGATTTGAATGGTGGTGAGTTGGGTGCTGATAACCCTACCTTCCACGCATCTATCGGATGGGACTGGATTACCAATACCCCAGGTCGTGAAATCGGTATCTGGAATGATGTGTATCTTACTCATGACAATGGCGTAAGTGTTTCAGACCCAGTGGTAACATCTACATTAAACTTGCCTGATACCCTGGCAACGATGACCCCATCTGTGTTCCTGCAGAATGCGGACGCCGTGGCAAAGACCGTGAAACTGACGGGTTATATCGGAAAAATCAAGTTTGAGAAGGAAGTGAGTCTGCAGCCAAACGAGAAGTGTGAGGTGGCTTTTGCGCCTGCTGATTATCCGCAGCTCAAGAACCAGCGCATGAATCTCTGGTGGCCTAACGGCTATGGTTCACCTTATTTATATGATGCCGGATTCAAGGTGTCTGACAAGGCATCCGGCGAGATGATTTCGGAGGTGACCTATAAGGCAGGTATCCGCCAGATGAGCTATACCGACCTGGAGACCCAGACCAAGATTTACATCAACGGCAAGCGACTGAACCCGCTGGGCGGTAACTGGGGCTTCTCGGAGACCAACCTCAACTATCGCGGACGTGAATATGATGCAGCCGTGCGTTACCATAAGGAGATGAACTACAACATGATTCGCGACTGGGTAGGACAGATTGGCGATGAGGAGCTGTATGAGGCATGCGATAAGCATGGTATCATGATATGGCAGGACTTCTGGCTGGCGAACCCATGGGACGGACCAGATCCTGATGACGACAAGATGTTCCTCGAGAACTCTGCCGATTACATCTCCCGCATCCGCAGTCATGCATGTATCGGCATCTATTGCGGCAGAAACGAGGGCTTCCCTCCTGCATCCATTGATAAGGTGCTGAGAGAGCAGGTGAAGGCGATTCATCCACAGTTGGGCTATATTCCTAGCTCAGCCGACCTGGGTGTGAGCGGTCATGGTCCTTACCAGATGAAGTCACCATCTTTCTACTTCGCTAACCAGAGCCATAAGTTGCATTCGGAGCGTGGTATGCCTAATGTTCCAACCTTCGAATCGCTGAGCAGAATGATGGAACCGGAGCATCTGTGGCCACAAAACGATGCCTGGGGACAGCATGATTATACATTGAAGGGTGCCCAGGGAGGTGAATCTTTCAACAACATCATGGAAAAGCGATATGGCAAGCCTCAGAGTGCAGAGCAGTTTACCAAGTGGGCACAGTGGCTGAACTATGATGGTTACCGTGCGATGTACGAGTCTTCTCAGCAAGACCGTCTCGGTTTGCTCATCTGGATGAGTCATGCCTGCTGGCCAAGCATGGTTTGGTGTACCTACGATTATTACTTCGAGCCAACCGCCGCTTACTTTGGTGTGAAGAAGGCTTGCGAGCCATTGCATATCCAGTATAATCCAGTGAAGAAGGTTGCCGAGGTGGTTAACTTTGCAGGTGGTGCCAAGAATGGCCTGGTAGCCAAGGCTCAGATTTTCGATATGTACGGAAAGCTGATCAAGGAGGATAGCCAGGAAGTGAATGTGGGTGAAGACCAGACTCTTGATGCGGTAAGCGTAAGCGAGCCGGATGAGGCTGTTTATTACATTAAGTTGACGCTTCAGCAGAACAGCCAGGTGGTATCTGACAACTTCTACGTGATGGGTAAGGAGGAGGATAATCTCCAGGCACTCTCTAAACTGCCAAAGGCAACGGTTGCCATCAGTGGCAAGCGCTTTGTTCAGCAGGGTGAAGAGTGGATTGGCGAGGTTGAAATTCGCAACACGGGTCATGTGCCGGCTCTTCTGATCCGTTTGAATCTGAAGGGCGGTGATGGCGAACAGATTCTGCCTGTTATCTACAGCGACAACTACTTCAGTCTGATGCCGAATGAGTGCAAGAAGATTAAGGTATCTTATCGCAATGAGGATGGCAGAGGTCAGGCTCCATACGTGGAGGTTACCGGTTTTAACAAGTAAACAAAAAGCGCATCAGAATTCTGATGCGCTTTTTGTTTACTTGAGGAATCCCTGCTGCTTGAGGGCATCGAGAAAACCGATGCTCATGGCCTCGCAATCCTTCTTGGTATATCGGATGTCGGTGAATACCTGGGCTAGGGTTTCTACGTTGTTGATGCGTACAAACTCCTTATTCTCTTCCAGCGATTCCTTCTCGGCGTAGAAATCATCTATCTTTTCTGGGTTGTAATCCTCGAAATGCTCGTTGTGGATGATGCTGCGCAATGGCAGGCGGTCGGTCTGGGCAGGCTGTTCGGCTGGCCATCCGATGGTGAGTGTAGCAACTGGCATCACGAGTTTCGGCAGTTTCAGAGTGTCGATGATCATCTTTGGCATATACACCGTGGTGCCCAGGAAGCAGGTACCCAAACCAGCCTCTTCTGCCAGGTTAGTGAATGTCTGGGTGAAGAGCAGGGCGTCGGTAGCCGCATTCATGAACGAGAGGATGTTGTCGTATCCCGGAGTACCCTTGCGGTTTTCCGCCCAAAGGGTGGTGCGACGATAGTCGGCGCAGATGGTGAGCACCACAGGAGCGCCTGTTACCATCGGCTGGTTGAAGTGGGCAGGAGCCAGGGCTTTCTTGCCTTCTTCGCTTCGGGTTACCACCACGCTGTAGAGCTGCAGGTTGCCCATGGTAGGGGTGCGCATCGCCTCTTCGAGCAACTGGTTCAAAAGTTCATCTGTAACCTCTTTGTCGGCATATTTGCGGATAGAGGTTCTGTTCTTGATTGATTCCATATCTTTTTTCCTTTTTTAATGCAAAGATACAGAAAGTTTTCCGAAAACAGCCGTCTTCTATAGTAATTTTTGGTTAATTATCGTTCAATCAGCGAATTTTTGATGAAATATCTGCCCAAACGTTTCATATTTTAGAAATATTGTTTTAATTTTGCAGCTAATTATTAAACGTTTGATATGAAATATACTGAAGATATGAGCTTCGAAGAAGCTAGCCAGGCTTTTCTGGCGGAGATGAAGGCCGGTTTGGCTACTCTTCACGAGCATTTTGATGGAGAAACCACCGATTGGGAAAAACTCCATCTACCTTTGGCTAAAATGATCTCTAATGAGACGCATGGTACCCTCTGCGACCCGGAGGTGGTGGAAGTGCGCCCTAAGGAATTGGAGTGTGATGTGGTGAGATACCAGAATAATAAAGAAAAATGGGTTGCCCTGGTGGGATTGCTCAACGGGCATCCATACGAGATATTTACCGGTTTGCAGGATGAAGACGAAGGCATCATGCTCCCGAAATCCGTGACCAAGGGAAAGATTATCAAGACTGTGACCGGAGAGGGACAGAAACGATACGACTTCCAGTTTGTCAACAAGCGTGGCTATAAGATTACCGTCGAGGGATTGAGCGAGAAGTTCAATCCGGAGTATTGGAACTATGCCAAGCTGATTTCCGGCGTGCTGCGCTATCGCATGCCTATCGCCAACGTCATCAAACTGGTTGATCAGCTTCAGCTTACCTCTGAAACCCTCAACACCTGGCGTGTGGGAGTGGAGAGAGCCCTTAAGAAGTATCTCAACGAAGAGAATGGAGAGGAGAAGAACGTTGTTGATGAAAGGAACGGTGTTGAAGAAAATAACTCTCTAGAAAATGCTGGCGATGGTGAAGAGCAGTAAGATCTTTCTTAAGAATATTCGCTTCCATGCCTATCATGGAGTGCTGGAGCAAGAGAATACGGTGGGCAACGATTATCTCGTCAATCTGTCGCTGGAATACGATTTCACCCGTGCCATGCAGACCGATGAACTCAGCGGCACCATCAATTACGCTGAGGTGTATGAACTGCTGAAAAGAGAAATGGCGAAGCCTAGCAAGCTTCTTGAGCATGTGGCTGGCAGAATCGGCGATTCGCTCTTTGCCGCCTATCCTTCCATCAAGGAAATACAATTGTCTGTTACCAAGATAAATCCGCCGATGGGAGCCGATAGTGACGGCGCTGGGGTGGAAGTTGTATTAACAAATGATAAAACTTAACTGTAGATTTAGGTTTTCTGATAATAAAGTAGTAATTTTGCAAAATCATCTGAATGATGTGTAAGAAAATAACATTGCTGTTGGCTTTGATGTGTATGCTGGTAGTGACGGCGTTCGCAGCCAACAAGCGTTTTACGCTGGTTATCGACCCAGGACATGGCGGCCATGATGCTGGTGCAAGAGGTGCCATCTCCATGGAGAAGAATATCAATCTTACCGTGGCTCTGCGCTTCGGTAAATACGTGGAACAGAACATGCCTGAGGTGCGTGTTATCTATACCCGAAAGCAGGATGTGTTTATTCCGCTTCACGAGCGTGCGAATATCGCCAATCGTGCCAATGCCGACCTGTTTATCTCTGTGCATACCAATGCGCTTCCGGCAGGCAAGGTGGCACGTGGCTTCGAGACCTATACGCTGGGTATGCACCGCGCCAAGGACAATCTGGATGTGGCGATGCGAGAGAACTCGGTGATTTCGATGGAGAAGGGCTTTGAGCAGACTTACGAAGGTTTCGACCCGAAATCTTCTGAGAGTTACATCATCTTCGAGTTCATCCAGGGTAAGAACATGGAGCGCAGCGTGGATCTGGCTCGAATGATTCAGCGCAGCGTGTGCGATAGCGGTTGTCGTCCTGATAAGGGCGTACATCAGGCTGGATTCCTGGTGCTTAGAGAAACTTCGATGCCGAGCTGTTTGATAGAGTTGGGTTTCATCACTACGCCTGATGAGGAGCGGCTCTTGAATGATAATGCCAAGGTTGACGACATTGCCAAAGGCATCTATGAGGCTTTCGCCAAGTATAAGAACAAGTACGACCGGTCGGTTTCCGTGCCTTATCGTGCTGCGAATCGACAGGAAAGCACCCTGCCGAAAATCGTTCCGGATTCTTATAAGGAAGAGGCGGAAAACAGAAGGGTGAAGAAGCAGGAACCCGTAAGAAGAACGAGAGCATCAAAAACTGATGATTCTGACAGAAAGGCTGATACGGTAGCTTCTCAGTCGCGAAATGCTCCGAAAGATGCACCGGTGTTCAAACTTCAGATATTCGTAGGCAATCGGAATCTCCGAAAGGGCGATGCTCATTTCAAGGGTGAAACGGAATTCGACAGCTTCCAGGAGGGCAACCTGGTGAAATACACCTTGGGAGCATCTACCAACTATAATGAGATTTATCGCTTGCGCAAGGAAAAGATGGAGAAGTTCCCGGAAGCATTCATCATTGCCTTCAAGAATGGAGAGAAGTATGATGTGAATCAGGCTATCCGAGAATTCAAGCAGAATAGGAACAGATAATAAAAAGAACAAAATTAGATAGATATGAAACTTACAAAGGAAATTAGGATAGCGTTGGTAGCTGTTGTTGGTATCTTGGTGATGTATTTCGGAATCAATTTTCTGAAAGGCATCAACCTGTTTTCCACCAACAACACCTATTACATGACGTTTGATGACATCCAGGGTCTGGGCGCCTCTACTCCTATCTATGCCGATGGTTACAAGGTGGGAACGGTAGACAAGGTGGATTTCGACTATTCGGGTGATGGTCCTATCAAGGTGAAGGCCGACATCAATAAGGATTTGAGAATTCCTGCGGGGAGCAAGGCTGAGATAGAGAAAGACATCATGGGCAATCTCCAGGTGAACCTTCTGCTTGCCAACAATCCGCGCCAGAGAATAGAACCAGGTGATATTATTCCTGGCTATGTGAACGCCGGAATGATGGGAAAGGCTGCCGAACTGGTGCCGGTGGTAGAGAAGATGTTGCCTAAGTTGGATTCCATCCTCACAAACGTGAATGCCCTTCTGGCTGATCCTGCCCTGGCAGCTTCGCTTCACAACGTGGAGACTATCACCAACAATCTCACCGTTTCTACCCGAGAGTTGAATACGCTGATGGCTGGTCTCAACAAGCAGGTTCCTGGCATGATAGGCAAGGCGAATGGCGTGCTTGATAATACCAATCGACTGACGGCAAACCTGGCTAGCCTCGATGTGCAGGGCACACTCAACAGAGTGAATGCCACACTGGAGGGTGCGCAGAAGTTTACCGACCAGTTGAACAGCGGAAAGGGTAGTCTGGGCTTGTTGATGAACGATACCAAGCTCTATGACAACCTGACCTCTACGATGTCGCACGCAGATTCTCTGGTCATCGACCTGAAGGCGCATCCAAAGCGTTATGTTCACTTCTCTATCTTCGGCAAGAAAGACAAGTAAAAGGGGCGTTTTTGTCCTAAAATGCTAGGAAATCAGGAAACAGCTTAAATTAATTTTGTCTAAATAATAAAGACGATGTTTCACGCCCCGAAATGTGAACCGAACTTGTTGTAGTTTAGCCATTTCGGGGTGTTGCAAAATTGTTTCACTGTCACTAAAACGCAACTGTGGATAACTTTCTTAGTTGCTTGATTCTCAGTTGGTTGTAAGTGTGTCTTAAAATATTATAAATGGGGTGATTTGCTACTCTCCGTTTTTTTTCGTAACTTTGCAACCGATTTCGCATCCAGGTGGTGTGGAGATATTTCAAAATCTTTAAAAATAGGTTAATTAAACAATTTAAAATATTAGGTAATAAGTGTCAATGTTAGCAAGTCCAAAGGCGCTTTGGGACAATAGTCTTTTGTTCATAAAGGATAATGTTTCGGAGCAGCAATATAATACATGGTTTAGACCAATAGTCTTCGAGTCGTATAAACCTTCGACTAAGACTTTATTGGTTCAAGTTCCAAGTCCGTTTGTATACGAGTACTTGGAACAGAATTATGTTGGCTTGTTAAGTAAGGTGCTTCATCGAAATTTTGGCGATGGAATCCGTCTCACCTATCGCGTGGTAGCTGCTGATAAACAGCAGCCTGTGGCGCAGGGAGTAGATGCCGAGGTGAGCGACGATGTTGATGCCTCGCGAAATGCGATGAATCAGCAGGTAGGAATGCCTGCCGATGTTCAGCAGCAGGAAGACATTGATACCCAGCTTGACCCCAAGCTCACCTTTAATACATACGTAGAGGGAGACAGCAACAAGCTGCCTCGATCGGTGGGATTGTCTATTGCTGAGCATCCGAACACTACGCAGTTTAACCCGATGTTCGTCTATGGTCCTTCTGGTAGCGGAAAGACTCATTTGGTGAATGCCATCGGATTGAGAGCCAAGCAGTTGTATCCTCAGAAACGAGTGCTTTATGTAAGTGCCCGTCTCTTCCAGACGCAATATACGGATGCTGTGCTGCATAATGCAAGCAACGATTTCATCAACTTCTATCAGTCTATCGATATTCTGATTGTGGATGATGTGCAGGATTGGGCAGGAAAGGCTAAGACCTTGAACACCTTCTTCCATATTTTCAACCACCTCTTCCGCAATGGTAAGCGAATCATTCTGGCAAGCGACCGACCTCCTGTGGAGTTGAAGGACATGCCAGACCGTCTGATTACCCGTTTCTCTTGTGGATTGGTAGCTGAGTTGGAGAAGCCAAATGTGGAACTTTGTGTCGATATTGTGAGCAGTCAGGTTCGCAAAGACGGCTTGAAGATTCCTAAGGATGTGGTTTCTTACATCGCCCAGACCTGTAACGGCAGTGTTCGTGACTTGCAGGGTGCCATTAATGGCCTGTTGGCTTATAGCATCGTTTACAACAGCAGCATCGATATCAAGTTGGCTGAACGTGTGGTAAAGCGTGCCGTGAAGGTAGAGGAGAGTACCAAGACTCTCACCCTTGATGAAGTGGTAGAGGCTGTATGCTCTCATTATAAGGTGACGGTGGCTGCCGTAAACAGCAAGAGCCGCAAGCGTGAGTATGTGGAGGCACGTCAGGTGGCGATGTATCTGGCACAGAAACTTATCAAGATGCCGGCTTCGAGAGTGGGCAAACTGATTGGTAATCGTGATCATAGCACCGTTATCCACAGTACTACAAAGGTGGAGGAACGCTTGAAGGTGGACGCTGAGTTCAGCGATGAACTGGCAAGCATCGAGAGCGGCTTGAAAGTAAAGAAGTAATTCTTGGGCGTTTTTTTCTAAAGAAGCCCTGATCACATAGATAAGCACGGAACCTTGGTATAGTGGTTCTCGTTTATATAAATGAAATAAAAGGAAGCCTGGCAAGTTTGTATTTGCCTTGGCTTCCTTTTTCCGTCTATAAACTGTTAACTGTAAACTATCAACTCTTTTTCATCATCTTCTTCCATTTAAAGTATCCGGCTACGGCGATGATGACGTAGAGACCGTAAAGTCCAGCCTTGAAAGGGATGCCTTTGACGATATAGAGATAGAAGCAAACGGCATCTACGATAATCCAGAAGAACCACTGCTCGATATATTTGCGTGCCAGCGCCCAGAGCCCCACAAAGCTCAGGGCATTGGTGAAACTGTCTTGCAGGGGAACCGTAGAGTTAGTGAAAGTTATCAGTATATAATAGGTGATGCCCCAGGCTGCCAGGAAGAACAGAAGAGTAGGGAGATAGAGCGACTTCTTCATATAGGTAATCGGAAGTTCTTCTTTCTCCTTCTGGTTGTGCTTCTTGCCATATTTCCATACGGCATAACCATATATACCGGCTATCGTATAGTAGACCGCCATACCCGCATCGCCGTAAAGACCATGACTCCAATAGAGCCATACGTCCAGGGCGGGCATGATGATGCCTACCAGCCAGAGCCAGATACTGGCACGGTACTCCAACAGGATATAAACCAGTCCGAGTACCGTGGTAAAGATGTCTAAACCATGTGATGCAATATAATCCATCATGATGATTTCTGATTAGAACTTCAATGTAAGATGCGTCATCCAGGTGGTATCTGCCATCGGGATGTAGGCTATCTGCTTGAATCGTTTGTCCAATGTATATCCGTAACCGATAGCATTGCCCCAGGTGAATGCGCTGGCTGCATAGTGGCGGTTGAAGATATTGTTGATATCCACACCGAAGCTTACCTCCTTGATGCCGAGAGCCTTGGTTAGCTTAGCGCTATAGTTCAGGCTCAGGTCGCTCTGTGAATAGCATGGCAGTGAGAAGTCACGGTCTTCTGTGTTGGTAATATACTGGCGACTTACAAAGTTGGTGTGCCAGGTAGCAGAGAAACCGGCATAGTGGATATCGATGAATCCGTTCAGGATAGCTGATGGAGAATAAGACAGGGTTGAGTTGTCGTAATGTACTACGCCTGGCTTCTTATCATCTTCCCAGTTGCTTACATACTCATCAAAATCCTTGATCTTGTTCTTGCTCAAAGCGGCATTTCCTTCTACAGACAACCATGACAATGGTGCCCAGCCGGCAGTCAGCTCTACGCCCATACGGTAAGAATCCTTGATGTTGGTGGTCAGCGCCTCACCGATGTCACTCAACTGTCCAGTCTGAGCCAGCTGGTTGTCATAATCCATATAGTAGAAGTTGGCGCCTGCATGCCAGTTGTCGCCCTGATACTGATAGCCGAACTCTACATCGAGCAGCTTCTCCTCTTTAGGGAATGGATAGTTGAAGTTGTCGGTAAAGTTGTTGCGCTCTGGCTCGCGGTTGCTGTAGGCTACAGATGCGTATGCCTTGTGACCATCCTTATTGAAGCTGATACCTGCCTTAGGGTTGAAGAAGTTGTACTTCTCGTTGATGTTCAGCTCCTGGTTCTTGTAGCTGCCGTCTGCCTGGGCGATAAACTTGTCGTTGATACCGTCGGTCTTGTATTCTACACGGCGATACTGCAGGTCAGCGAAGGCATTCCAGTAGTCTGCAAAGCGATAGCTTGCCTTGACGAAGGCGCTGTAGTCATACTTGTGGGCATCAGAATCATAGTACTTATACTGACCATTGTTGCCGAAGAACTTCTTCTCGGCATCCTGGTTGGCGATATAAGTAAGGTATCCCCAGTGGTTGCCGCGGAACTGCTGCAGGTTCAATCCGCCGATAACATCCCAGTGCTCATCCTTGTAGTTGGTATTATATACCATGCCGTAGGTATGCTGGGTGAGTCCCTTCTTGCGGATGAAGTCAGACTTCTTAACCTTGTTGCCCTCTGCATCCTTGTAGATGAGTCCGAACTTGGCAAACTTGGCGTTGTTCTTGAACTCCTTGTAGTAGCCGTAGCCATAGGTATAATGCAGTGAGAGGCTGTGGCTCCAGTGACTGCCAGGTGTCCAGGTAGCCGAAAGGATGTTGTGGTTCTGATAGAAGTTATCAGTAGTCTTGTCCCATTTGCTTCCGTCGCGCAGGGTATAAGGAGTGATGGTATAATCGCCCTTGCCGTTGCGAACCAAATCACCTGTCAGCACATTAAACTTATCCAGACCTGCCTTATACATATCTTTATAAGTGCGGATGCCATCATCAAGGAGGGTGAAGTTAGAGTTGTAATCTCCGCCCAGCACACCGTTCCAAGCCTGACCGGTCTTCTCGAAGTTGCCGATGTTCTTGTAGCTTATCTTGAAGTTATCGCCCAGCCAGGTCAGTCCGCCATAGTAAGAACCTGAGCGGCCTGCTGTGCCGTCTACATAACCGTCGGTAGCTGTCTCGTGATAAGCACCGTCAAAAATCAGATGCTTGCCGAGCAGACCTGTAGAGAAGCTGGCGCCTGTATGATAGGTATTGTAAGAACCGAAAGAACCGGTAACTTCTGCAGTAGGGGTGAGCGAAGGAGCAGCTGTAGCCATAGAGATGCTTCCACCGAAGGCACCGTCGCCATTGGTAGAAGAGCCTACGCCGCGCTGTACCTGGATGCTGCCCAGGAGCGAAGAATAACTGTTCATGTTAGCCCAGAAAACGGTCTGGTCTTCCGGTGAGTTGAGGGCCACTCCGTCGAGTGTTACATTGATGCGGCTTCCGGCAGCGCCACGAATGCGCATATAGGTAGTACCGGTGCCGATACCGTTCTCACTCCAGGCGAGAATGCCCGGTGTACGAGAAAGGAGAAATGGCAATTCCTGACCTGAGCAAGAGAATTGTTTGAGTTCTGATTTCCTGATGTTAGCCACGGCGTATGGAGCTTCTTTTGTGGCACGTACGCCTTTTACAATCACTTCATTCAAATTCTGCACCTTCAAGGTGTCGATTTTTGTCTGTGCCAGTGCAGCCTGGCTTGCCAAAGAGCAAAACGCTACACTGAGTGCGATCCCGTTGAATCTTTTCATTTATTTAAATTAAAAACATCATATAAGGGGGAATTTGCCTTATTTTCCTACGCCAGCATTACCTGGTTCAGGTCGATGGGTATATTCTCAGCATCCGCTTTTTTCTCTTTTCCGGCGGTAGCACCCCTTAGTTAGCTCTCTGCTAACCGGGTGCAAAGTTACAAATAAATTTTAATCCCGCAAAATTTACGTAGATTTTTACTATATTTGTGTCCTTTTATCATTCTTTTTTCTTATATTTGCAGTCGGATTGCGGTTATTCGCAGTCCTTACAGTTTGAAACCTAAACTTCATGTGATATGGTTATGAGACGATATATTTCACATTTGTTCACTTGGGTCATCTCTTTCCTGACCCTGTTGGCATTCTCATCGTGCTTGAATGAGCATCCTAAGGAACAGCTCGATGGGGGTGGCAGCAATGGTTCTGCGTCTGAAATATTCGATACGACCATAGCTCCTTTATATGATTTTATGGGGGGAGCGATAGAGGGGGAAGGCATCCGCGATATTCAGCGTCTGGACAGTCTGCTTTCTCTTTCTCCTGATGATGAGCAGCTTTATTCTTCCTGGCAATATCTTTATCGGGCTATCGGCATGTGCAACAAGTCGCTGGATATGATAGATTTACAGTCTGTACGCCTTACCGATAACCAGAAGGCGCAGTTTAAGGCTGAGGTGCGTGCCATCAGAGCCATGATGTATTATGAAGCGATGGATTTGTATGGCAGGATTCCGGTACTCCTGTCTGCGGCAGAATCACTCATCTATGAACCGGCTTCTGGCTCTTCGGTTACCGATGAAAAGCTGTCGGCTCAGAGCGAACGGAGCGAAATCTTCCATTTTATCTTCAGCGAATTGCAGCAGGTGTTGCCTTATCTTCCTCAGACGTCCAGTTTGGAGGAAGGCTCTCATTATGGGCGCATCACGCAGCCTGTGGTTAACTTCCTGCTGGCTAAACTGGCGCTGAATGCTGAAATCTATATGTACAACGATTGGGCGCAGGGTTACAGGAAACGTCCGAAGGGTAGGGACCTTGGAATTTATGGTGCGTACAGCCGATGGTGCCTCGCTCATTACGGGCGGCAAGGCGAGTGAGAACCGCAGCAAGATATTGAATGCTTGGGAAACCTGTATCTTCTATTGCAACAGACTGGCTGATGAAGGCTGCAGTTTAGAGGAGGATGAAATCTTCAACAGTTCTGTGCGTTATCAGATGCCGGATGATGCGCTGCTGATGGATGAGGCTGATTCTGTTCAGCATTCACGGCCAGCCAAACCTCTTTTCCGTTTCCGCTATACCGATGTTTTGCTGATGAAGGCTGAGGCGATGGAGCGCAACGATGGGGATGGCAGGGCAGAGTATAATATGGTTCGTGCGCATGCCGGTTTGTCTGCGCGCAAGTCTTCGCTTGCCAATATTCTGGAAGACCGTCAGGTTGTGCTGGCGGGCGAGACCTGTCACCGTCAGGACCTCATCCGTTTCGGCAAGTTCCTCAAGTCCTCGCATCTTCGCCGTTCTGTTCAGTCCGCTCTTACGTCCTGTTCCATTGTCTTCCCGATACCTCAGCGAAGTCTTGCCTTCAATGGCAAGTTGGTTCAGAACAAAGGATATGAGTAGGCAGATAGCCAAAAACTCTTCACTCTTCACCTCCCGAAACCCCGATAAACAGAGGGGATACGGGGCGAGAAGGTGAAGAGTGAAGAGATAAATCGGGATTTATTACAACTGATAGAATTTGGTGAATGCCTTCACGCAGTATTCGTGATCGATGACGCTGCCTGTTTCGCGGCAACTGTGCATAGCGAGGATGGCATTGCCCATATCCACACCCTTCAATGGGATGGAAGAGGCGAGGATATTGCCCAAGGTGCTGCCACCTGCTACATCGCTGTGGTTCACGAAACGCTGGCAAGGAACACCGGCAGTCTCGCAGATGTTGGCGAAGATGGCTGCAGATACGGCATCGCTCGCATACTTCTGGGCTGCATTGAACTTGATGACCGGACCACCGCCCAACTTAGGATGATTCGTAGGGTCGAATTTTTCGCTATAGTTAGGATGCCAGGCATGCGCATTATCGGCTGAAATCATGAAGGCACGTTCCACAGCCTGATAATAAGCCTCTTCTGTATGGCTCTGTGCCAGGGCGATGCGCTGGAGCATATAAGAAAGGAATGGGCTTCCGGCACCCTGCTTGGTCTGAGAGCCCGTCTCTTCATTATCGAAGATGGCGAGAACCTGGGTGGTATCATTGGCGTCTGATGCAATCATCGCCTCTATGCCAGCCCAGCACATCGATAAATCGTCGAGTCTTCCTGAAGAGATAAACTCATTGTGAACGCCGAAGGTGCAGGCTGGAGTGGCATCAGCCAGATAGAGATCGAAGTCGAGGATATCTTCTTTTTGGATATTCAGTTCGTTGGTAATCACGTTCATCAGCAGATTGCCCTTTTCCAGTTCATCGTTGATGATGCCGAGGATAGGGAGCACATCCTTCTGCTTGCTCAACTTCACGCCATCGTTCACCTGACGGTTGAAGTGGATAGCAAGATTGCTGATCTGCAACAATGGGCGCTTTACATGAAGAAGAAGTGTCTGGGGATTCATCGCATCCTCGCCCTTCACGATGACTCTACCTGCCAGGGTCAGCGGACGGTCGAACCAGGTGGACATGATAGGACCACCATAAACTTCGGTATTTAGTTTTACGATACCGCCCTCGCAGAGCATCTCGGCATTTGGCTTGATGCGGAAGGTAGGGGAATCGCAGTGAGCACAGATCATGTGGAAGCCTGCATCGGCAAGCGTCTTCTTTCCGATTTGGAAGGCATAGATAGAAGAGTCGTTCTTGGTGACAAAGAACTTGTCACCAGCCTCAACCTTGCCCAATGGCTCCTGCGGATTGATGCGGCGGAAACCATTCTTCTCCAGTTCATCCGCCATGTTCTTGACAGCCAGGAAATTCACTGGCGAAGCGTCAAGAAAGGATAATAGTCTTTTAATCATATCTTTTTAATTTTTATTCCATGTAAGTGTCTTGCACTTTTATTCGGTTCTTTTTTTCTTTTTTGCAAAAATAATATTTTTTTTCGGAATACGGCTTGCATCTCCTTATTTTTTAGTTATTTTAGGGTAAGAAAGCAAAATGTACTGATGCTGGACTCACTCCTTCCAGTATTATTTTTGTGTTAATCTTAGGAAAAGTCTTCGTTGCTATTAGGGAAAAATGTGCTTTTGCCTAATAGAAAGTTTCGTTCAGCGACGTTGAATGTGCGTTCAACGACGCTGAATGTGTGTTCAACGTCGCTGAATGTCGGTTCAACGTCGTTGAACGAAACTTTCATCTAGGGATAAATACTTTTATCTTTAGGTATGAGAACTATTCATCTTCTACGGCCGACATGCAAAGCGACTTTATACTCACGCTGTGGAAAGTCTTTAAATACACGAGGCTCAGTAAAGCCATTTGACGAAATAGTTAAATAAACACAAGATTTCGTCTCTTTTGCCGAATTGTCTTTTAAAAACATTATTTTTGCAAAGAATAAACAATATAAGAAATAATTGAAATAGCAATTGGAATCATTATCAAAATGAAAAATAAAGGCTTATCATATTTCCTAAGATTGCAGGTCGCTTTCCTGTGGCTCTTGTGCATGGTGTTGTGTTCGCAGCTCCATGCACAGGAACATTTGACCCGCAATATGTTGATGTTGTCGAATCTCAATACGGACTATGGGCTCTCAAGTGCCCGTGTGTATTCGATAGTTGAGGCTGAGGATGGTGCTATGTGGATCAGTACCAAGCGAGGCGTTGACAGATACAATGGTCAACAGGTACGTAACTATACCTTAGCTACGGATATGCAGTTTAGTGATGCCAGTGGCAGAAACATCAAGTTGACTAAGGATAGCCAACAGCATATCTATGCCTATGATAATAAAGGAAAGATCTATATATATAATAAGGTGAAAGACACATTCCAACTCCAGGTCAATCTGCTGAATGTACTTGGAGGAAGTGTGGTGCTCAATGACTTGTTGGTCGATGACAAGGGATGCTTTTGGATGGCATTGGATAGGGGCGTGTATAGGATGGCTCCTCAATCTATTGCTGGTAGCAAAGACAAAACAGCCCCCAGTTCGCCAAACAAAGGAAAATACATTCTGAAGAACACGTATGTCAATCATATCCGATTCATTGGTAAACAGTTATTGATAGGTTCTCCTTCGGGAGTCTTCGCCTATTCACCGAATGCAGCCCAGCCTCGATTGCTCTTGCGAGGGTATTCCGTGCTTTCGTCTTATCACGACGTGAAGGCTCATCAGATATGGTTGGGAACTTTCCATCGTGGCATTGTCTTGCTCGATGACAGAACCTGGAAGCCATTGTCTTCTCTCGCGCAATTCTCATCCTTGGCAGATATTCCGCTCATCCCTGTTCGTTCCATTATCCCCTACGACGCAGCCACCATCTTGATGGCGGTGGATGGAGCAGGTGTCTATGCCTACGACAAGAAGACCTGTAAGACGAATCTACTTTTGAATACGGATGGCAGACCGGAGAATGTATTGCATGGCAATGGCGTCTATGCCCTTTGCAAGGATCATCTTGGCGACCTTTGGATTGGCTCCTATTCGGGAGGTGTGGATATGGCTATTCCGATGGAGCATACCTTGGAGTTTGTGCGCCATGAATATCTCAACAGCCAGTCGCTTATCAATAATGGTGTGAACGACGTCATGCAGAGCGTGGATGCACTGGGCCGCAATAGCAAGATATGGTATGCTACCGACAAGGGGGTGAGCATCTATGACGAGCAAACCCAACAGTGGCATCATGCCCTATATAATAAGGTTGTGCTTACCCTTTGTCAGACTGCCGACGGCAAGGTCTTGGCGGGAACCTATGGTGATGGTGTCTTTCAGGTTCATGCCGATGGAAGCAGTAGTCGGGCTTACTCTGTGTCGAATGGCAAGTTAAAGACCGACTATGTATATAGCATATTCAAGGATAGCGAAGGAGGCTTGTGGATAGGTTGTTTGGATGGAGACTTGGTATATAGCCCATCATCATTAGAAAAGAATAGAAATGTGGATAACTCTGTTAACTACTTACCAATCAATGAAGTTCAGAGTATCGTGGAGTCTCCAGACAAGAAGAGTATTGCAGTGGGAACGTCTCATGGATGTTATCGTATCGACAAGCGAAGCCTTCGTGTCAGTCGATTCTTCTATCCGTCGGAATTTCCAGCTTCCGATTATAATTTCTTTGTCAATGCGATGGCTTTTCAGGATGCACGGCATATCTGGATAGCCACCGATGGAGGAGGCTTGTACCTCTACGATTGGCAGAAGCATCAGGTCAAGAACTATACTATCTCGCAGTCTTTGCCTTCCAACACCGTCTATGCCTTGGTCAAGACTCCAATTGGCAAGGTGTGGATGAGTACCGACAAAGGCCTGGCTTTCATCGATCATGGAAAGGTGACCAATCTCAACTTCTTCAAGGGATTGGAGCGGGAGTACAAGCGTATGGCTGTGGCCCGAACCCAAGACGGGCGAATGATTTTCGGAAGCAATGATGGAGCTGTGGTCTTGACATCCAAGTTTGCCAGGGGATTGAACTACAAGGCTCCTCTTCATATCACGGGTGTTGAGGTGGAAGGAAAGACTTTCGATGAGGCTGACCAACTGGAAGATTGGCATGCAGAACTCTTCGGGATGTTGCAGGAAGGCAAGATGAATTTCTCTCATGATGAGAAAACCCTCATCGTGCATTTCGAGAGCATCAACTATCCGTATCAGCACGACATCCAGTATCAGTATTATCTGGAGGGGTACGACCATCAGTGGAGTGTGCCTTCTGCCTACCAGCAGGCTCGTTTTGCCAACTTGCCTCCTGGCAGTTACACCCTGCATGTCAAGGCAATGGGTAGGAGTAACGGACGCATATTGGGAGAATCCACCTTGCGCATTCATATCGCCCAACCATGGTGGAACTCTTGGTGGGCATGGATTCTCTATCTCTGCATCTTCGGTGCTATAGTCTATTTCGGCTGGGATTACTACAGGGAGCGTTTGCATCGCAAGTACTACGATGAAAAGATCAACTTCTTTGTGAATACCGCCCATAACATCCGTACCCCTTTGAGTCTTGTGCTGGCTCCTCTTGCCGACTTGGCGAAGGATGCTACACTGGGCGATAAGAGCCGAAAGTTCTTGGAGATGGCACAGCGTAATGGCGATAAGCTTCTGAAGATGGTGACCGAGTTGCTTGATTTCCAGAAAATTGCCGTAGCGAAGACACAAGTTCGCTTGCAGAATGTGGAACTGTCTGTCCTCTTGCGTCAGCAGGTGGATAAGTTCCAGATGTCAGCCCAGGAGAAACATATCAGTCTTCGGTTGGCAACCTGTGGACAGCATATCTTCTCTACCGATCTTTCTATGATGGATTTGATATTCGAGAATCTGCTCTCCAATGCCGTAAAATATACGCAGGTGGGTGGAACCATCACCGTCTCTGCTTCGCTCGATGAGGTTGCCAAGCAAGTCTGCATCCAGGTAAGCGATACCGGCATTGGTATCCCGAAAACCGAGGCCAAGCATATCTTCCAGAGTTTCTTCCGTGCCTCCAATGCGGTCAATTCTCAGGAGATGGGCAGTGGCTTGGGCTTGATGCTCACTCGTAAGCTTGTGCAGAAACTGGGAGGAAAGTTAACATTCGAGAGCGAGGAAGGCAAGGGAACTGCTTTCTTGGTTATATTGCCTGATAACGGAAATGTTGATGTTTCCGTTTCTTCCAAGCCAGCAAGTCTGCCGGAAACTTCAGATACCTCCGTGTCTGCCGATGAAAGAATAATATCTGAGGAACCCCTTAAGGACACGCTCCTTTTTGTAGATGACAACGAAGACCTCCGTCAATACATCCGTATGGCTTTTGCCGACCAATATCATGTAGTGGATGTGGAGAGTGGCGAGGCTGCCTTGAAGTATCTGTCTGAGAATGGTGAGTGTGACATCGTGGTATCCGATGTGATGATGCCGGGTATGCAGGGCGACGAACTCTGCCGTTGCATCAAGGAAAACAAGGAGACCAGTTGGCTGCCTGTCATCCTCCTGACGGCGAAGGCTGGTCGCGACTTCATGATAGAAGGTCTAGACCTTGGAGCAGACGATTACATTGCCAAGCCGTTCGACTCTGCCATCCTTGCCAGCAAGATTGCGGGCATGTTGAAGAACCGTCGCCGTCTGAGTCAATACTATATGGAGCAAAGTCTCGCCATCGTAAGAGGAGAGGACTCTGGGCTATCGTCTTCAAAGAGCCTGTTGCCAAGCGAACCTTCTCTGCCATCCGTGGCTTCCGATGAAACGAATAAATCATCCGATGAAACGAATAAATCATCTGATGAAAAAGAACCGGATTTGGATCCGATGGACCAGGCTTTCGTTGAGAAAGCAACCCGTCTCGTTCTCGATAACCTGAGCGACACCGGCTTCACCATCGACCGCCTTTGCCGGGAGATGGCGATGAGCCGTACGCTCTTTTATGGCAAGTTGAAGACTCTGACAGGGCAAGGACCGCAAGACTTCATGCGACTCATCCGTTTGGAGCAGGCTGCCAAGTATCTGAAGCAAGGCGATAGCGTCTTGGATGTCTCCGTGAAGACTGGATTTGTAAACGTAAAGTACTTCAGTACAGTCTTCAAGAAGCATTTCGGGGTGTCACCGAGTAAGTATGAATAAAATGAGCCATGTACATTGCTGGTAAAGAAAGTAGAATTACTACCTTCTGATATTCAGTTGGTTATATGTAAATGTAAGGTTTCAGACCTGGCGATAAGTCAGATTTGAAACCTTTTTTGTTTGCATTCTAACCTGGCTTTTCTCCCTTTTCTGTACTTTTGCAGCCGAGTTCTTATAGTAACTCGCAATGAATAACAATTATGCTAAACAGCAACTATACACTAGGTTTAAAAATTTAATAATGAAAAGGAACTTTTTGAAAATCTGCTTGCTATTTGCAAGTATGTTTGCTTCATTTTATTGCAGTGCTAGTCCTTCGGTGGATACATCTGATGCAAGCGAATCGATTCCTACCGCCCAGCAATGGAACAAGGATGTAGTAGGTTGGAATCTCGGTAATGAATTCGAGTGCTCAGCTCCTGGGCAGGATGGTGAGTCGATGCAGATTGGCAACCCTGATGGTTCCATCCATGCAGAGACAGCCTGGGGCAATCCCGTTGTTACCAAGAAGATGATACAAGCCGTGAAGAAGGCTGGTTTCAATGCCATCCGTATTCCAATCCGTTGGCAGTGTCACATTACCAACGCTCAGGCAATGAGCATCGACAAGGCTTGGATTGCCCGTATCAAGGAGGTAGTGGGCTGGTGTCTCGACAACGGTTTGAAGGTTATCATCAATGTGCATCATGAAAAATGGCTCGAAGGTCGTCCTACCTATCAATATAAGGAAGAAAACTGCCAGAAGCTTGCGCTCCTCTGGATGAATATCGCCTCTGAGTTTGCCAATTATGACAGTCGCTTGGCTTTCGCCGGTACCAATGAGGTTCACATCAGGGACAACTGGGGCAAGCCTACTGCCGAAAACCTCGAAGTGCAGAATGCTTACAATCAGATATTCGTGGATGTGGTTCGTGCCACAGGCGGCAACAATGCCAAGCGCCACCTCATCTTACAGACATACGTTTGTAACCCTTGGTTTGGCATCGAGAATGGAGATTTCATCATTCCAAAGGATACCGAAGGCAATGGCAACAACTATATGAGTGTGGAATTCCACTACTATCAGCCATGGAGCTACGCCGGCGATTGCACCTACGATTACTGGGGTGATGCTTACAAGGATGCTGGCAAGATACCTGCTGAAAACGAGAAGACGATGACGGATTTCTTCGACAAGGCGGTGAATACCTGGAGCAACAAAGGACTGGGTATCGTAATAGGAGAGTGGGGAGTAACCGATCACTATAAGTCAAACTCAGAGAAAGTGCATGAAAACATGACCTACTACTGTAAGTTCTTGACTACGGAGGCTCGCAAACGAGGCTTCTCTACTTTTGTTTGGGACAACAACCACTTCGGCAACGGCTCTGAGAAGTATGGCATCTTCGACCGTTTCAAGAGTATGAAGGTGAATGCTCCTTGGATTCTCGAAGGAATCTTTGGGAATGAATAATGTTAAACTAAAAACAAGATATCAATTATGAGAAAGAAAACTATGTTTCTCGGCCTGCTCGGTGCAGGTTTGATGTGGATGCCTGCTTCTGCCATTCTCGCTGCCCAGATGAACAATGCTGCGATGAGCGTTCAGCAGAACCAAGGCATCAAGGGTACAGTGGTGGATGCCACTGGCGAAACCTTGATTGGCGCTAGCGTGAAGGTGGCTGGTACAACCAACGGTGCCGTTACCGATATAGATGGTAACTTTATATTGAACTGCAAGCCTGGAGCAACGCTCGAAGTGAGCTACATCGGTTTCAAAACGATGACCGTGAAAGCTGCTAATGGCATGAAAATACAGATGCAAGAGGATGGTAAGGCCTTGAATGAGGTCGTTGTCACCGCCCTCGGTATCAAACGAGACCGCAAGGCCCTCGGCTATGGCTTGGAGGAAGTGAAGGGTGAGGAACTCACCAAGGCGAAGGAAACCAACGTCATCAACTCACTTTCAGGTAAGGTGGCTGGTCTCGTTGTGCAGAACACCGCTGGCGGTGCTTCTGGTTCTACCCGCGTGCTTCTTCGTGGTAATACAGAAATGGCAGGCAATAACCAGCCTCTCTACGTGGTGGATGGTGTGCCTTTGGATAATACAAACTTTGGCAGTGCTGGTGAAGCTGGTGGTTATGACCTCGGTGATGGTATCTCTGCCATCAATCCTGATGACATTGAGACGATGACCGTATTGAAAGGTCCTGCTGCCTCTGCCCTCTATGGTAGCCGTGCTTCCCACGGTGTTATCTTGATTACGACCAAGAAGGCGGAGAAGGATAAGATTGGTGTAGAGTACAATGGTTCTTTCACTGTCGATACCCAGTTGGCTAAATGGGACGACATTCAGGAGATATATGGCGCTGGCTACAATGGCGAGCTTCCTAATTCGAGCACTTCTGGTACGAACTCAAGTTGGGGACCTAAGGCCGATGACTTCATGTTCAAGTATTTCGATGGCGAGGAGCGTCCTTTCCTGATGCACCCTAACAACGCCTCTGATTTCTTCCGCACAGGTTTCACCGCCCAGAACTCTGCCATCCTCTCAGTTAATTCCGGTAAGACGGGTATGCGTTTCTCTGTTACCGATATGCGCAACAAAGACATCCTGCCTAACACCAATATGAGTCGTGACAACTTCAACCTCCGTGTGAATACCTCAGCAGGTCCTGTTGACTTCGACTTCACCGCCAACTATACTCGTGAGAAGGTGAAGAACCGTCCTGCCCTTGGTGACTCTCAGAGCAACGTGGGTAAGAACCTCATGACCCTGGCGGGTACCTATGACCAGGCTTGGTTGAAGCACTATGAGGATGCCGACGGCAACTACTCCAACTGGAATGGTAACGACCAGTATAACAAGAACCCATACTGGGATCTCTACAAGAACAGCAATACATCCGACAAGGACGTGTTCCGTTTTACGGGTAAGGCCATCTGGAACATCGATAAGCACCTCAAGCTGCAGGGTACCATCGGTACCGACATCAACAGCATGAACTTCGAGGACTTCATCGCTAAGACAACTCCTGGAACTCCTGCCGGAAAGCTTACCGACCAAATCTTCAACAACCGCACATTCAACGCTGAGATACTTGCCCTCTACAACAACTCATGGGGCGACTTCGATGTCAACGCTACCGCTGGTGGTAACATCTTCAAGGTGAACAACAAGACCACTACCAACGTCGGTCTCAACCAGCAGATGAATGGCGTCAAGAACATCATGAACTATCAGGAGCAGAATACTCGCGAGAGCATGTATAAGAAGCAGATCAGCTCTCTCTATGCCAGCGCGAGCCTCGGCTACAAGCATACTTACTATCTGGAGGGAACACTCCGTGGAGATAAGTCTTCTACGCTCCCTTCGGGCAACAATACATATATATATCCTTCTGTATCTGGTAGCTTGGTTTTCTCTGAGTTTATCAAGAACAAGAAGTTCATCAATTACGGTAAGATTCGCGCATCTTGGGCAAAGGTAGGTAGCGATACCGATCCATACCTGTTGGCACTCAACTATACCACGGGCAAGTACAGCTACTCGGGTTATACCATCGGTATGATAGCCAACTCTACACAGCCAAACAAGGATTTGAAGCCTACTATGACAGGTTCTTACGAGGTAGGTTTGGAGATGAAGTTCCTCAACGGACGCTTGGGCTTGGATGCCACCTATTACAACCAGAACTCCAAGGACCAGATTTTGAGCTTGGCTTCAACCACCACCTCTGGCTATGCTTACCGCCTCATCAATGCCGGTGAGATTCAGAACCAGGGTGTCGAGATTGCTCTCAATGCCCGTGCCTTGCAGATCAAGGACTTCGCTTGGGACTTGGGTGTCAACTTCTCGAAGAATACCAACAAGGTGAAGTCGCTCGTAGATGGCATGGACTATTTTGAGCTTGCCAAGGCCACATGGTGCGGTGTATCAGTAGGTGCTCAGGTTGGCGAGAACTATGGAGCTATCCGTGGACACGACTTCCTCTACAACGACAAGGGACAGGTGGTTGTCGATGCAGCTACTGGTCTTCCTAAGATTGACCAGAAGGTCAAGACCATCGGCAACTCTACTTGGGACTGGACAGGTGGTTTCTACTCAACCTTCAGCTACAAGAACTTCCGCCTCTCTGCTGCATTCGATGTGAAGGTAGGTGCCGACATCTACTCTATGTCCATGCGTTCTGCATACCAGACTGGTAAGGCAAAGGGAACATTGGCAGGTCGTGAGGAGTGGTACACTTCTGAGGAGGCTCGCAAGGCTTCGGGTATGGACCTTGCTGCATGGCGTGCAGCAGGTAACTGCAAGGGATTTGTCGTAGATGGTGTCATCGACAATGGCGACGGTACTTATCGCAAGAACGACATCGCCGTGAACCCTGAAGATTACTGGAAGCATGTGGCAAATGGCGTGCAGAGTGCCTTCATTTACGACAACTCTTACGTGAAGTGTCGTGAGATTACTTTCGGCTATACCTTCCCAGAGAGCATCCTGGGCAAGTATGTCAAGGGCTTGACCGTATCCTTCGTGGCTCGTAACCCATTCATTGTTTGGAAGAACATTCCTAACATCGACCCAGACTCCAGCTACAACACCTCAGGTCTCGGTCTGGAATATGGTTCCCTGCCATCTCGCAAGAGTTATGGCTTGAACGTGAACGTGAAGTTCTAGTCTCGAAAAAATGAATCAATTTCTTTAGAAGAGTTCTAATATATAATAAGGTAAGAAAATGAACAATATAATCAAGAAATATATAGGTAAGAGCAGCCTGATAATGGCTTTCGCCCTGATGGCAACCGGCACTGCGATGACTTCTTGCTCAGATGAAACCTTGAGCAACATCAATACCGACAAGACCAAGGTGAGCGAGCTCGACCCTAACGCACAGTTGACAACAGCTTTGTTGCAGACTTACGGTGACTTCAGTCTGATGGATACCTACCGTAACTATATCACTGGTTTTCCACAGTATTTCGCTGGTGGTTGGAATGTAACCAATTACGCTGGTTCTAATTTCAGAGAAGATGATATGACCCGTCGAGTTTGGGACCGCTATTATGAAATCAGTATCAAGAACCTTGTGGATGCCATCCACAATTCTGCTGACAAGGCAAACTTGAATGCGGCACTTCGTATCCACCGTGTCTATCTCACGGCAGTTTTGGCAGATACCTACGGTGACGTGCCTTGTTCGGAGGCAGGTCTGGGTTATATCTCAGGTATCTCCAACCCTAAGTATGATACCGTAGAGGAACTCTACAGCTGGTTCTTCGATGAACTTGACGCTTGCGAGAAGCAGCTTGGCACAGGTACCGACCACATTTCTGGTGATGTCACCAGCATGGGTGGTGATGTAGCTCAGTGGAAGAAGTATGCCAATGCACTCCGTATGCGCTATGCCATGCGCATTTCCGATGTTAATCCACAGAAGGCAAAGGAAGAGTTTGAGAAGGCTGTGGCTGCCGGTGCTATCGCCAGTGCAGCAGATGATGCTTATATCAAGTATGCTGATGCTCCATTTACCTATTATGATGGAGCCAACGACTACGATTTCCGTGCCAATGCATTGAGCGAGACTCTCTATGGTCAGGATGCCACATCGCCTACCATGGTATGCTCTACCTTGTTCTATCAGTTGCAGAATACCAACGACCCTCGTCTCTATCGCATCTGCCGTCACTACTACAATATCAAGCGTAGTCAGGTGAAGCCAGATAAGGAGCAGAACATCGACTTGACCGATGATTTCCTGGCTTACTTCCAGAGCAAGAACCTCGGTGAGGAGCCTTGCAACCCTGGTGCAGCCTGGTACACAGACTGGATGAATCCAGCTACGTTGGATGACCTTCCTACTTTGAAGAAGTATGCAGAGATAGACGAGAACACTTATGCCAACTCTGATTATATAGCCCGAGCTAGTCGTCCTTGCCTGAACATCGACTTCGAGATGCCTTCTTGCCCTGGCGACTTGATGAGCTATGCTGAGGTAGAGTTCCTCAAGGCTGAGGCTGCAACCAAGGGTTGGAATGTAGGTGGTGGTGATGCTGAAAGTCACTACGAGGCTGGTGTTCGTGCCAGCATGGAGTTGCTCAACAACTATTATCTCACGTCCAACAAGATTTCTGAGGATGAGATCAATGAGTTCATTGCCAACAACAAGTTGGGTGACAATCCTAAGGAGACCATCAACACCCAGGCTTGGATTCTCCACATGATGAACCCTTCTGAGGGTTGGGCTAACATGCGCCGCTCTGACTATCCTGCCATCTTGAATCGTGATCTCTTGACCAAGAATGGTTTCACTTATACGGATTCCGATTGGTCAATGCCTGTCCGCTTGCAGTATCCTGAGTTGGAAGCTCAGTACAACAATGCCAACTACAAGGCTGCCATCGACCGCATGGGTGGTACCGACAATTGGCACAAGCACCTCTGGTGGGACAAGGCTGATGTAAACCTTCAGCCAGACTTCAATCCTCCATTCGGAAAGGGCTATAGCAAGTAGTGTTTAATGTTAAGTGTTAAATGTTAAGTCTTATAGGACAATAGAATAGAATAAATAATTATGAATAAGACAATGAAACAATATAAGGGAAAAGTCTTGAAGGCTATGATGATGCTCTTAGCCGTGGGTTTCGCACTGGCTGGTACATCTACCTTGTCTTCTTGCTCTTCTGACGATGAACCATACTTCACTGTCAGCGAAGATGACAATCCACGTATCTTGAACACCGACTTGGCTGATTCCAAGATAGACCGCAAGACTAATTATAAGTTGGAAATCAAGGTGACTCCTGTTCACTACACCACTGTGACATGGTTGCTCGACGGCAAGCAGATTTATGAAGGTACCACCATCGACCAGACTTTGCCTGTAGGTACTCATGAACTGAAGATTGTGGCAACCACAACCAAGGGCAAGAGCACATCCCGCACCTTGAACGTTACCGTGACTCCTGCTGCCGATGATCCAGCCTTGGGTACCAATGCCGTCGAGCTTTGGGTAGCTCCAGGTGCTGAGACCACTATCCATAAGTGCAAGAATCTCGGTACAGTTACTAAAGTAATGGTAGGTGGCAAGGAAGTAGCCTTCGAGGTTCTCGAAGAGGGCACAGCCTTGAAGCTCACAGCTCCTACAGGTTTGGAGAATGGTGACTATGGTATCACTTTGGTAGATGGTGAGGGCAACCAGTTCTCTGGCGGTACCATCAAGGTAACTACAGAGCCACGTCCATCTATGGAGACTACCCTCTGGGAAGGTGAGTTCTCTGTAACATGGGGTACTCCTTTCGATGCCTTGAAGGATACCTTCCTCTCAAAGGTGAAGGCTGGCACCATCCTCCGTGTCTATGTGGATGGAAAAGGTCAGGGTACTGCTGCTACCTCTTGGTGGAACAACATCCTTACAGGTAAGGGCGACCCAGAGCGTGGCGACATCCCGGTGGATGGACCTGCTACATGGAAGTTTGAACTGACCGACCTGTCTATCCAACTCTTGACTGAGCAGCAAGGTCTCTTCATCGTGGGTGACGGTTATACCGTAAAGAAAGTAACTATTGAATAAAATATTAGAAAGATTTCCGTTTTTAACATAAAACGTCAAACCTTTGAATTTATGAAGAAAATATTATTATCTATTTCAATGTTGGCATTGGCTTATACAGCCAGTGCCAATGTACCGGTTATCAAGAGCGACCCTAAGATAGAGGCTCAGGTAGAACAAACCCTGAAGAAACTCACCTTGGAGGAAAAGATAGGTCAGATGATGGAATTGGTGACCGACCTCTTTGGTGCCAACGACAAGAACGGTGTGTTCTATATCGACGAGCACAAGACCGATTCTATCCTTTCCCGCTATAAGATTGGCTCTATCCTCAACGCTCCAAATACCTGCGCACCAACCGCCAAGCAGTGGGAGAAGTACATCGCGCAAATCCAGAAGATCTCGATGAAGCGCATCGGCATCCCTTGTGTCTTCGGTCTCGACCAGAACCACGGTTCTACTTATACACAGGGCGGAACCCTCTTTCCGCAGAACATCAATGTGGCTGCCACCTTCAATCGTGAGATAGCTCGCCGTTCGGCTGAGGCTACCGCTTATGAGACTCGTGCGGTGAGCGTGCCTTGGACTTACAGTCCTACCGTTGACCTCGGTCGTGATGCCCGTTGGCCTCGCATCTGGGAGAACTTTGGCGAGGATTGCTACCTCAGTTCAGAGATGGGCAAGGCGATGGTCTATGGTTTTCAGGGTGAGGACCCAAACAACATCGACCAGTATCACATTGCCACTTCAATGAAGCACTTCATGGGCTATGGTGTGCCTTGGACCGGTAAAGACCGTACGCCAGCCTATATCTCTCCAGCCGACTTGCGAGAGAAGCACTTCGCTCCTTTCCTGGCGGGTCTGCAGGCTGGAGCCTTGACTGTGATGGTGAATTCCGCTTCCGTCAACGGTATGCCGATGCATGCCAACAAGGACATCCTGACAGGATGGCTGAAGGAAGAGACAGGATGGGATGGTGTGCTCATCACCGACTGGGCAGACATCAACAATCTCTATACTCGTGAGATGGTGGCAAAGGACAAGAAGGATGCGCTCCGCATTGCCATCAATGCTGGTATCGACATGATTATGGAACCTTATTCTTGCGATGCTTGTGGCTATCTTGTAGAACTGGTGAAGGAAGGTAAAATTCCGATGAGTCGCATCGATGATGCCTGTCGCCGTGTGCTTCGCATGAAGTACCGCCTCGACCTCTTCAAGAACCCAACCCAGAAACTGAAGAATTATCCTAAGTTTGGTGGCGAGGAGTTTGCCAAGCTCGCCTTGGAGGGAGCTACCGAGAGTATGGTGCTCCTGAAGAACGAGGGTAATATCCTTCCTTTGCAGCATGGCAAGAAGATTCTCCTTACGGGTCCTAATGCCAATCAGATGCGCTGCCTGGACGGTGGATGGAGCTATACCTGGCAGGGTCATCGTGCCGATGAGTTTGCCGGCAAGTACAATACCATCTATGAGGCATTCTGCAATGAGTATGGCAAGGAGAATGTCATCTTGAACCAGGGTGTTACCTATAATGAGAAGGGAAAATACTGGGAGGAGAACGAACCTCAGATTCAGGGCGCAGTTGATGCAGCAAAGGATGCTGACATCATCGTGGCTTGCATTGGCGAGAACTCTTACACAGAGACTCCGGGCAACCTGACCGACCTTTGGCTCTCAGAGAACCAGCGCAATCTGGTGAAGGAACTCGCCAAGACCGGTAAGCCTGTCGTTCTGGTATTGAATGAAGGTCGTCCTCGTCTCATCGCCGACATCGAACCATTGGCACAGGGCATCATCGACATCCTTATCCCTGGCAACATGGGTGGCGATGCCTTGGCAAACTTGGTATCGGGCAAGTCAAATTTCAGTGGCAAGATGCCTTACACCTATCCTAAGGAAATCAATTCGCTCGCCAACTATGACTTCAAGAAGAGTGAGGAGGTGGGTACGATGGAAGGTGCTTACGACTACAATGCGAAGATTACTCAGCAGTGGGGCTTCGGATATGGTTTGAGCTATACCTCTTACAAATATAGCAACCTGAAGGTTTCTCAGTCTGATTTCCGCCACGGCGACATCATCAAGGTGAGCGTGGATGTGAAGAATACGGGAAAGGTGGCAGGCAAGGAGAGTGTCCTCCTGTTCAGTAGCGATCTCATCGCTAGTATGGTGCCTGATGGCCGTCGTCTCCGTGCCTTCGACAAGGTGGAACTTCAGCCTGGTGAGACCAAGACCATGACATTTGAATTAAAGGCAGACGATTTGGCCTTTGTAGATTGGAATGGCAAATGGAGATTGGAGGAAGGCGACTTCAAGTTGATGATTGCCGATCTGAGTGCTGATATCCATTGCACTGATACTTATCAGTGGCCTACTGCCAACCGATAATGTATATTTAAAAAAAATGAGTTAAAGAAAAGAGCGTGCCAATAGCGGTGCGCTCTTTTTGTTTGCATAGTTAAATGCAGAAGAGTTAAATATCTACAAGAATCCCCCATGATGTTTGGTGTTATGTTTTGAAAACATTAATTTTGCAAAACAATTTTTTGCAGATTTATAGAATCATTTAAAACAAAGATAATGGAAATAATAGGAATAGTCATTGGTCTTGCCATCGGCTTCTTCGTGGGCAAACTGCTGGAAGCCAAGAAGGCGGGAGAGGAGAAAACGCAGCTTGTTGCGAAGGCGCAGGTGCTGCAGGCTAACATTGAACAGAGCAATTTGCATCATGCTTCTGAGGTTCAATCCTTGAAGCAATCTCATGCTGTAGAAGTTCAATCCTTAAAAGCTCAGATGGAGAACGAGCGGCAGTATGCGGCGAAACTCAGGGCGGAAAGCGACCAGCAGTGGGCACAGAAACTCGAAAACCTGAAGCAGGAGATGCATCGCATGACCATCGAGCAGCAGCGGGTGGCGGCAGAACAGCTCGCAGCCAAGCAATCTGCCTTGCAGGAAAACAACCGACTTCAGATGGACGAGCTTCTGAAACCAATCAAGGAGCAATTCGCCGATTTCAAGAAATCGGTAGAAGAAAGCAAGACCCAGAACGAGGTGAACAAGAAAGAACTGCAGAATACCTTCGAGGCTACGATGAAACTCTTCCAGCAGGAACAGCAGCAGGCTGTATCGAGTCTGAAAGAGCAGACATCGAAGATAGGTTCCGATGCCGCCAACCTTACCAAGGCATTGAAGGGCGACAGCAAGATGCAGGGCGACTGGGGCGAGATGGTGCTGGAAACCATCCTGGAGAATAGCGGTCTGCGCAAAGGCGAAGAGTTCTTCATTCAGGAAAACACCAAGGACGAGAACGGCAAGAACTTCCGTCCCGATGTCATCGTCCGCTTCCCGGAGGGCAGAAGCGTGGTGATAGATTCCAAGGTTTCGCTCACCGCCTATACCGATGCCCTGGCTGCCGGTAACGATGAGGAACGCGAGCGGTTGATGAAGGCGCATGCCCTCAGTGTCCGTAAGCATATCGACGAACTTGCCGAGAAGGATTACTCCAAACTGGTGGATGATGCCATCGGTTTCGTCCTGATGTTCATCCCTAACGAAACCAGCTATATCGCAGCCATGAAGCAGCAGCCGGACCTCAGCCGCTATGCTTATCAGAAGAAGATTATCATCATCTCACCAAGCAATCTGCTCATGGCACTCCAGCTGGCGTATAATCTCTGGCAGTACGACCGCCAGAACAAGAATGTGGAGAAAATCGTGAAGACGGCAGCCGACCTATATGATAAGGTAGCGACTTTCGAAGATACCTTCCTGGGCATCGGCGATCTGATAACCCGCCTCTCCGGCACCTTTGATAAGGCACGAAAGCAGCTCTACGATGGAAGCGGCAACGTGATGCGCAGGGTGGAGAGCCTGAAAGGGCTGGGTGTTACGCCGAAGAAGCAGATTAAATCGCTGGAGGAATCGTAACATTTTCTTTTCCTGGTTTACCATATTGTTCAAAAGTATTTGCTAATCGTTCAATTTTTGAAATTAGTTATCTAAAAATGAGCGGGTTTCGATTTTTCTTTGTACTTTTGCCACGCCTATTCGGAAAGATAGGCGCATACATGGAACAATCAAAAAATACCGTATAATTATGAAACTGAACGAAATTCTTTCAGACAGCTTTAATGCTGCAGAATGGGAAGCTAAAGGTTATCAGCTTCCTCAGTATGACATCGCAGCCGTAGCTAAGAAGACTCACGACGAGCCTACTTGGGTTCACTTCGGCGCAGGTAACATCTTCCGTGCTTTCCCGGCAGCCATCCTCAACGATGCGCTCAACACGGGCAAGTATGATCGTGGCGTAATCGTGGCCGAAAGCTTCGACTACGAAATCATCGACAAGGCTTATCGCCCTTATCATAACCTCTCGCTTCTCGTCAGCCTCCAGAGCAATGGAACTATCGAGAAGAAGGTTATCGCTTCTATCACAGAAAGCCTCAAAGCGGATAAGCAGTTTGGTGAGGACTGGGCCCGATTGGTTCAGATTTTCCAGGCACCAAGTCTGCAGATGGTAACTTTCACCATCACAGAGAAGGGATATTCTTTCAATGATGCCGATTTGGCTCGTGGTCTCGATGCAGTCTTCGCCATGGGTAAGCTCACCGCTCTGCTTTACGAAAGATACAAGGCTGGCAAGTTGCCTGTAACCCTTCAGTCAACAGACAACTGTTCTCACAATGGCGACCATGTAAAGGCTGGCGTCAAGGCTTACGCCGAGCGCTGGGTAAAGGATGGCATCGTTGAGGCTGGATTCCTGGATTACGTCAACGACAGCAGCAAGGTAACCTATCCTTGGTCTATGATTGATAAGATTACCCCTCGTCCTCACGAGAAGGTACAGGCGATGCTTGCCGAGGATGGTTTCGAGGACAACGATACCATCATCACCGAAAAGCATACCTTCACCGCTCCTTTCGTAAATGCAGAGGAAGTGCAGTATCTCGTTTGCGAGGATACCTATACCAACGGTCGCCCACCATTGGAGTTGGGCGGTGCGCTCTATACCACCCGCAAGACAGTGGATGAGGTGGAGACCATGAAGGTAACCACCTGTCTGAACCCATTGCATACAGCGATGTCTATCTATGGCTGCATGCTCGACTATACTCTGATTTCTGCCGAGATGGCTGATGAGGATCTTCGTGCCTTCATCCAGAAGATAGGTTACATCGAGGCAATGCCGGTGGTTACAGACCCAGGCGTATTGAACCCATACGAGTTTATCGGCACCGTTATCAACAAGCGTCTGCCTAACCCATTCATGCCAGATGCTCCTCAGCGCATCGCTACCGATACCAGCCAGAAGCTCTCTATCCGTTTCGGTGAGACCATCAAGAAGTATATCGACCGTGGTCTCGACAAGAGCAATCTGGTGTTGATTCCATTGGTATTGGCTGGTTACGCCCGTTATCTCAAGGCATTGGATGATAACCTGAAGCCATTTGAGCCATCTTCCGACCCATTGCTGGCAGAACTCCAGGCCATCGTGGCTCCTCTGGAGGTAGGCAAGGCAGAGCAGGACTATTCTTGCCTGAAGAATCTCTATTCTCGCAAGGATGTGTTCGGACTCGATCTCTATGAGGCTGGCTTCGGCGAGCAGATAGAAGGCATGGTGAAGGAACTCTTCGCCGGCAAGGGTGCCGTAAGACAGACATTGCACAAGTATGTTGCAGCAAGATAATTCATTTTTAAACTTATACATTATATAATATATATGGAAAGAACATGGCGCTGGTTTGGCAAGAAGGATAAGATTACACTTGCACAGTTGAAGCAAATAGGTGTTGAGGGCATCGTTACCGCATTGCACGATGTTCCTCTGGGCGAGGTTTGGACACGCGAGAAGATTCATGAGCTCAAGGAGTACATCGAGTCTTATGGTATGAAATGGAGCGTGGTTGAGTCTTTGCCTGTGGTTGAAACCTTGAAGTATGGCGGTCCCGACCGTGACCATCAGATTGAGGTCTATAAGCAGAGTCTCCGCAACCTGGGCGAGGAAGGCATCAAGTGCATCTGCTACAACTTCATGCCGGTTTTGGACTGGGCTCGTACCGATTTGGCACACGAGAATCCTAACGGAGCCAACAACCTCTATATGAACTGGGGCGAGTTTGCCTACTTCGACATCTATATCCTCCAGCGTGAAGGTGCCCGTGAGGATTGGGCTGAATTCTCTAAGGAGCACAAGTGGGGCAGAGACCTGGTGGCTGAGGCTGATGAAATCAAGAAGACTTCTACACCAGAGCAGGATCATGCCTTGGTAGAGAACATCATCATCAAGACCCAGGGTTTCGTATCCGGTAACTTCAGCGAGGGCGATTCAGCTCCTGTGCAGAAGTTCCGCGACCTGTTGAAGCTTTACGATGGCATCGACAAGAAGAAGTTGCAAGAGAACATGAAGTACTGGCTGGAGGCCATCATGCCTATCTGCGATGAGTACGATATCAACATGTGTGTTCACCCGGATGATCCTCCTTATCCAGTATTCGGTTTGCCAAGAATCATCGGACGTGCCGAGGATATCCAGTGGATGTTGGATGCTGTGCCAAACAAGCACAACGGTCTGACATTCTGTGCAGGTTCATTCTCTGCCGGCGAGCACAACGACTGTGTAGCCATGGCGAAGCAGTTTGCCGACCGCACCCATTTCGTTCATCTTCGTTCCTGCTACATCTTCCCTAACGGCAACTTCACGGAGGCTTCCCACCTGGGTGGTCGTGGCCACCTGATAGATCTTTGCCGCATCTTCGAGAAGGCAGAGCAGGAAGGCAAGTGCAATTCGGGTCGCAGACTGCCTATGCGAGTAGATCATGGCATGACCTTCACCGATGAGCCAGGCGGCGTATTCGATGAGAGCAACCACGGCCACAATGCCGGTTACACCCTCCTGGGCCGCATGTTTGCCATGGGTCAGATTCAGGGCGTGATTGCTACCGTGGATGATGAGCTGGGCATAGAGTACAAGCAGCCGGGATTCTATGATTAGTTGATAGTTTATAGTTTATAGGCTATTAAGTGATTTGAAATTCAGGTTAGATAAAATACGAAAAAGGAGGGTGTGTCATTATTCATCGGATTGCGCGGAATAAACGGAACCTTAACCGCCTTCCTCGGATTACTCACGGATTTTAAACGGAAACTCGACCTGACGGTCGTGGCGATACCCCCTAAAGCTGGAATGCGAATGCGCTAGCCCAATGGCCGTAAGGCCAAATCCGTTTAAATTCCGTGCGTAATCCGTGAAGCAAGAATGTTCCGTTAACTCAGCGTAATCCGATGAAGAAAAACGATGAAGAAACAAAATAGAGGGTGTGTCTTGGACTTTTGACACACCCTCTTTTTTTATGCTGATTTTATGGTTATTGGCTAAATGTACCGCTTATTTTTGCCAATAATGCTTAAAAATAGGGGTTATTGGCTAAATGTTATATAAGAAATAGCCAATAATTGCTTTTTTCTTGCTATTTTTTTACGGCGGATTTCAAATCCGCCAGGACACCTAGCGGGGGACTTTTCAAATCCGCCGGGATGCCAAACGTGATGTTTAATACTTTGGATTTTAGCAAAAATATGATGTTTAATACTTTGGATTTTAGCAAAAATGCGATGTTTAATACTTTGGATTTTAGCAAAAATGTGATGTTTAATACTTTGGATTTTAGCATTTTTAATATATAAAATGCTGATTTATAGATGTTTTTGATTATCTTTGCATCGTTGTTTATATATATAATAAAAAATGAGACGAACAAATTACTATAATCGAGCGATAGACAAGGCTCTTTTGACATGGAAAAATAGTCCACGTCATAAGCCTTTGTTGCTTAGAGGAGCTCGCCAAGTAGGCAAGTCTTCCTCCATACATCATTTGGCGGAGCAATTTGAAAGTTTTGTGGAAATCAATTTTGAACGAAAGCCGAATTTTGCAGAAATATTCAAGGGAGACTTAGGTGCTCTGCATATCATAGAAAATATCAAGTCCATTACGGGGGAAGATATTATTCCAGGGAAAACTTTATTGTTTTTCGACGAAATCCAAATGTGCAAAGAGGCTATTTCTTCTCTCCGTTTCTTTTGGGAAGATGTTCCTGAATTGCATGTCATAGCTGCAGGCTCTCTCTTGGAATTTGCCTTGAATGAAATCCCGACTTTTGGAGTAGGCAGAATTCACTCGATGTTTATGTACCCGATGTCCTTTGATGAATTTATTGGAGCACTTGGTATGAATGTTTTATGCAAAGCTAAGCAAAATGCTACTCAGACATGTCCTTTGCCGTCTTTTCAGCATGAAAAATTGGTAGAGTTGTTTCGTACATATTTGATGGTTGGAGGAATGCCAGAATGCGTAGGTACATGGGTCTCTACACATAGTTATGCCGAATGCCAAACTGTTCAAAAGGAGTTGGTCTATACCTATGAGGTGGATTTTGCAAAATATAAGAAAAGGGCTAATACCACTTTACTTCGTCAGACATTGCATAGCGTAGCTCATCAAATTGGTGAGAAATTTGTGTATAGCCAAGTATCGAGAGAATTTCGAACGGTGCAGATTAAGGAAGCACTTAGTCTCTTGACGTTGGCAGGTCTTGTCATTCCGATTTATAATACGGCTGCCAATGGCTTCCCTCTTGGTGCAGAAGCAGATGAGAAATGTGCAAAATATCTTTTCTTAGATAGTGGACTACTGCTGTCTATTTTGGGTATGGACTTAGGGAGTATCGCGGAAATATCTGAGCAAATTTTAATCGGAAATGCTAGTGATTTAGTCAACAAAGGACATATTACTGAAATGGTCGCAGGATTGGAAATCATCAAAAATATGCCTTCCGATACAATACCTACTCTTTACTTTTGGATGCGGGAGGCTCGAAATTCCCTTGCCGAGGTAGATTATGTCATGGCTAAAGACATGAAGGTGCTTCCTGTAGAAGTCAAGGCGGAAGTTCGTGGTGGCATGAAGAGTCTTTATTCTTTTGTGGAATCAAAGGGTATTACTCATGCAGTAAGGACTTCTCTAGAGAACTTTGGACAATTTAAGAAAGATGACTGTTTGATAGATATTTATCCGCTGTATGCTTTGAGTAATCTTATTAGAAAATAATGGATTATGGGCTCAGGAGAGATTGTCCGTGGATAGACAATCTCCCCTGAGCCCTTATAATTGCTTTATTCCTTTGTTTTGAGCTCCACTTCCTCCACATACTTCACCAGTGAATCCTTGCCGTTGAGCAGGTAGTAATCCACTCTAACCACGTGGTTGATGTCAGCATTACCCTTCACCTTCACGTGGCGGGTCTTGCCGAATATCATTGTGTCGCGACGGGAAGGGTAGGAGATCAGCTGGATGATGTCCTTGGTAGAACCGCTTCCTATGTAGTAGATGCCCACGCTGTCCTTGATGGCTTTCATTGCAGCCATCTTCGCCGTCTTCTTGGCATGGATGGCAGCGGTATCTTCCGGATAGAACTCGCTGGCAGCTACCGTGTCGCCGTCGTGCTGATCGGGTGCAAACTTGCAGCTTGTGCCCATCGTCGTGATAAAGGATGTGGCAGCCAAGGCTGCCACAAAATATAATATCTTCTTCATTGTTATATCTTTTCTTTGTTATTTCTTATCTTTCTTTTCTTTATAGAATCCAATTTTTATACGCCAGATGCGTTATCGGCTGCAAAAGTACAAAAAATAACTCGAAAAGCCATACTTTTTTATCCTTTTTCCTTTTTTAACTCATGCAGCTTGTCACTCCGAGGGAAGTTCCAACAGCCGTCAAAATAGAGATTAAAATCTGAATAACCAATTTCCATGTTTCCTTTTTCATCTTGTTTTAGTGATTAATGATTAGTGATTAGTGATTAGTGATTAGTGATTAATGATTAGTGATTAATGATTAATTTTTCGCGCCTGTGATAGGCGAGGAGAGAAGCCCCTTTCGGGGCTAACTCTACAACGTAATGTGCTCGTTGTCACCGGTGCTGCCGCTGCCGCCGCCAGTCGTGCCAGAGTCTGAGCCGCCGCCCTGTCCCGTGTTCTCACTTCCGGTTCCGCCAGAGGTTCCGCCGCCCTGGGTACCGCTGCCGCCCTGGCTGGTATTGCCTCCGCTGGTTCCGCCACCCGGATTGGTGTCGCCGCCATCGGCACCCTCGGTTCCGTAGCTGTCGTAGGCAGTAATCTTGCAGAGTTTCTTCAACTCGCTGTTGCTCCAGCTACGGGTGTTTCTCACAATCAAGTGGATGTCCTCCACGCTGGCTGCCGAAACCTTGTCCTTGGTCAACTCGCCATGAGATTTCATGCCGATGGAGAAGAGACCGAGGTCGCCGAGACGAACGCTCTTACCGTCGAGGATAAGCTCCTTCAAGCAGTCGAGCATGTCCATCATCACGCCGTGCACGGTGCCTCGGCTGTAAGGCGAGTTGTGCGAAGAGATGTGGTCCACAAACTCCTCGAAGTTCATCTCTCTGTCGGTCACCACGGTGGCATACCAGAGTTCCTTACCTGCGTTCTCACCCGTCTGGGGAGTACGCTTCACTTTACGATACTTAATGTTTCCCTGTCCCATAAGCTTTTTAATGATTAATGATTAATGATTAGTGATTAACTCTTGCCATTCTGAGAAACCAGTGTGGGTGGTATCTCTGAATGACGGTGCAAAGGTACGGCTTTTTTCTGAAGCCACCAAATTTCGGGTGGCGATAAGGCGCGATTTTGCGCAGCTTACAATCCGCAACTTGGTTAATAAACTCTACTCGTATTTTTGTGAGATAAGAAACTACGAGTTTTCCTCAGAAACTCATAGTTTTCGGGTTTAAGTATCAACAGATAAGCCAGTTATCAAGAAAATCGAATCATTCAGAAAAGTGACTCAGTGACTCAGAAACTCAGTTACTCAGTTTTATTCTAGCCCTATCTTTCTATCTCTATAGAATAGATATTATATATATATTTATATTTATATATATAATATAATTATAATACTTACAATTTATAATCATCCATACATGAATGGGTCCAGAAATAAACTGAGTAACTGAGTAACTGAGTCACTGAGTCAAGTATGAATAGGAAATATCAGATTACAATCCCTGACCTGGATATCTTGGATCATTAGTTCCATAACCCGGTCCCCAATCCTCGTAATCATCCTTTGGATTTTCTACTCCACTCGTCTGCATGATGCAGCAGGAATGCTCCATCTCGATTACCTGAATCGATGGTGCAAAATACTCCTTCTTCTTCATGATTTCTTTCATCATTTCTTTCATAATTCCTTATCGTTTAATTATTTAATTCAAGTTTCGCAAGTAACCTCCGGTCCCCGAAGGGGGCCAACTTTCAAT